>Ga0194111_10004834_pt1 | contig 15567 bp, 13 predicted proteins | sample TA2KigC300mmetaG_FD_146194 | JGI IMG/M metagenome (GOLD analysis project Ga0194111, IMG submission 146194) | Freshwater microbial communities from Lake Tanganyika, Tanzania - TA2015033 Kigoma Deep Cast 300m | ecosystem: Environmental > Aquatic > Freshwater > Lake | place: Tanzania: Lake... | reverse complement strand
ATTAAGCCACGGAAAGTATTGTTCTACTTGGTTTAACATAAGTATACCCCCTAATGAAGACTCTTACGTCAACGCTACACTCTTACTGCCTGATGGGAGGACATATTCTGTTGAGGGCATAACCAACTCTTCAAGCCCCCCTTTAGTCTTAAACGCTCAATGTGCTGTTAATAAGGTCCCTAACATGCCAGACCAAAAACTGCCTGGAGGCGATTACGTCGTTCAAATCAGTCAGCAGGATAAAGGTAGAATGGTTATTAGCAACCACTTATCTTGACAAAACTTTTTTAAATTCTCAAAGCACTAGAAGCTGTTATGGAATATTCATGGATCATTTTCGCGTTATTGTCCGCTTTCACAGCTGCTTTAGTAGCAATTTTTGGGAAGATAGGCCTGCATGGAGTTGACACTAATACTGCTACTGCTGTAAGGTCGGTTATAATGGCTTTGTTCTTAATATCCGTGATAATAATCCAGGGCAAACTTGGGCAGGTGTCTAGCATAGTTTCTAACCACAAAGCTTTGTTGTTCATAGTCTTCAGCGGGATTGCTGGGGCACTATCATGGATGTTCTACTTCTTGGCCTTAAAGCATGGTGAGGTTGCTAAAGTCGCACCGATTGATAGGCTTAGCGTGGTATTTGCTATCGTCCTTGCATTATTGTTCTTAGGGGAAAGCGTGAGCTTAAAAGAGGGCATAGGCGCTGCGTTGATAGCTGCTGGTGCGATAGTTATGGTCTTGTAAGTTTCTTTTCAAAAATGTTAAATACGCGATAATACCCAATAATTCTTGTATGAAGAAGCATGTTAAGACTCTGTGGGCAAAATATAAAACCTTAACAATAATCGGTATAATAATCCTCATTGCTATATCAACATTTTTGCTTGTTAAGACTTTCTTGTACGTCAAGTTCTTATTAGGTAATGATATAATCCTAAAGGTCGAAGCGGATAAAGAGGACTTGTTCCTTGTCAGAGGAGAGGAAGGTTTGGTGAAGTTCAAGGCATCAGTAACTACAAATCCTTTCTGTAGCGCGAAATGCGACTACTCATTCAGGGATATAAGCCGAGACATCCACATCGACAAGGACTCTTCTACATTAAGGCCAGGTAAGAGCTTAGAACGGTCATACGACCTGAAAGTTTTAAGGCTTGGCAGCGGACAAGACCTGTACAGGTTTGAGATGCAATGCCAAAGCGTGAACACATGGCTTTGCCACACAGAAGAAGATGTAACTACAAGAAGCATACTGATAAGCGTGAACTATGACCTAAGCGGCACTGAGAAAAAACAGAAAGAAGAAGTCAAATCCGAGATGGAGGATATAAAAAGCCGTCTAGAAATGGTGATGGGTGAAAAAGTGTGGCTTGACAAAGCATTAGTCAGCCTCAACAAGAACTTAAACCTAGAAACATTAGAACAAGAGTCTGATAACTTAGATCTTAAATACTCTAAATCAAAAGAGAATCTACTAGCGTTCAAGGACCTTTTCAAGCAAGACAAGTATGGTGTAATACATGGCAGCCTTAACAGGCTAAGTGAAGACTTAGACATTATGGAACAGGATGCAGAAAATTTCAGGACAGAAATTGATGCGACTCTTGTATCTTATAACGGACTAATCGATGACATAGATTATGTCAGGAAAAGCTTAGAAGGTCTTAAGAGCGTGATGCCTGACGATGAGGAGTTCGTTACGAGCCTCAACAGGGCTGTTACTGAGTTCAACGAAGCTGTTGTAATCCTTAATGAAAAGAATAGTCTAGAAGTTAAAAAAGAAGCGCTGCTCCGAATTTCTGAAACTCTTGATAACCTATCAGTCTCACTGCAGAACCTTACAAGCCTGCCTTTGAGCAATGCAACAATCGAAACCGTAAGCGAAGCTTACTTCAGCAAAATAGAACTAGATGAGACCTACTCGCCTGTAAGCTCAGGCATAGTCTTAGAAGAATCGAGCCCTCAGTGCTGTGTGTTCCGGGAATGTGAACCATGCTGTGTAGAAAAAGAATGCAACAACAACCCTAACACTTATCCTGTGATGCTCCTGCACGGCCACGCAGTAAGCGAGGGAATATCTGCGGATTACAGCCTTGAAGGGTTCACGAAAATACAAAAAAAACTAGAAGAAGACGGGTACTTAAATGCTGGAACAATAACATTGTACACCCAGCAAGCGGCCAGCCAAGGTCTTTGGGGGCTGTCTGGTAAACCAGTAGTAGTAAGAAGCAGCTATTATTTTGATGTGTTTCAAGAGGCTCCTGAGAATTATGTTGTCGTGCAGACTAAGAGCGAGAGCATAGACACTTACGCGCTAAGGCTTAAAGAACTAATAGACATTGTCAAGTACAGGACTGGTAAGCCCAAAGTTAATATAGTCGCGTTTAGCATGGGCGGGTTAGTAACTAGGAAGTACTTGCAGATTTTCGGAAGCGAAGATGTCAGTAAGATAATACTCATAGGCGCTCCAAACTACGGCGTCGTAGGAGAAGTGGCAAATGTGTGCCCGTTATTAGGCGCGAAGCTAGAATGCCGTGACCTAACAGAAGGAAGCCTATTCCTAAACAAGCTTAACAGAGGAACAAAGCCCGATATTGCGATACACACGATAGTGGGGACCGGCTGCGAAATGGACAACGGGAAACTAGGCGATGGCGTAGTGTTAGAAGACCACTCAATAATACCATGGGCGGATAATCATGTGATAAATGGAATCTGCACAGGAAAGCTCAAACCACTACACTTAGACTTACTAAAGCCAGAACTGTATCCGGAAGCTTACGCGACAATAGTTAGGGTATTAAAAGAAGAAAAAGCTTGATAATCTTGGTACCCTGAGGGCATTGTTTTCATTTTTACGCCGGATCTTTCTAAGGCTTATAAGAATATCCTCTTAATTTGCAACGTATTTCTGGTTTAGTGCAAGTCTTATTGATGCGTATACCAAAATACCAGTTTGGTTTTCTCTTTCTTGTCAAGCCTCGCGAAGAAGTTCCTCTCAAACTGGCAGACCTCGCCTTCCTTCAGGTGCTTGACTCCTTGCTCTGCTAAGCCTTTAACTACTGACTTGTCAGGCATCAGCACTTCTACGTGCACTAGTTCTGGATCGTCTGCTGGCAGCCAATGGATTATCTTAGCTTTGAGCTCAGGGTTGTGGTCTTGTGACAAGAATTCTCCGTCTTTGAAGTTGAACAGGTGCATCAACCTGTAGACCTGTCTCGGTTTCAGGTCTTCGTCTATGTAGAACTCGTCTCCTGTCTTGAACTCCCTCTCCCCGAGCTTAGGGTTTTCTGGATGCAAAGGCGCTTTGGCTTCCATCTTTGGGGCGTAGCTTATCTTTATCTTCCTGTGGTTAGTCACTAAGAAGAACCGCTTGGCTTCTTTATCTAAAACTCTCCGATTATGGACTATCAGATCATCCCATGTAAGAGTAGACTCAGTCTTGCTCAGCCCGGTTGATAGGACGAAATCTTTTATCGCTTTCGGCTGGAATCCTCGCCTCCTCAAAGCGACGATGGTTGCTAGTGAAGGGTCATCCCATCCGATGAGCTCGTTGTTGTTTATCTTCTCCCTTATCAGCCTTCCTGATGTCTCCACTCCTTCTAGCTCAAATCTTGCGAACTCGTAAATGTTAGTCTCTTTGAAGCCTAATGTTTTTTGGATATACCTCTGCAATTCGTTCCTCATCTCGAATTCCTTGCTTCTTAGCCTGTGGGTTATGCCTTCTATGCCGTCCATCACAGCGTTTTGGAAGTCGTAAGACGGCCACACTTTATATTTTTCTCCTAGCCTTGCGTGCTTATGCTTTATAATCCTAAACAAGGCAGGGTCTCTCATCGTTGTGTTCTTATGGTTCATGTCTATCTTCATCCTTATGATGCAGGACTCTTCCTCCATCTCAGGCATCTTCTTGAACAGTTCCATGTTCTTGATAGCATCGTTAAGCCTGCAGTCGCACTCTTCTCCTCTGAACCTCTTATGCTTCATCGCTTCCTTTTCGCATGTGCAGGCATAGGCTAACCCCTTGTTTATCAGGTCTTCGCATAGCTGGTAGAACTTCTCCATATAGTCGCAAGCGTATTCCAGCTTATCCCACTTGGTGCCTAACCATTCAAAATTTTCTAGCATTATCTTGTAAAACTCTTCCTTGACAAGCTTGGGATTGGTATCCTCGAACCTTAAGACGAATTTTCCCCCATGCTTCCTAGCCAGTTCATGGTTCATCAGCAAGGCCTTTGCGTGGCCTATGTGGGGGTACTTCTCTGGCCCTGGAGGGAAAGCTGTCGTTATCTTTTCTCCTCCTTTTATATCTAAAAAAGCGAAGATATCTCTCTCTTTAGCCTCTTTCTTCTCTAAAAGCTCCGGCGCTACAGCGTTAAGCTCGTCAACCTGCTGCCTCAGGCTCATGCTATTGACTCGGTCTATTATCTCTTTGACTTTTACAGCTATCTCTTTGCCGTTAGCAGTCGGGAGCTCAGAGATTATCTTACCAATGACTGCTCCCATGTTGGCTTTACCGTTGAACTTTATCGCGTTCTGCAAAGCGTACTTGTAGGCTATTTCTTCCAGCATTGTCAAGTATTCTAAGAAGATTGAGAATATTTAAAGTTTGTTCAAGAACATTGTTTATCTGCTGTTGTCTATCTTTATCCTTCTGAACTTCTTGTAAAGCATCTTTGTAGTGTCAAGCCTTTCTTTCTTGTCGTATGCTTCTGTTGAGTAAAGCCATGCGCCGTTCCAGTCGTTGGCTAGGCAGCCGTCGGCATAGATGTGCACTGTTTCCATGATCTTCTGGTACTCTTCAAGCTCCGCTTCTAACGTCTTGATGCCTCGGTCGTTGATCCTTTTAGCGCCTGTCACTACCCTTACTATGATCTGCTTCCCACCTTTAGTGGCTTGTTTGAACATTTTGATGCTCTTTTCTAAGCCTCCAGGGTTTGAGCAGTAGTCTTCGAGTATTATTATGTCAGCGTTCTCCCAGTATTTCTTAGTCTTTTCAGGGCTCCACGTTCCGGTTTGCTCGTCGTATCCTTCGTTCTTGTCAAGCGTTGTAGCGACTCTAAGCTTAGGGTTTATGCTTTTGATGTATCTTATCCTCTCATTATGGGCTTTGTAGTCGCCGTTGTCAGGCGCTTCCAAGTCGATTATCACTGTCTTTTCTTTGTCGCTTACGTTTTTGACTATCTTCTTTACCACGAAGTTTATAGGCTCCGGCTCATTTAGCGTTTGATAATACGTGTCGTTCCCTTTTATCCTGAATATCAGAGTGTCAGGCGATTTTACGCTTCCTAACAGGTCTTTTATGATGTCCTCGTTCTTTTCGTATAGCCTGTTGATCTTTTCCTGCCTTAGCGTTTTCTCATCTTTTTTCTCTTTAATGTCTTTTTGCAGTCTCACTTCATCTTCGAAGTCTGAGCAGTAAGGAGTGAATGATATCGCGTTGGAGTATGTCTTCCTCATGAATTCCGTAACTTCAGTTGATACTAAGTAGCTCCAGTTCTGTACGGTCTTGCCTTCTAGGTCTTTTGGCGTGTCGCCTTTTCTCAGTATGCTTATCCCTACAGGCTCTTTCTGTTTGTAAGCCTCAAAGTCTACCCCTACTATAGCTTCTGATTTCTTCTGCGATAATGCCTTTATCATTCCAGTGTCTATCTGGTTGTAGACTAATGAGTATCCTGCGAATATTGCTGCGGCTAATGCTGTTCTCTTGAGCACGTTTAATAGTTTTGACATTTTCAGCACTGCTCCAGGTTATTTAGCAGCTTGTCTAGCTCTTTTTTGAGATTAAGCTCTGTTTGTTTATCTTTTGCCAATACAGCGTCGTTTAACTGTTTGCTGAGCCTAGCTATCGCGTTTTCGCATTCTTTCCTCTCAGCCTCGGTGAAGTCTTTAGCGCAGCATAGCTGCTTCTCTGCTTGAGCGATCTCTTCTTCTCTCTGTTTCATTGATTTGCTTCTTTTCGAAAGCTTGTCAGACATGTAATAATAAGCTTCTCCGACCAAGCACCCTAATGGTTTGCCGGCGATTCCTGCTGCGGCTCTGACTGCTGATTCCGCGATTAAGTAGTAGGATACCGCGTCTGTTGCGGCTTTTGAGAATCCGCCCCAGATAAGAGGGAATGATATGTATTTAGGCAGCTCTCCGACTTCTGTCCAGCTGAACCTGACCTTTTGCATCATCTCGAACCCCATGTCAAAGCCGTTGAGGTGCTGGCCTATGAAGTAAGCGCCCAACCCCAAGCCTACTGCTGAGGCTATCGTGGCCACTTGCACGTCTAATGATCCGAAGATTTTTCTTTTCTTGTCTTTCAGGTCTTTCTGCTTCTTGACTGGTAAGTATCCTATGAAAGGGTTGTAATTCATGGCAAAGCTTTTTCCTGCTTCATAAACCCTCTTTACCAGGTCCTTTTTAGAGTCTTCAGTCGCTTTCTCTAGCCTGTATTCTGAATGGATTTTTTGGTATAGGTCGTTTTGGAATTTCATTCTGTCAGCACCTTGTACAAGTTTTGAACATTACTAACTTTTTGGACTTCCGGGCCGATTTTCAGGTCGTTGCTTATCTTGTTGTCAAAGTCGTAAGCTGATACTACCGCTTTTTCTGCACAGCTCGGCGCAGTGTATAGCCTCTTGTTTATCTTGCCTACTGGCAACAGCTCGCCTTTGACGTTGCAGTTCATCGCCAATAGCAAGTCCTGTTTCACGGGCTTGTTCTCAACTGCAGATAAAACCGCCGTGTACATCGCCGGTAGCAGTGTCTCGTCGTCTTCTAATACTTTTGAAAGGTCGACTAGTATGTCATAATTGCCCATGTTTATCGTTTCTTTCAGCATGACTCTTAGCCTTTCTTCTAAGTGGGCTCGTTTATCTTCCCATTTCTTAGGCGCTAAGATTTTTAGGCCGTTGCTGCCTGACTGGTATCTAAGCTCCTTGGCTGTCGCGCTGACCTCTGCTATGTATGCTACTCCGTTCTCGTCTTCTAGCTGTTTCTTGATGTCTGCGTTGTTGTGCTCTATCATGTATTTATCTGTCAAGTATCCAAGTATCTTCGTTACGCCTACTTTCTTTTCTGTTATGTTCATCTCAGATATTTTGTAATGCTCTTTTATCTTGACGTCTAGGCTTTGCTCGACTATGCTTTTGGTCTCTTTCAGCGAGGCTACGACGTCTTCTGCTATCACGTAAGGCCTTTTGCTATGGTTAGCCCTGTCTAGCGCTGCGTCTACCATTGATAAGTACCTTCTGCTTATTTCCATCTGGTGCTTGTCTTCTGATAGCTTGCTGGATATTTCTAGCAAGGCTTCCAGTGATTCCTTGGTGAAAGGCTTTCCGCCTTTGGCTTTCCTGTAGTATTCTAGGAATATGAAGAGCTTCTTCTCTGTCTTGTCGTTTCTTTCTATCTCATTGATGACGTAGCAGCTCGCGCCTAGCTGCAGCCTGTCCATCAATGGCTGCTCTATGTTCTTGACCAGGTGAGGGTTGGCTCCCATGTAGATTATCGGGAATATGTCTATCGTGTGCTCTCCCTTGTTGCCTACTGATAGTTCTCTTTCTTGTATCAGCTGTGACAGCCAGCTCTGCTCGTCCGCTGTTAGCTCTGGCAGCTGTTCTATTATCGCGACTTTCCCGTCGCTTGTCATCATGCTCGATCCTCTGAGCCAGCTTTGTGGCGGAAGCTCAGCGTTCTCTTTGAACTCTCCTTCCAGGTTGGCTCTCCCTACCGAGCCCACGTATACTGGTGGCACGCTCTTGGCGTTTGACAGCCATTCCGGCCTTTTGCTCTCGACCTTGCTTATCCTTTTGATGTAAGCGTTGATGACCTTGTTGCCTAGCGCAGCAGTCGTTATGTAAGCAATCCATTTGAAGTTCTCATTAACCCACATACCGATGTCAGCTAACGGGTCTACGCCAATCCCTAAGCCCCAGCTGTACTTCGCTAGCTGCAAGCCTATCCTCATAGCGTAGTATATTGGGAAAGCGACTATTCCGCCGGTTATGACCTTGTTCTTCCATTTTTCTACTGTTTTCTTTCTCCTTAGGACGTTGTCGTAGTAAGTTGTCAGCCTTATGCCGTCTCCTCCGAGGAGCTTGATTATCTTCGGCCTGTCAGAGTCTAGCGGGTCTCTTATTGATAATACGTCGAACCCTCTTATGCCAACGTCTTTGCCGAGCTTCATGTAGGAGAGCATAAGCCTTCGCTGCACAAAGCTCTTACCAGAGCCCATAGGCCCTTCGAGGTAGAACGTCGGTGGTGTTGGCAGCTCTGACCTCAGCTTGTCTGATATCTTGTTATAGTCTACTTCTGCTTCTATAATCCTTTTTTCCAGGTTCTTGAATATGTGCTTGAGGATCTTAGACCTGTTGTATTTCTTCTCGTCTACTAGCCTGCTTATGAACTTCTGGTAGTCCCTCTCCCAGTCATAGTCTGGAGAGTTCTGCATCTCAATCTCTACGTTTTCTATATCTGACCTGAACCCGTTCTTCTTCAGGTAGTCAATTTCCAGCATTAACGTGAATAGGTCCGCGAATCTCATCTCCCTTTGGAGCTCTATCTGCGCGCCTAGGTAGTTCACCATCTTCCCTACTTGTATCTCTTTCTCTTTGCCTACGATGACAGAAGTTGGGTCTTTCTCTACCAGCCAGTCTACAGGTATTTGAGCGCTTATTTTCAACTGTTCGTTCCAGAAATTGTTGTTCTCATTACTTACGAACTTGGTGACTTCTTCATCTTCTTTTAGGTATTCTTCTAGGCTCACCTGTAGGTTTTCTTTTTTCATAATACCCCTATTTTGTTAAAGATTTGTTAAAGATAGTACAAGGGATATTTGTTTACTATATAAACCTTTTGCTATAAAATCAAGATTTTATGCATAACGCGCATGTTTTTTGTCAAAAATGTTCACTATATAAACGTGTGGCTAAAAACTTATATAGTGGAAGAGACATATTAATAATTAAGAATGGAGGAGGTGGGTTGAAGCAGAAGAAATAAACATGATGAGGGGGTTGATGACAAACTATTTCGACAAAGTGCTAGTGTTTGCGATAATAGCAGCGACTTTAACCTTTTGCTTTTTACTGACAACACTAAAATAAGAGGCAAAGTGGCAGCTTAAAAATCCGGAGACTTTTAGTAAATGCTCAAGAAGGTTTTTGGCTTTTCTTAGATTTGCCAAGAACTTATTCTTCCAAAAGGTTTATATAAACTGTTTATATCCAGTTCTTAATCGGATAAAAAAAAGATTTCATGGAGGGACTAAAATGAGCTGGGGATTAGAGAACAGGCTTTCTAAGATAATACAGAAAGACGGTAGGACATTGATGTTCGCAGTAGACCATGGGTACTTCTTAGGCGCGATAAAAGGATTGGAAAAACCACGGAACATGATCAAGCAGGTAGGGCCTTACGCAGACGCTCTGATGCTCACTCGAGGGTTACTGACTAGCTGCGTGTCTTCAGATTATAAGAAGCCCATCATATTAAGGGCTGATGGCGGGCCAAGCATAGGGGCAGCCAAAGAAAAGATACACTCACTAGCAGACCATGATGTTATGATAACAGTAGAGGATGCTTTGAAGCTGAACGCGACAGCAGTGGCCATATCCATCTTTGTAGGTACCGAGTATGAGACCCAGACGATTAAGAACTTGTCAAAAATGGTCAGCGAAGCACAAAAATATGACCTGCCTGTGCTGGCAGTAACGGCAGTAGGCTTAAACCTGGACAATCTTAAAGAGGATCCTAAATATTTAAGCTTGGCTTGCCGTATGGCAGCAGAGCACGGAGCGCATATCGTGAAGACTTATTACTGCACCAACGGCTTCGAAGAGGTTACAGGCGGATGCCCTGTCCCCGTCGTAATGGCCGGCGGCAAAAAAGTTGATGACGAGATAAAAGCTTTGCAACAAGCATACAATGCCATTAGCAAAAGAGCTATAGGTGTTGATATGGGAAGGAATATTTTCCAGTCTGACAATTCTTTGAAGATTATAAAGGCTTTAAGAAAAATAATTCATAAGGGTTTCACTCCTGAACAAGCTTATTGGCAAACGCCTGAAGGGCCTTATACTAAACTGGATAAGAAAGGAAAAGTTTCAGAAACAGTAGATGACAAGACTGCAGAAGAGTCTATACCGTTGTAAGAAAAGTGGAAAATAAAAAAAAGACTAAGGATGAGAGTATTTTAATCGGGGTCGATCACGCACCTGCTTATTTGGATGAAGTTGTATCTTTCCTTGAGAGGCGAAAAGTGTCAAATAAAAAAGTAATGATAGAGACGCCGTGTCATCCCCTCCCTTTAAGATATTATAAAAGGAACCTTTCTTACTGTAAGTTTTATGATGGATTATATCAATATTTGCATAAAAAAGGGGCGTGTATAATTCATGGGGACAGCGAAGAACTTATAGAAAAGGCATATAAAAAATTATTGCGCCGAGGAGAATCATGTATTCCATTTTCGTGGTTTCCCGAATATAAGAAAATCGTTTGTGAAGAAAGAGACCATCATTTTTATAAAGTATACAAAAAACATCATCCCGAAATCATAATTATTGATAGTCTTCATGCAACTTATTTTCGTGAAAGGATTAGCTGTAAATACAAAAGGATACCAAAAGAGGACTAGTTGTTGACTGAAGTAAAAAATGGAAAAGAAGATGAAAGTAGGAATGTATTACAACAACAAAGATGTAAGAGTTGAAGAGATGCCGATACCTAAGATTAACAGCAAAGAGCTTCTTGTCAAGGTTATTGCTAGTGGAATTTGCGGCAGCGACGTCATGGAATGGTACAGGATAAAAAAAGCTCCGCTAGTATTAGGTCATGAGATATCTGGAGAAGTAGTTAAAGCCGGAAAGCATGTTCAAGAATACAAGAAAGGCGACAGGGTTTTCGTATCGCACCACGTGCCTTGCAACACATGTAAGTACTGCCTGGATGACAAGCATACAGCATGCCACACGTTGCACACCACGAATTACTATCCTGGCGGGTTCGCCCAGTTCTTAAGAGTGCCACAGATCAACGTCGACAGAGGAGTCTACAAGCTTCCGGAATCGATGAGCTTCGACGAAGGTACTTTCATAGAGCCATTAGCATGCGTCTACCGTGGGCAGAGGAAGATGGGCCTGAAACAAGGAGAAAGCGTATTAGTATTAGGGAGCGGAATCTCAGGATTATTGCATATCAACCTGGCTAAAGCTTCAGGCGCAGGAAGAATCGTCGCAACAGACATCAGCCAATACCGGTTAGAAAAAGCTTTGCAGTTCGGGGCAGACCAAGCAATAAACTCAAAAGATTACAAGGTTGAGAAGTTTGATAAGATAATACTCTGCACAGGGGCCAAGCCAGCGATAGAGCAAGCATTACAGTCAGTAGATAAAGGCGGTGCGATAGAGTTCTTCGCGCCAGCCAACCAAGACGTGCAAGTCACCATACCGGTTAACGATTTCTGGAGAAACGAAGTCAAGGTCATGACATCCTACGGCGCAGGCCCGAAAGACCTGCAAACAGCAATCGACTTGATAGTCAACAAAAGAGTCAACGTCAACGACATGATAACACATAAACTCAAGCTAGAAGAGATAGCGGCAGGGTTCAAGCTCGTCGCAGAAGCCAAAGAGTCAGTCAAAGTGATAATACACCCGAATGAATAAACTTTATTTCTTCTTTGCCGTTTTCTCTGGATGTTCTTCTTCGCCTCTTGAGGAACCGGCTTGCAGCGTTTGTCTTATTGTTGTTCCTGATAGTCTGTAGCCCCTCATGCCTATGCCGATTAGTGCGAGGATGCCGATGAGTATCTACCATAAGTCCATAGCCCTTTTGGCAGGGAATTTATAGCAAAATACTTTCTAAAAAATCTGGAAATTTTTTCTAAAAACATTCCATTTTGAAATTATTTGCGAAGGGTCCGCAATAATATGGTCCAATCTTGGAATCCTTCCGGAAAATTTTAGGATAAGGCTATAAGAAAGAGCAGGCATAGCAGGTTATCATGAACTATCAATCCTACAGTCACTTGCTTAAAGGCATCAAAAAAGTATTAGACAAAGGCAGAGAAGATGTGTTCTATACAGTGAACGATATCCTTATCAAGACTTACTGGGAGATAGGCAGGCAAATTGTTGAATATGAACAGGAAGGCAGAAAACGGGCAGAATACGGAGAAACCCTCCTCAAAAAGCTGTCTACAGACCTAAAATCTAGATACGGGCATGGTTTCAGCATAAGCAACCTGCAGTACATGCGATTGTTATACCAAAAATACCAGACGCTGTCTGGTGAATCTGAAAAACACGGATCTCACATACCCTCTGGAAGATTAAGCTGGAGCCATTACGTTGAGTTGCTTGTTATCGATGATGACATGGAAAGAAGCTTTTATGAAAAGCAGTGCACCCAAGAAAAATGGTCCGTGAGGGAACTTAGGAGACAAATAAGCTCAGGCTTGTTTTACAGGCTGGCATTGAATAAAGACAAGAAAGGCGTAATTCGGCTAGCACACAAAGGTCAGCACATTAAAAGCGCAGAAGACATAGTCAAAGACCCTTACATCCTAGAATTCTTAGGCCTGCCAAATATGTATTCCGAAAAAGACTTGGAGCAAAAACTGACCACTCATCTTCAGATGTTCCTTCTTGAGCTTGGCAAAGACTTCTTATTCGTGGGCAGGCAGTACAGGATAACATTAGGCAACACGCATTATTACGTTGACCTTGTTCTTTACCATCGAATCCTAAAATGCTTTGTGCTCATAGACCTAAAGATAGGTAAGGCAACTCCTGCAGATGTCGGGCAGATGAACATGTACTTAAACTATTTCAAAGAAGAGGAAAAAAGTGAGAACGAACCAGTAGGCATAATATTATCCGCTCACAAAGACAGCATAGAAGCGAAATACGCGCTAGGCAGCATATCAAATAATCTGTTCATATCCAAATACAAGCTTTACTTACCTGACAAGAAACAACTCGAGAAAAAACTTAAAGAACTACTTAACTGAACCATGCGCATGTTTCAAGACTTGCTTATTAAACAAAAACAGAACTAAACAAAAAACAAAAATAAGAACCAACATAGATACAGCATATTTTAGGATATGCTGTTTTTCAGGTGCGGGTGGTTGTTGCTCTGGTAGTTGTTCAACTGGTTTTTCCGGTTTCGGCAGTGTTCTCACCATTTTCTTCCGAAAATCTTTTTCCGATTGCGATGTCCGTTTTCGTTTTCACAATCGAGGCTTACAGATTTCGTAATCGAGACCTACCTTTTTGCAGAACCAGCCTTATCTTTTTTTAAAAAATCATGGCTTAGAATGTTTTATAATTTAGCGTTAAGCCATAAGATATAATTAATGCTCCGGAAAGACGAGAACAAATAATCCTGGTTGGGCTGTAAACTTTCAGAAGGCTATGCTCTTCAGAGGCGGTATTTCTTGACTGATTCGATTATACGGGCGTATTTTTGCATGCTTTCGTTCAGTATTGAGAGTATTAGCGGTCTTATCGCTTTGTAGTAGTATTTCAGTTCTGTATTGGTCAACGGCTCATGATTGAATATTTTTTCCATTATCCTTATCTTTCCAGGTGAGAATATGTTAGACAATGCCTTGTTCGTGTCTAACTTGCTTCTTATTTTTATTTGTTCTTCTAGCTGCAATTCTTCATGTTTTCTTGATTTTTTAGACTCTTTGAAGGATTCATAATAGTACCTGTACTCGCTTTTAGTGATCCTAGATTTGAGCTTATACTCTTGAATGACATTCCAGAGGTGTTTGTTATCAATTTTTTCTGATGTGAATATCTTGTTTGCTATTGTGATTATTTTGTTGAACTCTTTTTTGAGTTGGGTGTTCAGCTTGTGTGTTATTCGTCTGTAGTCCACTTTTTGCTGTAGCAGTAACGGTATTGCAAGATACAACCGTTGGTTTTTTGTTTTTAGTATATCTATAATTTCTTCTTCATTTGAACTGTATCCTGGGAATTCTAACTCAAAGCCTTTCTTCTCTAAGTCTTTTATGAGCTTTGCAGGTATCATTTTCTTATCTGCCTTTCTAGATGCTTGAACTTTATGTCATAATCGGCGATAAGGGATGTTGGTGCAGTCCCGTAATACCTTTTCTTCAATTTGCTGAAGTCTACCTTCTGTGTTCGGATTATTGCTATAATATCTTCGATGTCCCTCTGCTCTGAGCGCGCGATTTTTGTGATTATTATATCATACCAGTCTAGTATGTACAGCTTAAGCTTTCCTATATCCCTTACGTGTTCTGATAATGCTTTCCAATCATTAGGCAGGTCTACGCCCATTATGAACGCGCCGTAGAATATGTCTATCCTTATATCGTTAAGGTACCAGATGTTGCATGCTCTTGAGCTGCTTTCTTCTCTAAGCCCTGCTAATTCAAACATCCCTTTGAGTTCTTCATACCTTAGCGTTGTCATGAAGTCGATGTCTTTGGTTGATTCTTTTATGTTTTTCAGCACCATGGCTGTTCCCCCTAGTGCAAAAAATTCTATAGCCTTGCCTAAGTCTGCTATCAGCTGCAAAAATGTTTCCAGGTCCTTAAGCGATGTATTCGTTAAATTTTTCATATTATTTTATACTCTTTTTCATATATTTTTATATGGTTAATAGTATATAAACCTTCCTATTTGGGCAGCGGGGTGCCAGCATCCTGTAGTCGGGCATGTTCTTCCGCAGTACGGGCACCTGATTTTTTCCTCCATAAGGTATTGTAATCCTTCTTTTGTTTATAAAACCCTAGGGCAGAATTTTCGGAAAAACTGGAGGTTTTCTGTTTGTCTTATCCAATGTCAGCGTATTGTTCAGTTGCTGTAATCTTGTTTAGGTTGTCGATGGCGGTGGTGAAGTTCGGGTCTATTTTTAATGCTTCTTCATATTCTTGTATTGCTAGGTCTATTTTTCCTTGATCTCGATATGTTATCCCTAGATTGTTATGTGCTTCAATAAAAGCAGGGTTGATTTTGAGAGCTTTCTTGTATTCTTCTACTGCTAAATCTAAGCTTCCTTGTTTCCGGTATATATTGCCCAGATTATAATGGGTTACATCCAATTTCGGGTTTATTCTCAATGCTTGCTTATATTCCCCTACTGCTAAGTCTATTTTTCCTTGAATGTGGTATGTTAATCCAAGGCGATTGTGCGGTCCCCATGCGGTAGGATCAATACTCAATGCTTTTTTGTACTCCTCGACTGCTAAGTCTAGCTTTCCTTGTTGTTGGTAAAGAATTCCTAGGTTGTAGTGTACTGCGAGGTTTTCTGGTGCTCTTTCTACGCTTTTCTCATTGATCCCTAACTTTTCTAATTTTAAGTAATATGTAGTTATTCTTAGTGGTTTGTCGAATATAAAACCGAAAGGTTTTTATATTACCTATTACTTAAATAAGTAATATGGAAAGGGGAAAATATCCTGATTGGGTTTTAAGGCATAAAGAAAAAGGAAAAGCGATTCATTTCATAAATGGTAAATATTATTTGTATAAGATTAAGAGCGAGTGGGACCCTGTTAAAAAAAGAGCTAGAAAAAAGACTGTAGAATATCTTGGAACGATT
>Ga0194111_10004830_pt1 | contig 15577 bp, 6 predicted proteins | sample TA2KigC300mmetaG_FD_146194 | JGI IMG/M metagenome (GOLD analysis project Ga0194111, IMG submission 146194) | Freshwater microbial communities from Lake Tanganyika, Tanzania - TA2015033 Kigoma Deep Cast 300m | ecosystem: Environmental > Aquatic > Freshwater > Lake | place: Tanzania: Lake... | reverse complement strand
GCCGCCAACGTCGGACGGGGCCGGCCTATGCTGGGAAGCGCCGGTCAAAGCGGCCCCGGTGGGAGAGGCCAAGGAACTTGCCGCCGGCGGGCAGCAGCCCATAGGCGAACTGGCGTTCGCCGCTGTTTGCCCCAACAGCCGCCCGATGCCGCATCTCTGCCGTCCGACCCCTCCCGAACAGCGGCACTCACCAGAGTGCCGCTACGAGCTCTGGCAGGTTGGCAGAACGCGTTGGCTGCCTGGCGCGAAGCGGCTTCATTCAACAGACGGTGCAGCGAACCGCTGCCCCGCTGGGCAGTCGGACGGTCGGGATAATTTGTCAGCGACTCTTGCAGCCGATCCCGCATTGCGGGACGGCGGTCGCTGAGCTTGGTCGTTCGACGATGGAATGAAGCGGGAAACCAGCGCCTCGACGGTTGCGAGCGTCTCATCGCAGTGCAGGTCTTGGTTCGGCCAGACACAAACCGGCATTGAACTCGGCGAGTGCCTGCGGTAGCCTTCGCGGCATATGATCGACTGGAGTGCATGCTCGACGGTCGAGCGTTCACCGGGCAAGGTGAGCGGCACCTGGGTGTTTCGCGGGACGCGTGTACCGGTACGGGCGTTGTTCGAGAACCTGGAGGACGGGGCCACGGTGGATGATTTCATCGAGTGGTTCCCCGGGGTGACGCGGGCGCAAGTGGATGGCGTGCTCGGACACGCGTCCGCCAGCCTGACCGTGGAGAGCGCGGCGTGAAGATATTGTTCGACCAGGGGACGCCGCTGCCGCTACGTCGGCACCTTCGCCCGCATCAAGTGGATGCCGCGGCGGAGTTGGGTTGGTCGAGCCTGCAGAACTGCGAGTTGCTGGAGCGAGCCGAGGCGGCGAAGTACGACGCGCTCATCACAACGGACCAGCAGTTGCGTCACCAGCAGAACCTGGGGGGCGGACGGCTTCGCATACTGGTCCTGATGACAACTTCCTGGCCACGGATCCGCCCGAGGGCGACCGAAGTTCGAGCCAGGCTGGAACAGATGGCGGAAGGAGAGTATGAGGAGATGTCCTTCTAAGCGTCGAACCACTCGGTCCACCGAACCGCCGCGAGTCGTCGGCCGTCGGTCGCGAGTTGTGGTCCCGGCGTGCTTGCCCGCTCGCCGCGGCGGTCGGTGACCTCGGTCGCTCGGCGACAGCTATCTCAGATACGCGCCTTGTTCGTTACGCAGCTTCTGAAGCGTCGCGATGCTCACGTCGCGCGGACGGCAGCCATCCTTCACCGCGAGCGCGGCTGCCGCGCGGGTCTCGTTAGCTCAGCTTGAGCGTTCGGCGTCTCCGCGCACTTGCCTCCAAGCACGCACTTCGGTATTGTGCCTCCATGCCTACGGTGACATTACATGCGCATTACGACGGTCGGCACATTGTCCTCGACGAACCGTTCGACCTGCCCGCCAACGCTCCTCTGATGGTGACTGTGTGCCCGGTCTTCTCGGACACCGATTCTGAGGAGGCCTGGCTGCGAGCGGCTTCGTCCAGCGCCGCCTTCGCCTTCCTGGCCGATCCTGCCGAGGACATCTACACGGTCGCCGACGGGGAGCCATTTCGCGATGCGGTATAGAGTGATTCTTGTACCGTTTCCGTTCGACGACTTGACCGGGAGCAAGGTCAGACCGGCGGTATGTCTGACCGACGCGCTCGGTGCACCTCGCCATGTCGTGCTGGCCTTCATCACCAGCGTTGTGCCGCCCAAGATGGAGCCGACGGATTTGTTGCTCGATCCCGGCAACGCGGATTTTGCCGGCACCGGGTTGAGAGTTCGCTCCGCGTTGCGCCTGCACCGCATGGTGACGGTTTCGGCCGCGATTATTCGACGGCAGTTGGGCGTTCTGGGACCGAACATCCAAGTTCAAGTCCAGCAGCGATTGCGGACCCTTTTCGCTCTATGAGGGTTTTGATGCGAACACCAATCGAGCCCGCGCGGTCAAGGGCGCTGCAGCGAACCGCCGCCCCGCTGGGCACTCGGACGGTTCGGGTACTTTGTCAGCGACTGTTGCAGCCGACCGGACGTTTCCGGCGGCGGTCGGTGAGCTTGGCGTTCGAGCGGACGAGCTCCGGAGCGGTGCTCGCCGCTCAACTTTAACCGTTGGGCGTCATCCTACGTCGGGAGCAAATTGCCAACTGGACCGTCAAATCAGATTATGAAAACAACCTCTCGCATGCTAGCCCCTTTCGTGACGGTGGCGCTGGCCACCACCGCTCTTGCCCTCACAACGGAGCGCGAGGTCACCTTGGCCTATGTGCGTGAGCATGCCGACGAGTTCTCCGTGAGTGTGACCGAAGGCAAGACGGGTCTCATTGACTTCACGATCACCCACAACGTAGCGGCGCCGATGTATCACGTCGCACACCTCGCCGTTTATCACCGCGGCAAACTCATTGCGACGAGCCGCACGCCATCGTTTGGGAAGAAGGGTGCCAACAAATTCCACTTTTCGATGGCCGCGGAGGACATCGCTGAGTCCAGGTTTTCCCTCAGTGATAGCGCCTTGGCTGGTTCAGTTGACGACCCACGCCCAATCCCAGGCACCGTCATCCATCTGTTCCGTCTTTCGGATTTTGTTCCGAAGAAGTTGCTGAACAAATGACCAAGGCGCCGACCAGTGGTCCCAGCGAATGCCGGGCGAGCGTCTCCGTTCCAATCTGAGCGGCAGTGGCCCGGCATGGCTGGCCTCGTCGGCAAGACTAAATTGCGCCCACCCTTGATACAGAGCACATTGCCGGCATAACAAGAACGCTCACCGCAGTTTTGATTCGGGAGGACGAAGGGTTTGTAGGATTGTGTCCAGAGATCGACGTGGCCAGTCAGGGCGAGTCGGTGGAGGAGGCCAAGGCGAATCCTGGAGAGGCCGTGGCTCCATGACCTCAGCCGTGGGTCCCCTCCCTCGGCAGGCGGCGAGGTGATGAAACCGCGGCTTGCACGCTGCACGGCACTGCCCGTAGTATCGCCCCGTCTAGTTCATTTCAAACGTACGATCGGTAAGGGCACGTGACTCGAGACATGCCGTCGATGGGTTCGCCCGGGACTGACGCAGAGGGTCTAGCCAGGGGCGCGCTCGGCGGCGATGAAAAGAAAGGGCAATGGTCATGAAACGCGGGTCTATGAAGGCACTCCTGGCACCCCTCGCGGTCGGGGCGGTCCGCATCTCTCGGCACCTGGGGCTGGCGCTAGCCAGTTGGCTGATCGGACTTCAAATTGCCTCCGCCGCAGTGGACCCGCTGCCGTTTGTCGAGACGCCCGCCGCCAGCGGCTTCTTCACCGCTGCGACCACCAACACGTTCACTGGGACGGGGGTGGCCCAAGCCGACGACTGGACTCTGGACGCCGAGGCGGGCGACCGACTCACGGCAAGGATCGAGGCGAGTGTCGGCAACTCGCGCCCGCGGTTGCGCCTGCTGAATCCTGCGTCGCAGACGATCGCCAGCGTGGACGGCGACACGGCGGGTGTCGCCGAGTTCCACAGTGCGGTGTTGACGGCGCCGGGCACGTACCGGGTGCGGGTCTACACCGACCATCAAGTCTCGGACTATCGGTTGCGGGTGGACCTAGCCCGCGCGGCCAGTCTCGAGGCCGAGCCGAACGATACGACGAACACGGCGAGCGTGTTGGCGCCGCGCTACTTGGCTGGGAGTTACCAGTGGCGCGTGGGGGGCACGTTGGTGACGGCGGACAGCGCGGGCGACTACTTCGCGCTCGGGACGCTGGACAGTGGCAACGCGGTTGCCACGGACTTGTTTACCGGGCCCCACAGCGCGTTGCAGGCGGGGGATGCGGTGGTGGCGCTGTTTCGGTTGGGCCAGGGGGGAGCGGTTTTCTCTGCCAACACCAACTTCAGTTCGGTGATCACGGTTCGCGACGACTATTTCATTCAGGTGTCGAGTGCCGCCCGGCGCGGTTTGTTGGCCCGCTATTTCCTGACGGTCACGGTTACCGACAGCGTGCCGCCGGTAGTGCAAGCGGTCACCCTGCCGGCCGAGGGCGCGACCGGGACCGACTTGATCAACAGCATTGCGGTGACTTTTTCGGAGCCGATGCGGCTGGCGACGCTTACCAACTCGGCCAATGTCACGTTGCGCCAGGCCGGTTTGGACGCCGCCTTCGGGACGGCGGATGACGTGGTCTATCCGCTGGTGCCGCCAGGTTCGAGCGCGAGCAACACGGTCACTTTCGCGCTCCAGGACGGCCCGCTCCAGGCAGGCGTTACAAGGTTCAGCCTCGCCGCCACCGTCACGGACCGCGCGGGTAACCCCCTCACGCCGGCGTTCACGCGCACGTTCACGCAGGGCCGACTGGGCACGTTCCAATTCGAGAACCGGAGCAACGATAGCGCGGGCGGAGCGACGTCGCTGAGCTTGACACCGAGCAACACGCCGGACGGCTCGCTGTCGGTCGAGGCCAGTTACGGGGTGGGGAGCAATCCGTTCTACCTCCTGGCGGGCCGGTTCGACGGGGATGCGTTGGCGGATGTCGCAGTGGCCAACCTTAGCAGCGGCAATGTGAGCGTGCTGCTGGGCAAGGGCGATGGCAGTTTTCGGGGGGCGACCAACTACCCGGCCGGTAACGGTCCGATCGCGCTGGCGACGGGCGATGTGAACGGCGATGCCTTAGCCGATTTGCTGGTGGCGAATCACAACGGGCACAACGTGAGCGTGTTGTTGGGGCGCGGGGACGGCAGTTTTGGCAGTCCGACCAACTACAGCACGGGCAACAACCCGCGTTCGGTGGCGTTGGGGGACTTGAACGGGGATGGGCGGCTGGATTTCGTGACGGCGAACGAAGGGGCTGGTGGGATTACGATTCGGTTAGGGAACGGCGACGGGACCTTCGGGGATGGGACGAACGTGGCGACGGGTGGTAGGGCGTTTGGGGTGGGGTTGGGGCATTTGAACGGGGACGGTTACTTGGACGCGGTGGTGGCGAACTATGGGCCGAACACGGTGAGTGTGCTGTTGGGGAATGGGGACGGGACATTTGCGGCACCGGTCAGCTACGGGGTGGGGAACAACCCGCGTTCGGTGGCGTTGGGGGATTACACTGGGGACGGCGTGTTGGATGTGGCGGTGCTCGACGCGGGAAGCAACACGGTGAGTTTGTTGGGTGGGAACGGCGACGGGACTTTGCGGGAGGGGGTGGCGTATGGGGCGGGGAGTTCGGATCCGTACCAGGTGTTGGCTGGGGACTGGAACGGGGACGGTCGACTGGACGTGGCGGTGGCCAGTTACGGCAACAGCCGCGTGTGTGTGTTGCTGAACAACGGGGCGGGCGGGTTCGAGGAGCGGTCGTTGTACAGCGTTGGGGGCAATCCAATTTCCGTGGTGGCAAGCGATTTGGACGGGGACGGCCGGGTCGAGTTGGTGACGGCCAACTATCACGGGAACAACGCGACGGTGCTGCGGTTGAACCGGACGCAGTTGTTGGTCGAGGACCCGGCCGGGAGCGGGATTCGGACTGGGGCGGGTCGTGGGAATCTGTCCAGCACGGAGGATGTGGATTACTGGAGTTTCACGGGGCGGGCTGGGGATCGGTTGGTGGTGGGGAGCGAGACGGCTGGGCATGTGGCGAACAGCGGATTGTATTGGCGGGTGGAGCGTGGGGATGGGGGTGTAATCCGGGATTTCTATCCTGGGAACAACGGGACCGGGCAGTCGGCACCGCTGGTGTTGCCGGTGAGCGGGAGTTACCTGGTGCGGGTGAGCAATTGGCATCAGTACCGTGGGGAGTATCGGTTACGGGTGACGTTGGCGCCGGCGCCGTGGCAACTCGAGGCGGAGGACAACAACACGGTTGGGCAGGCCAACGCGGCCAGCTTCGCCCGGGAAGGCCCCAGTCAACAGGCCCGGATGCTGGGGTATATCCGCTACGGCGATCCCGCGGATGTGTTTGGGCTGGGCAATCTGTCCGTGGGGGCGGAGGTGCGGCTGGGATACCGGAAGCCGGTCAGCAGTGGCTTGAGCGGCGTGTTGAGTGTGTTGGACAGCGCTGGCAACGTGGTGGCCAGTGCGCCGGCGGGCTCGACGAACTTAACCCACACCATTCCCGCCGGCGGCGCCGGCGCCTACTACGCCAGGATGCAAGCCGGTCCGCCGGGTTACGCGGGCGCGGTCGACAGCGCGGTTTATGTGGATGGGGGTGACGATTATGTGGACGTGGGTGCCTGGAGCGCGGGGACGCAATGGACCCTCGAGGCTTGGGTGCGCCCGGTGAGTGTGCCGGGGGGGCGCCGGACGATTGTTGGCGGCTATGCCGAGTGCCTCGATTGGGGGATCACGTTGCAGGAGGGGAGATTCGGCCTCAGCATTAGGCCGCCCGGCGGGTGCAGCCAGACGATTAGCGGTCCGACCCCGGCCAGCGCGGGCGACTGGTACCATGTGGTGGGAACATGCGACGGCCTGACGGCGCGGTTGTACGTCAACGGCCAGTTCGCCGTCTCCGGTCCGGTCCAAAGCCAGTACACTGGGACCGCCGCCGGGGTCCGCATCGGGAGCGAGGTTTGCTGCGGCGGCAACAGCTTTCCGGGCTACATCGACGAGGTAGCTATTTGGAATCGGGCGTTGACCGGGGCCGAAGTGCTCGCGCGGTTGGCGGGGCCGTTGGCCGGCAACGAAATCGGGCTGTTGGGGTATTGGCGCTTCAACGAGGCCCAGGGCGAGACGGTTGCGGATGCCAGTGGCCAAGGTCGGACGGGTACGCTGCGCAATGGGGCGGGTTGGGTGTCTCTGGCCCCCGCCGCGGCCGGGGAGCCCGGGTTGATGACGCAGTACCTGCTGAGCCTGACGTTGAGCGATTTGGCTGCGCCCACCATTTTGGCGGACACCCTCCCGGTCGAGGGCGGCACCGTGTTCGAGTTGTTCGACCGGTTCACCCTGACCTTCTCCGAGGACATGGAGCCGGTGGCAATCAACGCGCCGGCAAGCTATGAGTTGCGCTCGAGCGGGTTGGACGGCCAACTGGATACCGCAGACGATCTCCTCTGGCCGGTGACGACCGGCCCAGCCTACAGCGCCGGCTTGACCGCCAGTTATGCCGTCGCCAGTGGCGCATTGCCGCCGGGCAGCTACCGGTTCCGTGCGCTGACCACGCTCGAAGACCGTGCGGGCAACCGCTTGGCGGCGGCTTGGACGCGGCAGTTCAACGTGGCGCAAGTGGCGGGCTTCAACACGGAGCTCGAGCCGAACAACACGCGGGAGACGGCCACGCCGTTGCTGATGAGCAGCACGCAGCCGGACTTGATTTCGGGGGCGGGCCGGGCCTATTTGCGGGACGGTAGCGATCTCGACTTCTGGAGCTTCGAAGCGCAAGCCGGGGACGCGATGGTGTTGGCGGCCGAAGCACCGGGAAACCCGGGTAGTAGCGGTCTGCAGTACCTGCTTTACGGCCCCACCGGTGGGCAACTGCTGAGCGCCACCGCCGCCAACAACGGTCTGCTCCAGACCTCGCCCTTGGCGCTCACCAATAGCGGCCTCTACACGGTCCGCGTGAGCGTCTGGCATGGTTATTACCAGGAGTATCGACTGCGCGTGTCGCTGTTTCGGAATGGGTTGCCGGTGGAACTTGAGCCCAACGACGGGTTGGCCAGCGCGACCATGCTGACGTACACGGCCAGTGGCAACACGCGCACGGCCGCGATCGCGGGCTACACGCAGCAGGCCAGCGATTTGGACTACTACAATCTGGGCGTGATCGAGGCGGGTAAGACCGTCTTTCTGCGCACTCGACTCCCGGCGAGCAGCCCGTTGGCGCCGGTCGTCAGCCTCTACAACGCGGCCAACGTTTACATGGCGGAGGCGGGCAACGGTCGGCCCTCGGACGGCGTTGCCGAGGTCCGCATCGAACAGACCGGCGTTTATTATGCCCTGGTGCGCGCCGGGGCGGGGTCGGCCGGGCTCATGAGCGAGTACCTGCTGGACGTGCCGGTGTTGCCGACGGCCGATGTGGTGATTCCGAACTTGCAGGTGACCCAACTGACGGTGCCCGTCACGACCGGGTTGCGGAGCGGTCAGCCGTTCACGTTCGCCTTCACGGTGGCCAATGTCGGTTCGTTGGCCACGCAGGTGGGTTTGTGGTTTGACCGCGCGGTCCTGTCGGCCGATGCGGTCATGGACGCGAACGACTGGCTGCTGGGGCTCTACCAGCGCACGGGGGCGTTGACCCCGGGCCAGAGCTATCGCCTGACCAACACGGTCAATCTACCGGACGCCGTCAGCGGACCTTTCTATCTGATCGTGAAGGCGGACTACACCGACACGGTGAACGAATTCCTGTTGGAAGGCGACAACGAGACCGCCACGGAAAACCCGTTCACGATCGCGCTCGCCGACTATCCGGACCTCAAGATCGAGGACCTCCAGCTCACGGGTCCGGACGCCAGCCAGACCTACCGGCTCAGTTGGACGACCTTCAACCGCGGCACCGCGGCTGCTCCGGCCGGATTCAAAGAGCGCGTGCGCGTGCGCAACCAGACCAGCGGCGCCACCCCCTTTGACCAGACCTACACCGTGGCCACCGCGCTGGCCCCGAATGAAAGCATCACGCGCCAAGTGGACTTCACGACCGCCGCGCCCGGCACCTATGGCGTCGAGGTGACGACCGATTCAGACCGGGAGATCTTCGAGTACGACGGGGTGAGCGTGGCGAGCGCGGAGGCGAACACGGCGACCACGACGTTCAGCATCACGCAATTCTACACCTTGACGTTGAACGCCGCGCCGCCCGGCGCGGGCACGTTGACCGGGGCAGGCAGTTACCCGGCCGGAACCAGCGTGACCGTGACCGCCACGCCCATCGTGTCTGAGGCGCCCTATGTCTTCGAGAACTGGGTCGAGGGTGGCGTGGTGCGCAGTGCCAACCCGAGCTACACCTTCACCTTGAATCGGGCCACAACCCTGACGGCGGTCTTCGGGCTGCCCGGCTTCGAGATCAGCGTCTCGAACAGTCCGCCGGCGGCCGGGACGGTGCTGGGTGGGGGTGTGTATGCGTGGGGGAGCACGAACGTGCTGACGGCACAACCGGCCTTTGGCTACAAGTTCAGCCATTGGACCGAAGAGGGGGCCACCGTGGGGACCAACCCGACGCTGACAACGGTGGTCTCGCGCAACCGGTCGTTTGTGGCCCATTATGCCGAGGCGCATTTGTTCCACGTGGTCACTACGGCCACGCTGCCGGCCGGTTTGGCGACGGTGAGCGGCGCGGGCACGTACAACAACGGGCAAAGCACGACGATTGCCGCGCCGGCCGCGGTGACGAATGCCCCGCCCAATTACTATGCCTTTAAACAGTTCACTCTCAACGGAGCGTTCCTCGGGACCAACGCCTCCTTCCTAAAGACCTTCGCCACCACCGATGCCACCAACCTGCACTATGTCGCCGCCTACGAGTTGGTGGATCGCACCCCGCCCACGCTCGGGACCATCACGGTCACGCCCGGTGTGGCCAGCGCCACCCTCACTTGGACCACCGACGAGCCGACGACCGCGCGGGTGGTTTACGGTCTGACGCCGGCCTACGGCGCCACCAATAGCGTTGGCTTGCTCCGCACCCAGCACAGCTTCTTGCTCACCGGCCTTGCCCCCGCCACGCTCCACCACTTCCGCGTGCGCGTGACCGATGGCGCGGGCAACGAGGCCGCCTCGGAAGACCGTACCTTCACCACGCTGGCGGCGCCCGATTTGGTGGCCGGCGCTCTGGCGGTGCCGGCTTCAGCCCAGGCAGGCACCTTGATCCCGTTGACCTTCGTCCTCACCAATATCGGCCTGGGCCCGGCCCTGGGGCCGTGGCAGAATGCCGTGCTGCTCTCCCCTAACGCGGACGGCTCGGGTGCGCAGTCCCTGGGGGCCGTCGCCTTCAACCCAGGCGCCGCTGGGTTGGCGCCCGGGGCGACGCTAACCGTGACGCAGCAGGTGATCGTCCCGGCGGTGGGCACAGGTGCGCGCTACTTTGGCATCTTGCTCGACAGCGGCAATCAGGTCTTCGAACTCGATGAGGCCAACAACACGGCTTTTGCCAGCGCGCCGTTGAACATTGTGGCGACGGACTTGCGCGTGGCGCGGGTGACTGCTCCTGCCAATGCGGCCTTTGGCCAGACTATCGCGGTGACCTTTGTCGTGACCAACGCCGGCACTGCGGCGGCCGCGGTTCCCTGGGTCGACCGCCTTTATCTATCCAGCTCGAGCGGGGTGTTGGGGACCTTGTTGGCCACGGCCGATGCCCCGCAGGTGCCGTTGCCGCCCGGGGCCAGCTCGACCAACACCATTTCTGTCACCCTGCCGATCGGCGGCGGTCTGGTCCCCGGCTCCTTCCACCTGGTGCTCGCGGCGGACCATGGCCAGGCCGTAGCGGAGTCCGACGAGACCAACAACCTGGGCTCGACACCCATGACGCTGGCCTTGCCGCCTTTACCCGATCTGACGGTGGCTAGCGTGGCCGGCCCGGCTAACGCGCGTCCGGGTCAGTCTGTGGCGGTGGTGTACACCGTGCGCAACCAGGGCAACGCCAACGCCGGATTGGTGTGGTCGGAGACGATCTATCTGGCGACCGACAGCGTTGGGGCTGGGCTGGCCGAACTGGCTACGCTCGCGTTCACCAACACCCTGGCAACCAGCACGAGTGTCACCCGGACGCAAACTGTGGTGATACCCCCGGGCGGCCTGGTGGGCACCTTATGGTTTGCCGTGCAGGCGGACAGCCGCGCGGATGTGATCGAGAGCAACGAAACCAACAACCTGGGCGTAGCCGCACAAAGCACGCTCGTGCCGGCAGCGCTCCTCCTCCAGTTCTCCGCGCCGCAAATCAGTGAGGGCGCGTCCCAGCCACTCGTGGCCACGGTCACCCGCGGCGGCAGCCGCGCGGCTGCGCTGACGGTGCTGCTCGACAACGGGGATCCGACGGAATTGACCGTGCCAGCCCAAGTCGCGATCCCGGCCGGCCAGGCCTCCGCCACGTTCCAGGTCGCCGCGGTTCTGGACGGCGTGGTGGATGGTCCGCAGACCGTTACGGTGAGCGCGACGGCGGCGGGCTATGAAGCGGCCGTTGCGCAGGTGACCGTCCTGGATGTGGACCTGCCGCAGTTGACCCTGACCATGGCCACGAACCTCGTGCGCGAGAGTCAGTCGCTGGCGGTCGTGGTGACACGCAACCCCGGCACCGTCGCGGTGGTCGTGACGTTAAGCAGTTCCCATCCGACGCAATTGGCAGCCCCGCCGACGGTGACGATCCCGGCGGGTCAGGCCGGCGTCGAGTTCAGCCTGCAAGCTCTGGACGATTCGTTGGTCGAGGCGCCGCTCAACGTGACCGTCTCGGCCTCGGCCAATGGCCATCGCAGCGCGTCCACCGCGGTCACCGTGCAGGACGACGATTGGCCGGCGCTGACGTTGACTCTGGCGCCCGACGTCGTCAGCGAAGGCGCGGGCCCGCAGGCCGCGCTGGCTACCGTGGGGCGCAACCCCGTGTCGCCGCGCGCCCTCGACCTCGAGCTCGAGAGCAGCAACACCAACGCCCTGCGCGTGCCGCGCGTCGTGACGATACCGGCGAGCCAGACGACGGTGGCCTTTCCGGTCAGTGCGGTGGACAACGACCTTGTCGATGGACCGAAGTCCGTCGAGGTCCGCGTCTGGTTCCGCGCCTCCGGCAGTGCGACGCGGCTTGGCCAGGCCGCACTGGCGACCATAACGGTGACCGACGACGATGGCCCGACCCTACGGCTGGCGGTGGATCGGCCGGTGCTGCCCGAGGGGCAGAATCCAGCCGGGACGGGCACCCTCACGCGCAACGCCAACACCCATACCGCGTTGGTGGTGACGCTCAGCTCGGATAACACGAACGAACTGCGCGTGCCGGCGTCGGTCACGCTCCCGGCAGGCGCGGCGGCAGCCAACTTCCCGCTGATCTCCGTGGACGATGGCGTCACCGATGGCAACCAGGTCGTGACCCTCACCGCCACTGCGCCTGGCTTCACGCCCGGCTCGCTCCCGGTCACCGTCACGGACGTGAACCTCCCGGACCTCGTCGTGGGGGCGGTGACCGCGCCCGCGAGCGCCGAGACCGAGGCGTACGTGGACGTTGGCTATCAGATCCGCAATCAAGGCGTGGTCGCTTCGCCCACGAATTCGGTGGTGCAGCGGATCTACCTATCGACCGATTCGTTGGTGGGCGGGGACGTGCTGATGGGGCAGTGGGCCTTTAATGGCGCGTTGCCGGCCGGCAGCCAGTTCGGCCAGACCCTGCCGATTCGCATGCCGCAAGCAGCCGGCGATTATTGGGTCATCGTCGAGACCGACGCCCTGAACAACGTGGTCGAGTTGCTCGAGAACAACAACCTGTCGATCTCGACCACGCCCATCCGGGTCGCGCCCGCCTATCAAGCCGTGGTGTCGACGACACTCGAGGCGGCGCCGGCCGACACCCCCGTGCCGCTGGCTGGCCAAGCGACCCGCGCGGGTGGCCTGCCTGCCGCCCACTCTTTGGTGAGCATCCACATTCGCGTGCGGGGCACGACCCGCACCATTGCCGCGCTCACGGACAGCCAGGGGCGCTTCGCCACGACCTGGCAGCCGCTCCCGGGCGAAGCGGGCTTCTACGAGATTGCCGCCGGTCACCCGGGCGTGTCAGACCCGGCCACCCAAGACAGCTTCTACCTATTGGGGATGAGGGCGCAGCCAGCGACGCCCAGCGTGCGGTTGAGCGAAGGCAGCAGCGTTGGCGGCACGGTGCAAATCGAGAACCTGAGCGATGTGCCCTTGACCGGGCTGGCGGTCGAGTTGGTGAGCAAACCGCCGAACCTCGACGTGACGCTCACGGTGCAGACCAATCGCTTGGCCGGCCTGGCCCAGACCCAACTGGCCTACGGGATCTCCGCGCGCGACGCCTCCTTCACCTGGGGCAACATCCAAACCCGACTGACCAGTGCCGAAGGGGCGGTGCTCGAGGTGCTCATCCGGGTGACGATCGATCCATTGGTGCCCCGCTTGGTCGCATCGCCGGGCCGGCTCGAGCTGGGCATGAAACGCGGGGCCCAACGGTTGGTGTCGTTCCAAATCGTCAACACCGGCGGTCTCGAGACCGGGCCGGTGACGGTCTCGCTGCCGCCGCTGCCGTGGCTGAGCCTGGCGTCGCCGAACCCGCTGCCGTCGATGGCGCCAGGGGGAACCAACACGGTCACCTTGCGCTTGAGCCCGCCGGAAGACATCCCCTTGGCGTTGCACCAAGGGAACCTTGCGGTGAACGGGGTCGGCACCGGTGTGGCTGTGCCCTTCGCCTTCCGCGCCCTATCCGAAGCCAAAGGCGCGTTGCTGATCAGCGCGGCGGACGAATTCACCTACTACGCCGCTGGTGCGCCACCCTTGACCAACGCCACCGTGCGCGTGCGCGATGCCGTCAGCCAGACGGTGGTGACCAACGGCGTCACGGATACGGCGGGGCGGTTTTTCGTGTCGGACCTACTCGAGGGCTACTATGACCTCGAGTTGGATGCCGAACAACACACTGGGCATCGGAGCACGTTCTTCCTCGAGCCGGGCATCACCAACGAGATCACCGCCTTTCTCTCTTACCAGGCGGTGCGTTATACCTGGACGGTCGAGCGCATCGAGATCGAGGACCGCTACAAGATCACCATCGAGACCGAGTTCGAGACCGTTGTGCCGAAGCCGGTGGTCACCATCGAGCCGGCCGCGCTGGATGTGGGCGATCTGCTGGTCGTCGGGCAAACCAAACAGGTCAACCTCACCATCCGCAACCACGGCCTCATCGCGGCAGACGACACGCGCTTGCGCTTCGACTCGCACCCGTTCTACTCGATCGAGCCCCTCATCGGCGATCTGGGGCGGTTGCCCGCCAAGTCCACGCTCACCATTCCCGTGACGCTGCGTCGGATTGGCGACTTCGACACCGTCGGCGGCTTGGTCCGCGCGGCGAGCGGTGTGCCCTGCAGCATGGGGGGCGGGCTCTCCTTCGAGTTCGTGTGCGGACCGGTCCGCGTGGGCGGCGGTGCGCCGGTAGCGGTCAGCGGTGTCCGGGGCGATTGTGGGAGCGCAGGCCCTGGGATCGGGGGCATCGGGCCCGGTTGGGGTGGCCCGGGTGGCGGGTTCGGTCCGGGCGGTGGTCGTGGCGTGGCGCCCGGTTACAGCGCGCCGTCCATTGGGATCAGAATCGGATGCGATCCCGCCTGTCTAGTGATCGCGCTGGCGGGGTGCGTGCCCTGGACACCCGCCTGCTGGGGTGCCGCGGCTGCCGGTTGCATCTATGGCAACAGCAGCGGCATCAGCGGGCTGGGCATTTTCGACTGCGCCGTCAGCATCGTGGGTTGCGCCTTCCCACCCGCCTCAGTGCCTGCCTGCATCTACTCCCTGTTGCGCTGCTTCTTCACGCCTACAAGCGGCGGTTCCCTCGCCTCGACCGTTACCATGGCCAGCGCCGCCAATGACCCGCTCGAGGCCTTTAAACCTGCCGTGCGCGCCCAACTCGACGCCATGAACCTCATCACGGGCGCGCCGGACGGCGTTTGGCTGAATCCGGCGGCCGACCCGACCACCGGCGAATGGTGGGTGCGCTTCCAGACGGCGGCCGCGGATGGCTCGGCGGGCGGCCGCGCCATTGCGGCCGGTGAACGCGCCGACCTATTGAGCGGCGTTCAACCGCCGGGTGTGCCCGTCGCCGAACTCAACCGGTTCCTGGATCGCTGGAATCGGACGCACGAGAACATCGCCTTGGGGATCTTGCGTCCGGCGGACGCGCCTCCCGGGGCCAACCAAGATTTCATCGACCTGATTGCGCTGCGGGACCAGATGCTCTTGATCGGCGCGTATCAGGAGGAAATCGAAGCCCAAGGGTACAGCGACCCGTACCAGGCCATGTTCGAAACGGTGCGCATCCGATCTGAGGCCGGCGAGGAAGGCGGCGTCTGCGCCCGCGTCAAGATCAAGCTCGACCAGGAGGCCGTCCTGAGCCGCGAGGCGTTCCGCGCCACACTGGACATCGACAACGCCACCGCCAACGCCCTCGAAGACATCCGCGTGACCGTGCGCGTCACCGATGGAACGGGGCGCGATGCCAACGACCTGTTCGGCATTCGCGCGCCGGAGTTGACCGGACTCAGCGACGTTGCCGGCGGCGGTCGCGTGGCGGGCGGGGCCAAGGGCACGGCTCGGTGGACCCTGGTGCCGACCGTGGATGCCGCGCCGCTCGAACCCACCGTGTATTACGTCGGCGGCGAATTCCGCTACTCGCTCAACGGGTTGCCTGTGACCGTCCCCTTGGCCCCGGTGCCTATCACAGTCAACCCGACCGCGCGGCTGACGCTCGACTACTTCCATCAGCGGGACGTGTACTCGGACGATCCGTTCACGGACCTGCTCGAGCCGAGCGTTCCGTTCAGCCTGGCGGTGATGGTCCGCAACCAGGGGGCCGGGGACGCCCGCAACTTCCGCATCACCTCGGGGAGGGCCGGCGGAAATGGTGAAACAAGGGGGAAATGGGGGTAGGAGGCTGAAGGGGAAGGGGTTAAGTGAGGTTTGTTTCAACATTTCGTAACGGGGTTTTGCAGGGCCGAAAAG
>Ga0194111_10004828_pt1 | contig 15579 bp, 12 predicted proteins | sample TA2KigC300mmetaG_FD_146194 | JGI IMG/M metagenome (GOLD analysis project Ga0194111, IMG submission 146194) | Freshwater microbial communities from Lake Tanganyika, Tanzania - TA2015033 Kigoma Deep Cast 300m | ecosystem: Environmental > Aquatic > Freshwater > Lake | place: Tanzania: Lake... | reverse complement strand
GCACGGAGGGGCGATTGTAGAACGCGCCCGCCCGCCGGTCAAGAAAGCCCTCGTTGCGAAGCGGGCGGTGCTCGGCCCGTTGCCGCCGCGCCGGGCATCTTCTACAATCGCCCGACGAGGGAGCCGGCTGTGGCGGATAAGGATTTGAAGATTTCGGACTTCGACTACCTGCTGCCGCCGGAGCGGATTGCGCAGTCGCCCGCGCGGCCGCGCGACTCCTCGCGCCTGATGGTGCTCGACCGCCGCAGCGGGGCCGTCGCGCACTGCTGTTTCCGCGAGTTGCCCGACCTGCTGCGGGCCGGCGATCTGCTGGTGCTGAACGACACGCGCGTGATTCCAGCGGCGGTCACGGCCCGGCGCGCAACGGGCGGGTGCGTCGAGGGCGTCTTCCTGCGGGCGCTGACGGACGGAGTGTGGGAGATGCTCCTTCAGGGCCGCGGTCGCCTGCGGCCGGGCGAGTCGCTTGCGCTGGTTGACGCTGTCGGCGCCGAGCGCTGCCGTGTGGAACTCGCCGGCCGCGGCGCGGGCGGCACGTGGCACGTCCGGCCGCCGGCGGGGGCCGAGCCGCTCGCACTGCTGGATGCCGTCGGCCGCCCGCCGCTGCCGCCCTACGTTCGCCGCGATGCGGCCGACGCCGCCCAGGCCGCCGCCGACCGCGCGGACTATCAGACCATTTACGCCGCACGGCCGGGCGCCGTGGCCGCACCCACGGCGGGCCTGCATTTTACGCCGCAGGTCCTCGGCCGGCTGGACGCGCGCGGCATCGAGCGCGTCGCCGTCACGCTGCACGTCGGCCTGGGGACATTTCAGCCGGTGCGCGCCCGGCGGCTTGCCGGGCACGTGATGCACGAGGAATACGCGGAGATTTCGGCGCAGGCCGCGGACCGCGTCAACAGCGCCCGCCGCCAGGGCCGACGCATCGTCGCCGTCGGCACGACCACGGTGCGGGCGCTGGAGTCGGCGGCGGGGGAGAGCGGCGTCGAACCGGGCGGGCGGTGGACGCGCCTCTTCATCCGCCCGCCGCACCGCTTCCGCGCGGTAGATGCGATGCTTACGAACTTCCACCTGCCGCGGTCCACGCTGCTTGTGCTGGTGTCGGCCTTCGCGGGGCGCGAGCGCATCCTGGACGCCTACGGGGAGGCCATCCGCGCAGGCTACCGCTTTTACAGTTATGGCGATGCGATGCTGATTACGTGAGGGGCGAACCGGCCGGGCCGCGACCGCAAGGTGCCTGGTGCGCAACCCGTCGGCCGGATGCCGCGTATGCAGCGGACCCTGGTGCGCCGCGAGCGCCCGCGGCTCGAACTACCCTGTCTCCGGGCCCAGGTACAGGTCGCGAGTGACCTTCTTGAGGCCCAGGCGCCGGGCCAGCGCCCGCAGTTCCTCGGCGGTGCGGGCCGCGAGGGGTGAGATTTCGACCTTGTGGAGCGGCAGGCCTCCGGGTCCTTGCGGCACGCGGACGCCCGCCTCGCGGAGCCGTCGGGCCGCCAGCAGGAGCATGTCGCGCCGGGCAGTTGCGGGCGTGTCCTCGCCGTCGGCGTTCTTGACCGGGCTGAACTCGGCCGCGCGGTCTATCTGAAGCACCACCGGCCGTCGTGCCGCCGGGAGGGCGTCGAAGATGAACATCTCGAATTTGACGGCGTTCTTGGTCCTCGGCTTGCGATGCCTGCCGGACTTATCCACGTACTCGACTTTCTTTTCAGCCCGGTGGAAGGGCAGGGCGGAACGGCCTCGGGCGGCGAGGCGCTCGACGAACCGCCGATCCAGGATGTGGATGGCTATGCTTCCGGCGGCGAAGCGCAGGGCCCGGTCGGGCCCACGCGCATCCAGGATGTCCGGGCAGCCCTTCAGGTCGCTGTACTCGACCACGTGCAGTTGCCCGCGCGAGACGCAGAATATGCCCACCTCCTCGCCCGGGTCGCGCTTGACGGCCATCTTGCTCGACATGTCGCTGCGGGCGTCGGCGTGGAAGCCCAGGAAGACGGGGTCCACAGGCGGCACCAGCGGGTTATCGACCTGGAAGTAACTTATGCACTCTATGCCGCGCGCCGCCATATCGGCCAGCATGCCGCTGCGAGCCAGGGCGCGGATGGTGCCCCCGTGGCCGTCGGGGCTCCAGGCCAGTTGGTCGCGCGCAGCCAGGATCAGCCGCCTCTGATGAAGGTCCACGGCGGGCATGCTCGCCTGGCTGAAGAACTTCACGTCGTCGGGCGGAAGGCCGAAGCAGCCGTGTTCCCTGAAGAATTCGCGCGTGCGATGGTCGTTGTCGCGGCTGGTCATGACGTACCATGGGATAGAGGCGCGGTACGCCCTGCGTGCGGCCAGGATGGCCTCGGCGAAGATTTGGAACAGGGGCCGCCCCGACGCTGGGCCGATGGGGAATGCCCCCTTCGGGCCGTCGAAGCCCAATCGCGTTCCCTGGCCGCCGGCCACGACGAGGGCCGCCACCCGGCCGGCGGCGATGAGTTCCCCGCCCAGCCGGTGCATGTGCCGCCGCAGGGCGCGGTCGGCGCGGGTCTCGGGCAGGGGGATGAATGGCGCAGGCTCCAGGTCGGGCGGCAACTCCACCGGCCGCTGCTTGACGATGTGCTTCCGGATGAGGGCCTGAAGTTCCTTGAAATTGACCTCTGCCAGGTCCGCGAGCAGCCGCGAGCGGGCATCCTTCGTCAGTTTGTTCCAGAACCGGAAGACGTGCCCCTGGCCGGCCTGCTTGACCCGGCGGCGGATGGCCGCCTCGTCCAGTGGTTTGCGCGGCACGGGTTTCCTTTCTGTCACCCTTCCTTCGACGCGAGGAAGAAGAAGAACTCGGCGTTTCCGCCGCCGCCGGCCAGGGGCGAGCGCGCCTCGCCCAGGATCGCCAGGCCCGCCTCCTCGGCGTGGACGCGCACGCGGGCCAGGACCGGCTCAAGGTTCTCTTCCGGCACGACGCCCTGGGCGTGTTCGTCCTCGACGGCTTCATACTGGGGCTTGATGAGCGAAAGGATGCGTCCGCCGGGCCCCAGGAGGCGCCTGGCCGCGGGCAGGACGTGCCGCTGCGGCGTCCAGCCCACGTCGATGGTCACCAGGGCGACCGGCTCCGGCAGCACGACGTGGATGGCGTTGGTGCGTTCCATGACCACGACGCGGGGGTCGATCCGCAGTTTCCACGCCAGCGTGCCGTAGGCGGTGTCGATGGAGTACACCTTGGCGGCCCCGCGAGCCAGGAGGCAGTCGACGAAGCCGCCCTGGTGGCTGCCCAGGTCGGCGCACGTCTTGCCCGCCGGATCGACTCCGAAGGCGTCCAGGGCGTGCTCCAGTTTCAGGCCGGAGCGGGTGACATACTTCTTATCGTTCTCGCTCAAGATGGTCCCTCGCCGGATGGCAAACAGCCCTATTATACACCAGGAAGCGGCGGCGTCCATCCAGCCGGCGAAGCGCCGGCCGTGCCACACCTGCCCGCAGGCCGGCAGGCGGGCATGCCGCCTTTGTTTGCCCCTGTAAGCGACCCCGTACGGCGTCGCGGCCACATTTGCTTGCCTCCCGCGCGCGGGAGAAGGTATGCTGGAAGCGGGCAGGACGCAGGCGGCCGGGGGGCGCAGGCGTTCCCAGCGGCCGCGCCGCGGCGCGGAGTCCACGCGAACGAAAGGAACCGCACATGAGACGGGCATTTCTGGCAGCGCTCCTGGTGGGGCTGGCGGCGGCTTCGGGATGCTACAGCACGGCGGCCAAGCAGGGCCTGTACGCGGTCACGGGCGCCAGCGCCCGGTACTCAGAGATCCGCAGCCTGGGCTCCCCCGCCGCGCTTGACCGGTTCAAGACGGTCGGCGTGGAGTCGTTCGACGCGTCGCCGCTGCTCGGCCAGGTTCCGCCGGAACTTGTGGCGGAGGCGCAGGCGGCGGTCGTCGCGCGGCTGACGGAGACGAAGATGTTCGAGAGCGTGGTGCGCGGCACGCCGCCGGCGGGAGGACTGCTTATCCGCGGCCGGTTCATGGACTATGACGCGGGCGGGTCCGCGCTCCGCGCAGTCGGCTTCGGCGTGGACCCGTTCCTGACAGCCCAGATTGAACTTGTCGATACCGCGGCCAACCAGTCCATCGGCGTGGCGATGGTCACGGGAACCGTGAAGAGCGCCGTGCGCACCGGCCCGAAGGAGTTGGCCGACGGCGTGGGCAAGGCCGTCAAGGGCCTCGTGGAGCACCACCACACGAAGCCCGCCAGGGAAGAGGCCGCGCCGTCGGGTGAAGGGGCGCAGGAGAAGAAGGGTTTCCGCCTGCCGTGGAGCAAGTAGGGCGTCGCGGCGCTACGACTGCCGCTGCGGCGGCGGGCTGGACTCGTCTTCCCAGCAGTGCGGGGCCATGTAGCGGTCGGCGTACCGGCCGCGCTGGTGGATGTGCAGAATCTTGCCCGCTCGTTCCAGCAGGTAGCATCGCTTTTCGAGGTACTCGACCAGCGCGGCCACCACTTCTGCGTGGCTCCACGCCAGCGGCGAGACGCTGAGCGGGTCGCCCGACTCGGGGTGCAGTTGCTCGCCCAGGATGCCCGACGGCAGGCAGCGCTTCGAGATCCAGCGCATCCATCGGAAACTGCGGTCAAGTTGCTCCACCGTCTCGGCAGCCGCGATCTCGCACCGCATCAGCCACAGGCTGGTGATGAACCACGGGTTGCCCGGCACGCGCTCGGTGTCGGTGGTGGTGCGGTGCCAGGTGTCGCCGGTGTATCGTGCGATGCCGCCGACGGGGGTCTTGACGGAGAGTCCCTCGGCCACGGCCAGGAGCGTCTGCTGCGCCTTGGGGTCCGTGGGTTCGAGCGCTCCGAAGAGCACGAGGCCGCAGAGGCTGGCGTCGAGCGTCATGTCGAGCGCCAGGCCGCCCGGGCCGGCTGCGGCCGAGCGCGCGAAGCGGCCGTGCTGGGGGCTCCACAGGTGGTCCACCAGGGCCGTGCGCATGCGCCCGGCCACCCGCTGGTAGCGGGTCGCCAGTTGCGTCTCGCCGAAGGCGGCGGCGAAGCGCGCGGCCGATTCCACGCCCGCGATCACCGCCGCCACCGTCCAGGTGTGGACGCCCCAGCGTTCCTCCCAGAGATCGTAGGAGGGCAGGGGCAGGCCGGTGGCGGCGTCGATGTGGCGCGAGAGGAACTCGGCGGCCTTCATGATCATCGGCCGGTAGTGCTTGGCCACGAACTCCACGTCGCGGAACTTCTGGAAGTGCCGCCAGAACGCCCACAGCACCAGGGCCGTCTCGTCCTCCTGGATGGGGAGGCGGGCCTCGCGCTCCTGGAGCCACGGATGCCACGAGGAGGCCAGCGAACCATCAGGATTGTACTTATGTAAGAAGTACCCGTCCTGGTGGATGATGTCGGAGCAGAACTCGAAGAACCGGCGCGATATGCCGCTGTGCCCCGCCTTGATGAGCGCGTACGCCGCAAGGGCCCCGTCCCGCGGCCAGCAGTAGGAGTAGGTGTCGCGGCTGATGGTGATGATGTCGCTGTCGTTGGCGGCCGTGATGGCCCCGTGGTTGTCTATCTGCGTCCGAAGGATGAGCAGGCTGCGCTTGAACAGCCAGACCACGTCTTCCGGCACGCCGTCGAAGTTGAACTCCTCCTTGTTCACCCACAGGCGCCAGAAGTCGCGGGTGCGGGTCATCAGCACGTCGGGCGTCTTGTCGAGCACCGCCTGGTTGACGCGGCGGACCTCCTGGTACGTGCGGCCGGCGACGATCCAGTAGTAGGCCACCGCCTGGCCGTGCGGGTCCAGCGGCAGGCGCATCCCCAGCGTGGAGTCCACTGTGCCCTGGGCGATGGGGTTGGCGGCCAGGGCGCCGTCCTCGGCGTCGCGCCACGTGCCCTCCAGGCCGCGCACCTCCTTCGTGCCGCACGTGAACTCCTCCACCCCGCACCTGTTCGGCTCGCAGCAGTTCACGAGCAGGTACCGCCGGGCCTTGTAGTGGATGAGGCCGCGCGTGGCCGGATCGTAGAAGGCCGTGTCGCCCACCTTCGTGCCGTACAGGTTGAAGTCGTGGCTGAAGAACAGCCTCAGGTCGCGCTTCCTGCCGGAGAGGTTCGTCACGGCCAGATGCCGCAGATAGACGTTCTCGTAGAAATCCACGCAGTCGGCGCACTCGAGTTGAATCTGGAGGCCCTTGTGCGTGCAGGTGACGTGGGTGACCAGGGTCTCCGGCTCGTAGTCCAGCCGTACGTCCCAGTCGGGGCCGAGCCATGAGAACTGCCCGTCGCACCAGATGCCGAAGCGGCCGAGGGCGTCCTGGTTGTGGTTCTCCTGGCCGACATGCGGGAAGTACAGGTCGCGCAGGCGGTAGTACCGGTCGAAGGTGACCAGCAGGCTGCCGTTGCCGACGGGGATGTCGCGGGCCACTGCCGTCCCCCTTCGTCGGGATTCCATCCCGGCCTGCGCATTCAGACGCCCAGGCGTTCCTCGGCGGCAGCCAGGAGCACCTCGGCGTCGGCCCCGTCGCGCGGCGACTCGGCCAGGCCGGCCCGGAGTCGCGGCAGGCCGGCCCCGAGGTCCACCAGTCCGCCGACGCGGGCGGTGCGGACAAGGTGCGCCAGGGCCGGCGGGAAGTCCGACCCCACCCGCCGGGCGCCCACGATTGCGAACCGGTCCGCCGACAGCCGCGCGCCCTGCCAGCCCTTCGGCAGCCGCGAGGCAATCTCGCGGCCCAGTCGCGGCAGGGCCTCGGCTGCCGCCGGCCTCGCGCCCTCCGCCGCCAGCACCACGACCGCCACGTCCGCCTTCTGCGCCGCCGCGCGGGCCAGCAATTTCGCCAGGTACGTACCGAGCGCGTCCTCCCTCAGCAGGCCCGTCTCGGCGTCGCGCAGGGCGAGCGCCGCGAACTGTTCCCGCCGCACGGCCGCAAGGTAGAGGCGCGCGAGCGCCCCGGCGATCGCCGCGGCGGCGTCGCGCGCGGCGGGGCCGAAGGCCGCGCCCTCGCCCTTCCGCGCCAGGCACAGGGCGCCGAGCGTCTCGCCGTCGGCCCGCAGGGGCAGGCACACGAGGCCCCCCGGTTCCACGAAGAGCGTCTCGCCGGTGCGGACGGCGCGCTCGGCGGCGGTCCGTTCATCTTCAAATGTCTCGATGCCTGCGCCTGGCGCCTCGCGGGCGGCCGCCGCCAGGTCCAGGCGGCCGCGGCCGCTGTCCCATGTGAACACGCGGGCGTGCGCTGCCCCCAGGCCGTGAAGGATCGCAGCGGCGCCCTCGCGCAGAATCGCCTCCGGCCGCGCGTCGGCCAGGCCCGCCAGGGCGCAGGCAGCCTCGAAGAGGCGCTGCTCGCCGGGTTCCTCGCGCTCGCTTGCGCCGGCGCTTCGAGCCGCGACCGTAAGGTCGCGGGCATCGGGAGGCACGGAGTGCCGTGTTTTCGCTTGCGGAAGCACGGGTTCTGGCGGGGCGCCGGTCATGCTCTCGCAACGGCGCGAAAGCATGGCACCCCCTGCCGCCGTATCAAAGCCGCGATCGTGAGGGAGCGGCGCCGGCGCCGTAGCGGCGGCCTCGGGCAGGCGCGAGGGCGGCGCCGCTTCCTTGCGGTCGCGGCTCTGATTGGCTCCAGGGGCTTCGGCTGGCGCCAGGACGCGCGGCAGGCGGTACACGTCGGTCGGCAGGACGAAGTAGTCGCCGATACCGCTGCGGAGGAGCAGGCGGCCGCGCGGCTCATCTTCGGCCCCGACGACCAGGTACACGGCCGTCTCCGGCCGCGCACGCCGCAGTGCCGCCACCAGGTCGCGCTCAGTGCCGTCCGCGTCGTCGAGGTTCACTACCACGGCGCGGGCCGGGCGGCGGGCGACCGCCAGGAGCGCCTCGACCGCCGACGTGTGCGTCTCGGCGGCCGGCACAAGGCGCGCCAGGAGCGCCTTGCGGCCGGGGTCCCGGCACAGCAGCACGACGCGGCTTTCCGATGGCGGCGACACGGCCTGCGGCATCACGTTTCCTCGTTCTCGCCAAGGAGCATGCGGAGTTCATCTTCCGTGAGTTCGATGGTGCCGAGGACCTCGCCCTCGATGAGGTCCTCGCCCTCGACCGTCTCCGCCGCAAGCGGGGCCTGGGGCACCGGCGCTTCAGATGCCGGGCGCGGCGCTGCCGCCGGCGCTGCGGCGGGCGCGGCCGCGGCCGGCGGCTCAGACAAAGGCCGGGGCAACGCCCCGGCTTCGGACGCGGATGCTGCACCGGCCGCGGCTGCCTGGTGCGCGGCCACCGGCGGCGGGGCCGAAGGTTGCCGAGCCGCCGCTGTACGGGCATCATTCACCGGCACTGGCTCCTCGGCAATGGCCTCCAGCAAGCCGGCCAGGCCCGAGTCGGCCGGCGGCTTCGGCGGCTCCGCCTGCGGCGCCTCAGCGCGAGCGGCACGAGCGTAATCGGGCCGCGGGCCTTCGCCCGCCGCAGGGCTTCGGCCCGTAGGCGGGTGTAAATCCGCGGGTATCTTCCCGCTGCTTAACAGCGGCGGCTCGACCGGCGCGGCGGCCGGCGCGCGCTCGGCCGGCGGCGGGGCCGGCGCATCCGCCGGACGCACAGGCGCCGGTTCCGTCGCGGCAATAAGGCCCTCGACGAAGCGCTCCATGTCGTCCAGGCCGCCCAGGACCACGTCGGCGCCCATGAGTTCGGCCACGCGGCCCTTGTACTCGAAGCCTGGCGAGTGGACGGCCGCCAGGGCGACTTGCGGCCATTCCCGCCGCATGAGCGGGAAGAGCCGGAAATCAGCCGGACCGAAGTGGTCCACGCCGACGATGAGGTGCTGAAGGGCCGCCCCGAAGCGCGCGGCCTCAGCGACGGCGTCGAAGATGGTCGGGACCACCGCCACGCGCAGGCCGGCGGCCCGGAGGGCCTCGCGCAGCGCGTCGCCCGCTGCGCCGGCGGGCTTCACCAGGAGGCACACGGCCGCCGCTTCGTTCATGGCCAAGAAATCCTCGCAGGCAACCGGAAGGTCCATGCCCTTACTATGCCGTGTTTGGCGCGGCGCGTCAAGCGGGCGTTTTGTGCGGCGAGCACGGCGTTACTCACGGAGTGATCATGACGCGATTCAGTTCGCCCGTGCGGCGCCCTGCCGCGTCTTCGGGAGGAGGTCGGGCAGGGCGTCGGTCGGCGGGATTTCGCCGCGAATCATCCGGGCCGCATGCCCCACCAGGCGCAGGTAAAAGTCGCTCGGCAGGCCCTCGTACGTAAGGAACCGCGACTCGCCGACGGGCGGGTCGTTCGTGCACTTGAAGATGGCTGTTCCCTCGTCCACCTCGTCGAACATCGCCTGGTAAACCATCGTCGCGCCGGCCTTCTTCGCCTCGACGTACTGCGTCCACAGGAACCGGCCCCCCAGGCGCGGAATCTGCCCCAGCGGCGACTCCGGCTTCATGTTGTGCCAACTGAACCCCGGGAAGACCACCGGCAGGTACTCTTTGCGGCGCTCGCGGCACCAGGCCAGGTCCGCCGACAGCACGGTGCGGGCGTGGCGCGCGGCCTCGTCGGGCGTGCGGTAGCGGCCAACCGTCCACGGGCTTACGATGTCTCCCGCAAGGATGAGTTCGTGCACCGCCGGGTCGGGTACGCAGTCGCGCTCGCGCGTGCGCCAGTAGGTCGGCACGCCGAGCATCACCGTGCAGCCGCCGTACTTCGGGTCGTCCTTGAGGAACCTGACGAGTTGCATTCCCTCGGCCAGCGTGTACCTGCGGCCGTCGCTGAAGCCGAGGCCCCACACGGCCACGACCGGCTTGCCGTTGTGATGCAGGTACGCCTTGTCGCGGGTCACCTGCATGCGGTCCACGAGGAGCCGCCAGTCGTCCATGACGCGGCCCATCTGGCCCTCGCGCATGCCGCTCAGGTCGTACATGACGGCGTAGGCGCGGCCGTAGCGGCCCGCGCCCTGGCGGCAATTCTGAAGGACGACGTTGAACTGGCGCAGGCCCTTGTCGTGGAACACCTCGACGGCAAACCGCTGGACGAAGGCGCCGTCTATGCCGTGATCCTGCATCCACTTGAAGTGACGCACGACGGTCTTGGCGCAGAAGGCGCTATACACCTCGGCCGGGCGTCCGTCGGCGTGCCGAAACGCCGTGGCGAAGCGCTCGTCGGCGTCCAGTTCCGTCACGTCAGGCCACAGGTCGATGCTGCAACTGCCCGGGCCGAAGCCCCGCCGGCCCTGCCAGTGGTACCAGCCGCGCCCGATGCCGTCGCCCTCGGCGCCGAACCATCCCTGGTATCCGCACATGACCTTGCCGGTGAGCGTTCGCGTGTCCACGCCCCGGCCGGCAGGGCCGCTGTAGGGGGTCATCGTGCGCTCTATGATTTCCTGGCGGGTCATCTTCTGCGGGTCGCCCCATGGCGACTCGGCGGCCGCGCAGGCACAGGCGGCAAGCAACAGGGCGGCGGAGACTCGCAGCGTGCGGCTCATGTGGGCGCCTCCGGGCGGATTGTCCGCAACAACGGCCGCATTATATCCGGTTGTCGCGGCCTGGCTACGTTTGCTTCGGACCGGCGCGCCCTGCGCCGGAAATAACGCGGGCCGGGGTGAAACTCCGGCGTCGAGGCATCTGTGCCGGCAGGCGCCAGGAATGTGCACTCGCGCACCAGGCGCGCGATAAGGGCCGGCGTGAAGCGCGCCGGCCCTCGCCGTTCACCTTGAACTTCTCACTTTCAACTTTGAACTGTCGCTCTTCCCGGCAGGCTGAACAGGATGGCCGCGGCCACCAGCGCCGTCCCGAACACGAGCGTCACCAGCCGCAGGTGGGGATTGCCGAAGAGCGCGAGGACCTCCATGGGCGTTGGCAGTTCCCGCGCTGCGGCAGCGCCCGGCGCCGCGGCGGCGGCGCCCGGCTTGACTTGTTGCGGCAGCCGCACCTCGCCCGGCCGCACGATGCCCAGTTCGTGCCGCACGGTGCGCTCGAGGTACGTCTGGTCGGTCTGAAGGGCCTTTTCGATGGCCGCCAGGTGGCTGCGCGTCCGGGCGAGGGCGTCCACCTCGGCCTGCATGGCGGCGACCTGGCGCTCCACGTCGAGGCGCCGGTCGGCCTCCGGCCCGAGCACTGCGGCCGCCACCATCACCATGCCCGCTGCGCACGCCGGCCAGTAGAGCCACGGGCCGGCCAGGCGATCGGTCCACCGGTCCTTCTGCGTCATTTCTTCCACAGGAAGTTGCCGTACCGGGCCTGGTCCCCCAGTTGCTCCTCGATGCGGAGGAGTTGGTTGTACTTGGCGACGCGGTCCGTGCGGCAGAGGGAGCCGGTCTTGATCTGGCCGGCGCCTGCGGCCACCACGAGGTCCGCGATCGTCGTGTCCTCGGTCTCTCCGGAGCGATGGCTGACGACCGCCGTCCACCCGGCCCGGTGGGCCATGTCGATGGCCGCCAGGGTCTCCGTGAGCGTCCCGATTTGATTTACTTTAATCAATATGCTGTTGGCGCTCTTGCGCTCGATGCCCAGGGCCAGCCGCTGCGTGTTCGTCACGAACAGGTCGTCGCCGACGATCTGGATGCGGCTGCCCAGTTTCTCGGTCAGTTGCTTCCACCCGTCCCAGTCGTTCTCGGCCATGCCGTCCTCGAGAGAGCAGATGGGGTACTTCTCGACCCAGTCGGCGTAGAACTGGACCATCTGCGAGCGGGTAAGCGTTCGCTTCTCGCTCCTCAGGACGTACTGGCCGTTCTCGTAGAAGCCGCTGGATGCGGGGTCCAGCGCCAGCCACACGTCCTTGCGTTCCTTGTATCCGGCGTTCTTGACGGCCTGGCGGATGAGTTGGCAGGCCTCCTCGTTGCCTTCGCGCAGGGGCGGGGCGAAGCCGCCCTCGTCGCCCACGTTGGTGGAGTAGCCCTTTTCCTTCAGCACGCCCTTGAGGGCCTGGAAGATCTCGGCGGCCATGCGCAGGCCCTCGCTGAACGACTTGGCGCCCAGCGGCATGACCATGAACTCCTGGAGGTCTATCTGCCAGCCGGCGTGCGCGCCGCCGTTCAGGATGTTGCACATGGGCACCGGCAGGATGCGGGCCGACGGGCCGCCCAGGTACTTGTAGAGGGGCAGTCCCGACTGCGCCGCGGCGGCCTTCGCCACGCCGAGGCTGACGGCCAGGATGGCGTTTGCGCCCAGGCGTCCCTTGTTCTTCGTGCCGTCCAGGGCCTTCATCATCTCATCGACGGCCGCCTGGTCGCGGGCGTCCTTGCCGACGACCTTCGGGGCGATCAGGAAGTTGACGTTCTTGACGGCCTTCTCGACGCCCTTGCCGCCGTAGCGTTTCTTGTCGCCGTCGCGGAGTTCGACGGCCTCGTGTTCGCCGGTCGACGCGCCGCTGGGCACCGCCGCACGCCCGCACGCGCCGCCTTCGAGGACCACGTCGACTTCCACCGTCGGCGTGCCGCGAGAGTCCAGGATCTCCCGCGCATGGACCTTCCGGATCGTATAGAGCATAGTGCCCCCTGCTCCTTGGAAAGCGGGCGCCTGTCCCCTCGCTCGGAAAGGGCCTTCCTGTGTTATCGGACGCCCGGCCGGCCCGTCTTGAACCAAACAGCCGGAGAGCGGGTCCGGCCGTCCGGCCCGGCGAAACAACGCTTGGCGCCGACCGTCGGGGCAGAGTATAAGGCACACCGCCGGGCAGTCAACGGAAAGCCGCTGCTGCGCGGTATTGCGTCACTTGCGGGGGCAAGCGTCACCGAGGAATGTGGCACGGCCGGCTTGCCCGGCCGTGGTTTGTGCAGGTGGCCGGAGGGAGCCACGGACGGACAAGCCGGCCGTGCCACACCTCCTGTCCATCTTTGCCCCCGTAAGCAACGCAATATGCCGGGCGCCCACGCGGTGGGGAGTCGTGGTGGCACGAAAGCGAGGCACCGATGATTCATGGCGGCAGGTTGGTTATTGCGTTCTGGGCGATGATGGGGCTGGCCGCAGGGCTGTCCGCATCCGCCTTCGCTGCCGAGGAACCGGCCGGGCGCGACATTCTCAAGACCCTCCGGCCGGGCCACCCGCGCCTCTTCGTCACATCCGAGACGCTGCCGGTCCTGCGCAGGGCCGTGCAGGCCGACCCGGCCATGAAAGACCTGTTTGCGCGGCTGCGGTCCTCGGCCGACCGGGTGCTCGGCCAGTCGCCGGTGGAGCACAAACTGGTCGGCCCGCGCCTGCTGGGCGAGAGCCGCCGGTGCCTGGACCGCGTCTCGGCGCTGGCGCTCGTTCACCTCCTCTCGGGCGAGGAGAAGTACGCGGCCCGGGCCGCCAGGGAACTCCAGGCCGCGGCGGCGTTCAAGGACTGGAACCCGTCGCACTTCCTGGACACGGCCGAGATGTCGTGCGCCTTCGGCGTCGGCTACGATTGGCTATATGCATATCTATCCAAGGAGCAGAGGGACTCCTTCCGCGCGGCGCTGATTGAGAAGGGCCTGCGCCTGGGCCTGGAATCGTACCGGGGCACCGGCAAATACGGGTGGTGGACGCGGGCCCGCCACAACTGGAGCCAGGTCTGCAACGGCGGCCTTGCCGTGGGGGCCCTGGCGATCGCCGACGAGGAGCCGGCCCTCGCGCGCGAGGTCCTGGAATCGGGCCTGAAGGCCGTCCTGCCCGCCATGGCCAACTTCGGCCCCGACGGGTCGTGGAACGAGGGGCCCGGATACTGGGGCTACACGCTTCAATATACGTCGCACTATCTCGGGGCCCTGGAGACGGCCCTGGGGTCGATGATGGGCCTTGAGAAGACGCCCGGCCTGGCCGAGGCGGGGGTGTTCCGCGTGTACTTCGTCGGTCCGACGGGCAAGACGTTCAACTTCGCCGACGCTCACGAGGGGGCCGGGTCCGCACCGTCGATGTTCTGGCTGGCCCGGACGTTCAAGAGGCCCCTCTACGCCTGGCATCACCGGCCGGAGGTGCGGCCGGCCCCGCTGGACCTGGTGTGGTACGCGGCCGAGGACCAGCGCCCCGCCGCCGCGGGCCTGCCCCTCTCGAAGCACTTCCGCCGCGACGACGTCGTCTTCATGCGCAGCACCTGGGAGGACCCCAGGGCGCTGTGGGTGGGCCTGAAGGGCGGCGACAACGCCGCCAACCACAGCCATTTGGACCTCGGGTCGTTCGTGCTCGACGCCCAGGGCCAGCGCTGGGCCGAGGACCTGGGCAGCGACGACTACAACCTCCCGGCCTACTTCGGCAACAAAAGATGGACATATTATCGCCTTAAGACGGAGTCGCACAACACGCTGCTCCTGGGCGGCGAGAACCAGAACCCCAGGGCGAAGGCCCCCGTCGTCGCGTTCGCCGGGGCGGGGGCCGACGGCGCAGCCGTCGTGGACCTTTCCGCGGCCTGGCCGGCGGCCCGCCGCGTCCAGCGCGGCGTGGCCATGCTCGCCGGCCGCAGCATACTCGTCGAGGACGAGGTCGAGGCCGCCGCCCCCGTGGAGGTCCTCTGGGGCATGGTCACCCGCGCCAGGGTGACCGCCCAGAAGCAGGACGCCGTCCTGGAGCAGAGGGGCGCCCGCCTTTACGCGCGCATCCTGGCCCCGGCCGACGCCGTCTTTGATACCGTAAGCGCCAACCCTCAGCCGCCCGAGGCCCAGCAGCGGGACGCCACGAAACTCGTCGTCCGCCTGCCCGACAAGGTTACCTCCGTGCGCCTGGCGGTGGCCCTGTCGCCCGACTCCGGCGCGTTCGCGGCCGCCGCCGCGGCCGTCAAGCCCCTCGCCCAGTGGCCCGGCTGGACAAAATGAGCCGCGGCCGGAGGCGACACGCGGACCCTGCCGCGGCCTGTCCGCCCAGGGCGCGGCGGCGGATTGGCGTGGAGGCAGGGTCCTTGACCATGTGCCGGCGGCGCGGCTACCATGGCCGATGAGAAGCGTGCCATGAAACTTATCGTAACGCTGGACCGCGACGAGACAGGCATGGTCGTGGCGGAGTGTCCCGCAATTCCCGGCTGCATCTCGCAGGGCACGACAGAGGCAGAGGCCCTGGCCAACATCCGCGAGGCCATCCAGGCATGCATCGAAGCCCGCGCGGCCAACGGAATGCCCCTGACGGTGGCGTGTTCGTCCTGACGATTGTCTTACCGGGAAAACTCTTGAACCCCGCCGCCGCCCGCGCTATAGTCAACCTTCGTGGCAAGCCGCGCCCTTGCCGTTTGCGCTGAACTCTGCGGAGGTTTTTCCATGGCTATCCTTGCGTCTCGTTTCTGTAAGGTCGCGCTGGCGGCGCTGGGGACGCTGGCGGCGCTGGCGGTACTCGGCCTGGCCGGTTGCAGCCCCGCGCCGCCCGAAGAGGGCGCCAAGCCCAAGCCGAAGGTCGAGCCCACCGGCCCGCACGCGTCGCTGCTGAGGCTCTTCCCGAACGTCGGCGACGTGAGCGACTGGAAGGCCCAGGGCGACGCCAGGGTGTACGGCCCCGTCGCCAACCCGGCCGAGGGCGTCGAGGCCGTCGAGGCCGACCTGCCCGCGGGCGCCGCCACGCTGAAGGGCTACGGCTACGCCAAGAGCGCCACGCGCAAGTACGCGCGCGGACAGGCGGAGACGGTCACCCTGCGCGTCTTCGAAATGAAAGTGCCGCAGGACGCCTTCGGCGTCTTCAGCGTCAGCGCCTCCGGCACGACCTTCCCGAACATCGGCCTGGCGGCCCGCATGAGCACCAATACGCTGTGGCTTGTCAAGGGCTCGT
>Ga0194111_10004820_pt1 | contig 15599 bp, 13 predicted proteins | sample TA2KigC300mmetaG_FD_146194 | JGI IMG/M metagenome (GOLD analysis project Ga0194111, IMG submission 146194) | Freshwater microbial communities from Lake Tanganyika, Tanzania - TA2015033 Kigoma Deep Cast 300m | ecosystem: Environmental > Aquatic > Freshwater > Lake | place: Tanzania: Lake... | reverse complement strand
CTTCGCAAAAAGGGTGTTTGGAGAGGGCTCGGAAGAGTATCTCCTCAATGTTAAGAATTTCCCCATTGAGATGACTGATGAACGATTGCCAAAAAGTTTTGCCCTGGGAATGGCCACTTCCACGCGTGGCGCCTGCCACATGAGAAGTCGCCCTTCGTTAGATGTTTTGGGACTTCCGGAGGATATATTAGAAAAGATCTATGGCGGTTCGGTCAGCAGTCAATTCTCATCTTATTCGGGCAAAGGGAGAATGGTCTGGTGGCATGAACTCCTCAATGCTGTATCAGACTCCCTTGGTTTCTGCCGCTTCCTAACCGTTTTTTCAAGTCCCCATGCCCCTCAGTATAAACAATTCTCGAAGCTGATCGCCCTTTCTACAGGGCTTACGATCACCCCGAAAGAATTAAAAACCATTGGCGAAAGAATTTATACCCTTGAAAGAATGATGCTGGTCAGGGATGGGATTTTCCGGAAAGATGACACCCTTCCCAGAAGGTACTTTGAGGAGCCTATCCCAGAGGGACCGGCAAAGGGAGAGGTAATCTCAAGGGAAGAATTTAATGGGATGCTCGATGAGTATTATCGGCTTCATGGCTGGGATAAGAATGGGATTCCCAGGAAGGAAACTCTCAGGAGGTTAGGATTGGAGGTATAAATCCAAATTTCAAATTCCAAATGTCAAATGAATTTTACATTAAAGGTTCGTCACCCACTAACGATGAAAATATGACTAAGCCCCCTCCCCCTTGATGGGGGAGGGTGAGGGTGGGGGTGAATCATTGAATCCATATTCCCCCTCACCTCAATCCTCTCCCGCCAGGGGAGAGGAAGTATTTTTACGTAATGTCAAAGTTCAAAAAAGAGATTATTGACATTTTACCTTTGGATTTGATTTGACTTTGATTCACCTTCGGTTCATCACTTCGTGCGAACTTTGGCATTTGAGCTTTTAATAAAAGAAAGGGCTCTCCCACATTGAATGAAAATTAAAATTGATCCAAACAAATGCAGCGGTTGTCATCTCTGTGAAATGATCTGCTCCCTTTTCCACTTGGGAACCATCCATACAGGGAAATCAGCGATTCGCATTCAAAAAGACGATCTCGATACGAGCCTCAATACCCCCCTTCTCTGCCGCCAGTGCAAGGAAATGAAATGTCTCGATGGAGAGGAAGGAAAACCTGCTCAGGAAAGAAATAAATTCATCTGGAGTTATCAAAGGGCAAAACAATGCCCTTTTGATGGTCTGACCGTTTTCGGCAAAAACGCTTATCATTGCGATCTCTGTCTGGGAAATCCCCAATGCATTAAGGTCTGTACGTCCGGAGCGCTTACTCTTTCAAAATGAATCCCATCATCATACCAAGATCGGAGCATCCGATATCAAGATCCATGATCGACGAAGAAGCCCTGAAGGTTCTTTACCGCCTTCACCACCACGGATACTTAGCCTGCCTCGTTGGGGGAAGCGTCCGCGATCTACTCCTCGGAAAGGCCCCAAAAGATTTCGATATCGCCACCAATGCTCATCCCCATCAAATTCACGACCTTTTTAAAAATAGCCGGATCATTGGGCGCCGTTTCCGGTTGGTGCATGTCTTTTTTAAAGGTGGAAAGGTGGTGGAGGTCTCCACGTTTAGGAGTCATTCAGAATTTGAAGAGACTCTGACCGAGGATGGGCAAATTCTTCAAACCGATAGCTTTGGGACTCCCGAGGAGGATGCCCTCCGCCGCGACATCACGATCAATGGTCTCCTCTATAACATCGCCGATTTCACCATCATGGACTATATAGCCGGGATGGCTGATCTAGACCACAAGATGATCCGGACCATTGGCGATCCGGATGAAAAATTGAAACAGGACCCGGTGCGGATGATCCGTGTCATCCGCCATGCCGCACGTACAGGGTTTCGTATTGAAGAAAAGACTTATCAGGCCATTCTTAATCATCGAGAGGAGATAAAAAAATGCTCTCCTTCAAGGGTTCGGGACGAATTCCTGAGGGAGTTGAAAGAAGGAGCTGCAACATCTTCTTTCCGCCTGATGATCGAAACCGGATTGCTCTTCTCACTCTTTCCAGATCTCCGAAGGACCTTAGGAGAAAATGCGATTTTCAGTCAAAAGAACCGCCAATTCCTCCTCTCCCTCTTCGCCCTCCTTGATCGTCTGGTGAAAGCAGGCCATTCCATTCCTGAATCGATTCTCCTTGCCTGCTTCGCTTCCGTCTTCCTCCGTGGACTTCCCTCCGAGCATCCCTTTCTTGAAAAGCGAGAACAAACCCATTATCGCACACAGACCATCCGGTGGGCTGTCAACCACCTTCTCAATCCCTTCTCCTTTCCAAAAGCCCCTAAGGAGGCAGCCATTCAGGTGCTCACAGCTCAATCGAACTTGAAGTATTGCATCCAGAAGGCAGTGGTTCCCAGACGATTTCGGTTGAAGAAATATTATAAGGAAGCAGTACTCTTTTTCGGAATCGAAGCAGAGGCGATTGGAAGGAAAATCCCACAAATGATCCGAAGGACAGTCCCTTCTGACTTTTTACCCTGGTGGCCAAAAGAATTTAGGGGTAGAAAGAGGTCTAATCCAAGGGAACCTTGAAGTCATAAGACTCACGTAGGGTGGTACTGATTTCTCCTACGGTAGCCTTTTGATCAACCGTTTCGAGGATCGTCTGGAAAAAATTGTTATTGGGATGAAGTTTCACCTGATGGTAAAGATTTTCTAGGGCTCGTTTAACCTGATCTCCGTTTCTCGACTCTCTGTATTTTTTTATATATCCAATCCTTTTCTCCTGCATGTCAGAGGCCTGACGAAAGAGATTGATCTTCACTTCCTCGTCCTCATCCCGTTCCATATTCACCCCGATCTGTATCTGTTCCCCTACCTCTAATTGGCGGGCATATTCATAACGCGCCTCATTGATCTGTTTTTCAATCCATTGAGATTTAAAACATTCGAGAAAGCCTCCTCTCTTCTCAATCTCTTCCATCAGAGCAAGGGCGCGTTCCTCAATTTCATCTGTCAGTTTTTCGATCGCATAGGACCCTCCCAGCGGGTCGGCGCTACGGCAAACTCCCGTCTCATAGCCGATGACCTGTTGGGTTCGAATCGAAAGGATGTGGGATTCCTCCGTGGGCAAGGCATACGCCTCATCATAAGAGGTGGTATGGATCGATTGACTCCCACCAAGGACAGCGGCAAGCGTCTGAATAGCGGCCCGCACGATATTATTCAATGGTTGCTGCGCAGTAAGGGGAAGCGACGAGGTCTGAATCGCTGTACGGAACCAGCAACTCCTTTCATTTTTAGCATGAAAGGTATTCTTCATCAGATGGGCCCACATCCGACGCATTGCCCTAAGTTTTGCAATCTCTTCCAAAAAGTCAATATGGGCGCTTGTAAAAAAGGCAATTCGGGGTGCAAACTGGTCAATCTCCATGCCTCGCGCCAGAAGATGGCGAATATATTCTGATACCAGAGAGAATGAGAAGGCGATCTCCTGGGCTGCATTGATCCCGGTCTCCCTCATATTGTAAGCATTGATGTTGAGGATATTCCATCGGGGGATATTCTTGATGCAATATTCCATCACATCGCAAGCGATCTTCAGGGTTGGGTCCATGGGGAAAAAATGCGTCCCGGATTGGTAGGTGGGACCTACGAGTTGGCTGATCGCACAGTTCATGATCGTTCCGATCAGGTTGGAAGCCTCTACATTTTGTTTCCGTGCAACAAGAAGATACATCGCCAGAATGATGGCTGAATAGGGAGGATTAACAATTAGAGTCGTGCTCACCTTGTTCAGGGGAATTTCATGAAAAAGGGTCTCCATATCCTCCAGAGTGGCCACTGACGTTCCAACCAATCCCACATTCCCCTCTGCCAGAGGGTGATCTGGATCGAGACCCAATTTAGTCACTACATCAAAATCAATATTGAGCCCTGTCATCCCCTTACTTAAAAGCAGACGAATCCTCTCGTTACTCTCTTCCGGCGTTCCAAACCCGCTCTGCTGTCTTCTGGTCCATAGCCGGGACCGATACATGCCCGGATGAATTCCCCGGGTAAATGGAAAAACTCCTGGAGAAGGCTCATCAACGGGACGATCTTCTCGCCGGTAGAATTCCTTCATCTCGATCCCGGATAGTGTTTTGAAATGAGGAAGGGTTTCACCTTTCAAATATCGATCATATTGAATCTTCTCTGAAACCTTCATTTTTTTCACCTTCGATATCGGTTTATTAAACGCCTACCTCGCCATAGCAAGCGCCAAGTAGATTTTGGTAATGGGAAAAAATCCGAAATCCGAATATCGAAATCCGAAACAAATTTTACATGACGGGTTCGTCACCCGCGAATGATGAAAATGCCCCCCCACCCACCCCTCCCCCTCGAGGGGGGAGGGTGAGGGAGGGGGTGACGAAGGTATTTTCCAGGTAATCCGAATGTTCAAAACGTTCAAATTTCTCAAACTTTAACTTGTTTGGAACATTTATAAATTTGAACATTTGACATTTTTTCCCCGATTCTTTCGGGGGATTTCGTGCTTCGAATTTCATGGTTTTCGATCAATGTCCTCCTTCAAACTCCCTCTGATCAAGAACCCGTTTTGCTTTCCCTTCGTATCGAGGCAATGATCCGGGTGAATGCAAAACGACTTCAATGCTCATTCCCAGGCGTCCATAAACCCCCTGCCCAATCTTTTCCTCAATCGCCTTCAGCTGACTCTTATCCTGCCAGATATCAGAATGGACTTCTGCATGAACAGTAAGTTTGTCCAGACTGTCTTTAGGCCGATCAATCACGATCTGCCAACCTTCTCCGACCCCTTTTGTTGAATGAAGAACATCCTCGATCTGAGATGGGAAAACAAGTGTACTTCTCACTTTTAATACGTCATCGGTTCGACCTGTAATCCGTTGAATCCTTGGATGGGCTATTCTACCACAGGAGCATCCATAGCCATTGACTGAAAAAGCAGATACGTCGCGCGTTCGCCAGCGAATCAACGGGGTTGCCTCCCGAGTGAGAGTGGTTACTACCAGTTCTCCTTCCTTACCCGGCTCAAGCCTCTTGCCAGTGGCTCGATCAATCACTTCTACAAAATAATGATCTGCCAGTATATGGAGTTCGCATGATTCTCTTGAGAAGGCACAGCTGTGGCCAACCGTAGGACCTCCAAGTTCGGTGATTCCGTATCCTTCCTGCCATTCGAATTCTTCCGGCATGAGAGCCTCCACCCTGCGCCGCAAGGCTGGCGCAGCAGGCTCCCCTCCGATATGACTCGTTCGAAGCTTCCACTCCTTCTTAGGATCAACGCCGTTTTTCTGGGCGACATCAACCAAGTAGCTGACGAAAGAAGGGGTTGTGGTAATCGCTTGAAATCCTATATCCTTTAAATACTGGATCGCAGCCAATGTCCTCCCAGGACCAGCAGGGAAAATGGTGGCCCCGATGGCCTCGGCCCCTGCATCCATGCCCGGCCCTCCCATAAAAAGACCGTAGCCAGCACATTGATAGATGAGGTCATTTCGTCGAAATCCCATGCCAATAAAGATCCTGCCCATCTGCTCCCGAAGGGTCTCTGTCCAGTCCTTCTTGGTGAACCCTACCAGCGTGGGAACGCCGGTCGTTCCTGATGAGGCGGCGAAACGATGGATCCGATCCAGAGGCGCTCCAAGAAGGCCATAAGGATATAAGGCTCTCAGATCTTTTTTCTCCGTAAACGGAACAATGGCCAGGTCTTCCGTGGTCTGGATATGTTTTGGCTTGATGCCGTTTTGATCGAAGAGTTTTTGGTAATATGGAATCTCGCGATAACATCGATCCACCAGGGCGCGAAGTCGTTCATTCTGGATTTCACGGAGCTTCTGAGGGGAGATTGTATCGAATTCGTTAAAGTAGTTGGACATACAAGCCCCCTTTCCTCAGAGACCGTGCCGTAATATTAAAAAACAGCCTTCTCGCAAAGGGGGAGAGGCAGTCGGGTGTAAAAGATTTAGGGCGGTAACCTTTAAACGTTCGGAACAATGCGTGCCAAGCATATTCGGTTTGATATAAGCAATGATTTCCCTTAAGATAAAAGACCCGCATTCTAAATCTTTGGAACCTGACTGCCTCTCCCCCTTTGTTTATGGCAACGACACAGTTTCTCAACATAGGTTATGCTACCATCAGCTCAATCACCTTACGAAGAATGACCTCTCGCATTGTGCCCGGAGTGAAAATGGCTGAAACGCCCATCTCCTTCAGAGCCATTACGTCGTCTGGAGGAATGACTCCTCCGATGATGAGCTTCTTATCCTCTAAACCATTTTTACGTAGCAGGTCTAAAAGCTTTCGACAATAGAAGAGGTGCTCCCCACCTAAAAAGCTGCATCCAATGAGGTCTGCATTCTCTTGGAGGACCGCTTTGACCATTCCCTCTGGAGTATTATAGAGGCCTAAGTAGATGACTTCATATCCAGCATCGGCAAACCATTTTGCCACGATCCGCATGCCATTGTCGTGGCCATCAAGACCAATCTTCCCGATCAGCATCCTCTTTTTCTTTTCCATATTGTCTCCCCAAATGAAAAATGAATCGGTTCTTATTTCAAGGTTCCGACTACGAAGCCCCTGCCTACCGGCAGGCAGGCATTTCGGTTATCGGTCACGGTTACATTTAAAAGAATTAAGCACGACAGCCGTAACCTTTTAATAACGATACGGGCCTCGTTACCGTTGCCGTTAAACGATGTCCTAATTTTATAGGCAATTATTCTTAAACATAGTGGACCTTAAAATCGTATGCCTCCCGCAAAGCATTGCTCATCTCTCCTGCTGTGACCTTTTGTTCAGCCACCTCAACAAGGATGGGGAGAATATTTTCCTGTTTTTTCTCCTTCACCTGTTTGGTCAGATTCTCTAAAGCCCTTCTGACCTTATCCCCATCTCTCGACTTCTTGTATTCTCGGATAGATCGAATCCGTTTCTCCTGCATGTCAGAGGCCTGACGGAAAATATTGATCTTGACCTCTTCTTCCTCATCCCGTTCCATATTGACACCGATCTGAATCTGCTCTCCTGCTTCGAGTTGACGGGCATACTCATATCGGGCTCCATTGATCTCATTCTCAATCCATTGAGATTTAAAACATTCGAGAAAACCTCCCTTCTTCTCGATGATCTCCATCAAGCTCATGACGCGTTCCTCCAGTTCATCCGTCAGTTTCTCAATCACATATGAACCTCCCAGAGGATCTGCCGTACGGCAGACACCTGTCTCATAGGCAATGATCTGCTGGGTTCGAATGGCAAGCACCTGTGCCTCCTCGGTGGGAAGCGCATATCCCTCATCATAGGAGGTGGTGTGGACAGACTGACTTCCCCCTAAAACCGTCGCCAGGGTCTGAATTGCAGCCCGCACAATATTATTCAAAGGCTGTTGTGCAGTAAGAGGAAGGGAGGAGGTCTGAACCGCAATCCGGCACATACAACTCTTCGGATTCTTGGCGCCAAAGGTATCCTTCATCAGACGTGCCCATATCCGGCGCATGGCTCTCAGTTTGGCAATCTCCTCTAAAAAGTCGATATGAACGCTTGAAAAAAACGCGATCCGGGGTGCAAAGCGGTCAATCTCTATTCCCCGGGCAACCATGGAACGGACGTACTCTAAGGCAAGTGAAAAAACAAAGGCGACTTCTTGTACAGCATTCACCCCCGTTTCCCGAATGTTTCGGGAATTAATATTGATGATGTTCCATCGGGGGATATGCTGGAGGCAATATTCCATCAAGTCGCATGCGATCTTGATCGCCGGATCCACCGGGAAGAAATGTGTCCCGGATTGGTAGGTTGGGCCCACGAGCTGAGTGATGGCACAGTTCATCATCGTTCCAATCAGGCTGGAAACATCCACCCCTTCTCTTTTTGCCGTGAGTAGATACATGGCCATGTGAATGGCTGAATAGGGAGGGTTGACAATCAGGGTGGTGCTAACTTTATCCAGAGGGATCCCTTTAAACAGGGTCTCCGTGTCCTCGAGGGTGGCCATCGAGGTTCCTACCAACCCCACATCCCCTTCTGCGAGAGGGTGGTCCGGATCAAGACCCAACTTGGTGGGAATATCATAGTCAATATTGAGTCCGGTCATACCTTTGCTCAGAAGGAAGTGTATGAGGCGATTGCTCTCTTCGGGAGTCCCGAACCCGCTCTGCTGCCTTCGGGTCCAGAGCCGGCCTCGGTACATATCTTTATAAACGCCACGGGTAAAGGGAAAAACCCCGGGGTCTGGCGGGTCCTGGGGAGAATCTCCACGATCATAGAACTCTTTCATCTCAATTCCTGAAAGAGTCCTGAAATGAGGGAGCCTTTCGCCTTTCAAGTAGCGGTCATAATGACTCTGATCGGAAACTTTCATTGCTGCCTCCTCTGCCTGTCTTCTTACCCTTTGAGGATTATTATTTCAAGGAGTGAAAAAAGGACATTAAAATGAAGAAGACATTCATTTGTAAAATCCCTCCTAACCTCCCTTTGCCAAAGGGAGGAATAATCCCCCTCTTTGGCAAAGAGGGGTGGGGGGAGATTTTATAATGACTATACCAATTAAATTTTGATACTATTTATAAGAAGTTATGTCTTGTCTTATACGATTTGGGGGGACATTCCGCAAGGAAAAACACCTGCCGCATCAATAAATCTCGAAGAGAGAGGGAAGAAAGGTGATGAGATGTGGAAAGATAAACAGCAGAGCGGCGCACAGGACCATCCCGATCAAAAAGGGATAGACCCCGCTGTAAATTTCGCCAAAAGGCACTTTGGTGATATTTCTGACCACGAAGACATTGACGGCCACAGGAGGGATCACGACTCCGATCATGACAAAAATATGGAGAATGACGCCAAACCAGATGGGATCGTAACCCAGCTTGATGACGATAGGAAAGAAGATAGGAGTGGCCAGAACCATAAAGGCGAGGTCATCGATGAAAGAGCCACCGATCTCATAAATGAGGAGGATGAAAATCATGATCAGATAGGGTGGAAGAGGAAGCCCCCCCACCCAATCGGCCGCCAGGATGGGGATCTTCGTCACCACGAGAAAATGGCCCAGGATGGTGGAGCCGGCAATCAGCACGAGGACCATACAGGCGGTACGCAAAGACTCGGCTACGGACTTGATGAATCCCTCGAAATTGATATCCCTTTTGAGAACCGATAAAAGGAGAACCGCGAATGTCCCGGCGCTCCCGGCCTCAGTGGGGGTAAAAAACCCTTTTGCCATCCCTCCCGTCACAATGATGAAGATGAGGATGACCCATATTACCTCTTTAAGAGAGAGCCATCTCGCCTTCCAGGTCGATTTTGCGCCCTTGGGCCCCAGCGTGGGGTCGATCTTGCACCATCCATAGATGATCAAAACAAACGAAGAGGTGACGATCAACCCTGGAACGACAGCCGCCAGAAATAACTTGCCGATGCTTGTTTCCGTGATCATGCCGAAAACAATCAGTGTGACGCTCGGAGGGATGAGGCTTCCGAGAGTGCCTGAAACAGCGATGATCCCCGTGGAAAGTTTTCGCTTATACTGGTACCGATCCATTTCAGGATATGCGACACTGCCGAAGGTTGCGGCCGTGGCAATGGCCGATCCCGTAACTGTCCCGAAGGCGGCTGCTCCACCCACCGTAGCCATCGCTAAACCACCGGGGATATGTCCGATAAACTTATGAGACGTGTCATACAATCTCTTCGCGATCCCGGCATTAAAGGCAATCTGTCCCATGAGGACAAAGAGGGGAATAACGGTAAATCCATAATTAGCAAAGACATCGAAGATATCCTTGGCCAAGAGATTCAGCCCGGCCTTGAAGGAGACAATATAGCTGAATCCTAAAAACCCAACGATGGCCATGGCAAACCCTAACTCGATTCCGGTGAGGAATAAAAGTAACACAACAGCCAGGCCGAAAATCCCGATCGTCACCTCACTCATGTTTCCCTCCGGAGATCTTCAAGATGTCGCACAGAAGCACCAGGCACTGAATAAAACTGCAACCTCCTAATCCATAAGCCACCGGATAGAAAGGCATCATCAACGTGGGGGAAACCTCCCCTGCCCTCCTCAGGTCCAAGCCATACTTGATCAATTCTATCCCGAGAATGAAGAAAAGCACCATTCCCATACACCTTGTCAATAGGCTAAAAACGTTTCTCACTTTCTCAGAAAATCGTGCAACAAGGAAATCTGTATAGACATGCCCTTTCACCCAGGAGGTGTAAGGAAGGGAAAATCCGATGACGATCGCTCCTGAAAAGGCCACGATCTCAAAGGTCCCGACGATGGGTTTTCTCATCGACCTCAAGATAATATCGGCAACCGTCAAAAACATGATGAACGAAAGGCTGACCCCCGCGATGAAATTGATGACACGGGTGAGTTTCGATACCTTATCTAAAAACCATCCCATAAATGGCTCCTTTAAAAATTTTCAGTGATGAGATGGACAGAAGTTAACCGGATAAAAATAAAAAGGGGAAGGAATCGATTCCTTCCCCTTTTCCCATGTCCTATTTCTGATATTTATAGATGGATTCGAGATAGAATCTCAAGGCCTCATCCCCGGGTAAACCCTTATCTTTCATGCTCTTTACGTATTCATCATAGAGGGGTTTGAGCGTCCTTTCCCATTTTCGGTTCTCATCCACGGAAAGGGTAATGATCTTATTGCCTCTTCCGACAGTGAAATCCTTTCCTGCCTTATCGATCTCATCCCAACCCTTTCCATGTTTATCAATCCATTCGGCGTTGATCTGTTCGATGATCTTCTGATCACCCGCAGGGATGGAATCCCACTTCGCCTTATTCATGGCAATGAAAAAGGCAGAGCTGTAATACATTCCGGGCGCTTCCGTGGTAAATTTTACGACCTCTCCCCATTTCCATGCCTGAAGTGCTTCGTAGGGCGCTATCGAAGCTTCGACGACGCCTCTGCTTAAAGCCTCATAGGTTTCACCCATCGCCATGGCTACAGGAGCTCCTCCGAGGAGGGTGACAATCTTTGTGACCGCGCCAAAGGCGCGAACCTTCATTCCTTTCATATCCTCAAGTTTTTCAACAGCTTTTTTAGTATGGAGAAGTCCGGGCCCATGGGCATGCATATACATCATCTTCACATCATCAAATTCCTTTGGCTTGAATTTGGCGACGTAATCATTGATCGTTTTCGTAATCGCCCACCCGCTTTTGTGACCAAGAGGAAGTTCCACCACCTCGGTCAGAGGAAATCTTCCTCGCGTGTAACCACAGACGGACATCCCGGCATCCGAGAGTCCTTTCACGATTCCGTCATAAATCGCGGGGGCAGGAGTGAGGGTGCCGCCATAATGCATGGTGACCACAACCCTTCCATTGGTCCTTTTCTCAATCTCTTTCCCCCATTCCGCAGCCAGCACACTATGCTTATGAGGTGCCGGGAAGAAGATGGAATAACTGAGTTTGATCTGCGCAGAAGCAGAAGAAACGAAGAGCAACCACCCAAGAATTGAAATGCATAACACTAAAGAAATAAGCTTAAAACGTCTCATGAGATCCTCCTTTCATTTTTTCCTCATTTATCTAAAAAGAACTTACTTCGACTCTATCTCTTTTCTCAGAATCACCTCCTTTGCAACTGATTTCAACCTTCAATCAAGGAATCTACTCTATTAGACGGTAAATGGATGAAACTATTCGAATTAAACCGTTTTCCTCTATTGAGAATTTTTTAACAAGTATAATGGGTAGATTATTTTTGTCAAGTCATTTTTAAAAAAATGATTCCGCAGATTTTTGAAAAAAGATTCTACAGATTTCGGACATTTTTTATCCTTTCGGAAAGTTCTTTAGAAAATTGACAAAGGGATTTGAATCGGGTATCTTCGCTCTGCGAAGACAATGTATGACTTTAAAAAATATGATGAGGAGAAAGAGTGATGTATTACGATCCGGAAAAGAATGACCATGGCCTTCCGCATAATCCTTTTAAGTCCTGCGTGGTACCCCGACCCATTGGCTGGATCTCAACCATCAGCCTCGGAGGGATACATAATTTGGCGCCTTACAGCCAGTTCCAGAACCTGACCTTCGATCCTCCCTACGTGATGTTTGCGGCCAACCAGAATACCCGTGGGGAGCGGAAGGATTCAGTTGTCAATGCCGAACAAACCAAGGAATTCGTTTACAACATGGCCACCTACGACCTGCGTGAGGTTGTCAACCGGTCAGCTGCAGAGGTGCCCCCAGAGGTGGATGAATTTGAACTTGCCGGCTTGACCAAGGCGCCATCCATTAGGGTAAAACCCTGCCGGGTTGCGGAGTCCCCGATCCAATTCGAGTGTTGTTATCACAGCACGCTGCGACTGCCAGGCAACGGACCGATGGGCACAGTGGATGTAATCATTGGTCGTGTTGTCCTTATACATATTAAAGATGATTTCATCACTCCGGATGGACGGATTGACCTATTGCGGATCCGCCCATTAGCCCGGCTCGGTTACTATGACTACACGACTGTGGAGTCCATTTTCGAAATGGTGATTCCCGGGAGCAACGAAGCACTACTTGCAGGCCTCGAAGGCAAAAAGACATGAAAAAAAGGCTCTCCCCTTGACTTAAGTAATAATAAAAATTATCATTTTTCAATCTTCTCAAAAAAACCTTTCCCTCCATTGGAGAGCATGCCATGGTAATTCAGGGAGCCAATCCATTTCCAAAAGAATCAGCGGATCTCTATCGTAGAAAACGATGGTGGTTAGACATCCCTCTGGGAGAGCTGCTGGATCGAACCTGTGACCTTTACCCCCATAAGGAGGCGCTTGTCTCGGGGGAGGTCAGATTAACTTTCCAGCAACTCCGGGAACAGACAGACCGGGCTGCCCTGGCCTTTCTTGAAATCGGCATTCAGAAACTGGATCGCGTTCTGCTCCAGATTCCGAATTGGGCAGAATTCGTCTATGCCTATTATGGGCTCCATAAGATGGGAGCCATCCCCGTGATGTGTATTCCACGCTTCTCTCAGAGGGAGATTGAACATTTCTGTGAGATCACAGAAGCTAAAGCCTGGATGGTCCCTTTACAGTTTGAGAAGATCGATTATCATTCGATGATCGAATCGGTACGATCCCGGGAGCCGCTTCTAAAACATATTATTATCATTGATCCAACCTCGGACCGGGATCGTAAGACGTTACCCGAAGGAGCCGTATCCTTCCATGACCTCCTGAAAAAGGTTGACTTCAGACGGTATCCGAAAGATTACCTCCAGTCCCACAGGCCCGATCCCGATGAGATCTGTCATCTCATGCCAACAGGAGGAACAACAGGCCTTCCTAAACTCGTACCTCGCGCCCATAATGACTATTTCTGTAACTTCGATTATCGGGCCAAAGCATGGGAACGAAGCCCCCATGATGTCACTTTGATCGCCACCCCCCTAACCCACAATATGGCCACTGAGGTCTCTTTAAATCCATCTTTCCTCACAGGAGGAAAAGTGGTGGTACTCCCTTCGACCCGCCCTAAAGACATTCTCGAAGCAATCGAAAAGGAAAAGGTGACCACGACGATCCTGGCCGTGGCTCAGGTTCAACAGATCATCGACTTCCCGGAATTGGAACGCTACGATGTCTCTTCACTAAAGGTGATCGCTACCGGCGGCTCCCGCATGCCTCCGGAATTGATTAGAAAAATCTATGATCAATTGAAGTGTAAATTTTTTAATGTCTTCGGTATGTCCGAAGGTCCCTGCACCCAGACACGTTATCAGGATACGGATGAAGTGGTGTTTCATACCGTGGGTTGGCCTGTCTGTCCTTACGATGAATTCAAAGTGATCGATGCGAATGGAAATGACCTCCCTCGAGGAGTGGAGGGAGAGTTGGTGGTGAGAGGGCCATGCATTTTTCGCGGATACTATAAGGCGGAGGCTGAAAATCGCGAGGCCTTCACTCCAGAGGGTTTCTTGCGCACAGGGGATATTGCCAAACTCGACCCGGAAGGCCGACTCATCATCACAGGCCGGAAGAAAGACATCATCATCCGGGGAGGAGAAAATATCAGCGCCAGGGAAGTGGAGGATTTGATCGGCGACTACCCCAAGGTGGAACAGGTATCTGTAGTTGGCATGCCAGACCCTGTCCTCGGGGAGAAAGTCTGTGCTTTTATCAAACCCAAAAGGGGCGAAACGATTATCTTTGAGGAATTGATCGCTCATCTCAGGGGAAAAAAGACTTCGGTGCTCTATCTTCCGGAGCGAATCGAGATGATTGATGAAATCCCTCTCACCAATGTCGGAAAAGTTGATAAGAAACGGCTGAGGGAGGACATCAAAGAGAAACTGAAAAAGGAAGGTAAAATTTAACTGCACTCTATTCCACTTTTTATCCCTCCCCTTAATTTAAGGGGAGGCGAGACGGGGTTAATAAACGATGGAAGGGAGGTGAGGCTGAATTACTTAAGGTAACCCAATGAGGTGTTCAAATTAGAAAGGTTTAAAACTTTTTATAGGAGGAACTGTCATATGAAAATAAAGGGCGTTTTGATCTGTTCGATCCTAATCATCACATTAGTGCCTTCGATCGTTTTCGGGGTCACTGAACTAAAATGGAGCAATTTTTTCCCGGTTCCATCCAGACAATCAAAAATCTGCGAAGAATTTATTAAGGATCTTGAAGCCCGCTCCGGGGGTCAGCTGAAAATCCGTTATTTCCCCGCGGGCACCCTTCTCGGCCCTACCAAGATCTATGACGGAGTGGTTGAGGGAATTGCAGACATTGGCTTTTCGAATATTGGTTACACATACGGCCGTTTTCGAATGACCGAAGCCCTCGACCTGCCGATTGGATTTCCCAATGCCTGGGTGGCCAACCGCGTCGCCAACGATTTCTTTCGACAGTTCAAACCAAAGGAGTGGGATAAGATTCATATGCTTTCAATGCATACCAGCCCTGTCAATGTGGTTCTTTCAGCGACCAAGCCGGTCAATAAAATGGAAGACCTTAAAGGAATGACGCTGAGAGGCCTCGGTTTTATCGCTGAGGTTGTGGGTGCACTGGGCGGAACGCCGCGGTCCATCCCCATGCCGGAATCCTATGAAGCGGTTCAAAAGAAGGTGATTGACGGGCTGATGATTCCCATGGAGACCCTTCGGGCCTTCCGATTGGCCGAGGTCACGAAGTATGTCACCGAATGCTGGCAGATCGGTCAGGTCTACACCTTCTATCTGGTTATGAATAAGGACGCCTGGAATAAGATGCCGCCGGCACTACAAAAAGTCTTTAACGAATATCCTTTTGAAGAAAAATTGGCCACCATGTGGAACGAAATTGACATCGATGGGAAACAGTTGGGTAATGTAGTAGGATTAAAGTTCATTGAACTACCGCGTGATGAGGTCACCAGATGGAAGAAAGCTGTTGAGCCTGTTTTAGACAAATATGTAAAAACGATGGTCGCTGCAGGTTATCCGGAAAAAGAGACAAGGGAATTGATCAATTTTGCCCGGATGAAGACAGAATTCTGGGAAAAGAAACAGAAGGAATTAGGGATTAAATCGTCCACCGGTCCAGCAGAG
>Ga0194111_10004811_pt1 | contig 15616 bp, 24 predicted proteins | sample TA2KigC300mmetaG_FD_146194 | JGI IMG/M metagenome (GOLD analysis project Ga0194111, IMG submission 146194) | Freshwater microbial communities from Lake Tanganyika, Tanzania - TA2015033 Kigoma Deep Cast 300m | ecosystem: Environmental > Aquatic > Freshwater > Lake | place: Tanzania: Lake... | reverse complement strand
GACAAGGTCGAGATCATGGAGACTCGGCCCTTGTCCAAGACCAAGCGTTGGCGGTTGGTGCGGCTGGTAAAATGAATTCGCGCGCGTGACCCGCGCGCAGGCAGCGGTTCGACCATGATCCAGATGCAGACGAAACTCGACGTCGCCGACAACACCGGCGCCAAGATCGCCATGTGCATCCGCATCCTCGGCGGCGGCAAGCGGCGATACGGCTATCTCGGCGACGTGATCGTCGCCTCGGTAAAGCGCGCCATCCCCGGCGGCGACATCAAGCAAGGCGACGTCGTCAAAGGCGTCATCGTGCGCACCAAGCGGAGCGTCCGCCGCGAGGACGGCTCGTACGTGCGGTTCGACCGCAACGCGATGGTGCTCATTGACGACGAAGGGAATCCCAAGGGCACGCGCATCTTCGGCGCCGTGGCCCGTGAACTCAGACAAAAGAACTTCATGAAGATCGTCTCGCTGGCGGCCGAGGTCGTTTGAGCCGCGCCGCCCTGGCGGGAGAGCATAACCCATGCACGTTCGCAGAGATGACGTCGTTCAAGTGATCGCCGGCGATGACGCGGGCAAGACGGGCCGCATCCTCAAGGTCCTTTCCGACAAGAACCGGGTCGTCGTCGAGGGCATCAACTACATCTTCAAGCATGTGCGTCGGAGCCAGAAGCAGCCCCAAGGCGGCCGCGTGCAGAAGGAATCGCCCATCGCCGTCTCCAACGTCATGCTGATGTGCCAGAACAAGAGCTGCAAGCGGTTCGAGAAGACGGTTCGCATCCGCCAGCGGACCCTGCCCGACGGCACGAAGGCCCGGGTGTGCGTGAAGTGCAACGAGCCCGTGGGCGCCACGGAATAGCCCCGGCTCGATGAGAGATTGAACCCATGTCCACTGCCGTAGCCGCCAAGCCCAAGCCGCGTTTGCAGGAGAAGTACGAGACGCTCGTCGTCCCGGAGATGATGAAGAAGTTCGCGCTGACGCACCGTCTGGCCGCGCCGCGCATCCTGAAGATCGTCGTCAACGCCGGCGTGGGCAAGGCCATCGAGAACAAGAAGCGCATGGACGACGCCGTGCGCGACATCTCCATCGTCACCGGCCAGAAGCCGCTCATCACCCGCGCCAAGACCGCGGTGTCGGGCTTCAAGCTGCGCAAGGGAATGCCCATCGGCTGCAAGGTGACCCTGCGCGGCAAGCGGATGTATGAGTTCATGGATCGGCTGATCAGCTTGGCGATCCCGCGAATCAAGGACTTCCGCGGCCTGCCCCGGAACTCGTTCGACGGCCAGGGCAACTACACCATGGGCCTTGAAGAGCAGACCGTGTTCCCCGAGATCAACGCGGACACCCTTGAGTTCACCCAGGGCATGGACATCACGTTCGTGATCTCCGGCGGCAAGAAAGAGCAGGCCTTCGAGTTGCTGCGGCTCATGGGCATGCCGTTCCGCGCGCAATAATTAGGCGGAGGATGTTGTGGCGACGAAGTGTTGGATGGAGAAGGCGAAGAGGACGCCGAAGTTTTCCACGCGGAAGCGGAACCGGTGTCAAATCTGCGGCCGTTCCCGCGGCTATTACCGGAAGTTCCGCATCTGCCGCATCTGCTTCCGCAACCTCGCCTCCCGCGGCGAGATCCCCGGCGTCCGCAAAGCCAGTTGGTAGCGCCCGGAAGCCTTCACGGCCCGGCGCGTCCGCAAGGAGTGGCCCGACGTGCTAACAGACCCCATTGCTGACATGCTCACCTGCGTCCGAAACGCGGTTCGCGTGAAGCGGCCCAGCGTCAACGTGCCTTATTCCCGCGAGAAACACGCCATCGCCAAGGTGCTCAAGGACGAAGGCTTCATCGCGGACTTCGCGAAGGTGGACGACGAGAAGCAGGGCCTGCTGCGCGTGTACCTCAAGTACACGGCCGAAGGCCAGCCCGTCGTGAGCCAGATTCGGCGCGTAAGCAAGCCGGGCCAGAGGATTTACAAGAGCCTCGACGAGATTCGCCCGGTGAAGAGCGGGCTTGGCATCGCCATCCTGTCCACGCCCAAGGGCGTCCTGAGCGACCGCGAGTGCCGCAAGGCGCACGTCGGCGGCGAGTTGATCTGCACGGTTTGGTAGAAGAGCATGTCGAGAATCGGAAAACAGCCCGTAGCCGTCCCACAGGGCCTCTCCGTGAAAGTGACCGACGGTACGGTGACGATCAAAGGCCCCAAGTCCGAGCTGACCCAGCGTCTCCACCCGGCGATCAAGGTCGCTTGGGACGAGTCCAAGCGCCTCATCAAGGTCAGCCGCCATTCGGACGAGAAGCAGGACAAGGCCCTCCACGGCCTCACCCGCGCGCTGCTCCAGAACATGGTCGTCGGCCTGACCCAGGGCTACTCGAAGACCCTGGAGATTCACGGCGTCGGCTACCAGGCCAAGCTGGAGGGCAAGACGCTCGTGATCACGGTCGGCTTCTCGCATCCCGTGAAGATCCCCGTTCCCGCGGGCCTCGAGGTGCAGGTCACGGCCCCGACCAACCCGGCCCGGTTCACCATCCGCGGCGCGGACAAGCAGCGCGTGGGTGAATTCGCGGCCGACATCCGGCACATCCGTCCGCCGGAACCTTATCAAGGCAAAGGCATCCGATACGGGGACGAGGTCATCCGCCGCAAGGCCGGCAAGACCTTCGTCTCTGGCGAATAGAGTGCGAACGCGGCGTGAGGACTGACTGATGAATCGGTTGAAAGAGAAGTGGCGAAAGCGCGAGCGGCGTCACGGCCGCGTCCGCCGGCGCGTGTTCGGCACGCCCGAGCGGCCCCGGCTGACCGTCTATCGAAGCCTGACCAACATCTACGCCCAGATCATTGATGACATCGCCGGCCACACGCTGGCCGCCGTGTCATCGCTTTCACCCGACATCAAGAAGGACGTCGCCTACGGCGGCAACCGCAAGGTCGCCGCGGTCGTGGGCCAGAAGCTCGCCGAGAAGGCCAAAGTGATCGGCATCAAAGAGGTCACCTTCGACCGCGGCGGATACAAGTTCCATGGCCGCATCAAGGCCCTGGCCGACAGCGCCCGCAAGCACGGGCTGAAGTTCTGATTTTCGATTCGAGGAGGTTTTGGTTGGCCCCACGAGAGCAGGTCGCTTCAGACTTTGAAGAGAAAGTGGTCAGCATCAATCGCTGCGCCACGGTGACGAAAGGCGGCCGCAACTTCTGCTTCAGCGCCGTCGTCGTCGTCGGCGACCGAAACGGCCAGGTCGGCTTTGGCTTCGCCAAGGCCCCTGAAGTGCCCAACGCGGTCGAGAAGGCGGTGAAGGACGCCCGCAGAAGCCTCATCCGCGTCCCGCTCCTGGGCAGCACGATCCCGCATGAGACGTGGGGCCGCTTCGGCTCGTCCAAGGTCTTCGTCAAACCGGCCGCCCCCGGCACGGGCGTCATCGCCGGCAGCGCGCTTCGCGCCGTCCTGGAAGCCGCGGGAGTCAAAGACATCCTCGCCAAGTGTTATGGCCGCACCAACCCCGTCAACGTCGTGAAGGCCGCCATGGACGCCCTCAAGTCCCTCCGGAACAGGGACGACATCGCTCGCGTGCGTGGAGTGACCATCGAATGAACATCGGGCAGATCAAGGCTCTACCGGTCACGAGGAAGTACAAGAAGCGCATCGCGCGCGGCGTCGGATCGGGCCATGGGAAAACGGGCGGCCGCGGCCGCAAGGGCTACAAGGCGCGCTCGGGTTCCACCCGCCGCTTCGGCTACGAAGGCGGCCAGATGCCCCTCTTCCGCCGACTGCCCAAGCGCGGCTTCAACCAGGCCTTTGGGACCGACTACTCCATCGTCAGCCTTGAGCAGCTCGACCGGTTCGGCTCCGGCGACAAGGTGGACCCCGCCAAGCTCCTCGAAGCCGGCGTCATCAAGAAGCTGCGTTCCGGCGTCAAGGTGCTCGGGGATGGCGAGTTGACGAAGGCCCTGACCGTGGTTGCGCACGCCTTCTCGAAGTCGGCCCGGCAGAAGATCGAGAGCGTCGGCGGCAAAGCGGAGCTGATTCCGCCCGTCCGTCCCCCGGCCAAGGCCCCCGCCAAGCCCAGGCCCAAGGCCGCAGGCAAGCCGGCAGTCGAGGCCAAGCCTAAGGCGGAAGGCAAGCCGAAGCCCGCAGCCCAGGCCAAGCCCAAGCCAGCGGCGGAGGGGAAGCCCAAGCCCAGCGCCGAGGCGAAGGCCGAAGGCAAGCCTCAGCCCGCGGCCGAGGCCAAGCCTGAGCCTAAGGCCGAAGCCAAGCCGCCGGACGGGCAGACGCCGGAGTCGCCCGCGCAGAAATGATCGAACAGTTCGCCAACATCTTCAGGGTCCCCGACCTCCGCAAGCGGGTGATCTTCACTCTTGGCGTCATTGCGTTGTGCCGCGTGGGCGTTTACGTGCCGATTCCGGGTGTGGACACGCAGGTGTTGGAGTCCTACCTCCGCCAATACGCTACCACGGGCATCGGGCAGATTCTGGGGCTGATCAACCTGTTCGCCGGCGGCGCCATGTTCGCCGGCGCCGTGTTCAGCCTCGGCATCATGCCCTACATCAGCTCCTCGATCATCTTCCAGTTGCTGGTGAGCGTCATCCCGGCGCTGGAGAAGCTTCAAAAGGAAGGAGAGTCCGGCCGCAAGAAAATCAACCAGTACACCCGGATGGCCACCGTCGCCCTCTGCCTCTTCCAAGCCTTCATCATGACGCGCGGGCTTTACCAGATCGAGTTCGGCGGCCAGTTTGTCGTGCCCGCGGAAATCCAAGGCATCCGTTTCCAGATTTTCGCCGCCATCCTGATGACCACCGGCACCATGATCCTCATGTGGCTCGGCGAGCAGATTGATGAGTTCGGCATCGGGAACGGCATCTCGATCATTATCATGGTCGGCATCTTGGAACGTCTGCCCTACGAGCTGGGCACGGTCCTCCAACACGCGACGCTGTCCCTGACGCCCGCCGAGCACGAGATTGGCATCGTCAAGCTCGCCGTGCTGCTCGCCATGGCCCTCGTGATTATCGTCGGCGTGATTTTCGTCACGCAAGGCCAGCGGCGCATTCCGGTGCAGCAGGCCAAGCACACGCGCGGCCGCCGCGTGTACGGCGGCATGCGCCATTTTCTGCCTCTGCGCGTCAACCAGGCCGGTGTCATCCCGATCATCTTCGCCCAGTCCTTGCTCATCTTCCCGTCCGCCGTGTTCCAGGGCATCCGGGCGCGCCTGGATGCCAACACCCTCCTCTATCGCCTCGTCACGATCATCGGCGACAGCCTGAGCAGTGAATCGTTCTTCTACATGGCCTGCTACGTCGCGCTCATCTTCTTCTTCTCGTATTTCTGGACGGCCATCCAGTTCAACCCGACCGAGATGGCCGACAACATGAAGGACTACGGCAGCTTCATCCCCGGCATCCGGCCCGGGCGCCACACGGCCGAGCACCTGGAGAACGTGATGACGCACATCACGCTGCCGGGCGCGGCGTTCCTGGCGGTCATCGCCGTGCTGCCGACCCTCGTCTCGAACGCCATGGGCATTCACTATGGCCTGGCCAGCTTCTACGGCGGCACGGGCCTGCTCATCGTCGTCGGCGTCGGCCTGGACGTGATCCAGAAGATCGAGTCGCACCTGCTGATGCGGCACTACGAAGGCTTCCTGCGCGGCGGACGCATCCGAGGTCGGAGATGAAAGTCGCGTTCCTCGGCCCGCCCGGCGCGGGAAAAGGCACGCAAGCGCAAGCCGTCAGCCGCGAGCGCAAGGTGCCGCACATCTCAACGGGCGACATCCTGCGCGAGGCCGTGCAGACCGGCACGCCCACCGGCCTGAAGGCGAGAGCTTACGTGACCGCCGGCAAGCTCGTGCCCGATGAGATCGTCGTGGACATCGTCGCTGAGCGGCTCGCCCGGCCTGACTGCAAGCAGGGCTTCCTGCTCGACGGATTTCCGAGGACGCTCGGCCAGGCCAAGGCGCTGGACGCGATCCTCGCCAAGTCCAGCATGCGGCTGGACGCGATGCTGTACTATGCCGTGTCCGACGACGTGGTCGTGGACCGGATTTCTGGACGACGGCTCTGCAAGTCCTGCGGCGCGAACTACCACGTGAAGTACATCGCGCCGAGGAAGTCCGGCGTCTGCGACCGCTGCGGCGGCGGGCTGTACCAACGCGCGGACGACAAGCCTGAGACCGTGAAAGAGCGCCTGCGCGTTTACCGCGAGCAGACCGCCGAGTTGATTGACTATTACAGGGCCAACGGCCTTCTGAAGGAAATCAGCGCCGACAACAGCGTCGAGGCCGTCCGCGCCGACACCAACCGCGTTCTGGACGCCGTGGCCGTTCGTTGATCTGAAATATGGAATCTGAGATATGAGATTCCCATGGTCAGCCGCAAGTCCCCTCGCGAAATCGAGCTGATGAGGGCGGCTGGCCGAGTCGTGGCCGAGGCCCTGGACGCGGTGACCAAGACGGTCGCGGTCGGCGTGACCACCGACGCGCTGGACCGCCTGGTTGACCGGCTGATCCTCGAACGCGGCGGAACGCCCGCGTTCAAAGGCTATCGCGGCTTCCCCCGAAGCATCTGCGCGTCGGTCAATGAGGAAGTCGTTCACGGCATCCCCGGCCCGCGTCCTTTGGCCGCTGGCGACATCATCAGCGTGGACGTGGGCGTGCGGTATGCCAAGTACTTTGCCGACGCCGCGGTCACGCTGCCCATTGGCTCGATCTCAAAGGAAGCCCAACGGCTCCTGGCCGTGACGCAGGAAGCGCTGAGGCTGGCCCTGGCGGTCGTGAAGCCCGGCTCGCGCGTGTCCGACATCTCGCGCACCGTGCAGCAGTTCGTCGAGAAGAACGGCTACAGCGTCGTGCGCAGGTACACCGGCCACGGCATTGGCCGCAAGATGCACGAAGACCCTCAGGTGCCCAACTTCGTCTCGCGGGAGACGTTGGAGAACGATGAGGTGCTTCAGCCGGGCATGACCCTGGCCATCGAGCCGATGGTCAACCAGGGCACGTTTGACACCGACGTGCTGAAGAACAAGTGGACCGTGGTGACCAAGGACCGGAAGCTTTCGGCCCACTTTGAGCACACGGTCGCCGTCGCGCAAAACGGCGTGGACATCCTGACGCTCTAGGCCCAATAGGTATGCCGAAAGAAGAAGCCATCCGCGTCGAGGCCGTCGTCAAGGAATCGCTGCCGAACGCGATGTTCCGCGTGGAGCTGGAGAACGGCCACCAGGTCTTGACGCACGTCTCCGGCAAGATGCGCATGAATTTCATCCGCATTCTGCCGGGCGACAAGGTGACGATTGAGATGTCGCCCTACGACCTCAGCAAGGGCCGAATCGTCTATCGCGGGCCGATGAAGCCCGCCCAGGCTCGTCCGCAGTAGAAACTAGAAACCAGGTTTCTCCAAGAAACCTGGTTTCTCGGACTGTTTGGAAGGTCTCAGAACCATGAAAGTACGATCCTCCGTCAGACGAATTTGCGAGAACTGCAAGATCGTCCGCCGCAAAGGCGTGGTCCGCGTGATCTGCAGCGACCCGCGCCACAAGCAGCGCCAAGGCTGCTCCGGGCACGATCAGCCCTAGCCTGGGCCGGAAAACGCAAGGAGAAGTGAGCTATGCCGCGTATCTTGGGTGTGGACATTCCCAGCGACAAGCGGATCGTGGTGTCGCTGACGTACCTCTTCGGCGTCGGCCTCCATGCCTCGCGCCAGATCCTCAAGGCCTGCAACATTGACGAGAGCATACGGGCCAAGGACCTGAGCGAAGACCAGCTCAGCAACATCGCGTCCCACGTCGAGAAGAACTACGTCATCGAAGGCCAACTGCGCCGCCAGGAGGCCCAGAACATCGCCCGGCTGAAGGACATCAACTGCTATCGCGGCGTTCGTCACCGCAAGGGCCTGCCCGTGCGCGGCCAGAGAACGAGGACCAACGCTCGAACCCGAAAGGGCCGCCGAAAGACCGTTGCCGGCAAGAAGGGCGTGAAGGAACTCCCGGCCTAAGCGATTTTCGATTTTGTCCGCCATACGGCGGATTGGATTTGCGATTGAACGGAACAGCGAGCGGGCAACCCGCTTTCTGGCGCACTCGCTCACCCCAATCGGAAATCGCAAATCGAAAATAACCTCATGGCCACGCCCGACAGGGCCGAGTTGCTGCGGCGACTGGAAGCCTCGGAGAAGATGCTCACGGCCATTGGCCTGCGCAGTCCGAGCGGCTTCTACGACCGACGGCACGCCAAGAAGCTCGAAGAGGTGCTCGGCTTCTCCGAGCAGGTGCTTGCCGTTGTGGCTGACGCCTTCGCCGACAAGGCCCCGGTCATCCTCGACTGCTCGTGTGGCAAGTCGTACCTGTCGTTCGTGCTGAACTACCTGCTCGCCGATGTGCTCGGCAAGCAGTGCAGTTTCATCGGGACGGACACGAACCCGAAGCTCATCGCCCGGTGCGACGAGATTCGCGCGGCATTGGGCTTTGAGAACATGGAGTTCCACCGGGCGCGAACCATCGAGTTCATGCCTGGCCGTCCGGTGGACATCGTGCTGGCGCTTCATGCCTGCGATACGGCCACGGATGAGGCCATCGCCAAGGGCATCCAGCTCGGCGCCCGGTACATCCTGGTCGTGCCGTGCTGCCAGAATCAGATTCGCGGCCAGATCAAGGCTGGCCATCCGTTGGTGAATCTGACGGAGTTCGGGCCGATTCGGTACGCGCTGGCCAATCTCTTGACGGACGCCCTGCGCGCCCTGTTCCTGCGCGGCGCGGGCTACGACGTGAAGCTCAACGAGATCGTGCCGCCGAAGCTGACGCCCAAGAACATCATGATCCTGGCCAGGCGCATGAAGAAGCCGCGACGGAGCGGCATGGCGGATTACGAGCGCCTGCGCGACTTCTTCGACGTGCATCCGCGAATCGAGGATTGTTTTCCGCCCAAGGCGGACGGCGTGACGGCGCTCACGCGGCCTGCCGAAGTCTAGAACCGGCAAGCAATACAGGAAAGGTTCAATGGCCAAGAAGAAGATACGCCGCAACATCGTGCACGCGTTGGCTCACATCCGGGCCACGTTCAACAACACCTACATCACGATCACTGACCCGAACGGCGAGGTCGTCTGCTGGGACTCGGCGGGGACCGTGGGCTTCAAGGGATCGCGCAAGAGCACGCCGTTCGCCGCCCAGCGCGCGGCCGAGTCGGTCGCGGCCAAGGCCCAGAAATTCGGCGTCAAAGAGCTGGAGATCAAGGTCAACGGCGCCGGCTCGGGCCGCGAGTCCGCCATCACCGCGTTGCAGGCGGCCGGCTTGGCCGTGAGAGCCATCGAAGACGTGACGCCCCTTCCGCACAACGGCTGCCGTCCTCGGAAGAAGCGGCGAGTGTAATACGAAAGGATTTCCCATGGCGAGACTGATCCGTCCTGCGTGCAAGATCTGCCGCCGCGAGGGCGTCAAACTGTTCCTCAAGGGATCGCGGTGCGACACGGTGAAATGCGGCCTGGCGCGGCGCGAATACCCGCCTGGCATGCACACCTGGCGGCGCGGCAAGTTCTCTGAATATGGCCAGCAGCTCCGCGAGAAGCAGAAGGTGAAGCGCTACTACGGCCTGCTCGAACGCCAGTTCCGCCGCTACTTTGCCGTGGCCGCGCGCAGCAAGGGCAACACCGGCGAGACGCTCCTCATCCTGCTCGAGCGGCGACTGGACAACGTCGTTTACCTCTGCGGATTCGCCCACTCCCGCCGGCACGCCCGTCAGCTCCTCACGCACGGGCATATCACCGTGAACGGCCGTCGAGTGGACGTGCCGTCCTACGGCGTAAAGGCTGGCGACGTCGTGAAGCCCATCCAGAAGGAAGCGATGATCAAGGCGATCCAGTCGAACCTGGAAGCCAACAAGAGCCGCAAGCCGCCCTCATGGCTTGACGTGAAGGCCGCCCCGCCCGAATGCTCGGTGCGCGAGTTGCCGAAACGCGACGAGATTCAACTCGCAGTTCAGGAGCAGCTCATCGTCGAGTTGCTCTCCAAGTAGCTGTTCCGGATACTCGAAATTCCAGTTGACGGCACCGGCCGGCCCCCATGGGCAAGGCCGTGGAGTCACCTCTAACCTTTGCTGTGCCAGGAGGCTGACAGATGCGGATTAGGTGGAGAGGCTTTGAGTTACCGACCCGGGTCGCATGTGAGACCGAGACGCTGACCGACAAGTACGGGAAGTTCATCGCTGAGCCGTTTGAGCGCGGCTACGGCACCACGGTCGGCAACAGCCTCCGTCGGGTCCTGCTCTCCTCGCTGGAGGGCAGCGCCGTCTCGTCCGTCAAGTTCGGCGGCGTCCTGCACGAGTTCTCGACCGTCCCCGGCGTCGTCGAGGACGTCACCGACATCGTCCTCAACATCAAGGGCATCGTGGTGAAGCTCTACACCGACGAGCCGAAGAGGATCCGGATCGAGGCGTCCAAGAAGGGCCCCGTCAAGGCCGGTGACATCATCACCGACGCCAACGTGGAGATCATGAACAAGGACCATCACATCGCCACGCTGTCGGAGGACGCCAAGTTCACCGTCGAGATGGATGTCCGCAAAGGCCGCGGCTACGTGACGGCCGAGGAGAACTCGCCCGAGGAGCAGATCGTCGGCCTCATCCCCGTGGATTCCATCTTCTCCCCCGTCCAGCGCGTGCGCTACAAGATCGAAGAGACGCGCGTCGGCCAGCGGACGAACTATGACAAGCTCATCCTGGAGGTCTGGACGAACGGCACCCTCGCGCCCGAAATGGCCCTCGTCGAGGCCTCCAAGATTCTGCGCAAGCACCTCAACCCCTTCGTCCAGTACTTCGAGCTTGGCCGCGAGCTGCAAGTGGCCGAGAAATCGGTCGAGATGCGGGCCATTGAGGATTCGGGCCTTAAGCGCAAGCTGGACACGGCGCTCGCGGAGCTGGACCTCTCCGTCCGCGCGGCCAACTGCCTCGAGGCCGCCAACCTCAAGACCATCCGCGACCTCGTTCAACTGAGCGAGGCCGAACTGCTCGAAATCAAGAACCTCGGCAAGACCACGCTCAAGGAGCTCAAGAAGAAGCTGGCCGAGCTGGACCTGACCTTGGGGGTGAAGGCCAGTTCGCCGACGCCGTAAGGCGCGACAAAGGAACTCTCCCATGCGACACCGAAAAACCGGACGAACCCTCAGCCGAACCAGCAGCCACCGCATGGCGCTCCGCCGCGCGATGGCGAACAGCCTCTTTACCCACGAGCGCATCGTCACCACGGCCGCCAAGGCCAAGGAAGTGCGCCGCTTCATCGAGCGCATCATCACGCTCGCCCGTGAAGGCGTGCAGAAGAAGGAGACCGACCACGGCCGTTACCTTCACTGCTACCGGCGCGTGCTGTCCGAGCTTCAGAGCCCCGAGGTGGTTCAGAAGCTTTTTGGCGAAGGCCCGTGGAGACTCAAAGGAGGCAGCCTGGCCGCCCGCTACATTGGCCGTAACGGCGGCTATACCCGCCTTCTGAAGCTCTCCGGCAGCCGCCTCGGCGTCATCACCGGCAGCAGCGTGAGCGAAATCCCGTCGCTCGAGTACAAGATGGCCGGCGCCAAGCCCGGCGAGACCGCGGAACGCAAGCTGCGCTTGATCGGCTCCCGGCTCGGCGACAACGCGCCGTGCGTGGTTCTCGAACTCGTCGAGAAAGGGAAGCCCGAACAGGCCAAGGACGTGAAGCCGCGCGTCGTGCTCGACGCCCCCAAGGCCGCCGCGCCTGCCGAGCCTCAAGCCCCCGAGCCGCCCAAAGAGGAGAAGAAGGAAGCCCAGACGGCCGAGCCGCCCAAGAGCTAGTGTTCCTGTCACTGGCGCGTCGGGGGATTCCCTGTGTGTGCCAAGCCCTCCAGACCAGCCCCTGCGCGCGGTTCGGAGGGCTTTTCTTTTCCTGCCTGCTTCTGAACCCTACTGCCCAAGGAGGTTGGACATGGCCGCCTGCATCTTCTGCCGAATCGTGGCGGGCGAAATCCCTTCATCAAAGCTGTACGAGGACCAGGACGTGCTGGCGTTCATGGACATCAACCCCATCAACCCCGGCCACTCGCTCGTGATCCCCAAGAAGCACTTCGAGTCTCTTCTCGACGCATCGCCCGCCGAGGTGGCCAAGGTGGCGGCCAAGCTCCCCGAACTCGCCCGCGCGGTCAAGGCTGCCACCGGCGCCGATGGCGTCAACGTCTTCCAGGCCAACGGCGCCGTCGCGGGCCAGACCGTGCCCCACCTCCACTTCCACATCATTCCGCGCCACAAAGCCGAGGGCTTCACCTTCGGCTGGCGACAGCAGAAATACGCCCCTGGCGAGATGCAGAAGATGCACGAGCGCATCCTCGGGGCGCTTCAGGGGTAGCTTGTCCGTTCTCTCACCCCATTCTGGAGTGCGGGCTTCAGCCCGCCCCCTCTCGACGGCAGACCGAAGTCTGCACTCTTCGGAAGATCGCCATCGAGCGTCCTAACGGCCGAGTGCGAGTTCGAGTGCGAGCACGATTTCCACAGGTCGTGTTGTCCCAACGGACATGAACGGCTCCTCCGCCACCACATCCATGAGACGCCTTGTCCTTGCCTCCGCCTCTCCCCGCCGGCGTCAACTCCTGGCTCAACTGGGCTGCCCCTTCGACGTGGCTGTTCCCGAGGCCGACGAGCAGCTCGACGCATCCGTTTCGCCGCGCGAACTTGCTCAGCGCCTCGCGCGCCTTAAAGCCGAGTCCGTCGCCAAGACCTTCCCCGACGCTCTTATCCTCGGCGCCGATACCCTTGTGGCCACGGGCGGCGAACTCATCGGCAAGCCCGCGGACCGGCAGGACGCCGTCCGCATCCTCAGCCGGCTCAGCGGCACCCGCCACCGCGTCATCACCGGCATCTGCATCCTCGACGCGGCTTCCGGCCAGACGTGGCAGGACGCCGAAGAGACCTGGGTCACGATGCGGCCCATGTCCCGCGCGGAGATCGAGGCGTACGTGGACTCCGGCGAGGCCATGGGCAAAGCCGGCGCGTACGCCATCCAGGAAACCGGCGACCGGTACGTCGAGAAGGTCGAAGGCAGCTTCAGCAACGTCGTCGGCCTGCCCCTGGAGCTGCTCGCCAGGATGCTGAAGCCGCTTCTCTGAGAATCTGCCAACTGTTGTGCCTTGACATCCGCCACAACGCCGATTACACTACTCTCGCTTCAACGGAAAGGAAGAAGAAACGTGACCAAGGTGGGCATCATCGGCGCAACCGCCTACTCCAGCCTGGAACTCATGAAGATTCTCCTTCGCCACCCTGAGGCAAAGATCGTTTACCTCGGCGTTCGGCGCGAAGGCAGCCCGAATATATCCAGCATCTTCCCCTGCCTCGGCAAGCTGCTCGACCTCGCCTGCACGGGCCTCACGCCCGCTGACATGCCCGAGAAGGCCGATCTCGTCTTCTCGACGCTGCCGCCCACCATCTCGATGCAGTTCATCCCCCCGTTCCTCGACGCCGGCGTCAAGGTCGTGGACTTCAGCGCCGACTACCGGTTCAAAGACAAGCAACTCTACGAGAAATGGTACGGCGCCAAGCACAGCGACGTGGGCCATCTGCCCATGGCCGTCTATGGCCTGCCCGAGATGTTCCGAGCCGAGATCAAGCACGCCGAGCTCGTGGCCAATCCCGGCTGCTACCCGACCTGCGCCGCGCTGGGGCTGCTGCCGCTCGTCAAGGACACTCTCATTGACCTGGATGACATCATCGTGGACGCCAAGTCCGGCGTTTCGGGCGCGGGCCGCGAACCGACCGAGGCCACCCACTATCCCGAATGCAACGAAAGCATCGCGGCCTACAAGGTCGGCAGTCATCGCCATCAGCCCGAGATCATCGAGACGGTCAGCCACGCCGCCCGCGCGAAGGTCTCCCTCTGGTTCACGCCCCACCTCACGCCCATGGACCGCGGCATCCTCAGCACCATCTACGCCAACCTAAAGCAGCCGCTGGCCGAGGACGCCGTGCGCGCCGTCTTCAGCCGCTTCTACCGCGACGAGCCGTTCGTCCGCGTCCGACACGGCGACGAGCTGCCCAAGACCAAGGACGTGATGAACACCAACTTCTGCGACCTCGCCGTCAAGGTCGTCGGCCGCAAGGTCATCATCCTCTCGTGCATTGACAATCTCGTCAAAGGCGCGTCCGGCCAGGCGGTCCAGAACATGAACATCATGCTCGGTTTGCCCGAGACGGAAGGTCTTGTCTAGGCACATGAATCGGAGTCCCTGGCCATGGGCATCTCAGAACGCAATTTGGCGAGCTACCTGCGCACGGCCCGTCTTCGGGCGCAGAGGCCAGGACCTTTGCCAGGGTCGAGGCGCGAGGAAGCCTGGGCAGCGGCTCGCAGGGCTGCTGCCTTCATCAGAGAACGCTGCCCGAGCGCCCGTATCCGCGCATTTGGCTCGCTGTTGTACCCAGACTCCTTTGGCCCCCACTCGGATATTGACTTGGCGGTGGAGGGCGTCGAGTGGCCCGAATACCTCCGCGTATGGAGCGCCCTGGACGAACGCGAGCCGGCATTCCGCATTGACCTCGTGGACGTGGGCATCGTATCCGACGGCCTGCGTACGCACATTGAGCGAGAGGGCGTCCTCCTATGATCGAGCGCTATCGGCGTCTAGCCGAACGCATGCGGAGCGCCCTGACAGACCTTGAGCGCGAAGTCCAGCGAGTGCAGCGCTCATGGGATGCAGGGCTTCGGGCGGACGCGCCGGACCAGGACGCTTACGTTGATTCTGTCGCCCTGAGACTGCATGCCTTCTACTCGGGCTTGGAGCGACTCTTTGAGCTGATTGCATCCCAGGTGGATGGAACGATGCCGTCCGGGGCGGATTGGCACCGGGAGATCCTCGATCGCATGGCGAAGCCAATCCTGGAAGTACGGCCTGAGGTCGTCGGGTCTCAGACGACCGCGCTGCTCGACGAACTGCGCAAGTTCCGTCACCTGGTCCGGAACGTGTACACATTCAGCCTCAGCCCAGATAGGATGCAGAAGCTCGTCTCGGGTTTGCCGTCCCTCTGGGCAAGTCTCAAGGCGGACCTGACAGATTTCGCCGGGTTCCTCGAGCAGTTGAGCCGTGCTGACGAGATGCGCGGCGGGTCGGGAGACTAGCAGAGGGCGAGATAGGATTCTTGATATGAATGAGATTGCCGGTGGCGTGCTGGCGGCGAAGGACTTCGTGGCCGGCGCCGTGTCCTGCGGCATCAAGACGAAGGCGGGCGCGCTGGACTTGGGCGTCATCTTCTCGGAGACCCCGGCGGCGGCCGCGGCCATGTTCACGACGAACAAGGTCTGCGCCGCGCCGGTGAAGGTGAGCCGCGAGCACGTCCGCGGCGGCCGCGCACGGGCCGTTGTGGTCAACAGCGGCAATGCGAACGCCTGCACGGGCGTTGGCGGCCTGCGCGACGCGCACACCATGGCGCAGCTCACGGCCGATGGCCTCGGCCTGAAGCCCAAGGAAGTGCTGGTCGGGTCCACCGGCATCATCGGCCGCCCCTTGCCGATGGACAAGGTGAAGACTGGGATTCAGGGCGCGCTGGCGAAGATGGGCCGAAGCACGCATCACGCATCACGCATCACGCAAGCCATCATGACGACGGACACCCGGCCGAAGACGGTCGCGGTGCGATTCCGTCTTGGCGGCTGCGAGGTCAGG
>Ga0194111_10004810_pt1 | contig 15616 bp, 16 predicted proteins | sample TA2KigC300mmetaG_FD_146194 | JGI IMG/M metagenome (GOLD analysis project Ga0194111, IMG submission 146194) | Freshwater microbial communities from Lake Tanganyika, Tanzania - TA2015033 Kigoma Deep Cast 300m | ecosystem: Environmental > Aquatic > Freshwater > Lake | place: Tanzania: Lake... | reverse complement strand
CCTGAATTCATCGCGGACTTTAACGCGCGCTTCGCCGTCCTGCCGCGCCAGCCCGAAGATGCGCATCGTCCCTTGTTACCGCAAGACGACTTGGCGCGCATCTTGACAATTCAAGAGCCGCGTGTATTATCCAAGAACCTCACCGTGCAATACGAAAACGCGATCTACCAAATTCAATCGAAGCGACCTGGGTATACCTTGCGCCACGCGCGCGTGACCGTGTGTGAGAATCGCCAGGGTGAGATTGCGATTGAATACAAAGGCAAGCCTTTGGACTACATCGTGTATCGCCCTGCGCCACGCCAAGCTCAAGTCGTGTCGAGCAAGCAACTGACCATGAAGTTAGACGCGGTGAGTACACCCGCCAAGCCAGCGAAGAAACGCAAGCCGTACATTCCGCCACCTGATCATCCGTGGCGACGTTTCCGTATTCGTCCCGAGACGGCACAACACAGTTCCCAAGGTGACATTTCTATTCGGCAGGAATAGGTGACATTTCTATTTGGGGCTAACAGTTTTTGATGGGGCTTGACAAATTCAAAAAATGGTGTATATTATACACGCTAGCACTCTGGTAAAACGAGTGCTAATCATAATCTCAATTCCAGCAAGGAGGTTTTTGTTATGGCAGAAAAGAAACTCAAAATGCGACCACTTGCGGATCGGGTGATCATCGAGCCACTCGAAGGGGAAGAAAAAACCGCGAGCGGAATTTTGCTTCCCGAAACCGCGAAGGAAAAACCGCAAGAAGGATTGATCGTCGCGATCGGTCCGGGTCGCTGGGATGAAGACGGCAAAAAGCGCGTCGAGATGGAAGTTGCGCTCGGCGACAAGGTCGTCTTCGCCAAGTACTCGGGCAGTGAGATCAAATTGGACGACAAAAAGTATTTGATCTTGAGCGAGAAAGACATCCTCGCCGTCGTCACCAAGTAAATTCATTGTGTCATTGCGAACACGTTCGCTTCGCTCAGTGTAAACTCCGTGAAGCAATCCCCTTGTTGGGATTCGGAGATCGCTTCGTTGCAGAAAACGCTCCTCGCAATGACAAGAAATCAACCAGGAGGAATCAATTATGCCTGCTAAACAACTCGCGTTTGCCGAAGAGGCACGCAGACACTTGAAGATCGGCGTGGATGTGATGGCGAATGCTGTCAAGACCACGCTCGGACCGAAAGGTCGCAACGTCGCGCTCGATAAAAAATTCGGCGCGCCGACCGTCACGCACGACGGCGTCACCGTCGCGAAAGAAATCGAATTGCAAAACCCGTACGAAAATATGGGCGCGCAACTTTTGAAAGAAGCCGCGACCAAGACGAACGACGTCGCGGGTGATGGCACGACCACCGCCACCGTGCTCGCGCAAACGATCGTCACCGAGGGCTTGAAGAACGTCGCCGCGGGCGCGAACCCGATGCTCTTGAAACGCGGCATCGAAAAAGGCACCGCGGTGCTCGTCGAAGAAATCAAGAAGATGGCAAAGCCGGTCAAGGGCAAAGCCGAAATTGCGAACGTCGCCGCGATTTCCGCCGCCGATATGGAAATCGGCAATTTGTTGGCGGATGTGATGGACAAGGTTGGCAAGGACGGCGTCATCACGGTCGAGGAATCCAAGACCGGTCTCGCGTTCGAAACCGAGTACGTGGACGGGATGCAGATCGATCGCGGTTACATTTCGCCCTATTTCGTCACGAATCCGGAGCGGATGGAAGCCACGCTCGAAAACGTCTACATCTTGTTGACCGACAAGAAAATCACCGCGCACACCGACATCGTGCCCCTGCTCGAAAAATTGGTGCAGATGGGCAAGCGCGAACTCGTCATCGTCGCGGAAGATGTGGAAGGCGAAGCGCTGGCGACTTTGGTCTTGAACAAACTGCGTGGCTTGTTGAACGTCCTCGCGATCAAGGCGCCCGGCTTTGGCGATCGCCGCAAGGAAATGCTGCGCGATATGGCGATCCTCACCGGCGGCAACGTCATCACCGAGGAAATGGGTCGCAAGTTGGAAACGACGCAGATCAGCGACCTGGGTCAATGCGAAAAAGTGATCGCGACCAAAGATGATACGACCTTCGTCAACGGCAAGGGCTCGGACAAGGACATCAAGGGGCGCATCAACGAGATCAAAGCGCAGATTGACAAGACGACCTCCGATTACGACAAGGAAAAACTGCAAGAACGACTCGCGAAACTCGCGGGCGGCGTTGCGGTGATTCGCGTCGGCGCGGCGACCGAAACGGAATTGAAAGAGAAAAAGCATCGCGTCGAAGACGCGCTGAGCGCAACCCGCGCGGCAGTCGAAGAAGGAATCGTGCCCGGCGGCGGCGTCGCGTTGTTGAACGTCGTTTCCGCGCTCGATAAAGTGGAAGGCAACGGCGACATTGGAACCGGCGTGCAGATTTTGAAGCGCGCGCTCGAAGAACCGATGCGGATGCTCGCCGAGAACGCGGGGTACGATGGCGCGGTCGTCGTGAATGAAGTGCGCCGCCAACAAAAAGAAAAGAACAACCTGAACATCGGGTTTGACGTTCTGGCGGAAGCGTACATTGACCTGGTCGAAAAAGGCATCATTGACCCGGCGAAAGTGACGCGCAGTGGTTTGGAAAACGCGGCGTCCATCGCGGCGATGATCCTGACGACGGAAGCGTTGATCACGGATATGCCGGAGAAAGAAAAACCCGGGCCCGCGATGCCGCCTGGTGGAATGGATTACTAGACCAGTTGGCAGAAGCAGTCGTCAGTAGACCGTAGACAGACAAATCCCTCTCGCTGGTGCGGGAGGGATTTTGTTTGACGCTTTCCATTTGCCAAACTTTTCGTTTGGTGCTAGAATATCATAGTCGAACAAACGTGCGACGCGCACGCGTTGCAATTTTTTGCCAAAGCAAAGGAGGCATTTCGAATGGCAGACGAAGTTATCCTGGGATACTGTGTGAAGGAGAAGGCGCAAAAGCCGATGAAGGATCCCGAACAAATCGTACTCAAAAACGGCAAGCACGCGATCCGCGGCGTTTGCGCGTCCTGCGGTACCAAGATGATGAAGTTCGTCTCGGCGAAGAAAGCCGATCCCGCCGCGCCGACCGCGCCACCACCTGCCGCCTAGCCCAAACCGATTCAATCGGTTGAAAAAGCCCGACTCTACCGCGAGCCGGGCTTTTTTTGATCGCGCCGATTTCAAGCTGCAAGATTCGAAAGGATCGGATATGGTGACCAACGAGGTTCGCGAGGTGAAGGAATAAAAGTTGGACGTTGGAAGTTAGACGTTGGAAAATGGACATCGGGATTGAACGTATCTCTTGACTCCAATGGTTTTCAGTTGCGCTTGTGCGAGTGTGTGGTATAATCTGCGCGAAGGGGAGGTTCGCATGATTAGGACATTGAGTCTGACTACAGATGTGCCGCCCGATCGCAAAGTGCAAATCGTCCTGCCCGATGATGTGCCCGCAGGCGTCGCAGAAATCATCGTGATGGTGACGCCGCGCGCATCGAAAATCCAACACACGCTCGGCGATTTGGCGCGCTCTGAATTCTTTGGAATGTGGCGTGATCGCACAGACATCGGCGATAGCGTCGAATTCGCTCGCCGATTGCGCGCCGAAGCGTGGAGCCGCGCGGTATGACGGTTTGCCTCGATACGGATGTCTTGGTGGATTGTCTGCGCGGCGTCACCGCGGCGCAGTCGTGGCTTCACAGCAACTCCAACGAACCAATGGTTGTGCCTGGCATCGCGGCGATGGAGTTGCTGATGGGATGTCAAAACCAAGCCGATCTCAAACGCACGCGCGCATTTCTGGACACCTTTGACGTGGTTTGGCCCGAAGCGCACGAATTCCAGCGCGCGTTTGAATTGCTGGCGGAACATCGCCTGGCTTCTGGGCTGGCGATTCCAGATTGCTTGGTTGCGGCGATGGCGTTAGAGAGATCGTTGCATCTGTACACTTTCAACACAAAACACTATCGCGTGATCGCTGGATTGGATCTTCGAGAACCATATCCGCGCACGCCGAAGTGATTGGGGAGGTATGAAAACATCGGGGCTGAGAGTGATTCTCAGCCCCGATGTTGTTTTTCCCAAAACTTGCCTCTCCCCGCGGATCGTGCTACATTGAACGCGTATGCAAAATTCGATCCGAATGACGCGCGCGCAAACGCCCAGCGTCCCCGCGCCGCTCCCCCTGCCCGAACCGAACTCGTTGCGCGTGCTGTGGCGCGCCTTTGGTTACTTGCGCCCGTACTGGCGAACGACGCTCGGCGCGTACCTCGCGCTCGTCGGCATCAACGCGATCGCGCTCGCGGTGCCGCAGTTCATTCGCTGGATTGTGGATCGCGGCATCGGCGGCAAAGATACGCCGTTGCTTTTCGGCGCGGTCGCCGCGCTGTTGGCGCTCACACTCGTCAAAGGTGCGCTGCGCTTTCTGGAAGGACGCTGGAGCGAAACCGCGTCGCAGAACGTCGCGTACGATTTGCGCAACGCGATGCACCGCAAACTTGCCGCGCTCTCGTTTTCGTACCACGATCGCACCGAGACCGGACAAATTTTGTCGCGCGCGGTGCAGGACGTTGACCGCGTGCGCTTTGTCACGGGACGCGCGTTCTTGCGTCTGACCGACGGCGTCGTCTTGATGCTGGGTTCTGCCGCGATGCTGATCTGGATGAATCCGCGCCTCGCGCTCCTCGCGCTCGCAACCTTGCCATTCCTCGCGCATCGCGCGTTTCATATGGCGCGGCGACTGCGCCCACTCTCGCTCGCGGTGCAGCAACAACTCGCCGTGTTGACGACGCGGCTCGAACAGAACTTGCGCGGCGCGCGCGTCGTCAAAGCGTTCGCGCAAGAAGATGCCGAGATCGCGCGCTTTGATCGCGCGAACACACAGTGGTTCGATTTGTCGGTGCGCTCGTCGCGCTTGCAAGCGATCAACGAGCCGCTGATCAATTTCATCGCGAACTTGAGCACCGTCATCATCATTTGGTACGGCGGGACGCTCGTGATGCAAGGTCACCTCACGCTCGGCGAACTCGTTTCGTTCACGACGTATCTCGCGCAGTTGGCGCAGCCCGTTCGCCGTCTGGGTCAAATCATTCCCGCGCTTGCGATTGCGTCCGCCGCCGGCACGCGCATCTTTGAAATCCTCGACGCGCAATCGGAAGTGCGCGACGCGCCTGACGCGCTTCCCCTGCCGCCGGTTCAAGGTCGCGTGCGATTCGAAAATGTGTCGTTCGCGTACTTTCGCCGTCATCGCGTTCTCGACAACATCACGTTCGACGCGCGATCAGGTCAGATCGTCGCGCTGTTGGGAATGACGGGTTCGGGCAAGTCCACGATTATCAATTTGATTCCGCGTTTTTACGACGCGACCGAAGGACGCATCACGATTGACGATTACGATCTGCGCCGCGTCACGCTCAACTCGTTGCGCGATCAAATCGGGATCGTGTTGCAAGAGACGATGCTGTTCGCGACGACGATCCGCGAGAACATCGCGTTCGGTCGTCCCGCCGCGCGCGAGGAAGAAATTATCAAAGCGGCGCGCGCGGCGCAAGCGCACGACTTTATCATCGCGACGCCGAATGGGTACGCCACGCTCGTCGGCGAGCGCGGCATCACGCTTTCGGGCGGACAGCGTCAGCGCGTCGCGATCGCGCGCGCGCTGCTCAAAGATCCGCGCATCTTGATTCTCGACGACGCAACATCGAGCGTGGACACCGAAACGGAACAATTGATCCAAAAAGCGTTGGAGCGATTGATGCGCGGGCGCACGTCGTTCATCATCGCACAGCGACTTTCAACTTTGCGAATGGCGGATTTGATTTTGGTTTTGGAAAAAGGGCGCATCGCCGCGCGCGGCACGCACGAAGAATTGCTCCGCACGTCAGGGCTGTACGCGGAGATTTATCACCAGCAACTGAAAAGAAAGGATGAAAGATGAAAGATGAATGTCATTGCGAGGAGCACCCTGAGCGGAGCAGCGTTTTTTGCTGCGGAGTCGAAGGGTGCGACGAAGCAATCTCCAAATCGCGAGTCGGGGATTGCTTCGGACGAAAACCGTCCTCGCAATGACACCAGGATTTTTCATCCTTCATCTTTCATCTTTTGCTCTATGTCTATCTCCATCGGCGCCGCCAGCGCGGGAATGGGACCGCGCAGCGCCATCGAAGATTTCGGTCAATACAAAGAAGATCGCGCGTTCGATTTTTACATCGTCGCGCGCTTGCTGGAGTACTTGCGCCCGCACTGGCGACGGATGGCTGCCGCACTCGCGCTCGTCCTGGTTTCGTCGGCGTTGACGCTGAGCGCGCCGTACCTCATCAAAATCGCGATTGACGAAAACATCGCGCGCGGCGACGCGGCAGGATTGGCGCAAGTCGCGCTGCTCCTCGCGGGCGTCTTCGTCGCGATTTATTTTGCGACTGCCGCGCTGCAATACTTGTTATCCTGGGTTGGACAAAAAATCCTGGCGACGCTGCGCGCGCAACTTTTTCGCCATCTGCAAAAATTGCCGCTCGGCTATCACGATACGCACATCGTCGGCGTGACGATTTCGCGCGTGATCAACGACGTCTCGGTGATCAACGATTTGCTGTCGCAAGGCGTCGTGACGTTCGCGGGCGACGCGGTTGTGCTGATCGGCATCGTCGCGGTGATGCTTTCGATGAGTCCGAAACTCGCGCTGATCACATTTTGCGTCTTGCCGCTGATGATGTTGGCGACGTGGCTTTTCGCGCGCCAAGCCCAGGTCGCGTTTCGCCAGACGCGCGCGCGCATCGCCGCGGTCGTCGGCGATCTGGCGGAGAATATCAGCGGGATGCGCGTCATTCAAGCGTTTGCGCAGGAAGAAGAAACGCAGGAACATTTCGACGAGGTGAATCGCGCGAATCGTGACGCGCACATCGCGGCGATGACGCTCTCGTTCATCTTTTTGCCGACGGTCGAGTTTCTGGGAATTCTCGCGACAGGGATCGTGTTGTGGTTCGGCGGACTCGCGGTGATCGGCGACGAACTGACGCTCGGCGTCGTCGTCGCGTTTCTCGCGTACGTCACGCGCTTCTTCCAGCCAATTCAGGAATTGAGCCAACTCTACACGACGATGCAAGCCGCGATGGCGGGCGGCGAACGCGTGCTCGATTTGCTCGACACGCAACCTGATGTGCGCGACGTGGTGGACGCCATCGAAATGCCGCCGATTATCGGGCGCGTCGAGTTGCGCGATGTGTCGTTTGCGTATCGCGGTTCTGCCACAGAGGACGCAGAGGCAAGAATGTCATTTCGAGCGGAGCGAGAAATCTCCTCTGTGTCCCCTGTGGCTCCAAATTACGTTTTGCGCGACGTGAATCTCGTCGTCGAGCCAGGTCAAACGGTCGCGCTCGTCGGACCGACGGGCGCGGGCAAAACATCGATCGCGAATCTCATCGCGCGTTTGTACGAGACAACTGACGGCGCAGTGCTGATTGACGGCTACGATGTGCGCGCCGTCGCGCAGCGTTCGTTGCGGCGACAAACGGGCATCGTGCCGCAAGAACCGTTTTTATTCGCGGGGACGATTGCCGACAACATTCGCTTTGGGCATCTCGACGCGACGCCGCGCGAAATTGAAGACGCGGCGCGTTTGGCGAACGCGCACGAGTTCATCGCCGCGTTGCCCGACGGATACGGTACCGCGATTCAAGAAGGCGGCGTGAATCTTTCGGTAGGACAGCGGCAATTGATTTGCATCGCGCGCGCCGCGCTCGCGAATCCGCGCATCTTGATTCTCGACGAAGCGACCGCGAGCGTGGACACGCTGACCGAAATGTTGATTCAAGACGCGCTCGCGCGCTTGCTCGCGGGGCGCACCGCGATCGTGATCGCGCATCGCCTCAGCACGATTCGCAACGCGGATCTGATCTGCGTCGTGAACGACGGACGCATCGTCGAGCGCGGGCGACACGCCGAGTTGCTCGCGCACGGCGGCTTGTATCGGCAGTTGTACGAGCGGCAGTTTGTGGAAAGTCAATGAACCAATGAACCAAAGTTGGCTGGCACATTTGGCATGTTTGGCTTATTTGGCACATTTGACTGCGCGGTTGTCAAATCCTTTGACCGTGCATATAATCGTGCTTGGAAATTCATCCCGCCGATTTGCTCGTGGAGGTATTTATGGCGACAGGGCGAACAGTTAGCGCAAGTTTTCTCACCGAACGCGACGCACGAGTCGTCAAGTTGTGCGGTTCGATTTCAAAACAGATCGCGGACTGCATTGACGACGAAAACAATCGCAAGAAATTCCTCAACGACTTTGGTAAAACAAGCGACACGCGCGACGGCGGGATGGGCGTGGGCGCGGGGAAGCTACAACGCGACGCGCTTTGCACGCGCGGCAGGCAAGGTAAAGCGCCGTTCTCGAACCGCAATTTGCGCTGGCATCCGTTGGTCGTTGCCGAAACATGTCCGAATTGGGCGCAGCCGATTTCGCGCATCGAAATCGAAAACGACGAATTGTTGGTATTCGTCGTCAAAGAAAACGGGCGCAGCAAAAAATATCGCGCCGACAAAGTCCACGAAATGCGACAGCGTTACGCGGCTCTGCCCGCGTGTTGGGTACCGCATATTGATACACTCAAAATTTGGAACGATACGCTCTGGACGCAAAACTCGTGCGTGATTCCGATTCTTGAAGCGTGCGATTGGCAAGATGCCGTAGAAACGTATGCCGTGCTTGGCATCGCCATCGCCGTCGCATTCTTTGGGGTTGATTTTTCACGCGTGTATGCTCAGGTTACGCAAACGCTTGAGCAACAAAAAATTGCCTCTCAAGTTTCTCTCCCCTCGCCGAACTTTCCAAGCGATCGAACCGAAATCATAAATTGCCCCGTTTGCCGCGTCTCAATTGCAAAGAGCGCAGCCCGATTGACCGAACGCGTGCGCGCAAAGGTGTGGCAACCGGCTTGGCGTAGCACCAAACGCGAAGAAGGCGAAGATTCGAGTATCCAATTGATGCACGTCAAACCACTCGTTGAAAGTGAACCGCGCCATCACGTGGGGAACGTGCGTTATGGACATCGTTGGTGCAATGTTGCAATGACTGATCATTCACTTGACGAGACTCTCGATTTTATGGAGTCCATTGTCAGGGCGCACAACCGATGCAAGTAAAAAAATCTCAGCCCAAGAAAAAAACGCGCGCCAATCGTACGCGCGAACAGATCAAATCAACGGTCGCGTCAAACAAGCGCGCGTACGCCGTGCGCCCGCGCGTGAGAAAGATTGCCGAACCGCGCCCGAATGTGTATGTCGCGCGCCAACTTGGTTTCCCGACCACCTTGATCTACAAACGCGACTTGCAACCGATCCACAACCTCAAAGCCATCTTGCGCGAGATTCGCGATTATTTTGCCGGGAACGTGACCGGTATCACGCGCGACGAGACCATCGCACAGACGATGCTGCGCTTGCTTTTTTGCAAAATTGCGGATGAACAGGACAAATCCGCGCGCGAGCTGGTTGATTTTGCAAATCGCCCGAATGAACCGCCGGAGGAACTCGCGCGGCGAATCCGGCAACTCTATAGCCGGGTCAAACAAAGAAACGCGGACGCGTTTGATGCAACCGAAACGATAGACCTGGATGCGATGCATCTAGCGCACGTCGTTTCCAAACTGGAAGAGTACGCGATCCTAACGGCGGATCGCGACATCGTAGCCGATGCGTTCGAAGAATTGATCGGCACATCGTTTCGCGGCGGCGAGGGACAGTTTTTCACGCCGCGCAATGTCGTGCTGATGATGATCGAAATGCTCCAGCCATCCCGGGGCGAGCGGATTATTGATCCGGCGTGCGGTAGCGCGGGGTTCTTGGCGTACATCGCGCGGCACCTCGCGCATCACCACGCGACGGATTATGCGATTATTGGAGTTGACAAGGACGCGTTTCTGGCGCGGCTGGCAAAAATTTATCTCACGTTGATCGGGGAACAGAATTTTTCCGTTTTTTGCGAAAACAGTTTGGAGCAACCCAAACACTGGGACACGAAAACTCAACGCGCGGTGCCCCTCGAATCGTTCGATCTGATTCTCACCAATCCGCCGTTTGGCGCAAAGATTCCGGTCGTTGGCAAAGAATTGTTACGGCAGTACTCATTAGGATACCGCTGGATCGAAAAGGACGACGTTTGGCAACGCACAACGGAACTGCTGGACAAACAACCGCCGCAAATTCTTTTCATCGAACGGTGTTTGCAACTTTTGAAACCCGGCGGACGCGCGGGAATCGTGTTGCCCGAAGGCGTATTTGGCAATCCATCGGATCGGTACATCTGGGAGTATGTTCGCCAAAACGCCGCGGTGCTGGCAATCGTCAGTTTGCCGCCGGAGACGTTTCAACCCAGCACGCACACCAAGACGAGCGTGGTCTTTCTGCAAAAAGGCGCAGCGCAGAGACGCGTGTTTATGGCAGTCGCCAAAACAATCGGGCACAACAAAAACGGCAAGGAAATTTACAAAATCAATCCGGATGGTTCGTTTGTATTCGACGCGCAAGCGAACAAGATCGTTGACGATGACACGCCCGAGATCGCACGGCGTTATGGGGCTCCTCAATTGATCCAACCTGATCACTTGGGTTTTTGGGTTGAAGCGGCAGAGATTGACGATCACATTTTCATTCCGGAATACTACAACCCTGAATTACGTGAAGAATTGAAACGCTTGGAGCAAAGCGGCAAATGTCGTTTGGTGACGATTGGCGATTTGATTGACGCAGGGACGCTTGAAGTTCGGCGGGGCAACGAAATTGGATCGCAGTTTTATGGCACGGGCAATGTGCCGTTCGTCCGCACCACCGACATCGTAAACTGGGAAATCAAAATGGATCCGGTCAAGGCAGTTGCCGATGAAGTATACGAACAATATCGCCGCCAGCAAGACGTACGCGAGAACGACATTCTGTTCGTCAACGACGGTACGTTTTTGATCGGCAGAACCGCGATGGTGACGCGGCTCGATGCCAAGATCATCATTCAAAGCCATTTGAAGAAAATCCGCGCCTTGCGTCCGGAAGCACTCGATCCGTTTTACTTGTTCTATCTGCTCAACTCGAACATCGTGCAACGCCAAATTGCGGTCAAGACGTTTACGCAAGCGACGCTTTCGACGATTGGCAATCGGCTGCGCGAAATCGTTTTGCCGATTGCGAGTGATTCGGAAGAGCGAGAAAGAATCGGTCGTCACGTGCAAGCGATCATCAAACAAAAGACGTGTTTGCGCGAACAGACCATCAAATTGATTCAAGCGAGCATTTGAAAAACAAAACGCGGACGAAGGAATTCTTTCCTCGTCCGCGTTTCGCTGGTTGGCGCGCGCGTCAATCTTCTTCGTCCGCAGCGTCCGCGTGCGCGTTCGTCCGCGCCGCCGCCACCAATTTGACCTGCGCGATGGAAAACGTCGCGTTCGCGCTATCTTCCATTTGCACCGTGACGCATTCCGTCAACACGTTGCGCGCGATCACGCGACCCTGCCCGCGCTCGGTCGCGACGATGTCGCCGACGCGCGGCACGCGCCCGCGCGCGGCTTGGTACGTCGGCTGTTCGTACGCCAGACAACAGAGCGGACGACCGCACAAGCCCGTCGCCGCGTTCGGTCCCAGCGGCATATCCTGATCCTTCGCCATCTTGACGGTGGCTTTGGGAAAATCGCCGAGGAAACGTTCGCAGCAAATTTCGCGCCCGCAGGGCGACAACCCGCCGATCAATTTCGCGCGATCGCGCGGACCGATCTGCCACAATTCGACGCGCGCGGGAAACACGGCGGCAAGGTCCTTGACGAGCGAGCGAAAATCCACGCGCCCTTCGGCGACGAAATAAAACGTCAGGTGACTGCCATCGAAATTGTACTCGGCGGTCAGCAACCGCATCGCCAGATGGTGCTTTTCGACTTGGGCGCGGCACTGGACGAGCGCGTCACACTCGCGTAGTTTGAGCTGTTGCCACTGCGTCAAATCGAACGCGGTGGCGCGGCGGAGAATGGGGCGCAGCGCCGCGCCGGCTGGCGTCGCGTGTTGCGGCGGCACGATCACGCGCGCAGCTTCGCGGCATTTGTCGGTATCCACAATGACGTATTCATTGACGCCCAGGTCTTCGAACCCGGTCGCGTCGTACGAAACGATTTGCGGCGCGCGCCGGATTCGCAATCCGGCAACAGCACGAGCAGGCATAAATCACTCCTATGTGAACAGGGTAGTTGGATCGTTAGATCGTTGGATACTTGGTTTGACAAACATACGACTGAACTAACCAACGATCAAGCCAACAAACTAACGAACTACTTTCCTGGTAAATTTAACAACAACACTTCCAGCGCGAGGCGCGCGTTGACGTTTTGCGTCAGATAGCGCGCGGTCGCGCGCACGGCTTGCAGCGTGGTTTGCGCCTGCTCCGTCGTGAAGCGATGGGCTTGATCGCGCAGCGCGTCTTCGCGATCCACGTTCGTCGTGCGCGAACCATCACCATTTTGAATTAACAACACATCGCGCCACCAGCCCAGCCAGGTTTCGAGCAACTCGGGCAAGTCGTCGCTTTTCTTCGCGAGACTTTCGGCGCGCAGTAAACGTTCGGCGCGCCCTTCGCTGAGCGCGACATTCAACTCGTCGAGATAACGATTGCGCGCATCGAGCCGCGCGCGATTTTCATGCGCGCGCACCGCCCAACCCAAACGCCCCGCCGATAGGCGCGCGAGCAGGCGCGCGTGCTCCGGTGCGGCATTGTATTTCTCGATCAGCGCGCGTTCGATTTGCGCGGGCGCGAGCGGGCGCAACGCAAAGACCTGACAGCGCGACGCAATCGTCGGCAAAAGCAAACTCGCGTCGCGCGCGGTGAGAATCAAACGCGTGTGGCGCGGCGGCTCTTCGAGTGTTTTCAAAAACGCGTTCGCCGCCTCTTCTTCCGATTCTTCAAACCGCCGCAGGATCACAATCTTCCAGCGACCTTCGAACGGCGCGCGCGCCAAGCCGCGCTCCAAATCGCGAATTTGTCGGATCCGCAACGCGCGGCGTTCCCAGTCATTCGCGCGCGGCGGAGGCGGCGGGTCTTTGTCGAAATCATAACGCGGCGGCACCCCTTCGATGATTTGCACGTCGGGATGACGATCGCGCGCGATTTTTTGGCAAGGGGGACACGCGCCGCACGGACGATTGTCGCCGGCGCATTGCCACGCCTGCGCGAGTTTGCGCGCCAGCGTCGTCTTGCCGATCCCGTGGGGCCCCGTGAACAGGTACGCGTGCGCGACGCGATCGGTCGCGACACTGCGCGCGAGCGCGCGGATCGCCCACTCGTGCCCCACCAAGCCCCAGTCTGATCGAATTTCTACACGCGCAGTCACATTGATATTGTATCACGATTGGACAGCCGCGCCAAATGTAGGGGCGAAGCATTTTTCGCTTTCTGAACAAAGTATGGCAAAGTCGAAGGATGAAAAATGCTTCGCCCCTACCTGTGACAAAAAATACGCGCCCCGTTTCCAGGGCGCGTATTTTCTGCTGAGAGCGCGTCGCTAATTGAGACGCTGATGAAATTCAACTTCGGCGTGTCCGCCGTTCAACTGCACGTCGGCGTAGATGTTGAGCCCCAACGGAATCACGCGCCAGACGCCGGTGCACGCGTGCGCGAATTCGACGACGTACGGTCCGCGCTCGGGCTTGGTGCCGGTGTACTTGGGATCGCTGATCCAACTGCCGTCGGTCGTCGCGACGACGACGGGCCAGTCCGTTTTGCCGACGACAATCGCGGCAAGCGAGCACGGTCCGGTGCCGACCGTGTTCGTGATCAGCACGGCTTCCCACGCGTGAGCATACGGATTCGGAATGACCGGCGCGGGCGGCGGTTGCACGACCACCGGCGGCGCAATCGGCGCGGGTGCAATCGCAATCGGCGGCGGTGCGATCACGAGCGGCGGATTGATCACCGGCGGAATGTTGATCGGCGGCAAAGGACTGTACGTGGTCGGCTGACTGACCGGCGGTTGTCCATCGGGAATGAATAATTTTTGTCCCGTCCAGATGAACGACGGATTGGAAAGTTTATTCGCGATCTGAATCGAGTACGGCGAGGCACGATAACGCGCGGCGATTGCCGCGAGATAATCGCCGGAGCGAACGATGTGATAAACGTTTTGCGGCACGGGTTGCGGAATCGGCGCGGGCGCAGCGTACCCCGGAATTTTCAGAACCTGCCCCACGTAAATCCAATAGTTGTACAAACCGTTTGCCTGCATCAACGCGCTGACGCTGGTCCCGTGCCGCGTCGCAATCGAAAAGAGCGTATCGTTTTGTTGCACGACGTACGTCGTCGTGCGAAGCGGACCCGGCAGCGCGCCGCCCGGAATCGTCAAGCGTTGTCCGACGAAAATGAAATCGGGATTGCGGAGGTTGTTCGCCTGCATCAGCGCGTGGACGGTGGTGCCGTGCCGCGTCGCGATCGAATACAACGTATCGCCCCAGCCGACGACGTGATAGAGCGGCGCGTCGGCGGAGACGGTGGGCGCGCCCAACAAGGTGACGCTCACGGCGACGATCAGAAAAAGGAAACTGCCTAAAATCAACCGGCGATATTTTTGCATTATGCCTCCTCTCGCTGGCGGCGCGACGCGGATTTGACTTTCGACTTGCGCGCGGCGCGCGGCGCGCGCTTGGGTTCTGTGCGCGCGGCGCGACGTGGCGGCGCGGCGGCGGGTGGGATCGGTTCAGCCGCCAATTCTTCCTCTGTTTCGATTTCGCGCGCCTTGAGAAATTGTTCCAGGTCGCGGCGGCGCACGCGGTAACTCCCCATCAGCTTCACCGCCTTGAGTTTTCGCAACTGGATGTACCGGCGAACCGTAAACGGGGTAAAGCCGAGCAGTTCGGCTACTTCGTTTGTGCTTAAAAGCTCGCGTCTTAACGCCAAACTACACCTCGCTTCATCTTGCTCACTCTTGCTACATTTTACACTATTTGACGCGCGTTGTCAATATCTTATGAAACCTTATGAAACCTGGACGGGCGTGCGTCACGTGTTTGGATTACGCCGCGTGCTGACCGAGTCTGTAGAGAGCGAGTTGCATAATCACTTGGAGCGCATTATAATGTTACCGAGGCAGAGCGCACGAGTATTGTATTCCTTCGCAGAAACTATCACGACCGCGAAGATGTTTGTTCGCGAATCTACGCTAATCTTTTGTTTTCCTTCGCGCGGATTCGCGGAGATTCGCGGATGAACGGTTTTGGGTTGCGGCTATGCCGCGCTATGGAATTCCTCGTGCATTTGCCGGAGTATATTTCCGAGAACATCCATGTGCGCGCGAGAGCGTGGAAGTTTAGAGAGGTGACCGCGTGAATGGCGACACGAGCAAGCGGACCACATTGGTGCTGCTGATCATCATTTTGCTTGCCGCGTTTGTCCTCCGCCAGTACCGTCTTTTGGATTTTCCCTACCATGGCGATGAGGTCAACGAGGGCGATATCGCGTTGGATATGCTGAGTGGGCATCTAGCCCATACGCGTCAAGCTAACGCTTGTTCCATTGCATGTATCTGTTGATAAGTGGTCAACCGTTTTTGGCGTTTGTCCTTTCGTCCGTTTTTCAGAAAGCGCGCGACCAAGTGCTGTAATGTCTCAATC
>Ga0194111_10004807_pt1 | contig 15620 bp, 15 predicted proteins | sample TA2KigC300mmetaG_FD_146194 | JGI IMG/M metagenome (GOLD analysis project Ga0194111, IMG submission 146194) | Freshwater microbial communities from Lake Tanganyika, Tanzania - TA2015033 Kigoma Deep Cast 300m | ecosystem: Environmental > Aquatic > Freshwater > Lake | place: Tanzania: Lake... | reverse complement strand
GAAGTCACGGAAGAAACCCCGACGGAAGAATTCCGGGACTTCCGTATTACCTACTGACAAATTCCTTCAGGGTCTCTCCGAAACCGTCCATGGCATTGATGATTGTGGCATCATCGACGCAGTAGGCTATCCTGAAATAACCGGGGCAGCCGAATCCGATTCCCGGCACCGTCAGTATTTTCCGCTTATGTAATGCCCTGACAAATTCGACGTCGTCTTCTACAGGTGTTTTGGGAAAGAGGTAGAATGCCCCTTCCGGTTTTGTGAATGTATACCCCAGGGATGATAACCCATCGGAGAGAATATCCCTCTTTCTTCTGTATTCTTCCACATTCACCGTGACTCCCTGCAGTTTTGCGATAACCCGCTGCATCAGGGCGGGAGCATTCACAAACCCGAGAATTCTGTTGTAAAGAATAAATCCACCTATCAGATTCTCCATGTCCGCGATATGAGGATTCACCGCGATATAGCCTATCCGCTCTCCCGCCAGGGAGAGACTCTTGGAGTAGGAAAAAGCCACAATACTGTTCCTGTATAGCTTCAAAACACTCGGAACGGTGATACCATCATAGACAATTTCCCGGTACGGTTCATCAGAGACGAGATAGATATCCCTGCCGTATTCTCCGCTCTTTTTTTCTAAAATCCGGGCGAGCCTCTGGAGGGATGCCTCATCATACACCTTCCCCGTGGGGTTGTTGGGAAAATTGAGAAGCATGATTTTGGTCTTTTCCGTAATGGCCTCTTCAATGGCGTCTGTATCAAGGGAAAAATCAGGCTTCGTCTTGACAAAGGTTGCCACGCCTCCCGCATTGTCTGCGTAATATCGATATTCCATAAAGCACGGCGTGGGGATGAGCACTTCATCGCCCGTTTCAAGGAGCACCCTGAAGATGACATTGAGCGCTCCCGCAGCCCCGCAGGTCATAATCACGTGATTTGCCATGAGGTTGAGACCGTGTATCCTGCTTACATGCCTCGCTACGGCTTCACGGGTTTCGTCATATCCCGCATTGGGCATGTATTTATGCATACCGGGGAGATTCTGAGCCAAAACCCCCTGGAGGGCTTCCCTGAACTGAGCGGGGGGGGGCATGTTCGGATTGCCAATGCTAAAATCGAACACATTTTCCGCTCCATGGAGGTTCTTGAGGCGAAGGCCTTCCTCAAACATCTTTCTGATCCATGATGACTGCGTGATAAACCCCTGGACTTTTCTCGAAATGGTCATAGCGTGATTGTTCCTTCCTTAATATTTCATCCCTGACTTTTCAGTGCCTCTTCCTGAGAAGGGAAAAGGGGAATTTCAGAGGTCAGATCTGCCAGTCTGAAGATCTTGAGCACATTGCTATTGACACCATAACAGGCAATCTTACCCTTCACATCCTGAACTTTATAGGCAGCCTCGAAAAGGACACGAAGCCCTGCACTGCTGACATAATCAAGACCCGAGCAGTCTAGGAGGAGCATTTTTTCTCCCTGGTTGATGACGGAAATAATCTTTTCCCTCACCACGGGCGCGGTCATTACGTCCATGCGGCCTTTCAGTTCCAGAATCATCCAGCCACTTTTTTTGTTTTCAAAAATATCCATCACACGCTCCTTACATATGTTTCATGATTTGCAGCACATCCGTGCCATCCTGTCTCTTACAGGAACGGTTATCCATGAGACAGGGAATTTCTGGATGCCCGCGACTTTGTCTCTGTTCCGGTGTAGCGGATACAGAGTACTGCAATGTCATCGGTCTGAGGAGCTCCCTCGCTAAACTTTTTTACCTCTCGAAAAACGGCTTCAACACAATGGCTTGCTGTGGTTGGATGACCTAAAGTGCCGAGAAGCGAAAGAAGTCTCTCATCACCGAAAAAGCCTTTCTGCTGATGCTCTGCCTCGGTGACGCCGTCCGTGAAGACGAGCAGTACCTCTTCCGGTTGCAACTGTAACCGGACTGTCTCATAAGCGGATCCTCTGGCGATTCCAAGAGGTTTGCCCAGGGGCAACTCCAGGGGTTGCCAGGGGCCATGCTCCTTCAAGATGAGCGGGGGAACATGGGCGGCGTTACTGAAGAGCATTTCGCCCGTACGGATATTCAAGATTCCCAGAAACACAGTGATGAACATGAGCATCTCATTGCCCTCGGTCAATTCAACATTGGCCGCCTCCAATATGAAACCAGGATTGGTTTTCTGATGCTGGGCGGCGCTTCGCAGAAGCGCCTTCCCACGAGCCATGAACAGCGCAGCAGGAACGCCCTTATCAGAAACATCTCCCACAATGAAGCACAGATGATCCTCGTCAATAAAGAAAAAATCATAGAGATCTCCTCCCACCTCACGCGCCGGCTCCAGGGCTGCGAAGAGATCAACCCCTGTTCTTCCCGCAAGAACGGTATTATGGTCGGGCAGCATACTCATCTGAATATCACGGGCGATACGGAGCTCACTTTCGATTTTTTCACGAGCCGCTGTTGTCTCCTGGAGATTCTTCAGATACTCATCAAGACGTTTCTCCATGTTCCAGAATGTCCGGGCAAGATGGCTGATTTCTCCAGGGAACCGGATGCGGAGCAATTCCTGTCTCCTGTCTTCAGGGAGGGCGAAATCATTTTCCTGAAGCAGAGCGGCATGCGATGTCAGTCTGGCCACAGGCTTCGTTACCCGGGAAAGAAGAAGATGCACGACGACTATGGAAAACACGACCACGATACCGATAAAGATTGCCTGTCGTTTGATGATTTTCTCTGCCGGCTTTTCCATTTCATCCTGATAGACCGACGAAGAGACATACCAGTTGAAAGGGGCAAAATGCTCTACATGGGAAAATTTTGTGTACTGGTAATTTCCGGGGTCATCGGGTTTGTCCCATATATATTTGAGAGGTACGTCCGGAGTGCTGGACGCAGCAATCAGTTCCTGAATTTTATTTTGACCGGTCACGGGATCCTTGAGCATTGACCCGTCGGTGCTCTCCAGGCTGGGATGAATCAGAATCTTTCCCGCACCGTCGAAGAGGCTGAAATACCCCGTTTCTGCGACACGCACCCGGTGAAAGGTACGTGTGAGGACATCGAGGATTTCAGTCTTTTTTCGTGCCACATCTCGATCAATATCGTCTATATAAACTCCGGTTCCAATCAGCCAGTCCCATTCCGGATAGTGGCAGAAATAGAGAAGCTTCGGGACGGGTTTTTGCCCCTCCAGACGGGTCCACCAGAGAGTCAGAAAACCATCTCGGTGTTTCTCTACTATGTTCCACATGGTTCTTGCCACAGGACGTCCTTTCACATCCCGAGCCCCGGACATATCCTGCCCCCGGATGCGAGGATCGGCATGGGAGATGGCAACACTGTTCCGGTCATAAATGAAAAAATAATCGTTGTTACCGTAGCGCGCATTCTGCACTGCCTCGAGGGCTGCCCGACGGGCCTGGTCCTCGGTCAGCGCGCCCTTCCGGCAAAGGTCATGGAAAAAATCCACCTGGGAAACGATGACCGAGATGAGGTCGCGCAGATGTTGTTCATAACGCCCACGGGCGTATTGCCGAAAGAATTCCAGGTCGGCTTCATGATCTGTCAGGTTGAGCATGACAACGCGCATGATATTACGCGCTTCGGTATCACCCCGATTCAGCATGCTCCCGGTCACCTCCCGCTCGGTAAATATCATGAATGCTGCGGCGGTAATGCCCAGAGCGGCAATCACCATAAGAGCAATAATAACCCGGAGACGGCTGAACAGACCAATCAATGATTGAAATGAAGGTCGACGATACACTTCTCACCTTCCTGTGTCGTTGTAACTCTGTCCGCATACTGCCGGACGAGGTAGCCTGCCAGACGTGCAACAGCATTCGGATCGGTGCGCAATTCCACTTTGTCGGGGCGTTCCGTTGGGAATTCTATCGGCGCGCCCTGATAACTGACACGAATATCGAGATTATATTCATCAAAATTTACCGTCACAGTGACTGTTGGATCTGACAGATCAACATGTGTTGTGGCTTCCATGAATTCATTCATAGCCGCCATGGCGTTGTATATAACTTCTTTTCTTGCTCCCCATGCTGCCCCCTGATTTTCCATGAATTGGAAGATAGTGCGGGATACATCCGTTCCCGAGACCAACTTCAATGTTTCCTGCCGGGCAATGCCGATTCGCATGATGAGATTCAGTGTAATGGCAAGAACTGTTGTTACCGCCAGGGAAGAACTGAACAGGGGTTTGAGATAGGGGTGTACATGCTGATAAAGTTGGGGGAATATGTCCACGCTCATACCAAACATGAGGGAAACGGCAATCACAAAGGTACGACGGATGTCAATCATCCGTGACGTCATTATCTGTATCCCCGATATAATCATAAAACTGACCATAAATACCAGAGCCGCCCCCATGACCGGTTTTGGCATGATACTGAAAAATGAAGTTAGTTTTGGGAGAAACGCCAGGGCAATGTAGATCACTCCAACGTAGAACGCAATAATCCGGCTGGTGGCACCTGTAGCCACACAGAGTCCCACACTGCTTGCATACAATGATTTCCCCATCGCCCCGGTCAGACCGCCAATCACTGATGCCAGACCGTCCGCCAGGGTACCTTTACCAATGTTAACCAGGTCTGGTCTTGTCCATTCCGTATCATTGATTTTCTGGCACATCGTCAGTGTGGCAACAGACTTCAATGTGGAGGCGAGGGTTACGACGATGATGGGAATGAGGAGCGTCATGTCGAAAGAGTAACTGATATAGGACAGGTCGGGAAAGGAAAAGAGAGGGGCCTCTGCTATGCGCATCAAATCGTCGCGCGTGAGGACACCGAGGATAACAGCAGCGACGTACCCCACCGCTATTCCGATGATGACGGAATAGAGGCGCACTTTCCCCTTGCTCCAGACATTTGTTCCCACCATGACGCCGAGGGTCACTAACGCCACCAGCAGATGAGCGGGCTCTATGGGGCTGTTCTGGGTATTGACGCTGAAGAAATCGAGCATCATGATGGGTACGATATTCAGACCCACCATGGTAAGAACCACCCCGGTCACGTCCGGTGGGAATAGCACCCTCAGGCGGTGCATGAACCTGGCGAGTACACACTCAATTGCGCCGGAAACCATAGTCATGCCGAAGATGAGTGGTAGGCCTCCAGTAATACCAGCAAGAATGGACACGGAAAGGAAACTGGGGTCAGTCCCTTCGGTGCAGAGATATCCACTCCCTACCGGGCCTCTATTCAGAGCCTGAATCATGGTGGCGAGTCCACCGGCAATCATGGACATGGATACTACGTTACGGATAATATCAGGAGCGCAGCCCAGATCGCGCATAACAACGGTCACCGTAATCAGACCCGCTGTGAGAAAAAAAATGTGCTGGACGGCGAGAAGGAGGCAGATGCGAACGGGCGGTTTGTCATCCACCCCGTAGAGCAGATCGGCCGGTTTCTTTGCCATGTACACCTACTCTCCCTTTTCACTATATTCGCCACCCGTTCTGATTTCTTCAGAAGTATGTATGAGAAAGAAGCAATAGCGGGCGGAGGGTAGTTTTTTAACCTCTTTCCATAAGGTTGTCAATCCGAAAGCTTCCGAAAGCTTCCGAAAGCTTCCCACACTTATGTCTCTGAACAGTCTGTCTCTGAACAGTCTTGACACTCTCTCACTCATTATAGTATTTAAATATGATAAGACCTTTTAACTGTCCTTCCCCTGTTAAACCGGGAAGGCACGTGAAGCAAAAAAGCCTCTTGGGTACATCTTTTAGAATATACGGAACGAAGGGAATGTTATGCCAATTTATGAATTTAAATGTAAAAAATGCGGCAATGTCTTCGAGGAAATCTTCCGCTCCAGCAGTGAGAAAATCGCAGTATCCTGTCCTGTGTGCAAATCGAAGAAAGCCGAAAAAATGATGTCCGTATTCGGCGGCAAGATAGGTAATACCATGCCCGGCGGCTGTTCGTCATGTTCAGCCACATCATGCAGCACCAGCTGATCACGATGATGTAGTTGTGGCAGGCTGCCACGAAAACCATCATAATCCGAAACCTTTGTTGTTGTAAAAAACAACACAATCGATTATAAGCACTTCACATCACACGAATGGAGAGATTCGCGATATATGAATATCATCATGTTCGGAGCAAACGGAAGCGGCAAGGGAACCTTCGGGAAAATATTGAGCGATCGGTATGGAATACCCCAGATAGAAACCGGGGTAATTTTCAGAGACAATATTACCAGAGGTACCGATCTCGGGAAAAATGCAAAAACGTTTATTGACAGGGGAGAACTCGTCCCCGATGATATTACCATTCCGATGATCCTGAATCGTCTGAGAGAAAAGGATTGTGCAAGAGGATGGCTGCTGGACGGTTTCCCCCGAAACATAACCCAGGCGGAAGCATTCTGGAGTGCCCTTCAGGAAGAGGAGATACAGCTGGACTATATTATCGAGCTTGTCATCGACAGGGAAACGGCAAAGAAACGCATCATGGGAAGGAGGTTATGCCCTAACGATAACAATCACCCGAATAACGTCAACGTTGAAGAGAACAAACCCGTGGAAAAGAACGGCAAGCTTTACTGTCGCGTCTGTGGTCGGGGTGACCTTGCAATACGCGCCGATGATCAGGATGAAGCCGCCATAGACAAACGACACAACATATATTTCGACACAAACTCAGGGACACTCGCAGCGATCAACTACTTTAAGGAGAGGGTGAAAGTCATTCCGGTGGACGCACTTCCCGGAGTCAAACAGGTCTCAGCATATCTCGCGAAAACGCTCGAATAGGCCACTCTGAAAAGCATAAAAAAGGCCTTCCGGGGATTGCCGGAAGGCCTTTTTTATGCTCACTCCCGGAAGGCGATACGCCTCCCCGTGTCAGGTCAATGTCGTTGTTGCCGCCTCATCCGACATTTCCGTGGAAAAAATGGTTTTCAAAGTATTGGTGAACGTCCTGGAAATTTCCATATTGAATGGTGGATTTGCCGACTTCCATGCACTTTTCATAGAGAATGCCCTTCGCGAATACCAGATCGGCTTTCTGGGCAGGGCAGAAATCCGAGTGCCCGTCACCGATATACACGATCATGTCATAGGACGTCTGGTACTTTGTGAGGATATTACTTTTACAGGTACCGCATTTCTCGCATTTTTTATTCATCTGGGGAAACTCTATCGACATTTTATCGCGGTCTGAGAATAACACCGCATTGGAAAAATATTCGATCTCGCCCAGACCATATTTTTTCAGGATTGCATCGATGTAGAAGTCGAGCCCATCAGATACAATCTTCAGATCAACACCTTTCTCCCTGCAATACACATAAAAACCGGCAAAATACGGATCCAGTTTCTCTTTATCGCTCACAAACTTGAGCATCTGAGACCTGGTTCCCTTGAAAAGCGGGGTGACCTGACTATAGGCAACCCGCGAGCCGATCTCATCTGCACAGTAGGCACGGTCTATCTCTTCCCATCCCTTGCCGGTGAAGCGGTTAAGGATTTCGTTTCCCATGTCCACACTACACACGGTGCCATCAAAGTCACAGAGGATCAACACGCGTGCACTTCTTTGTGTACCCACACTCGTTACCGTCTCTTTTTCACATAATTTTTTATGATCACATTCAGACCGACAAGGACCAGGATAAACGGCAGGAGGTATGTTGCCATTATATGAAGATTATACCCCCAGTTTTTAATCAACAGGAAAATGACACCGACGACACCGATGAACCATCCGCCGATGTCCTTTGCCCGCTGGATCAGCGTCCCTATTGAAATCACGATCAGGAGTAAGGGCCAGCTTCTTTCAAATCCGTAGATGTTCAGATTGCTGAGAATAATGAGCACTCCGAGAGTGATGAGAATCATGCCGCCGGTGAGGATATGCATTTTTTCTTTCGCTTCCACAGTATACCCATCTCCTTTTGAAAATCACTTCTTCTCGATAATACTCAAGAACGGTTTTATGAGATCGATAGGAATCGGGAACAGTGTGGTTGAATTGTTCTCGGAAGCAATCTGATTCAGGGTCTGGAGATACCTGAGTTGCAGGGACATGGGCTCCCGTTGCATGAGGGCTGCCGCATCGATAAGCCTCTGGGCTGCCTGGAACTCACCTTCCGCATTGATCACCTTTGCCCTCCGTTCTCTCTCCGCCTCAGCCTGCTTTGCCATTGCTCGCTTCATTTCTTCAGGGAGGTCGATGTGCTTCACTTCCACCAGGGTCACTTTAATACCCCAGGGATCCGTACTGCGGTCGAGGATTTCCTGCAAGTTGACATTTATCTTTTCCCTTTCCGAAAGGATCTCATCCAGCTCAACCTGTCCGCATACACTCCTCAATGTCGTCTGTGCAAGTTGCGAGGTCGCATAGAGATAATTTTCCACTTCGATGACGGCCGAGTTTGCGTCAATGACTCTGAAATAGACAACGGCGTTGACTTTTATGGACACATTATCACGGGTGATCACATCCTGCGGGGGGACATCCATGGTGATAGTCCTCATATCCACTTTGACCATTCTGTCCACAACCGGTATCAGAATGATAAGGCCAGGCCCTTTTGTGTCAATGACCCTCCCGATACGGAAAATAACCCCCCTCTCATACTCATTGAGAATCCTGATGGCCGCAGCCAAAAACATCACAACCAGAACAACCAACACAATCATTGTAACTGACATAACTACCCTCCATATTTATCTTGAATTTCTTCGATTTTGATCGTAAGTCCCTCAACCTTTACCACCCTGATCCTGCTCCCCTTGTTCACTAATTGATCGCTCGACGCGTTCCAATACTCTCCCTTGATGAACACCTTACCCGATTCAAACACATTAGTAACCGCTTTCCCTTCCTGGCCGACCATGCCTTCCTTTCCCGTGCGTCGCTTTCTCAACTGTGCCTTGAGGACAAGGGCTATTACCCCCACAAAAAACAAACTGATGAATGTCAGAGTCGGTATCATGACACTCCAGGATACCCGGAGAGCAGGGTCGGGTGAGTCAAAGAGCAGCAACGATCCCAGCACAAGGGAAACAATCCCCCCCACCGTTAACAACCCGTGACTGATGACTTTTATTTCCGCGATAAAGAGAATAATTCCAAAAAGGATAAGAAGAATCCCCGCATAATTTACCGGAAGGGTCTGGAGCGCAAAAAACGCCAGTATCAGGGAAATGCCGCCGATAACTCCCGGAAAAATAACACCGGGATGTGCGAGCTCAAAATAGAGACCGGCAAGACCTATGAGCAAAAGGATATACGCGATGTTGGGATCGCTGATTGTGGCGAGAATTCTCTGTCTTGTACCCATCTTCTTTTTATTGATAATCGCATCCTTCGTCTTGACTATTTTCTTGCCTGACACCAAGGCAACTTCCCTGTTATGCATCTGCTCCAGAAGGCTATTCAAATCGGGAGCGACAAAATCAATGACTTTGAGCTTGAGTGCCTCCTCGGCCGTGATGGATTCGCTCTTCCTGACGGACTTCTCCACCCAGTCTGCATTCCTGCCCCTCTTGTCTGCAATTCCGCGGACGTACGCAACTGCATCATTCTCCACCTTCTTCATCATGGTCTTATCCATGCTTCCGATGCCCAATCCCACCGGGTGGGCAGCACCGATATTGGTGCCGGGGGTCATTGCTGCGATATGGGAAGAAATCGTGATGATCACTCCCGCCGAAGCAGCTCTCGCCCCGGACGGATGGACGTACACCGCGACCGGAACAGGAGAATTCAGGATTCCCTTCGCAATATCTCTCATTGCGAGATCGAGCCCACCGGGTGTATCCAGGAGAATGATAAGACCATCTGCGCCTTCTTTTACGGACGCATCGATACTCTGATTGATGTACTCGGCGATCGGAGGCGTGATGGTGGCGCTGACGGTAATCACATCAAACACAGGATTTTTCGCCTGTGCACGCAATTCTCCCGCGAGCAATACGAGGCTGAGTGTTGTAAAAAAGAGAATGACTGAGCGTATTTTTTTATTCATCTTTTATCTCTATCATACATGTTGATATCGAATATTCTTTTCTTGTCAGCTCAGGGCTAAAGAGCCTTCATGATCTTCTGCACGTCCTCCCATACCTGCTTTTTCGCACCGGGATTTCTCAAAAGATAGGCCGGATGGTATGTGGGCATCACCGGTATGCCGTGATACGAATGGAATCGCCCTCTGAGCACGGTTATGGGAACATCCGTCTTGAGCAGGGTGTGGGCTGCAAACGTTCCCAAGGCGCAAATAATTTTCGGGCGGATTGCCCGGAGCTGCTTTACGAGAAACGGTTCACAGGTATTGATTTCATCGGGCCTGGGATTCCTGTTGCCGGGGGGACGACACTTGAGAATGTTGCATATGTAGACGTCTTTCCTCTCCATGCCCATGGCAACGATTATCCTTGTCAGGAGCTGGCCCGCCCGTCCTACAAACGGCCTCCCCTGAATGTCTTCATCTCCTCCAGGCGCCTCACCTACAAAAACAATACGTGCTCTGGAATTCCCCTCACCAAAAACAAGGTTCTTCCTGACCTGCCAGAGGGAACATCTCCTGCATTCGCCGAGTTCTTCCCTCACCTCTTCGAGATTCATTATGCTGAGAGAATGAATCCTTCCCTCACGCGGTACTTCTCCCCGCATACACAGATGCGACAGGTTCTTCGGGAAATCCAGGTTCTCCCGTATATGCGCCTTGAGGGACTGAATCACGGTGAGGAGTTCACCTTCAAGATCTTCACCGGTATTTTTCATAGATTAAAATAGCTCACACGTAAAATCGGTCGCCTATCTGCTCCTGATGATGTCCCTGATCCTGTCGAGAATCCTGTGGGCAACCTCATACTTGCTCATCAGCGGCAGTTCCTCAACTTCCCCTGCAGGAGTGAGAATTTTGATAATATTGGTATCGTAACCGAATCCCGCCCCGTCCTGGGTCACATCATTCGCCACAATCAAGTCCATTTTTTTTGCCAGCATCTTTTCACGGGCCCGTTGAATGAGATTTTCCGTTTCTACGGCAAAACCAACAAGCACCCGTTTCCCTTTCTTCCTGCCGATCTCGTCAATGATGTCCGGATTCCGCTCGAGTGAAATCGTCAAAGGTCCTTTCTCCTTTTTTATCTTGGAGTCGGACCTTGTTGACGGCCGGTAATCCGCCACGGCGGCGGCTTTGATAATTACAGTCGATTCCGCAAGATGATCCATTACCGCATCCCGCATTTCCAGAGCGCTCTTGACCGGGATGAATATAATTCCCTTTGGAACCGGCAGGGACGTGGGACCACTTACCATAATCGTACGCGCACCCCTTCTCCGACTGGCAACCGCAAGGGCATATCCCATTTTCCCCGAAGAGTAATTGGAAATATACCTGACGGGATCGAAAGGCTCCCGGGTCGGACCGGCAGTCACGAGGATCTTTTCCCCGCTGAGATCCTTTACGGTGAGCATTGACTCGACTTCGTCCACAATATCCTCAATATCGGGGAGCCTCCCGTACCCCTCGGTGCTACAGGCAAGCTCACCATACCCGGGGTCAATAAAGTGATAACCCCGGGAGGCCAGACTCATGATATTCTCCTTGACGATGGGATTCTCGTACATGCTCTGGTTCATTGCGGGGCAGATGAGCAGCGGCGCTTTCGTCGTCATGACCGTCGTGGTTAACAGGTCATCGGCGATGCCTGAGGCGATTTTGCCTATGACATTCGCTGTTGCGGGAGCAATTACCAGAATTTCGGCAAAATCCGCAAGAGATATGTGATCCATCTCAAAATCCTTTAATGGAGAAAACATATCCCGGTATACCAAATGTCCCGAGAGCGTTTGCAGGGTTAGGGGAGTGATAAATTCCGAAGCATTCTTCGTCATGATCACCCTTACAGACGCCCCTTCCTTTATGAAAGCTCTCGTTAGCTCCGCTGCCTTATACGCAGCGATACCGCCGGTAATGCCCAGAACAATTCTACGACCTTTTATCATAGCATGTATTTCCCCGGTGAAAGTTTCGCTCATTCGTATCCTTTTTGTGATTCTATAACAATTCTGCAAGACAACTTCAAGAAGTAATACGGCGATTCCCCATCGCACACATTAAAACTTGCAAAGCAGAGGAAAAATCATTATAAGTCCGCGCGGTAAATATACAGTCACAAAAGAGAGGTATCCAGCATGAAAACATACACGCCACATATCACAGCCGTTCTCATCATCCTTATCGGCGTTTCGGGGTGGTGGTTCTTCAATTCTTACGGTGAGTGGGGAAAGCCCGTCGTGACCTTGAGCCAGGAGATAAGTGCCGTGGGGTTGAATAAAACGATAGACATCACTTTTTCCGATTCCGGAAGCGGCCTCCGCTCAATCAATGTAACCCTGTCGCAGGATGACAACACGCAACTGTTATCCGCAATGGAATATCCGGATACGGGAACCAAAGAAAAGAACATAGTCATTTCCATTGATCCTATCACCATGAAACTGCACGATGGCCCGGCAGTCCTCACCGCGTCGGCTGTCGATCACGCCCTCTGGAAAAATCAAACCACATTGAGCAAACAGATCATCATTGATACGACACCTCCCCGGATATTTCTGCTCAACCCAATAAACAATATTAACCCCGGCGGCACCTGCGTGATTGTCTACGGAACGTCCGAACGGGTGTCAGCAAGCGGCGTCAAGGTGGAAAATCTTTTTTTCCGGGGATATCCCACAACGATCTCCGGTAAACCCTTTTCAATCAGCTACTTTACACTCCCCACAGAAGCGAAGCAGGGAGCAACGAGTATTAAGGTCACCGCTACGGATCATGCGGGAAACGAAGCAAGTATCTCTCTCCCGCACCTCATCAGAACCAAGAAGTTCAAAAAAGATAAGATGGCTCTTTCGGATAATTTCATGCAACAAAAGATGCCTGAATTCCAGAGTTATATCCCCTCACTCAGGGGGAAAACTCTCCTGGAAATATTTATATACGTCAACGGTCCATTGCGGGACGAAAACGACAAGATGGTAAAAAATCTCTCATCGCTATCCTATCCCGGTCAACTCTGGGAAGGAACCTTTCTGCGCATGAAAAATGCCGCTCCCATGGCACTCTACGGCGATAAAAGAACGTATGAGTACCAGGGGAAACTGGTAGGTGAAAGCGTGCATAGGGGAATCGACCTCGCCTCAACGGCGAATGCTCCCGTTGAGGCGGCCAATCACGGCACTGTGGCATATACGGGATACCTGGGTATCTACGGAAACGTGATTGTACTCGATCATGGACTGGGACTCCTCAGCCTTTACGCCCATCTCAATTCGATTGACGTCACACAGGGACAACGGGTGAAAAAGGGGGAAACGATCGGTCGAACGGGAATCTCCGGACTTGCCGGGGGGGATCATCTGCATTTCGGGATGATTGTCGGGGGACAATTCGTCAATCCCCAGGAATGGTGGGATCCTCACTGGATAGCCGACAATGTGAGCAAAAAAACGGCCGTTTCCTTTTAAGCCTTACTGATATCCCTGTGATTGATGGTTACAATATAATTTTTCTCTGAAAAATAGGACCCAAACGTATTTGCCATCACAACCGAGCGATGTTTCCCGCCCGTACAGCCCAATGCTAAATTAAGTCGGGTTTTCCCTTCTTTTTCGTAGAGAGGAGTGAGAAACTCCATCAACTCAAAGAGATCCCGGAGAAACCTCTTGCATTCCTCGGATGCAAGCACATAATTCCGCACATCCGGATGGTGGCCGTCAAAGTGTTTCAAACTGTCGACAAAATAAGGATTGGGAAGGAATCTCACATCCAGAACGATGTCTGCATCCGCCGGCACGCCGTAACGATAACCGAACGAGGTAACATGAAGGATCATCCTGTGAGTGATGGATGAGGGGAGAAAATATCTCTGCACCACGTCCTTCAACTGATGCACGTTATACGACGTCGTATCGATTACTTTATCCGCCATCTGCTTCAACGGTGACAGCTTTTCTCTTTCCTGCATGATACCCTGCATCACAGAACCCTTCGCAGAGAGAGGATGCGCCCTCCGCGTTTCACTGAAACGGTGGAGCAGAGCATCATCACTCGCATCAAGGAACAGTATCTCCAATTTGTATCCCGTGCCTTTCAAGCGGGAAAATATCTTGGTATACATCTCCAAAAATCTCTTCTCCCGTAAGTCCATCACCATCGCGACACGGGATACGCCCATCGATGCATCGGACTGAATCTTGAGAAACCTCGGCAGGAGGACAACGGGAAGGTTATCGACACAGAAGAAACCGATATCTTCAAGCGCCCTCAGCGCCGTACTCTTACCCGATCCGGAAAGCCCTGTAATGATCACCACGCGGAAATCATTCATACAGCGCCTCCCCGCTCCACGAAAAAGCGAACAGATTCATCTATTTGTCGGTCAGGAAAGTCATCGTTCGATGAGACGTGAATTCTCAAATAAGGAATTTTCACCCCCATAATCTCATGCGGTTCGTCCATTGAGAACCTCCCGGTTTCCCCGGTAACATCATGGGTTCGCTCAAGCTGCACCATGAGACTTACCTTCGTTTCCTCGAGTATTCTTTCCTCACCGAACATCTCTCTCGCTGAGACAATGCCCCTTCCATCTTTCTCGAGAAGTCCTCTGCTTGCACCGTAAGCACGGCCCCACAACACAGTCCCATCCCTTTTCTCTATTTCAATGAAATCGTCAGCGATCCACATGTGGCCCTTTGCCACCAAGCGAACCGCACATTCAGTTTTTCCCACACCGCTATCCCCGGTAATTATCAGCCCCAGGCCATACACATTGAGGAGCACACCGTGGATTGTAACGATGTTTTCAATCCTTTCCCTCAAGATGCCGGTCAGGCGGCTCTCTAAGAGAAATTCGTCATATATCGATGAAATAACGGGAACAGAACGAGACTCCGAAAAAGAAAGGAGAAACTCAGGTGGACGGATAGTTTCGGAAAGTGCGACACAGGGGATTCGTGATGAGATGATAGCCTGACAAAATTTCTCTTGCGTCGCCGGGGATGCAACTAAATGTTTTGAAATGTCCTCAGGGGTGATGATAAGAATATTCTCCGGCAGAATTTCATCCGGGAAAGTATCATTCTCTCCAGGACGCTGCGGATGCACATGAGTTATTTCTCTGACAAGACCGGCTTTACCCGCAATATGTGCCAGACCTAATTCATCCTCGCGGCCTTCAAGCAGATCTTTGATTTTCAATGCATACATGAAAGCTCACATGCCGCGCAACTCATCACTCTCAACACGCATCATCTCTCTCAGCAATTACACTGAGCAATTCTTCGGCCGATTTTGATTCCATGAGGTTCTTTCTAAATCCGTTGTTCTTCAGCATCCGTGACAGTTTTGCCAGAACTTTCAGGTGCTGCCCGGCGGCATCCTCCGGTGCCATTAACAGAAAAAAGAGGTGAACCGGTCTCCCGTCCATAGCGTCGAACTCGACCCCTTTTTTGCTTCTGCCGAAGGAAACAATCACATCAGTTATGTCGGCGGCCTTGCCGTGGGGAATTGCTATCCCCTCACCGATGCCGGTACTGCCGAGTTTTTCTCTCTGCAGCAGGGAACT
>Ga0194111_10004791_pt1 | contig 15643 bp, 15 predicted proteins | sample TA2KigC300mmetaG_FD_146194 | JGI IMG/M metagenome (GOLD analysis project Ga0194111, IMG submission 146194) | Freshwater microbial communities from Lake Tanganyika, Tanzania - TA2015033 Kigoma Deep Cast 300m | ecosystem: Environmental > Aquatic > Freshwater > Lake | place: Tanzania: Lake... | reverse complement strand
TGTGTTGGCCGTAAGAGGTGGATTAGGCGTGTTCATTGCGATTTCTCCACCGGTTTTCTATAGAGAAGTGAAATCGCCTTCAAGAACACTCCACCGGTTTTCTATAGAAAAGAGTGTTCTTGAAGTGAACACGCCTTAACTGACGTTTTGGAGGGCATCAAAAAAAAACTGTGATGAAAATACACGTGTATTTTTTTGAAAGCGTTTGATTGATTTCTCTGAACTCTCAAGCCCGGTTGAGATTTCGTCGTTGCCGTCGGCGGGCTTGCAAAACCACCCTGTCCGTCTGTTTTTGTGGAGTGCTAATAAACTTCTCTCTTTCTATGGGGTGTTTTAGGTAAACTGATTGGTGCTCCCGCCCGTAACCGCGCGGTGGCGCGTAAAGATAGGTGATTTAGGGCGGAATAAATCACGGTTGGGCGTTGGGGCGGGTGGGTGGGAAACTGTGGACGTAAATAGGGGTGGAATAGCACTACACGAAACTACCGGGCGACATGACCACGTCGGCTCGGAAATTGGCTTACAAGGTAAATTGGAGGTTGAGCGCTATGCACTGGCGACGCAAAAGGTAGGAACTTGTGGTTGGCGTAGACGGCAAAAACGGAGCGAGGGGGTTTGGGGGCAATCGCAATGCCCCCAAGCGGTGGATCAGACTCAGGTGTAACGTACTTTACGAAAGCGTGTGCAATGCAAGAGGAAACTGTCTTAGATTATGAAGTGGAGTAGCAATAAACGCGGTAGTGCAACCGCTCTCTCCTACGTAACAATGTCTGCCTGTTTCATCAGCGCCACGAACGAACTACGCGGACTAATCTTCCTAAACGCGGTAGTGCAACCGCTCTCGTCACGTAAAACGCAGGAGCGGAACATCCCGACCTATTCATAGACGAAGTCCTTAAATGAAAAAGCCCGCACAGCGGTTGCTGATACGGGCTGTGGGAATTTTGGATAAAATTTATGCTGAAGCAAAAAACTTGTTCAAAAGAGAGGCACCGGAACGTATAAATGTATGTGGGTTACTTACGAAAGGATTTGGATGCGTCCGCTTGATGAACTTGAGTTATTATAAGGAGTTGAGATGAAGCTTCCTGAGAACGTCGTAATCCCTCAAGACAAATTAGTGAGTTATCTCCTGCTGTCTCGTGAAAAGAACGATAAGTCTGGGTTCCTTGCCCTGGCTGGATACACCCTAGACAACTGGGAGATTTTGAAGTGCCATCTGCGCCAGTTCATCCAAGCTCATGAGGTGTCCGACATAGAGACTTCGCCCTATGGTATCAAGTATGAGGTCCGCGGAACGCTGACTGGCCCAAATGGACGCACTTTGCGCGTGGTGACTATCTGGATTAAACTGGGTGCAACAGGAGAGACGCGATTCGTGACTCTGTTCCCGGACCGGGAGGTGACACAGAGATGAAAATTAAGCTTTATCAAAGGGTCTCCCTCACACGGGATGTGCCAGAACGCAACCTCCGCAAGGGAGACGTGGCCGTAGTAGTAGAATTTCTGCCTGCGACCCCAGCCGCTTTCGGTGAAGATGGTTATGCGCTTGAGGCCTTCAACGCCATGGGGGAGACCATTGCCGTAATCATGGTCCCTTCTTCGGCGGTGAAACTGCTTGATGAAGAACTGATGGTGAACGCCATAGAAGGAGACTACAATGCGTTCGAGGAGTTGGTGCAGAGATACCAGAAAAAGGTGTGGAGCCACATCTCTCGCCTTCTCATAGGAGCCGTTTGGAATACACAAGTGGAAGCGGAAGATCTCACGCAGGAGACATTCCTCAAGGTCTACTGCAAATGCCACACCTATGACGAAAGTAAAGGAAAGTTCTCATCGTGGCTTCGATGCATCGCAACCAATACCACCATTGACTTTCTGCGAAAATCCAGTGAGTCATGGTGGCAAAGCCTTCTTTCTCTTGACAAACCCATCGAGGATGATCAAGGAGAGGAGACAGCAAGAGGCGAGCTGGTTCCCTTGCCAGGTCTGCCACTTGACGAAATAGCGTTGGTGCGTGTATGTTTGGGTCGGCTAAATCCGGTGGAACGAGCAACGTTAATCATGCGCCACGTTGAAGAGCGAACTTTACAGGAAATCGCCGACGTTCTCGGCATAGTCGGCTCGGGGCGTCATGTTCAGGCGACGCGGCTTATCGAATCTGCAGAAAAGAAATTTAGGAAACTTTACGAAGGAGGTAATGAAATATGAAAGTCAAAATTCCTGCAGAACAAGCGTTGAAACTTTTCTGGGAAACGGAAGAACCCGATGCGCCTCCACAGCACCCAGCGAAAACTGAGCAATGCCCGAATTATGGGAAATTTGAGAGCCACGTTATACGGAAAGCTTCGTTGAATAAAGCTCAATTGATGCACACAAATCAATGTGATTACTGCCAACTGAGCCTTTTCCTGTTCCGCAAGCATTTGGGGCAAGTGAGACCAGCACTTCGCCCTGCCGCTTGGGCTGCCGCAAATCCGGCGCTCGCTGATGCACCTGTTCCCGCACCGACGGTGGTTGATGTCCAGACGGTGGTTAATGTCCAGGAGGGGGAGAAGCCCAAAGAATTGCCTATGGTTATGCTTCATAGCCTCCACCTCTCCCCCGACAACCATCTGGGAATGTGGGTCAGCGTGCAAGGATTAAAGATATCGGATGACAAACTACCCATCCAGGCGGACTTGGAGTTCCAGCCGAAACCAGGCGAAGCAAAAGTGTTACAAACCTTTGATTTGCCTGGACTAGGCAAGCAGTGGTTGACGGTGAAGTTGCCGCCCGACGTGTTGGCTCACGAATGCTGGAAAGCCCTCAAAGAGCAACAGGTGATGCCGCCCATCGGTTTTGTTCTGCGCTGGTGAGTCGAAAAGCACTTCTCGAATGTGCTATCAAGGAGGGTAGGATTTGTCCTACCCTCCCCAACTGGAAGGAGAGCGCAAATGAACCCCATTGAAGACTGGTTTGGCAAATTCCTGGAACGGCGTGAGGAACAAGACAAACGAAACTTGCTTGAGTTTGGTGAGCATTTTGGAGGCTGGTTGTTTGAACAAAAAGACGGTGTTACCATGCGGCAGCAATGGAATCAAATGGACAATGTTGCATGTCAACAGTTCGTAGATTGGCTTGCCGAAAAGTTGACGCCAGACGGCCTTTACATCGCCTTTCCCGGACTGCTGAGAAGACTCCCTGATCCGCCCTTGAGCCCTAATCCGTCCTTGAGCCTCACTGCTCACCCCGCCCTCCAGCAAGCATTCAACGAGCGCATCCGACAAGACGAGGTTATTTCATGGGAATGTCGCACTGGGGCCAAGGGTATTTTTCTTAATCTCCCCTCGCGGATTGCCGGTGGCATAAAAACGGTAACCGCCTTCGTAGTGCCAAGTAAGAAACCGTCAGTTTATTCTGCACCATTCGTTTATGCGGACAATTTTCCGCCCGACTCTCAATGTTTAGACGCCAGGCAACGTGCTGGCGCGACTTGTGTCTACTTGTTCTCTTGGCGGGGAATGCTCTGGACTTGGATAAAATACATTGCATCCGGCAACATTTTCCCAATCAGTCTTTTCTTCGTGTTGCGGGATATTCGGCGGATAAGGGATTGGAAACGCGCATTGAGTGGCAGCCACATCTATCTAAGGATTGATGGGTTAAATGGTGACCCAATAATAGAACCCTCAATAGGGTTTTCAGCTATTGTTGCTATTTTGCTGGCATTACCCAGCATCTCGCCTAACACAAGACCAAAAGCACCGCTGCCCATGCAAATTGAGCATTTCATTGCTCGCTTCAATAGCGAACGCATCAACGATTCTGCATTTAGCGGTTACGTAGAAAAGAAAGGTCGTATCCCATCAGCCGACACTCCAGCGGAAAGACAAATCTTAGCGACGAAGAAAAATATAGCGGGGGGGGCTGGGTGTAAGCATGTTTTCTTGCCTAAGGAAAAGAGCACTGCCCCTAACATTGGAGTAGCGATACTTTGGTGGCTTAAGCACATTGTGAAAAAGCCCAAAGTTGTTCCAATAGATCATCCGTGCGGAAAAGTGCTAAATGCGCCAAGAGACATAGCGCCACTTGAGAGGTGGTGGGCTGGGGTATTTAATATCACACTCGTCATAATCACTGTGGTCATTTTGTTCGGGCCACTTATCTATGAGTGCATCCTCGCTCCCCCGCCTTATCTGATTAGGATAGTAACGAGCATTGACAGTTCAGGTTTTCGTGAGGGTTCTCCACAATGCAGAATAAGGGAGCGTGACACGATTTATGTACTCATTGGCGGGGACTTGGGACATGGGCTCATTAACTTATCGGTTCAAGCCCAATATGGTGTAGTTTTTCCAACTATGAAAGGGAGGTATGAAGGGAATAAATTGATAATACCCGTCGAGAAAGGGCAAGCTACCTTCAGATACCAGCGTAATCCCTTAGTCAATACAGACGAGGACACTCTTACTATCATTATTATTCGTTGTGGTAAAGGAAAGGGGGGATTTCCTCTAAGGCTCATCATTCGATGATGACGCCTCTACCACAGTTGAAGGAGGAGGTAAACATGAAAATCCGTAGCATCAATAAGTGGCAACGCTTTGCGTTTTCTTTGGGATGGTGCATTGTTCTGATAGCGCTGACTGCTGGATGTGGCAGGGATAAAATAAAGCTTTCTGACGTTCGGGTTAATCCTGAAGAAGTGCGGCCAGGTGAGCAAGCAGAAGTTTCGGTTACTATGCTCGAAGGACCATCAAATCTTTCTGGTTTCAGCTTCAAGTGGACGGCGACAAATGGCAATATCCACCCCGATGATCCAAACGCTGAACCTAAATTGAGTCGCACTTATATTGCACCCGAGACACCTGGACAGGAGGATATCGTTACCCTGCAAGTGCTGAAAGGTAATAAAACAGTATTCATGGGGCAAAAGAAGATACCAGTGATAGGTGGTGTAGCTCAAGTACCAACTGGCACATCAGGCACAAGCACTCCAATAGCACCTCCAGATAGAACACAAAGCTCGATATTTGAGGTTTCACAAAAATTTACCCCCAGCGGGTTTATGGGAGATGGAGAAGTAAATCCGAAATCCATTTCTGTTGTGCCTGCTTTCAAAGATAGTCGCCCTGGCTCGCCTATTCCCACCTGTTATAAGTGGAGCTATAAACCTGGGAAAGAAGGATGGGCAGCAGTTGCATGGCAATTTCCACAAAACAACTTTGGGGAAAAGCCAGGGAAGAACCTCACCGGCTATTCCAGAGTCACATTTTGGGTTAAAGGGGATAAGGGGGGAGAACAACTCACTTTTAAGGCGGGCGGACATACCAATCCTGAATTTCGGTATCAAGCTTCTTTTGAAGCGGAAACCGACATGATTACACTGACAAAGGATTGGCAAAGGCATGAGATTGACTTATCCCACTTACCTGCAGGGCAAGACCTTTCCAACGTCCCATGCGCTTTTGTGTGGGTTGCTAGAGAAATGGAAAACCCTGATGGCTGTACTTTCTACTTGGATGACATCTGGTATGAGAAATAACCGAAGCGTCAACCAAAAGCCAAGAGTCGTAACTTTTGGGGAAATCTCTTGGATGACATTCAAGAATTCAATGTAGGACAGAAAGCCTCGCCTTTTTTGGGGGCTTTCTTTTCCAAAATCTCACAAAAAGGAGAATTACCATGTTTAGTAGAGTTTTAATGCTACTTTGTTTTGCGGTAGTTGTTTTGCTTCCGGCATTTCTTGTCTTAGAAAGCGGAAGCGAAGAGAGAAGCGATTCAGAACAAGTCGTGAGAAGTGAAAGCAAAGTTGCTGCTGAAACACTCTCGGATTCAATCAAAAAACAGTTGCTCGATATACGGTGGGTAGCCTATGCTCCCACGAACTTCAATCCTGACCCTAAGAATAAACTTATCCCGACGGATGAAAGCATCAGAGCTGACCTTGAAGTGCTACACAATGCAGGATTCGACGGGTTAGTGACTTACGGAGCAGAGTTTACTCAGATTCCACGCATTGCCAAAGAAGTAGGCTTTCGCGGGATGCTGTTGGGCGTTTGGGATGCAAAGAACGCAGAGGAGTTAGCAAAGGCTAAGGAAACAGCGAAAGAAGACATCGTTTTAGCCATCATCGTGGGGAACGAAGGGCTGATGTCCAACCGTTACGATTTTGCCACCCTAAAGCGCGTTGTCGAAGAAATGGCAGAAGCAACCGGAAAACCGGTGACTACTACGGAAGTCGTTGAATCCTATATTACAAACAAGGAACTCTTACAAATAGGACATTTCCTTGCCCCCAACGCTCATCCTTATCATCATAGCGTGAAAGAACCGAGCAAGGCAGTCGATTGGACGGTGAAAACTTTCGAAGACCTTCAAAAGCACACAGATAAGTTAATCCTGTTAAAGGAAGTTGGACTTCCGACGGAAGGGGATACTGGTTTGAGCGAAGAGGCACAGGCGGAATACTACCGATTGCTCAAAGATACAACGGTAAAATTCATCTACTTTGAGGCATTCGATGGTCCTTGGAAGCAAGGCGGCAAGGTGGAACCGCACTGGGGCTTATTCCGTGCTGATAGATCTTCAAAGCCGGTCCTAAAGGTGCTTCAAGGAGCGAAGGAAGTTGAATTTTTAGACGTGTCCCACAAGTTTTTTCCATCCGGTTGGATGGGAGATGGAGAGCTAGGCGAAAGGTTTATTGAGGTGAACGATTCATGGAGAAATGACCCTCATTCCCCACCGACTTGTTATAAATGGGTTTACAAACCTGGTGGCCCGAAGGGATGGGCTGCTGTCGCTTGGCAGTATCCAGATAGCAACTGGGGAAATGAAAAAGGACGCGACCTCACGGGCTACAAGCGGCTAACATTTTGGATCAAGGGTGAAAAAGGTGGTGAGGAGGTCAGTATAAAAGCTGGCGGTCACTCGGCCCCAGGCGCTCGCTATCCCGCAACCTTTCTTGTATCATATGGTCTAATCACCCTAAAAAACACGTGGGAAAAAAAGATACTTGACTTGACGGGGGAAGATCTCTCGAATGTCTCTTGCGCCTTTGTGTGGGCTGCTTCCTTAGTAGACAATCCCCAAGGCTGCACATTCTATCTGGATGACATCCGGTATGAAAAATAAGACGTGCGGTCCTAAAGCGGAAGGCGCTGCAAGCGCCCTTCCGCTTGGATAGTGGGAATCTTTCTGGCTTCTTCTAAATCTTCCCCTTTGATAGCCTCTTGAAGGGAACGTCTATTATGTTTTCCATCATTGCCTACTGAATATTAATGTAATCTAAAGCATTAGACTTGTTCAAAAGAGAGGCACCGGAACGTATTTGGTAGTGAACCTAAGATGACATCCGGTATGAAAAATCGGGGGGGTTATATTATGTCAGATAGAGAAGAGATTGAAACTTTTATGGAAATTTTAGCCCAAAGGAGGTTACCTAATCAGTTTAGTTACGGTAGCATCAGCATTAAAAAGGCTGAGGGACGCACCGTTTACGGCGCTGTAGAAGTAACCTTTAAGATTGAGAGGAATCGGGTCTTAAAGATGCTCCCCTTAGCTCTTAACGTTGGTTTTGATGGAGTAATCTCGTTTGATTTAAAACGCAATCCTGTTTTAGTTCGATTAGAAACGCCACTAAGTTCGGAATATACAAGAACTATTGAAAGACTCTTCGCCATGCAGTGAACCGAAAGAAGGACGCTGCTTTAAGAATCCTTTTCTAAACAGAAAGTGAGCGGAACCCCCGCAGCTTTCACTCTGTGGAACTGCGGGGGTTTTTCTTTTTGGGATTTAAGTCTGCAAAAGCCAGAATTTTGATGTTCCTTTAAACGCGGTAGTGCAACCGCTCTCTCCACGCTAAAAATTTAATCGCGAGAGGGGATACCTTAACCTTATTCCTCCCCTCTCATTTAAAACAAGCCGCCTAAGCAAGCCGACACCTGTTTGTGCCAGCTTCTAAAGCTGCATTGTTATAAATTCCAAAAGTATTATACCAAAAAAAGCAGTTTTTATGCAAGGCTGTCGTAGAGGTGTCGGCTTGAGGCGGGATAACTGAGAGAAAGGAGAATGTTCGATATGCATAACGCAAAACGAATAATCCAAACTGATGGCATTGTCAGTGATGGCAAACGTATATTTCGTGCGGTCACTCAGCAATGCGGCTTTGATTGGTGGATATTAGTACATACTTTGTGGACAGCTTTATGTGGAGGCGATTATGAAGGACGCATCTCTCTTCCAAAAGTGTTGAAGCAGATGGCGGTGCATCATGAAGCCGTCGTTGTGGCTAAGGAAAACGGTCAATGGAATGGACAAATGATTAAATCCGGATGTTTATACGTACCGATTCCTGGGCGACGCCTCTGCATTCAATTCCCGAACAAGGCTTGCCTTTTCGGTGATGAAGTCTGCGGTCTATATGTTAATCGCGGCACATCCCGTTGGCCAGGTTACGCAACGGTTATAAATTTTGAGGATTCACAGTACCTTATACTGATTCCTGACGTTTTGGCTGATTATGGTTTTCTTGTAGAACCGTTGGCAATTTGCCAGCATACGATTCGAACTGCTATCGAACTTCGATTGCTCAACCAAGATAGAGTGGCGGTCGTCGGACTCGGTGTACTTGGTCTGCTCACCGCCGCGGAACTGGTGGATATGGGGATTGAAGTTGTGGGATACGACATCTATGCGACCGGTCCACGACGCGATGCTTTCGATATGCTTGGTCCGATGGCGACTTTTGTGGAGAGCGAACCGAATTCAATTAAGGCGAACGCTGGGCAATATCCACTTGTTATTGAGATTGCCGGTGGCCAGAAGTCTCTCGTCGATGCCGTAAGTTTGGTCGAAATGGGCGGCACTGTCCTCGCAGTTGGTATTCCTATGTGCGAGAATGTGGTTTCACCGCATAAAGATATAGTGGTGAAAGGCGTTACCGTGAAGGGGATTGTCTCCGCAGATAGGCTCGACTATATGCAGGCGGTATGTGCACTCAGGCTTTGGCTTCATACCCGACCTGACTTACTCGAGAAGCTCGTTACACACCGAATCAGATATGAGGATTTTGAGAAAGCCTTAGCCATCGACCCGAAAGATCGGATTAAAGTGGCTCTTGCATTCAACTGATTCGGATTATCAGGTGTTCCGTCGGAATTTTGCCCGGCGGAACATCCAAATCTATTATCATAAAGTCAGGAGGAACATAATGAAAATCGGATTTGCAGAAGAGATACTTGTAAAACGCGATGAACTGTTCCAATTAATGGAAATCAAAAAGTTGGACGGGATTATCCTTTCGGCTGTTCCGAACCAAACATGGTTTGTTCCAACCATCGAGCCTTACACGCCACTCATTTCTGAATCGAGTAAGATTATCTTGTATATTCCCCGGTCTGGGAAAATTTTTGTCGCTGGACCTGAAAATGAAATGCAACAGATACTGGAGAGAGATTTCACTGGTCTTGAGGTGGAACATTACACCTATCCATGGCATAGCGATGAACGGAAAGAGATAACCAGCCAGTGGACGGAAAATGGCAGGATTGGTTCTGACGTGTTGATGCCAAATACCGTCTCGGTGGCAGATGACCTAGAGCTGTTACGCTCTACGCTTACCGATGCCGAACAAAATCGCTATCGTGAGTTGGGCTGCGCATGCGCTCGGATTCTGACGGAAGTCCTTCGCGATGCTGCGCCAGGGATGACGGAGGCGGATATCGCCGGTATGGTTGCAGGTAAGCTCTTGCCGGAAGGGATAGTTCCGGAGGTGTTGCTGGTGGGGTCGGATGAACGCCTCGAAAAATTCCGTCATCCACACACCACGCTTAAGAAAGTACAGCGCTACGTGATGATTAACTTGACGGCGCGCCGGTGGGGACTTTACCTTAGCTTGACGCGCGCACGCTACTTTGGAAAGCTGCCAGAGGAGTTAGCGCGAAAACAGCAAGCCGCAGCTCAGGTAGATTCAATAATGCTTTCGTTGAGCAAACCCGGCGTTTCTCTGGCAGAACTCTACGCTGTTGCTGAGGATGCATACGCCCTAGCTGGATATCCCGGCGAAGAGAAAAGGCACCACCAGGGGGGAACAACCGGCTATCGCGGGCGTGAGCGTCGCGCCAAACAGGGGGAAACATGGCAACTGATGGCTAATCAAGCCATCGCATTCAACCCAACGGTGCGAGGAACGAAATCGGAAGACACAGCGTTGGTGCGCCAAGACAAACCTGAAATCCTATCCAGAGATTCAAGTTGGCATTTCTTAGACATCTACACGAATGGATGCGTGTTCAGCCGGCCGGCGATAATGGCGGATTAAGGGCATAGAGTTGAGGGCTAAGATGGATATTCTTGATTGACAAAAGTCAGTGGAAAGAATGGGAATAAAGCTCAGTCGTTTGATGATTTTTCAGGGAAGTTCGATACCGCTACACCGGCCGATAAGAGATGCTTTATCTCTTCTTCTTTTGGCAGCCTTAGCTTATACTCCGCCACGAATATCTTTTCCTCCAAATCTCCCAGCGCATACCGCACTTCCTCGACGCCTTTGTGCTCACAAATGATTAAGCCGATGGGCGGCTTTTCCCACTCGTAGCGTTTGTTCTCCTTGTAGTAGTTCAAATACTTGTTCATCTGACCCACATAGTCACTTTTGAAAGGTCCGCGTTTTAGGTCTACCAGTACGATGCACTGCAAACCCCGATGGTAAAACTCCAGATCAACTGTGTGAATCTGACCGTCGATTATCATTTTTTGTTGACGACCGCCCAGATAAAAGTCTGGGCCAAGTTCCAGTAAGAGCCTTTCCACACTAGCTATCAAGGCGTCTTCAAGTTCCCGCTCAGTGTAGGAAGGCTTTAGCTTCAGAAAGTCCCACTGGTACACGTCCTTGAACGCTTCAGAAGGGAAAGGCAACTCTAACGGCATCGTCGTCACCAATTCGCCTGACACTTTCGCTTGCTGGTATAAATCGCTTAAAATATTCTTGCGCAGCTCGCGGACGCTCCACCTGCCGCGGATTGCTTGTACCTCGTAGAATCGGCGTTCCTCACGTACATTTAGCTGGGTCAACTCAACATAATGCGACCAACTCAATTCTGCAGACACTGTCTGCAAAATTGGATACGCTCTGTAAAACGCCACCGCGTTGTACAGGTTCCGCTCGGAGATTTCAAGGTCAACCGCCAGCCTTTTTATTACTTCCTGCCCATATTCTGCCCGGTCTTGGTGTTCCAAGGAAGCCCGGACAATCCGCTCGCCTATCTGCCAATACGTCTGCACGCGGATGTTATCGACTGCTTGGTAGGCGCGACCCTGAGCCTGTTTAATCAAAGCGCGGATGTCAGCCAACAACGATGAATAACTTTCCAGTTCTGCTTTAATTATGGGTTGAGTGTCTTTTTGATTTAATTTAGGCATGCTATCTCCTTTTTTTTAATCGGGCTTAAAACCCGCCTATGTGTTGGATTATACTCTTTAAGGATGTTAAGTCAACTTCCTTACCTAAAAACCCCAATCCTCCGAGATACTTCTAAACCAGCCAATCGGGTTCCTAATCTTTCCTGGGTCGTAAATAGTTTTCAATATTTCCAGTAAAAACTGCGCCTTGAGCCCCTGCGCAAACTTTTCGTCGATTAGTTCGGCAGGCAACTCTTTATTAAAGAGTCTTCTAAATTGCTCCTGTATTGCTTTAGTCCACGCCTGTTGTTGTTGTATATCGGCTATCCGCAGTTGGTACACTAGTTTCTTAGCTTGGGAAGTGGCGGAATTAGAAGAAGACTCTGTCCGTTGTACAACATTGGTTCTATTTATTTGGTTCTCGTTTTTGGCTGTTGTTAGGGTGTCAAAAATGCGACTGGAGTAGTCGCTTTTTGCGACCCCACCAGTCGCTTTTTTGATACTGGTTGCCTCAGAACCCACGCTATTCCTTCGTTCCGGCGAAGCTAAAATTGTGGATAACTTTCTTTCTCTTTCTAAAGAGCCCCACCAATACTGAAGTTGATAGACATTAACGCTTCCTTGTCGCCGTATAACCTTGAGTAATCCCCAATCTTCTAATTCCTTAATGCTTCTCATAACTGTGGTTCTGTTTAATCCTGAAAGTGTGCTAATTGTTGGAATACCTGGAAAACATCTGCCTGTGTTGAAATCTGCATATGATAACAGAACACAATACACTACTACAGACGCAGATTTAAGCTCTGCTAATAATCCGCTCTTTATCAAAGCGATTGGTAGCTTAGCAAATAAATCATCTTGCATTTCCTTTCTCCTTAAAAAATGCTTGACTTCTTGGCTTGGCTTTGATATAGTTTTTTTGGCTGGTGGGTGTTGGTGTTTTGAATGAAAGCGGCTACGCTTTCATCTTGCCAACATCCAACCGTTCTTCTTTTAAGCCTCGCTCTATTAATTCAGTGATTGCTAATGAGATTGACTTTCGCTCTTGGAATGCCTTTGCCCTCAATTCCTCGTGTAAAGGACGTGGCATTCTAAGGCTGAACCAAACCGTTTCAACGCCTTCAAGATTTTGTCTCTTTGCTATTGACATTGTAAAATCTCCTTTCCTAATTTTCTATTGTATTATAGACTAATTGATGACCTATTTTCAAGAAAAAAATAAACGCGGTAGTGCAACCGCTCTCTCCTACGCAACTCAGCGCGATGCCTCAATAGAAATCTGCGATTCTCCCTAGCGTGCTCGGTGCGATGCGTTCGGGAAACGACGCCTTCTTCAGCGTGACCAGTAGAAGGCGTCGTGGAACGCATCGCACCCAGCCTTCCTCAAAAAACTTTGCTGGTGAAAAGAAAAAAAGAGTTGGGCGGGTTGTTAGCCCGCCCGTATCAGTTAATTCAATTCTACCGTGCTTATGTCTGCGCCGCTATCAATGCCAGCTCTTAACCGCTTGACGATGCCTTTCTCATAGCTATCGAATTGCTCTGCTATCTCACGACAGCTTATCACTTTCTTTGTACCATCAGCTTCGATTAGCCAAGTATTCAGCTTCTTATCCATTTGTACCTTGCGTTTGCCATCAGTTTTCATTGGTGGAAGCTCATTGGCTTCCACCTTCTTTTCTGTCCTGACCTTCTCTATCACCTCACGGCATCTTTCAAGGAACACCACGCTATTGTAAGACCAGCGATTTACACTCTTGGGGTCTCGTTCTACTTGCGCATCCCGTTTGCAAGCGTCGTGAATAATCAACCATTCCGTTCGGTCGTAATGCGAAGGATTGTCTTGTCGTAACTTGCCCGCTTGGGTTAAGTCATGGATTATGATACCGACATTCGCTTCGCCTACCAACTCAACACACTTCGCTTTTGCCTTTTGCCAGTTAAACTCAGCAGTTAGCTTAGCCTTATGTTCAACCGCTAAAATCTCAGGTAACGGTAGCAATTGCCTTGCGGCGTTTCTTTTGGCAAGTTCAATCGCCGTGTTAGCATTGCCCAAAATAGGCTTGCCTGAAACACGCTCAGAGCCGTTCATTGCTTTGGCTATCACGGTATGAGTATCATCATGAAGTGAAACCTCATACTCAATACCGTGTTTTTCCGCAAGTGTCATGATACCACGATAACTAATGCAATATTCACCGTTACGAAGTTTCCAAGCCAATTCGCCGTTAGAACGTCCTTCAATCTGTGCAATGTCAAGCGCTTCAGCTTCTTGGAACGGGTCAGTTATGTCTAACTGCATTTGGGAATCCCGATTGAATCGGGAGTTCCCGTTGTTTTTCTGCGAATTTCGTTGACCGTTCAGCTTGTCTTGGAGTGCCTTTGCTTCTTGACTTCCGCACTCATTGACTATTCGCTTGCGTCCATTGTTATTATGCAACCAGACAAGCGCCGCTATGCTGTGCTTACACCAGAAATTCACGTCTGGAAGGTCTTGGTCTCCAGAATAGTTCATCCAGTCTTGACAAGTACAATAAGCATAGCAACCAGCTTTAAGATATGGCGTCTGCTTAATCTGCACTCTATAAGGTCGCTCTCTGTCATACTGCGATGCAACCTTAAACGTGTGGTTGTTCACGTGTTCGACCTTGCCACTGTGATAAAGGTCAAACGCCCGCGCCGCACGTCTGAGTGTGTGTGCATCGTCTGGGATGCCAAGCTCTGCACACGCAAACTTGAGATTATCTGCTGTAATGGTTAATTTTCCATTACCATTAAACGCGAGCGTGCGATGCGTTGACACGACGCCTTCCACTGTGCAACCGCTCTCTCCACTGTTTATTCCTTGAAATGATAACTTCATTTTTGGTATACTTCCTTTTGGATAGAATTGAAACTTTTTGTTTCAAGTAACAATAGCGGAAGGGATAAACACACGACCGCTAATCGTGTGCCTTTCCGCTATTGTTATTTCGACTTTTTTAACAATTGTTAAGGACAATATAACTTAAATGTTCCCGACGGAGTTGTACCCCGTCGGGAGACTGGGTTAGAAGATAAAATCAAATGTCTTTGCCAACAACGTGTTCATCTATAAGTTCTCGTACCAATTGCGATATGCTGATTTTCTTGCTTTTGGCTTTTCTTTTCAACGCTTCCATCTGTGTCGGCTCAATGAGAGCTTGGAGCTTCACCTGCTTCTCAAAAATCTTTCTGTCCAACATTATTACTCTCTCCTTTCATTCTTGCTCTAAACTTCATCATATTATGATGCAAAATTGATGCCATTTTTTGAGAATACAGTCGTGGTGCGGTTTTCCTCGATTTGGTATCCCGAAAAGATACTCCAAATATGTTGCAAAATTGATATATTTTGTATCAACAAAGGGCGGAAACCAGTCGTGGTGCGGATTTATACCATGTGGCAAAATTGATACAAACTTCATCCAAAATGTAGTAAAAATACACGCTTTCGATTTTCACTCCGCAAATTAAGCTTGCGCCCTCAGAGCAACCGCGCCGTGCGCAGTCGCAGTTTGATGCGCCGCCATAAAGAAGATTTTGGCGTCGGTCTAAGACGTAGGTTTATCACCAACCATAACCACAACGGGGGCGGGGCGTGTCTTTTTTCCTTCTCTGTCGTGCTGTGTTCTTAAACTTGCGCTGGTGTTCTAAGACGTAGGTTTATCACCAACCATAACCACGACGACATCCTGATTATTGTCTTTTTTGTTTCTGGTGGTATTCGTTCGGTTGTGATGTGGGCTAAGGTAAGGTGGGGAAAGAAGGTTAAAACAAAATGTCCAGTCCCGCAACATCGTTTTTAAACATAACTCGAATAACACAAGACATGGTTGCTCGCAAACTGCCGAACAACATAAACGATCTTTTCATCCCGTGCAATAGAAAATTGCGGGTGAAATGATCCCATCCAGCACCGCTGGCGTAATCACGCTGATTGGCCGCCGTAAGATGTGCTTTCCTTAAAGAAGATCATTTCACCCGCAAGGCCTAAAGCGAAGGACGAATCGTGTTTGAAAAATTTTAAGTGTTTTTCTTCTTAGGCTATTCCATCGTGGGATAAAATCTCGCTATAATCAAGAATTGCGTTTGGAAGCAAAAAAAAATGTGGTAATTTGTGTTGGCCGTAAGAGGTGGATTAGGCGTGTTCATTGCGATTTCTCCACCGGTTTTCTATAGAGAAGTGAAATCGCCTTCAAGAACACTCCACCGGTTTTCTATAGAAAAGAGTGTTCTTGAAGTG
>Ga0194111_10004784_pt1 | contig 15650 bp, 17 predicted proteins | sample TA2KigC300mmetaG_FD_146194 | JGI IMG/M metagenome (GOLD analysis project Ga0194111, IMG submission 146194) | Freshwater microbial communities from Lake Tanganyika, Tanzania - TA2015033 Kigoma Deep Cast 300m | ecosystem: Environmental > Aquatic > Freshwater > Lake | place: Tanzania: Lake... | reverse complement strand
GACCTTCGACAACACGCTCTACTACGACGCGAACGGCGACGGCGCCGGCTACACGGTGGTCGCAACCGTGCAGGCCGGCGCGGCGGTGCCGACCGGGGCCGATATCCTGCTCGTCTAGACGGACATTCCCCGGATGAACCCTGGTTCCGAGCATCTCGGTATCCATGTGGGGCCCATGCGGCAATCTGGCGGGCGTTGAGCAGCCGCGATGAACGTTGCTGGCCGCTGCGAGCATCGCCAGCGGCCGTTTGACGCTGCTGATTGGTCCGTTTTCGGTCATCAAGACGCACGCCTCCTGTCGTTGCCCTTGTCGCGGACACCGCCCGTGTCACGCGGTCGATGGCGGTGGCCGGAGTTGCGCGATCAGCCGAAGGATGTCCGCGAACAGGTCACGTGGCACCGCGACCTCGGCCACCTGGAATGTGACGTAGCGGGCATGCGTGACGATCTTGGCGCCGATCTTCACGAGCTTCTCCCGGAGGCTGGTCAGTGACCAGTGCGCGACTGCCTCGGGCAATGCCAGTGTCCACATGAAGCTGGCGAGATTGTAAGCGAGCGCATGAAGCTGAAGCCGGACGGCGTTGCCGGCGAACGAGCAGCACGACAGCCGCGTCCACTCGATCGCGCCCTTGCCTTCCCTGATCCACGGCTCCGCCGTGCCGCGCTGGTTGTAGAAGGCGACGACCCGCTCGGCGGGGCGGGACAGGTTGGTGACGCTTGAGCCGCGAAGCGGATCAAGGCCGACGCGGGGATACAGCTCGCCCGGGTGCCACTCGCACCTTCGCCACCACGCGGCGCGGCATCGCCCAGCTCTGCGCCTGGTAGCTGAAGTTGGCGTGCGTGCGGCGGACCTCGACGGGCGGCCGGCCGACGGGGCGCTTGAGCAGGTGGCCGATGCTCTCCTGCAGCACGCCGTTGGCCGGCAGGCGGATCGTGTACTTGTAGCCCTCGGCCTCCAGCAGCTCGTAGACATCCGGATTGGCGAAGGCGGCGTCGGCGCGGAAGTAGCGGCGCGTCAGCTTGCCCCGATAACGGGCCACGACGGGTTCGAGCACGCCCTTCCACCCGTCCGCCGCGTGCACGTTGCCCGGGCGCGAGTCGCGCCGCGTTCCAGATCGCCGAACTGCTTGAACACGAACAAGGGGTGATAGCAGGTGCAGGCGAAGTGGCCGTTGTAGGCCGTGCCCTCCTGCTCGCCGTAGGTCGGGCTGACGGAGCTGTCCATGTCCAGCACGACGATTTTCGGCGGCTTCCGCCCATGAACCCGGTCGATCCAGACCCCAGACAGATCGGCCAGCGCGGCGAGGTTGTCGTCGGTGGCCAACAGCTCCGTCTCGAACCGTCCCATCTGGCTGGTCGAGGCGCCGCCGCGCTCGACGGCCTTGCCGCCGACGATCCAGCGCATCGCGGGATCACGTCCAAGCCGGTCGGCGTCGTTCACGTCCCCGTAGCCGGCGAGGCGACCATAGATCGACTGACGCAGCAGACCGACAATGCCATGCCAGCCGTTCCTGCCGGTCCGCGCATCGGCGAGAACTTCGCCCGCCAAAGCTGTCAGCCCCAGGGCGTCATCAAGTTCGCGATAAGCGAGCAGACCTGCACCGGAGGTGACCCGTGATCCATGGAACTCCAGCTTCAGGCGGCGGTCGAAAACGGGCCGCAGGGAGCCGCGATCCGATTCACCCGCCGGGTTCCCCATCCGAGCCGCCCTCCAACACCCTTAAGTCCATTGATTCTTTCATCAGATTTGGCGGCTCACGTCACGAAACAGCTCGGGTATCTGCAAAATCCGGGAGAATACGGCGTGTGGCTGTCCGCTCGCCCGATGGCGTCGGTCAGGCTAGGTCCTGTCGCGGCCCGCCAGAAGCCAGCGGAACACGACCATGGCGGCCAAGACCCCCAGAACCTGGGCCGCGATAAACATCGGCGCGTCGGCCGGCCGGATGCCGGCGGAGGTGGTGGTGAACGAGCGCGCGAGGGCGACCGCGGGGTTGGCGAACGAGGCGGACGCGGTGAACCAGTACGCCGCCGTGATGTAGAGCGCGACGGCGAACGGCATTGACTCGGCGCGCGCCGCGCGGCAGCCGAGGATCGTCGCCAGCAGCCCGAAGGTGGCGACGAACTCGCAGAAGCCCTGGGCCACGCTGGCCCATTCCTTGATCCCGACCTGCGCGACGGGCAGCTCGAACATGATGTGGGCGACCGCGACACCGACCAACGCGCCGCCGACCTGGACAGCGACGTAGGCGACCGCCGTGCCGGGGACGAACTTGCGCCGCGCGGCCATGACCAGGGTGACCGCCGGGTTGAAGCGCGCGCCCGAGATCGGGCCGAACACCAGGATCAGCACGACCAGCGCGGCACCCGTCGCCACGCTGTTGCCAAGGAGCGCGATCGCCGCGTTCCCGTCCGCGAGCGCCTCGCCCATGATGCCGGAGCCCACGACGGGCGCGAGCAGCAGGAACGTGCCGAGGAACTCGGCCGCGAGGGCGCGCGTCACGAGAGGGTCAGGTCACGCTGTCGACGAGGGCGCGACCCATCGCGTCCAGCCGACGCTGCAACGCCAGGCGGTCGAGCGACTCGATGGGCAGATTCGTGAACACCTGCAGTCGCTTTTCGATCTGGCGATAGACGTCGTTGAACACCGCGAAAACCCGTTCGGGCGTTCCCGTCGCCTCGACCGGGTCCGGGAGGCCCCTATGGGCGGTCATCGGCTGGCCCGGCCAGATCGGGCAGACCTCGCCCGCCGCGCGGTCGCACACCGTGAAGACAAAGTCCATGGCCGGTGCGTCCGGCCGGGCGCACTCGGCCCAATCCTTCGATCGAAGCGATTCGGTCTTGTAGTTGAATTCTTGCAGAAACTCGAGGGTCACCGGGTGGATGGCGCCCTTGGGGTGGCTGCCGGCGCTGTAGCCCGTGAACCGACCGCCGCCGATCCGGTTCAGGTTGCATTCGGCCATGACGCTGCGCGCCGGATTGCCCGTGCACAGGAACAGCACGTTGTAAGCGGTCTTGGTCATGACGTGGCCCCGCGACACCTAATCTTGGCTCTGCCCAGTGGCCTTTCATGACAGCGTGATGACAACCGCCGGGTCACGGCGCGGCCAGGAATTGGGCGGCGGCGCGATCGGCGGCAGAGGGCAGGGCCGCGTCCGGGTCGGCGATCCAGGCGGCTGCATCGTGCAGGACGATGTCAGCGCGTAGATCGCGCAATAGCATGTGCCAGCCGGTGCCGTAGTAGGCCAGACGCTGGCGGGACCCCAGGCGGCGCGCGAAGGCCCGCGTCGGCCCCGGTGGGATGATCTGGTCGTTGGCGCCGTAGAGCAGCAGCATCGGCACGCCGTCGGCCGGCGGCGCGGCGAGCGCGGCGTCCATCAGATGCACCAGGCCCCAGATGGCATCGGCGCGGGTTTCCTTGATGACCAGCGAATCGGCGCCCAGCGCGCGCAGCATCGGGATGTTGTCGGACGCCTGGATGTTCAGGCCCCGCGCCGAAAACCGGGCGCCCGGCGCGACGTGAGCGGTCAACCACAGCGTCGCCTTGTAGAGGGGGGTGAGTGTCGACCAGCCCCACAGCGCCGGCGCTGCCAGGATCACGCCGGCGGGGCGGAGACCGCCCGCGCCGTCGAGCGCGAGCAGGGCCACGGCGCCACCCATGCTCTCGCCCAGCAGAAAGACCGGCGCGTCGGGGTGGCGCGCGGCGACCAGGGCGAAGGCGTCGCGGGCATCCTGGGCGAGCGTGGCGGCGCCCGGCCACAGGCCCGGGTCCGGGTTGGCGCCGAAGTGCCGCTGATCGTAGGCGTAGGTGGCGATGCCGTGGCGCACCAGCACCTGGGCCGGCGCCTCGAACGCCGAGCCATAGTCATTGAAGCCGTGCAAGGCGAGGACGACTGCGCGCGCATCGCCTTCCGGCAGCCAGGCACGCAACGGCAGGCGCGCGCCGTCGGCGGTGACGAAGGCGTCGGGCTCCAACCGGGCCGGCGCCGTACGCGGTCCGGCGGGGAACTCGAGCGGCGCGCACGCCGCCCCGCCCAGCGCCATGGTTAGAACCAAGGTCGCCACGCGGACCGCGCGTCTTGCCGAGCCGCGCCCGGGCCACCTATGGTGCCGGGTGATCCTTCGCCAGAGACCGCACGCGCCCATGGCACTCCCCGATCCGGCCTCGAAGCGCACGTCGTGGCTCGGGCTCTGGACCCTCTATCTGAAGGAAGTGCGCCGCTTCCTCAAGGTGCCAGCGCAGACCGTGCTGGCGCCCATGGGCACGACGCTGCTGTTCCTGGCGGTGTTCACGCTGGCGCTGGGCGGCGCGGGGCGCGAGGCGGCCGGCGTCCCCTTCCTCGCGTTCCTGGCCCCCGGCCTGGTCATGATGGCGGTGCTGCAGAACGGCTTCGCCAACACCTCATCGTCGCTGATGATCGCGCGCGTGCAGGGCAACATCGTCGACTATCTCATGCCGCCGCTGAGCCCGGCCGAGCTGCTGGCCGGGCTGGTGGCCGGCGGCGTGACGCGCGGCATCGTGTGCGGCGTGGCGACCCTGCTGGCGGTGCAGCCCTTCGCGCCCATGCTGCCGGTGGACTGGGCGCTCGCGCTCTACTTCGTCGTCGCCGGCTCGGCCATGATGGCGCTGATCGGCATCGTCACGGCGATCTGGGCCGAGAAGTTCGACCAGCTCGCCGCCATCACCAACTTCGTGGTCACGCCACTCGCGTTCCTCTCGGGCACGTTCTACTCGGTTGAGCGCCTGCCCGAGCCGTTCCGTGCCATCAGCCACGCGAACCCGCTATTCTACGCGATCGACGGGTTCCGCGCCGGGTTCATCGGCCGCTCCGACGCGCCGGCCTGGCTGGGCGTGACCGGTTTGGCCGTGGTGGTGATCGCGCTGGCGCTGCTGGCCCACCGCCTGCTGGTCTCGGGGTGGAAGCTAAAGCCGTAGTCGGTTCCTGTTGACGCGCACGGCAAGGATGATATATCAACATTGATATGCAGAACGGCTGGCGCGTCCAGTTCGCTGGGCCGGAGGCCGAGGCTGAAGTGCGCGACTTGCCCGAAGACCCCTAGGCCCGCTTCTTCTAAGTTGTCGGCCTGATCGAGCGGTCGGGGCTGTTGCACCTTCACATGCCCCTCGCTAGGCACCTGCGGGGCAAGCTCTGGGAGTGTCGGTTGAGCGGATCAAGTGGCATCGCGCGATCGATCTACGTGACGGCGTCGGGGCGTCGCGTCATGGTTCTCAGGACCTTCGTCAAGAAGACCCAGAAGACCCCGTCCGTTGAACTTGGCTTGGCCATGCGCCGTGCGCGCTTGGTCGGGCTGTCGATCTAGTACGAGGACCTGCTATGGCGGAAATGCGAGAGGCTGTTGCGAAGCCCACCCCTGTCCGGAAGCTCTATCGAGAGCTTCTCAGAAATCCCGCGTTCCGGCGCGAGTACGACGCGCTGGAGGAGGAGTTCCGTCTCGCCGCCGAGCTTATCGAGGCGCGGAGCCGGGCCGGGCTCAGTCAGGGCGACGTCGCGCGCCGCATGGGGACGTCCCAGCCCGCGGTCGCGCGGCTGGAGAGCGGTCGGCACCGGCCGACCACGCGCTCGATCGAGGCCTACGCCAAGGCCACGGGGCACCGGGTCGAAATCCGCCTCGTGCCCATTGTCTCCAAGAAGGCGGCAACCAAGCGACGGCCGAAGACGGCCGCGTAGCATGGTCGCGTGGCGACGGCTCGTGGAACCCGACGTGCCGCCAGGGGGTATCGTCGCCACCGCGTGACGCCGCGGCCGTCACCCATTGGTCGTCGCGGACCGCCGAAATCGTGGGGTGGTGGCAGCCGCGTTGACACACTGAGGCCCCGCCCGGATACTCCGTCGCTTTTCCGCCACCCATCTCCACCAGGGGCGCCCCACGGGCGCGATGCCATGACCGTTCCCGCCGCCGTGATGCCGACGTACGCCCGGGCCGAGCTCGCCTTCGAGCGCGGCGAAGGCGCCTGGCTGATTGCGACCGACGGGCGACGTTTCCTCGACTTCGCGTGCGGCGTCGCGGTGACCGGGCTGGGCCATTCCCACCCGCACTTGGTCAAGGCCCTGACCGAGCAGGCGCGCAAGGTCTGGCACATCTCGAACCTCTACCGCATCCCGGAACAGGAGCGCTTGGCCCAGCGCCTGGTCGACAACTCCTTCGCCGACACGGTCTTCTTTCAGAACTCGGGCGCCGAGGCGCTGGAGTGTAGCTTCAAGATCGCGCGCAAGTATCATGACGTGACCGGCAACCCGGACTGCTACCGCGTCATCAGCTTCGAGGGCGCATTCCACGGTCGCACGCTGGCCGCCATCGCGGCGGGGCGCCAAGCCAAGCACATCGCAGGCTTCGAGCCGCTGCCCGACGGCTTCGACCAGGTGCCGTTCGGCGATACCAACGCGCTGCGCGCCGCGATCACGCCGCGGACCGCCGCGATCCTGATTGAGCCCGTGCAGGGCGAAGGCGGCATCCGGCCGGCCGACCCGCACTTCCTGCGCGCGCTGCGCGCCACCGCCGACGAGTTCGGCCTGCTGCTGATCTACGACGAGGTGCAGACCGGCATGGGGCGCACCGGGCGCCTGTTCGCCCACGAGCATTCCGGCGCGACACCCGACGTCATGGCCGTGGCCAAGGCGCTGGGCGGCGGCGTGCCGATCGGCGCGTGCCTGGCCACCGCCAAGGCCGCCCAGGGCATGACGCCCGGCACCCACGGCTCGACCTTCGGCGGCAACCCGCTGGTCTGCGCGGTCGGCAACGCGGTGCTCGACGTCATGCTGGCCGACGGCTTCATGGCCCGCGTCGAGGCGGCCGGCGCGCGCCTGCGCAAGGGGCTGGAGGGCCTGGTCGCGCGCCACTCCAAGGTGTTGGCCGAGGCGCGCGGGCTCGGGCTGCACCTGGGCCTGCGCGCCCACGTGCCGCAGAACGACCTGATCGAGGCGCTGCGCGCACGCGGCCTGCTGACAGTCGGCGCCGGCGACAACGTGGTGCGCGTCCTGCCGCCCCTGATCGTGTCGGACGCCGAGATCGACCAGGCGCTCGGCATCCTGGACGACGCGTGCCGGAGTCTCGCGTTATGACGCTGCGCCACTTCCTCGATCTGGACGTACTGTCGCCCACGGTGCTGCGCGGCATCCTGGACGACGCGACCGCGCGCAAGAGGCGGATGAAGCTAGGCCAGCACGAGGCACCGTTGGCCGGCAAGGCGCTCGCGCTGATCTTCGAGAAGCCGTCGACGCGCACCCGCGTGTCCTTCGAGGTGGGCATGCGCCAACTCGGCGGCCACACCGTCATGCTGAGCCCTGTGGACATGCACCTGGGCCGGGGCGAATCGATCGCGGACACGGCGCGCGTGCTGTCGCGCTACGTGGACGCGATCATGATCCGCACCCAGGACCACGCGAAGCTGCTGGATCTGGCGGCGCACGCCACCGTGCCGGTGATCAACGGCCTGACCGACCGCACCCACCCGTGCCAGTTGCTGGCCGACGTCATGACGTTCGAGGAGCACCGCGGGCCGATCCGCGGCAAGCGGGTCGCCTGGGCGGGCGACGGCAACAACATGGCCGCGTCGTGGATCCACGCCGCCGTGCAGTTCGGCTTCGAGCTGCAGATCGCCTGCGCCGACGCCTACCGGCCGTCCCAGGCGATCCTGGACTGGGCGGCCGAGCGGCAGGGCCGCATCGTGGTCGGCGACGACGTGCGCGCGGCTGTGCGCGACGCCGACTGCGTGGTGACCGACACCTGGGTGTCCATGAGCGACACGCGCACCGACGGCAAGCGCGAGCTGTTGGAGCCCTACCGCATCGACGCGGGCATCATGGCGCTGGCGCGCCCCGACGCGATCTTCATGCATTGCCTGCCGGCGTACCGCGAGCAGGAGGTCACGTCCGAGGTGATCGACGGCCCGCGGTCGGCGGTGTGGGACGAGGCCGAGAACCGGCTGCACGCGCAGAAGGGAATCCTGGCGTGGTGTTTGGGCGCACCGACGACGTGATCCAGCCGTTCCGCGTCGACCCGCTCGCCGTGCTGGGACGCGTCGTGCGGTTGGGCGACACGGTTGACCGCGTGCTCGGCCAGCACGCCTACCCCGAGCCGGTCTCGCGCCTGCTGGGCGAGACTATGGCGCTGGCCGCCGGCGTGGCCGGCGCGCTCAAGTTCGACGGCGTGCTCAGCATCCAGGTCAAGGGCGACGGCCCGCTGCGCCTGCTGGTCGCCGACTACGCCACCGGGGGGCGGATGCGCGGCTACGCCGCCTACGACGCCCAGCGCTTGGCCGCGCGCGACGGCGACGCCGCGGCGCCCGGCGAGCCAGTGCCGCGCTTCATCGGCGCCGGCGTGCTTGCCTTCACCGTGGACCAGGGCCCCGACACCGAGACGTACCAGGGCTTGGTCGAGCTGGCCGGCGGCACCATGGCCGGCTGCGCGCACCACTACTTCCGTCGCTCCGAGCAGTTCGACGCCGTCGTCAAGCTGGCGGTCGGGCGCGACGACACCGGGCGCTGGCGCGCCGGCGCGCTGATGCTGCAGCGCGAGCCCGACATCGGTGGCGCGGCGCCCGCGACACCCGACGGCCTCGACGAGGATGAACGCTGGCGGCGGGCGCTGGCCTTCGCCGCCAGCGCGACCAGCGCCGACCTGCTCGACCGCGAACTTCCGGCGGATCATCTGCTGTGGCGGCTCTATCATGAGGACGGCGTGCGGGTGTTCCAGCCCAAGCCGCTGGCGTTCGGCTGCCGCTGCTCGCGCGAGCGGGCCGAGGCCGTGCTGCTGGCCCTGCCGCCGGACGACCTGGAATCCATGACCATCGAGGGCGCGATCCATGTCACCTGCCAGTTCTGCAACCGAACCGAATCTTTCGACCGCGCGGCCCTGCCACCGGCCCACGGCCATGCCTGAGGCTACCCGGCGCCTGATGCTGCTGGGCGGCCTGGCGCTGGCCGGCTGCGAGGCGATACCGCCGCGTGCGCAGTTTGCCGAGATCACCTTCGCCCATCTGCCGCGCATTGCGCTGGATGTGGCGCGCATCGAGATTGTGGACGACTTTGTGGCGCCGCTGGAGCCACCCCATGTCGAGCGGGAGTTCCCGATCGAGCCGGCGGCCGTCGTGCGGCGCTGGGCCGGCGACCGCGTCGACGTCATGGGCTTGAACAGGATCCTGCGCCACGTGGTGACGGATGCCAGCGCCACCGAGGAGGCGCTCGGCACCCAGAGCGGCGTGACCGGCTTCTTCACCAACGACCAGAAGAAGCGCTATGCGCTCGCGCTCGCCGCGCGCCTCGAGATCGTCGCCGACGACAGTCGCTTCGTCGAGGCGCACGTCGCGGCGCGCGCCGACGGATCGGTCACCGTCGCCGAGGACGCCACGCTCGACGAGCGCGATCGCAAACTCTACCGCCTGACCGAGCAGGTGGCGCAGGCGCTCGACCGCGAGCTCGAAGCCGCCCTGCGACGCCACATGTCCGCCTACGTCCGCTGAGGGACCGCCCATGCCACGCCACGGCAGCGACCACGCGTTCCTGAACCGCGAGCCCTACGGCGCGATGTCCGAGCCGCCCTACGCCGGCGCGACCAGCTTCCTGCGCACGCGCTACAGCCGCGATCTGGCCGGCGTCGACGTGGCGGTCCTCGGCGTGCCCTACGATCTGGGCGTCACCAACCGCCCGGGCACGCGCTTCGGCCCGCGCGCCGTGCGCCAGGCCTCGACCCAGATCGCGTGGGGACCGCAGCACCCGTTCGACTTCGACCCGCGCGACCGGCTGGCCATCGTCGATTACGGCGACGTGGCCTACGACGTGGGCTACGTGGACGACATGCTGCGCCAGGTGGAGGCGACGGCGGACACCATCATCGACGCCGGCGCCTCGGTTCTCGCGCTGGGCGGCGATCACTTCGTCTCGCTGCCGCTCTTGCGCGCCCACGCCCGGCGCCACGGCAAGCTGGCGCTGGTGCACTTCGACGCCCACTCGGACACGTGGCGCGACGGCAACTACACCCACGGCACCATGTTCTTCCACGCCATGAACGAAGGGCTGATCGACCCGGCGCGGAGCGTGCAGACCGGCATCCGCACCCACAACCCCGAGACCCACGGTTTCACCATCCTGCCGCCCGAGACGGTCGACGCGCTGGGGCTCGACGGCGTGGTCGAAACCATCAAGCGCACGGTGGGCGGATCGAAGGCGTACCTCAGCTTCGACATCGACTGTTTGGACCCCGCTTTCGCGCCCGGCACGGGCACGCCGGTGTGCGGCGGGCTGACCAGCTACGCGGCGCTGCAGATCCTGGCGCGCCTGGGCGGCATCGCCTTCATAGGCATGGACCTGGTTGAGGTCGCCCCGGCCTATGACGTGGGCGAGATCACGGCGCTCGCCGGCGCTTCGCTCGCCATGCAGTACCTCAGCGTCATGGCCAAGGACCGCCCCGACCGGCCCGCGAGTTAGGACTTCGCGACCGCCGGGTCATCCCCGCTCATCTTTCGCGGTTCGCAGCCCGCTCGGCGCCTGGGAATGACACGACGGTCGATGATCATGGTTCCCTTGGGTCGGTCCTAGACGAGGATCCGTTCGCGTCGGATGGCCGGCAGGGGGTCGTCGAGTTCGCGCGCGTACGCGTGGCCGGCCCGCACCGCCATGGCGATGGTGCCCGGCGCTAGGCCATCGCCCAAGCGGGTGACCGTGCGCACCCCGGCCCGTTCCAGCGAAGCCGGATCGGCAACCAGGGCGTGGTACAGCTCGTCCACCGGCAGGCGCATGGTCACCAGCACGACCGCGTCGGCCTCCACGCTGATCGCGGGCTCGCCGTGCAGCCCGTGCAGCACGACGCGACCCGCCTCCACGGCGGCGAGTCGCCGCCCCGGCACCACCGTGACGCCGAGCCCGACGAGCCGGGCCTGGATGCGTTCCTGCTCGTTGGTCATGGCGCTCCACGGCCCGACGACGGCGTGCGGTGTGGCCAGCGTCACCGCACGGCCGGCGCGGCGCAGCACCTCGGCCATGGCGCCGCCCATGTAGTAGGGATCGTCGTCGATCACCACGACGCGGCCGTCGGGCCGTCGCCCGGCCAGGATGTCGTCGGGCGTGCCGACCGGCATGGCCGGGTCGATGGCCGGCGCGTGCTCGGTGTGCCGGCCGACGCCGTCACGCCGCCAGCGCGCGCCGGTCGCCAGCACCACGTGATCCGCGCCGACCGCCAGCACGTCGGCCGCGCCCATGGCGCTGCCACGGTAGACCTCGACGTTCGTCAGCTTGGCGATCTGCCCCACCCGCCAGTCGCGCACTCGGCCCCACGCGGCGAAACCGGGCATGCGGCACTCGCGCGCCACGCGCCCGCCCAGTTCGTCGGCGGCCTCGGCCAGGGTCACGTGGTAGCCGCGCTGGCCGAGCGCCCTCGCGGCCTCGAGCCCGGCGGGTCCGGCGCCGACGACGAGCACGGAGGACCCCGACGCCTTCGGCGCGATGCGTTCCGGGTGCCAGCCGCGCCGCCATTCCTCGCCCATGGTCGGATTCTGGGTGCAACGCAGAGGCACGCCTTCGTTGTTGGCCGAGCGGCAGATGTTGCAGCCGATGCACTCGCGGATGTCCTCGATCCGCCCCTCGGCGACCTTGCGCGGCAGGAACGGGTCGGCGATCGAGGGCCGCGCCGCGCCGATCAGGTCGAGCACGCCGCGCCGCACCTGACCCGCCATGGCGTCCGGGCTGGTGAAGCGGCCCACCCCCACCACCGGCTTGGTGGTCAGGGTCTTGACCCACGCGACGTGCGGTTCTTGCCAGCCTTCGTCGCCGAAGCGCGAACTCATGGAATCGTTGCCGGCGTCGCCGACGTTGACGTCCCACAGGTCCGGCAGCTCGGCCAGCAGGCCGACGATGTCGCGCGCCTCGCCGTCGCTGGTCAGGCCCTCGGCGCCGAGCAGCTCGTCCACGCCGAAGCGCAGCGCGATGGCGACGCGATCGCCGGCGATTGTCCTGGCGTCCTCCATCAGCTCGCGCGTCAGCCGCACGCGGTTCGCCAGACTGCCGCCGTACTCGTCGGTGCGCGGGTTCGTCCGCCGCAGCATGAACTGATGGAGCAGGTAGCCGTGTCCGGCGTAGACGTAAACGATGTCGAAGCCGGCGCGGATCGCGCGGCGCACCGCATCGCCGTGCCAGGCGCGCACGTTCCGGATGTCGGCCTTGTCCATCGCCCGCGCCTGGTGCGGCCCGCTGATGGCGCCGGGCGCCGGGCCGGGCGCCAGCAGGGGCAGGTGGCTCAGCCGGTTGTCGGTGTGGGCGCCGCCGTGCCACAGCTCGACGCCGGCCAGCGCGCCGCCGGCGTGGATCGCCTCGGCGATCGCGGCCATGACGCGCACGTCGTCGTCGTCCCACAACGTGCAGAAGGCGTAAGGACTGTCGTCCGAGGACGGGTGGATCGAGCAGTACTCGGTGCACACCACGCCCCAGCCACCCTCGGCCTTGACCGCGCGCATGGCGGCGTTGGTGCGCGGCAGGTGCATGCCCATGCCGGTGCAGTGCGGCACCTGGTAGAAGCGGTTCGGCGCGGTGACCGGGCCGATCTTGACCGGTTCGAACAGAATGTCGTAACGCGGGTCGCGCGGCACGGCCTGGGCTCCTTCCCTCGCTGACGGCTGCGACAGTATGCACCGCGAACACCGGCAACAAGCCCCTGGAGGCAACCATGGCTCGGGACAGGGCCGCACGACGCGATCGGCGCGCCGCCGCAGGCCCGCGCCAGACGCCGTGGCGCCGGCTGAGCAACCCCTACGAGCCGGTGCGCATCCTGTCGGACGACCAGGTTGAGGCGATCCACGGAGCCTCGCTGCGCCTGCTGGAGGAGATCGGCCTGGACGTGTGGAGCGCGCGCGCTCTGGACGCGCTGGCCCGCGCCGGCGCCGACGTGGACCGGACCGAACGCCGTGCACGCCTGGACCGTGGCCTGATCGAGGAGCATGTCGCGCGCGTGCCGCCGCGCTTCGAGCTGCGCGCGCGCAATCCCGAGCGCACCGTCGGCTTCGGCGGTCGCGAGCTGGTGTTCGCGACCGTCGGCGGACCGGCGTTCGCCAGCGACCTGGCGCGCGGCCGGCGTGCCGGCACGTTCCAGGACACGTGCGATTTCGCGCGCCTGACCCACATGCTGAACGTGATCCACCTGGGCGACACGGCGGTCGAACCCACGGACCTGGCGCCCGAGACCCGGTATCTGGACGTCTACCGCGCGTTCTTCGAGCTGCTCGACCGGCCGTGGACGACCTGGGGCATGGGCAGCCACCAGGTCGAGGACGCGCTGGCCATGGCGGGGATCGTGCTGGGCGCCAACACGGACGAGCTCGCCCGGACCCCGGTGGTGATGACCGTTATCAACTCCAACTCGCCGCTCAGGCTCGACGGGCCCATGGGTGACGGCCTGGTTGCCATGGCCGAGGCGGGCCAGCCCGTGATCGCCACGCCGTTCACCCTGGCCGGCGCCATGAGCCCGGTCACTCTGGCCGGCGCGCTGGCCCAGCAGAATGCCGAGGCGCTGGCCATGATCGCGCTGGCCCAGAGCGTACGGCCGGGCACGCCCATGGTCTACGGCGGCTTCACCTCGAACGTGGACATGCGCACCGGCGCGCCGGCCTTCGGCACGCCCGAGTACGTCAAGGCCGCGTTCGCCACCGGCCAGCTTGCCCGCCGCTACCGGGTGCCCTGGCGCTCGTCCAACGTCAACGCTTCGAACGTGGTCGACGCCCAGGCGGCCTACGAATCCGAGATGGCCGTGTGGGGCGCCATCATGGGCGGGGTCAACCTGCTCTACCAGGGCGCGGGCTGGCTGGAGGGCGGCCTGACCGCGTCCTTCGAGAAGCTGATCCTGGACGCCGAGATCCTGCAGATGATGGCCGAGGTGCTGCAGCCCTTCGCCGTCGATGACCAGAGCCTGGGTGTCGATGCCGTGGCCGAGGTCGGCCCCGGCGGCCATTTCTTCGGCGCGGCCCATACGATCGAACGGTTCGGGACCGCGTTCTATTCGCCGCTGCTGTCGGACTGGCGCAACTTCGAGACCTGGACGGAGGATGGCGCGCGCAACACGACCGAGCGCGCCCACGGCATCTGGCACGCGCTGCTGGAGGCCTACGAGCCGCCGCCGATCGACGCCGCCATCCTGGCCGAACTCGATGCCTTCGTCGCGCGGCGCAAGGCGGCCATCGCGGCGGCGTGACGATCAACGCGCGCGGCGCGCGACCATGAACCCGAGCACGATGGCCATGGCGACGGCGACCACGGTCGGCAGGCCCTCGGGCGACCAAGCGTCCATCAGCGCGCCGGTGCCCAGCGGCCCGACCACGCCGCCCACGTTGTAGAGCACGATGAAGGCGGCGTTGGCCGCCACCAGCTCTGCCGGGCCGAAGGCGGCGCCCAGCATGCCGAGCGTCACCATGTAGACCGCGAACACCACCCCGCCCCACAGGAACAACACGACCCACAGCATGACGGAGTCGGCCACGGCGAAGGGCAGCGCGATCGAGCAGGCGATGGTGACCACGGCGCATAGCACCAGGGCCGAGCCGCGCGAGACCTTGTCGGCGAACCAGGCGATCGGCATCTGCAGGCAGACGTTGCCGAGCGTGAAGGCGGACAGCATGGTCGCCGCGTCGGTCTGCGCCAGCCCGTGCGCCAGCCCGTAGAGCGGCAGGAGCGACATGATGGCGAAATCAGCGAAGCCGCCGACAATAGCCGCGACGACGACCAGTGGCGCCCGGCGCACCAGGGCGAAGGCGCGCAGGTTCTCGTCATGCGCCACGACCGGGATCGTGCGTGCCACGCCGAGCACCGGCAGCGCACCCAGCAGCAGGAGGCCGAGGATCGCGAACCAGGGGCTGTACCCGTCGATACCCGTCTCGGCGATCACGAACGGGCCGACTGCCATGCCGAGCGACAGCATGGCGGTGTAGAGACCGACCACGCGGGTGCGGTTGGAGTCCTGCGCCAGTAGGTTGATCCAGCTCTCGGTGATCACCCACCACTGCACGCCGACCAGGCCCCACAGGAAGCGGAAGAAGCACCACGCCGTGTAGACTTCGACGGTCGGGTACAGCAACGTCAGGGTGACGTCGAGGGCGACGTTCAGCGCCAGCACGTTGAATGGCCCGAGCGCGCGCACGATGCGCGGCACGAACGGCCCGCCCACCAGGATCGCCACGTTCATCAGGGTGGCGTTGAGCCCGATCAACGTATCGCTGAGCCCCTGTTGCTCGAGCAACAGCGTGATCAGCGGGTGCATGGCGCCGAAGCCGACGCCCGCGACGAAGGCGCCGGCCACGAGCACGACGAGGATAGTGCGGCGCTCGCGCGCCGATATTGCAAGAGCGGTCATGGTGGGGCCCCGGACGCACTCTATACCACGGCGGGCAATACGGATCACTCAAACTCGCAGATGGGCTGGTCTAAGAATTCGCACATCGGATAAGTACGCGCCAAAATACGAATTTCGCACACGCTTCGGACTGACCATTTGGTAGTTGCCGTCGAGAAAGTTGCATTTGCGCCATACGAGCACATCGACGAGAGCGTCACGTGCAAGTTTCCGCCGATCGAGTCTGCGAGCGTTTCTTTCTTGCTAACGATCCTGTGTTCTCCTATTCCGATATTTTTTGATGCTCACACGACACTGTGACAATG
>Ga0194111_10004782_pt1 | contig 15652 bp, 14 predicted proteins | sample TA2KigC300mmetaG_FD_146194 | JGI IMG/M metagenome (GOLD analysis project Ga0194111, IMG submission 146194) | Freshwater microbial communities from Lake Tanganyika, Tanzania - TA2015033 Kigoma Deep Cast 300m | ecosystem: Environmental > Aquatic > Freshwater > Lake | place: Tanzania: Lake... | reverse complement strand
AAGTGTAACAGAATTATAGATGCTTCCGTTTTTATCTCATCTCTAAAGTTATATTTTGCTTATAAATTAATGTAACTTAATTGGAGTAAACACTATATATCGCTCAAATTAGTTAGAATATCATACTTAAGAAACTGAATTTAGTGCGTACTGAAGTAAAGTGAATACCCCCCCATTAAAATAATTAATCTTAAATATAGTTTATCACTACCACACTAATAAGCAATTATATGACATAGAATTTACACTATCTGTAATTGCTTGATTTTCTTTAATTCAGCATCAATTCCTGATCTTTGTTCTTCTATATCATAATCAAAGTTAACGGATTTAAAAATTGCTGCAAAAAACATGAGACATATAACCATAATTACATTTATACAGAAGTAAGATGAAAAACCCGTGTATTGGCCCCCTTTGTTGGTGAAGAGCTATTAAAAGTGATAAGATTGGTAACTGGCTCCCCGAACTGGACGATATTAATAACATTATTTGGAGCTAAATAGTCCCTGTAGAATTCCCAGTGAGAATATTTGAGTTTACCTTAATAAATTACATTATATGGAATTTACACCGTCTGTACTTACTTGATTTTCTTTAATTCAGCATCAATCAACGCTATAAATGTTATAAGATACTCTAAAAACTATTATCTTTATTATTCTTTTTCTTTCCGGTCATCAAAACCATATTATAGAACTATTTTATTATTAAGGATATAATATCTCCTGCTAATATTTTTGTATTAAACCTGATAAACTAGATAAAAGCTTTAACCCGGATTTTTCATCCAATGGATAAAGAATTTAAAGAAAAATTAAATAAAATTCAAAAATTGATGCGTATTGATAAAGGAACCAAAGGTTTTCAGTATTCTATTGAATCTTTTAAAAACGAAGATGGGTTAATAAAGGTAATTGCTGATAAGAGTGAATTTATATACCAATTGAAAGAATTGCCAGAACTTTATGCTCCTGAACAAAGTTTTTATCTTGATATAGACTGGGATGATAATTACTATCTTTCTCTTTTAAATACTATTGAAGGAACAATCAGGCATATCGATGATTCCAGTATAGGGCTAACCGATGCAAGAGTTATTTATTCTCTGGAAGAAATGGTTTCCAAACCTGAATTAAAAAGCAATGATATAATAATAAAAGAGATAAATGGGAGACTGAGGTTTCAACTCAGCATCAGCGACTACACCCGTAGTGAAGTCAGAGGAGCACTTAGAAAAGTCCTTAAGTCTGCAAAAAGACATAACCAAACAGGTGGAATCAGGGGTTATTTAGACTTTATCAAGCAATTTATACCATGAGAGAAAAATGATTGCTACAAAGAAGAAGAAGAGAGATTGAACTGAAGGTCTTCCTGATATTGATTAACATATTATAAGGCATGTGATATATTTGTGTCTAAATTGAATTAGATTAAATTAGAGTTATTTATCTGCAATTTTTATGAAATTTACAAAATATTTTCATTATATGAAGAAAAGACCAGATAGGTCGAAAATAAAAGATGAATGGATAGAAGTTACAATCAAGAATCCAGTAAGAACTGAAATACAGTCAGATGGAAGAATAAGAAAATGGACAAAAATTGAAAGTGAAGGGAAGTATTTAAGAGTCATAACACTTGAAGATGGGAAAACAGTCCATAATGCTTTCTTTGATAGAAATTTTAAGGAGGAATAAGGATATGAAAATAAAATATTTCAATGATACTGACACTGCTTTATTAGAATTCTCTGAAAATGTTATAAAGGAAACCCGAGAAATTTCAGAAAATATATATATAGATATCGATGAAAAGGGTAACCTTGTAAGTATAACAATAGAACATGCAAAAACAACAGCTCACCTGCCCGATATATCTTATGAGCAAATAGGAGAAGTGCTCAAAGTATAACTTATACTTATAACTTATAAGAATTTGCTTCTGGATCACCAACCTATAATCACCCAAAAGTCTACATAATCAGGTATTATCGGATTTAAAAATTATTGCAGAAATCATAGCATTAATAATTGCAAATATACAAGAGACATAAATAATTAAGAAAAGTCAACTTCTGGCATAGAGCCATATTTATGGCTCCCCTCTTCTGACACACTTCAAACCATTGAAATTGTTCTACCCAATACAATTCATGCCTGCAAAAGAAAAAACTTAAAACATCTATAATATTAAACACTTTTTTAAAAAGAGTTTGCAGGAACATTTGAAAAAATTAAGTCATAATCCCTGGTTTCCGGCGCATTTTGGGTGGGGGCAAAATGCGCCGATTTCAATAGATATGTAAACCCTGTTCCGGGGGATTTATAAGGAGCCCTTTTTGTGTTTATCCCTGATTATTTTAGCCTTATAATAATCGGTAATATCATTTCTATAGGGTAAAGGGTATTGTTAAAAGAATGGGAAAAAAACTTTTTTATAGAAAAACCTTTAATAAAAGATTACACTAACTTATAAAATATATTTATTTGAAATATTTTTTATTATGTCAGTATTTTTAAAAAGATACTTAGCAGAAAAAATTAATTCTCAAAAAATGGCGGGTAGTCTTAGCCGAATTTCATCTGTTCTTGCAAAATCAACTATTGATTTAAATCCTCACCAGATTCAGGCTGCTCTTTATGCATTTAATAGCCCCTTGTCTAGAGGTGCTATTCTTGCCGATGAAGTTGGTCTTGGAAAAACTATTGAAGCTGGGATAATAATTTCTCAATTATGGGTAGAGGGAAAAAAGAAAATATTAATTATTTGCCCAGCCTCTTTGAGAAAACAGTGGCAGGATGAATTGATTACAAAGTTTGGACTTGAATCAGAAGTTTGGGATGGACTATCTTTTTTAGAAAAAGTAAACAATGGTGAGAAAATTCCTTTAACTTATGATGGTATCTTTATTATTTCTTATCAATTTGCTTATAAACATTTAGGTCTGATAGAAAAACAGAAATGGGCTGTTGTAATAATTGATGAAGCTCATCGTTTTCGCAGAGTCTATCGTGGCAGAGATGCATCTAAAATGGCATATGAAATAAGAGAGGTAATAAAGGATAAACCAAAAGTATTGCTCACTGCTACACCATTACAAAATAATCTGGAAGAAATTTATGGAATTTCAAGTTTTATTGACGATAAGCTGCTCGGGACACTGTACAGTTTTAAGACCCGGTTTGTGGAACCTATTAAGCAACAATCAAAAAAATCTGAAATTTGTCTTGATGAGCTTCGTAATTTATTGAGAGGTGAAGAAAATAATGATGGCTTCTCTGTAACTGGAATTATAACCCGTACTCTTAGAAAACAGGTTCTAGAATATGTCCCATTTACAGACAGAACTTCAACAACTTTTGATTTTACACCTTCCGATGAAGAATATGAATTATATGAAAAAGTATCTGCCTATTTACAGAGACCTGAAGTTGCAGCAATTGTTTCTACACAAAGAAATCTTATGATTTTAGTTTATAGGAAACTATTAGCAAGTTCTTCTTTCGCTATTGCAGCTACAATAAAAAAGCTTATAGAAAACTTAAAGGAAGAATTGCAAATAAGAGAGCAATTAAATTCCAAATCTATAAATACAGAATCTATTTTAGATGAGGGACTGGAAGAAGAATTTGAAGAGGCTGAACTAGAGGGTATAGAAAATAGCATTAGTAAGGAAAAAAGAAAAATAGATAAAAAATATTCAGATGAATTTATAGAAATAGAAATTAGGGAATTAGAATCTTATTATATGCTTGCATCAAAAATTACAGAAAATACTAAGGGTGAAAAACTTATATTTGCTTTAAAAGAGCTTTTTTATCAGGCAAAATTAAAAAAATGGCCCGAGAAAGCAGTTATTTTTACAGAATCCACTCGAACTCAGGCTTATTTAGCAAGCATATTAAAGGAAGCGGAACTGACTTTCACGATATTTAATGGATCAAATAATTCACGAGAATCAAAAAAAGTTTTTGAAGTGTGGAAAAAAAAATTTCCTGAAGCCGCAAGTATTGGATCTGCCTCTGCTAATATGAGACAGGCTTTAATAAATGATTTTAAAGACAATACAGAAATTCTTTTAACGACTGAAGCAGGTGCAGAGGGTTTAAATCTTCAATTTTGTAATATAGTGATCAATTATGATTTACCGTGGAATCCCCAAAGAATTGAACAAAGGATTGGGAGGTGCCATAGATATGGACAAAGACTCCAGGTAATAGTAGCAAATTTTCTTAACACAAGAAATCATGCAGACAGACGTGTTTTAGAATTATTACAAGAGAAGCTTAATTTGTTCGATGGTCTTTTCGGAAGCTCTGATGAAATATTAGGAGCTTTGGAATCCGGATTTGATTTCGAAAAGAAAATATTGGAAATATATCAGAGCTGCAGAACTCCTGAAGAATACGATATTGCATTTTCTGAACTACAGGATAGGCTAAAAGAAACAATTTCGGTTAAAACATTAGAATATAGAAAAATTCTTCTCGAAAATACAGACCAATCTGTTGCAAACTTATTTAAGAAGACAGATTTTGAGACAAAGCAAATTTTATCAGATTTTGATAATGATTTATTGCGCTTATGCATATTATGGATTGGAAGTAAATTAAAACCTACTCCAGATAACTCAATTTTTATTCTCGAGGGATATGAATTTCCTATTGCGTTTCGTGAATTAAAAGAAAGTGAGTTTGGTAAAATATCAAGAGCTCATAAAAATCACGCGGTCATAGAAGATATAATCAATAGATCATTGAACCTGCAAACAAAACCAATACCGTCTATTACAATACATTTAAGCAGTAATCCGGGGAAAGTGTTTCAACTTGATGAGATGGTTGGTAAAGAAGGTTTTATTTTTCTTTGGAAATTAATTATAGAAGGTGTTGAGGTAGAAGAAATAGTTGTTCCTTTAACATTTTTAAAACAGGATGATAAATATAATAGCATCAGTCATGAATTATCAGAAAAACTACTTACAATTCAAGCAGTAGAGAATAAAATGACTTTTAATTCTTCCCCAATAAAAAAGAATGAATTAATATGTGTATGGGAAGAGTGGAAAAAACCAGTTTTAGAGAAGTATCAAAAAAGAAACGAACGCTTATTTGACAGAGAAACAGATAGAGTAAATAGGTATTATGATGATTATGCATTGCGAGTTGAAGACAGGATAAAAAAACTTGAGGCAGAAAGGTTTGAAATAAATCGTAGGCGGGACAATTCTGCTGACTTGGAAGAGAGACGAAAGTTTTTAAAAAGACTTCAGAATATTACAAGGTCAATGGATAAATTGCAGATAGAGCAGATAAAATTAAAGCAGGAAGCATCTAATCTGAGAGAAAAGGAACTGGATGAATTATGGGAAAAACTGGAATTAAAAATAAACGAGGAGCTAGTAGCAGTTACACATTTTCACACAATATGAATACAAATAACAATCAGAATAAAAAAAGAATAAAAGACCTGGGAATATTTTATACGCCTCAAGTTGTTGTTAATTTTATTTTTGATATCTTGGAAATCTGGAAGAAAAAACAGATTATTCGTTGGAAAACTAAAGAGGGTAAACAGAAGTACCCATCAGTAATAGATCCTTCAGTAGGGGAAGGCATTTTTTTAAAAACAGCAATAGCTAAAAATTTTACAAAACCTGAATGGATTTTTGGATTGGATATTGACGAAAATGCTGTTATAAAGTGGAAGGAAATAAATCTATTAAAAGAATTTGGCGGGATAGACGAAGATTTGGAAGCCCATTTCTTTCATCAGAATGGTCTTGAAAAAATAAAATGGGAACAGCATAAATCCAAGTACAGATATAAGTTAAAACAGATAGATATCGAAAACCAGCAATTTGATGTAGTTGTAGGGAATCCACCTTATGGTGGAATTGGATTGGAGCAAGGAAAACTTACTGATGAATTAGTTGAGCGGTTATCAGATTTTGAAATATTTCCTAAATCAGTTAAAAATGTTTTAAAGATCGCTAATATACAGCCTGATTTTTTTAATTCAGAAAAATCATTTTCCTTAAGTAATGAAGTTAAACAAAAAATAAAGTCTTTTCCAATTGAAATTCTTTTTTTAGAACGTTTTATTCAGCTGGCTAAACCTGGTGGCATGGTTGCAGTTATTATTCCTGATGGAATATTGACTAATTCTAACGCTGATTATGTAAGGGAATTTATTTCAAAAAGAACTAAAATAGAAGCTATAATTTCTCTTCCAAGAAATACATTTAAAGATGCAGGTACTAACGCCAAGACAAGTGTTTTATTTTTAAGAAAGCTAAAAGAATCAGAAAAACCAGAAAAAGATTATAGTATTTTTTTATCGTCAATTGAGGAAATTAATAAAAAATATTTTAATGATATTTTGAGTATTTATAAGAATTTTTATAGTGGGGAAAACGATATGAATAAAAATAAATTAATTCAAATAACAAAAGACCAAAACGGAAAAGAAGCAGTTATGGTACGTGTTGATAAGACTTTACGGGAAATGATGGAAGAAAAACCTTTTAGCAGATGGAATGTGGATTATTGGCATCCAAAGTATGAGGAAATCTATGATTTATTAAAAAAATTTAATTCGAAAACAATAAAAGAAATTGAAGGAAAAAATTGTGTAATTTCCGGGGATCATGTAAGAAAATCTAGAGGTGAATCAAAAGGATATAACTTAGGAACAGGAATAGAATATTATGAAACAATGGGATTTTTACCTGTTGCATATGATTATTCAAAAATTAAAGAATGTTCACAAGGTGCATATGATAGGTTAAAGGCAACTAAAGTTATGAAAAACGATATTTTAATATCTTGTGCAGGTGTTGGAGGTGTAGGGAAAGGGAAAAAAAGTATTATTACTAATATTCCAAAAGAAAAATCCTGCACTGGTGATGTTTTTATATTAAGACTTAATAAAATCAATCCTTATTATTGTTATATATTTTTGAATAGTGTATTTGGCGAAAGCCAAATAATTAGACAACAAGCAGGGACTGGAACTGTGAATATTAATACAGAACAAACTTTAAGCATTTTGATTCCTGAATTAAATATCCAATACTTAATAGAAAGTGTTTATAAAGATATTCTTCAATATTTTGATATAGCACTAAAAGCGAAACAAAAAAATGATAAAACGATATATGAAGAAAATTTAAAAATAGCAGAAAAAAAGTTAAAAAAACTTATTATTGATACGGAAGCAGTCATTCGCGGAGAAAAAGAAACAATAAATTAAAAGATAGGGTCTTTATGACAAGTAACCAAAGATCTGAAATTTCATATTTAATTCAAAACATATTACCCTTGTTTTCATCACAATTGGGGTTCCCATCACCTGAAGATGAAGAGAACATAAAAATTGATCAGATTCCTATTCGTATTGCAAGTGGTGTAAAAAAACCTGATATTATTTATTATTGGGAAGGTATTCCTGTTTTTCTTATAGAAGCCAAAAGAGACAATAAGTCAGAAGAAGATGCAAAAGATCAGGCACTTTCTTATATTAGAAATTATCCCACAGATAAATATTCCAAGGATGGTATTCGTCCTCGTTTTTTTGCGGTAACAATCGGAAAACAAATAAATTTTTATGCTCATAGATTTGAAATTGATAAAAATAATTTTAAAGATCGGGCCGAAAAGCTGGAATCACCTGTATTTTTTGAAGAGTTACTTCAGAAATATGGATTAAAAAGAGGGGAAGAAAAAGTTATTTTTAATTCTGATATTTTCAGAAAAGAAATATTAAATGAACTTGGTCCTATTTATAAATACAAAAATGAAAAAAATATAACTCCAAATATTGTAAAAGATATGGCGCATCAAGTTTTATCTTTTTTACAATATAATAGAGATTATACGAGTCACAGACCATATCTGGATTTAGAAAAATATAAGGACAGGCAGGCGCAAGTAAGACTTCTTTATGAAAAATTTGACTGGATAAATTCAATAGGACCAGAAATAGCAAAGGAATTTCGTTCATATATATTACGATCCTTTCAGGGGACAAACTTGAATCAATACTTGACAGAACAATGTGTTATTGATTTTATGTTAAGCTTAATTGGAACTCTTGACAGTAATACGAAAGTTTTAGATTTTGAATGTGGGAGTGGTGGATTTCTAGCAACAGCCATTTATAAAGGTGCAGATCTATCAAACATTCGTGGTATTGATATTGACGAGCTACCTTATATTATTGCTAAAACTTACATGGCAATTTATTTTAAGAAGACTGGAAACGACGAGATTGATTCAATTCCTATTATTAAAGGAAATGGACTTTTTAATCAAGGCAGAGAATGGGATTTAATAATAGGTAACCCTGCAGGTGGTAATAAATATGAGCATGGGGGACTGGAAAAAATTGGAGAAAATATAGATCTTGATTTTGATAGAAATGGAATCCAGGAAAATAGTCTATCAGAATACAACCTTTCGATTCGACAATCAGTTTTAAGCTCTAAAGTTGGTGGAAAAATTTGCCTAGTTTTACCTGAAGGATTTTTTTCGAATTCTCGAGATGAAATATTGCGAAATTACGTATCTAAATATTGTAAAATATTAGCAATTATAAGTTTACCAAGGGGTGTTTTTAAAAAAGGCACTTCAACTAAACAACAGAAAAAAGGTTCACAAACTTCCTCACAAAAAATGTCTATTATTTACGCTACTAAGATCAATTACAAAGAAGATATTGATTATGTAAAAGATAAAGATTTTTCTGACCTAAGCTATCCTGTTTTTTTAGCAACTGTAAATGAACCAAAATCAAAGGTAGGTTTGATTTGTGATTGGCTGGAACCTCAATTAGGAGTAATTCAGGAACAATGGCAAGAATGGAAAAGTTCGAAAAAAATAAAAGAAATACCGAAAGTAATTATTTTAAGTGAAAGTGAAAAAAATAAGGATAAAAAAGGATTCCAAATAACCATTGCAAAAAAAGTTAATAAAAAAACAAAAGCTAAACCCATAGAGGTAAAAACAAAAACAACAATAAATAAAAATATTGAAGATTTATTTTCATAATTAAGAACACCATTATAAAATATTTGAAAATCTCATATGAATCATGATAATATTCATGATAATAAAAAGCCAACCAAGAGGAAAAATTTTAAATTATTCCGCATGGTTTGCATGAGGTGAGTAATGAATAAATCAAAAAATAATAAATTAAGAATTGAAGATATAAAATTAAGATTTAAAGGAAATTCATTTTTTACTTTTAAAGAATTATATGAATTTTATAAGGAAGAAGAACCAGAGTTAAAAGTAGGTACATTCAAGTGGAGAATATATAAGTTAAAAGAAAAAGGCATCATTAGGGATTTAAAAAGAGGTGTATATAAATTAGGTAGTTTTAAAGAGTTTGTGCCTGTAACTAATTCAAATGTTGAAAAATTATATAGCTATTTAATAAAAGCATACCCTGATATTCAAATAGATATTTGGGAAACATCTTGGATTCATGATTTTATGAATCATCAACCATTCAATTCATTTATTATTGTTGAAATAGATAAAGAAGTATTGGAGTCTGCATTTTATTTCTTAAAAGAAAAAAGAAATTCTGTTTATATTAACCCAAAAGGAAATGATATAGAGAAATATATATCAAATGAGAAAAATGTAATAGTAATAAAATCTATTATTAAAGGTTCTCCTAGTAAAAAAATTAAAAAAATCAATATCCCGAAAATAGAAAAAATACTAGTTGATATTTTTTTTGAAAGCAATTTGTTTAAAACTTATCAGGGTCAAGAATTAATTAATATTTTTGAAAGAGTATTTGAAGAATACACCATAAATTTGACAACACTCTTAAGGTATGCAAGAAAAAGAGGAATAAAAGAAAAAATGAATAATTTTATTGTTGATACTATTAAAATTAAAGGTAGTTTTTTTGAATAGGAAATGATTACAGAAAAGAATTTTTCAAAGGATTGGATTTTTAATATTTGCAACCTTTTAAGGAAAGGTAAAAATAAAGCTGACCCGGAGTTAACAGAAAAGGTTATAATTGCGCTTTTTTTATTGGAATCTATTAAAAATACAGGTTTAAAATTTATTTTTAAAGGGGGGACTGCGTTATTATTATTACTTAATAAAATACATAGATTTTCAATAGATATTGATATTTTAGTTGAAAGAGATATTAATAACAGTTTATTGATTAAAATGTTTAGAGACCTTGTCAATGGCAGTAATATATTTTATGAATTTGAGGAATTGGACAGGATTAGCACCAAGATCATTAAAAAAACTCATTTTAAATTTTACTATAAATCTATTTTGGATGGCAGAAATAAATATATTTTATTAGATATAGTGTTTGATGCAAATCCATTTATAGAATTAATTGAAAAAGAAATATCCTGCGATCTACTAGATATAGATGGTGAAATAATAAAAGTATCTGTACCATCAATTGAAGGTATATTGGCTGATAAATTAACTGCATTTGCGCCAAATACCACCGGAATACCTTATGGCGTCAATAAGGAATTAGAAATAATAAAACAGTTGTTTGATATCAGTATTTTATTTAATGATGTGAAAAATCTTAATGTTGTTAGTGAGACTTTTAAAAATGTTGCAATACAAGAACTTGGCTATAGAGGGTCAGCAATAGATTTAAACGAAATATATGATGATATAATTAAAACCTCGATAATTATTTTATTTCGAGGAGGCATTAAAAATGAGGAGTTTATAAATCTTTTAGCGGGAATAAAGAGAATCAGGAGTTTTATAATTTCAAAAAATTTTATTTTAGAGGAAGCAGTATTAAGCGCTGCAAAAGCAGCTTATCTTGCTATATTATTAAAGAATAGAATTCGTAGCATAGAGTTTTTTAATAGTAGAGAAGATACAATGAATTTGGATATTACTGATGAAAGGTTCAGAAAAAGTTTTAAATCAATAAAAAAATTTAATCTTGAAGCATATTATTATTTATATAAATTTACTGAAATTTATGCTAAAGAAAAAAAATAAAAAAAATAAAAAATAAAATTATTTAAATAGTTCCTGCTGAATAATTCAGCTTTTTTCACATTTCTGACCCCGGGGGCATTTGCCCCTGGTCCTTTTAATAAATTTTTCTAAATCCTATTTATCTTTTCTATCTTTTTACCCGAACTGGTATATTAGTTCTGGTTTTCTGTCCATATCTTTTAAAAGTTGCCTTAAGTTTAAGGCAAGTACCGAGAGCCCTGCCCATATACGGTCTCCGGAAAATCTACTGTAATATGACTTACCCATCCCAGTCATCCTCTTTCCCTCGCTTATCTTTGCCTCAATAGCGGCCCGCTTTTTGTATAGTTGCTCTTTGTCCTGGGTGAGGGGCTCTTTTCTTTTCTTATGAGGTATGGCAATCTTGATATTATGGGTGGCCTCCAGCTCTTCTATCAGATCCTTATCATAGTAGGCTCTGTCAGCGGAAGCCTCCTTAAACTTTTTTCCGAACTTTTCTAAATGATCTTTTACTGCATCTTCAAGCGTATCAATATCAGCAATATTTGAATCATATAGCCTGTGGTCTGCAACATAGCCGTTTCCAGAGACAGACAGGGAGAGCTTGGCGCCGAAGGCGCAGGGGGTTTTGCCTGGCCTTGACTTGGGTAGTGATACGGCTGCCTCTTCATGATATGATAGTATCCTTTTTGCTACAGGTTTTCCGGCAAGTTTTGATTCTACCTGGGCCACTATGGCCTTTCCCACTGTTTTTAGTTTATTTAGCCTTTCTGTGGTGACAGCTGATACCTTATCTGCCATACTGTCTACTGCTTCTGATGCCTCCTCTATCTGTTCCTTTGCTATCAAAAGAAGGGCGCCTGTTGTGTCTTTTAATAGCTTACCTGTCTTTCTGGAGCAAGAGTGATATACCCTTGAAATCTTCTTTGCTCTTTTTATTGTCTCGGTTAGCACCATGTCCTTTTTGTACCTTATGTTCTGGGAAACCACAGCAGCTTCTTTTATTACTCTTGATAGAAGAGATACCTCTGTGGGATAGGCTATATTCTTCTCAAGCGAGGTAGTGTCTGTAAGGAGTATCCTTCCATCTATTATCTTTCTTGCTATTAGGTCAGAGGCAAATTCCTTTACAATCCTTTCTATTCTATCCGGTCCCAGTTTTTTCCTTATCCTGGTAAGTGTGGAGGCATCTATTAACCTGCCTGCCCTGCCTATTTGCCTCTGATACCTCAGCATATGAGAGGCCGCAGAAGTGCATGTAAGAGGTGTTAAGGTGAAGATCCCTTACAAGGTCCCTGTCTGATTTTCTGTAGAGGTGCTTTAAGATTAAAAGACCAAGGGAGATATCTGTCTTTTTGGTGGATCTTCCTCTTCTTGATGGGAAGCATTCTTTATATATTTTATTAATGGCTTTCCAGTTTAGAGCCTTTTTTAATTTGATTAGTTCATTGTCTTGCGGTAAAATATCATCAATTAGAGTATCAGTTAGTTCTAATTGATGCTTAAGGCCTGTAAACATATGGTAATCTCCTTTAATATGTGGTGATATTAAGGTAATTTTATCATATTTTATGGGCCTTTTATATTTGTTTGTGTTAATACTTTTCATAATTTGATATATTTTAAGCTGAATTATTCAGCAGGAACTAAATAATTATTTAGAAAAAATTTTAAGATTTTAAAAACTGAAGAGTTTATATATTTTGATGGTAAACCAAGATCAATAGATGCTTTTGGAAGCATAAGGTGAATTTGATTAATATTGGTGCAGGAATGTTGATTTTGGTGCGGTAAATAATTATTTTTAAGCTTAAAAAAGTTAAAAAAGCAGTTTTTAATGGTGCACAGTAAGTGCAGCAGTCTCTATCCAGCTATTTATATTACCTTTGTGTATCTAAATATTTTTATAACAAATTCTGTTTTTAATAAAGAAAAATCAAGATAAATCGAATTCGGTTACACAATTATATCAGGGATAAACACAAAAAGGGCTCCTTATAAATCCCCCGGAACAGGGTTTACATATCTATTGAAATCGGCGCATTTTGCCCCCACCCAAAATGCGCCGGAAACCAGGGATTGCGATTTAAATTTTTCAAATGTTCCTGCAAAATCTCTTTAAAAAAGTGTTTAATATTATAGATGTTTTAAGTTTTTTCTTTTGCAGGCATGAATTGTATTGGGTAGAACAATTTCAATGGTTTGAAGTGAGTCAGAAGAGGGGAGCCATCATACCCCAATGTTAGTAACAAATTTTAACATATACTAAAAATATTTAGAGGTATATTATGGAAGAACCTATTATAGAATTAGCTCATAGAATAACTGATGAGGTGGAGAAATTCCTGTTAACCTGCAAAGGAAAAGGTGATGTCACTATAGATGATGTACTCAAACGTCTGAAATCTTTGAAAGAGCAGACTTAGGCCCTGGAGCGTAGTAAATAATCTCGATCTTTTCATCAAATATTATTATCTTTTCAATGAATTTCTTTAAGAAATTTCGTTGTTCGAAAACATTAGATCCAACAAATATTTCTTCCATTTCTTTCCGATAGGAATCTATCATAAATCTAGTTATATAGACAGGTTGAACCTGAGAACTCAATTTTTCATAATAAGCAATTTCGTCCTGGATGCTTTCCCTTTGAGCTTTAAGTTCTTTAAGGCGCTCTGCAATGAGTGACAGATCTATTTTTCCACTTTCGATAGCTTCATACTGCCGCCTGGATTTTGATTGTAGATCGGCAGCTTTCTTTTTAAGTTCAGTAATTTTTCTACTATGATCAGCTCTAAGAGATTTCGTAGCAGTATTGATATCATCTATTAGTTTTTTCATATTTGAATCAGAAAATATTAGTTCTTTTACCCTTGATATAATGTCTTCACCAAGTTCATCTGCACGCAAGCTTCTTCCAGGGCATATATTTTTACCTTTTTTAAAATAATTGAGGCAATTATAATAAGCATATTTTCTATTTCTTCCATATCCTATGACTCCATAAGCACTATCACACTTACCACATCTCAGTAGACCTGATAGAAGATATTTACTGGCAGTAACCCGAGCTGGTGTATTTTTAGGTTGTCTTTCTTTAATTAAACTTTGGACCCTGTTAAATAATTCCTCAGTTATAATCGGTTCATGAGTATTCTTTATTATTACCCATTCATTCCTGGGCTTAAACTGCACTCCCTTAGTTTTTTTATTTTTTTTATTAAAAACTGTCCAACCGATATAAGTTTCATTTCTTAAAATATTAGCTATTGTAGTTTTACCCCAATAGGAACTGGAGCGAGGCTTAATTCCTTTTTTGATAAGCTCCATGACAATATTTTTAAGCCCGTTTCCATTTGAATATAGTTTAAAGATAAGTTTGACAACTCTAGCTTCAGCTTTGTTTATCTCATACTTTGTTTTTGGATTACCTCTACTATCAAAAACCTGTATGTTTTTATAACCATATATTGGATACCCACCGTTTCTATAGCCTTTTCTGGCATTCTCTATCATTCCTCTTAAAGTCTCTTGCGCCAAAACTGCGCTATAGAATTCATCGATTACTTCAATAACACCTTCCATCAGTTGTCCCTGGGGAGTATTGTCGATGGGCTCAGATATAGATATGATGTTAATACCTCTTTTCCCAAGCATTGATTTTATACAATACAGAATGCTATCCTGTCTATTTCTAGCAAATCTTGATAATTTCCATACTAATATAGCTTGAAAAGGTGGAATTTGTTTTTTAGTTTCAGAGATCATTTCTAAAAAAGCAGGTCGGTTAACAAAGAGAGCACTTTCTCCTTCATCGATATATTCTTTGATAACTTCCATATTATGATCTTCTGCATATTTGTGGAGTAATCTTAACTGAGATGGAATACTATTGTTCTTTTCTGCTTGCTGATCAGATGATACTCTTGCATAGAGGGCAACTTTCATTAGGATACTACTTTCTCTGGAATTTCTACTGAAATATCGAGCATGTAATTTTCCGGTTCTACTTTCAGAATTTTTTTAGTTTCCAATTTCTTAATTAAAATCTTAGCCAGATTTTTTATATTAGAATTATACCAGTCACTTAATTCTTTATTTTTATTAACACTGACGATCTCAATAATTTCATCTTTATACATTTATCCCACCTTGTATTTAATTATTGACTCATATAGTTAAAAATATATAATAGTTAGTGTATAAAATTACTGTATAGTTTGAATATTTACATTAACTATTGTAATTTTAACAAGTACAAATGTATCTGTCAAGCTATTTTTTACATTTTTACTTGTAAATATTAATCGTTTCAATATAAAATTTATTTTCATAGGTGTAGAAATGATAAAAAACAGATTAAAAATACTATTAGCCGAAAGAAATCTAAATTATACTAAATTAAGTGAAATGACCGGTATTTCTGTTAATGCTTTATCCAAGATGGGCAAGAGTGGTGGTACAGAGGCTAAACAGATTACTTATGAAGTGATTGAAAAATTATGTGAAGCCTTAAATTGCACTGTAGCGGATATAATTGAATACATACCGGAAGACAAGTAAACTTTTTCAGTATTTACCTTTTAAATTTATAAGCAATTCTTGATTGGAAATTACTGCTGATCTTCCACTTCCTTTAACCGATTGTAAAT
>Ga0194111_10004773_pt1 | contig 15664 bp, 12 predicted proteins | sample TA2KigC300mmetaG_FD_146194 | JGI IMG/M metagenome (GOLD analysis project Ga0194111, IMG submission 146194) | Freshwater microbial communities from Lake Tanganyika, Tanzania - TA2015033 Kigoma Deep Cast 300m | ecosystem: Environmental > Aquatic > Freshwater > Lake | place: Tanzania: Lake... | reverse complement strand
GTAAAGTTCATCATCTGAAGCTCCGCCTGTTACCTTTGTGAAAACAGTATCCCCCACATAAGTAATCCGCACAACCCATATATCTTTGTTGCCCGCACCCCAGCTTTTGGTGTAGCCAACGCACATGTAACCGCTGTCTGGAATTTCGGTAACGGAATGGAAAGCATCATCAGAGCTCCCTCCGTAGCTGCGAGTCCACATCGTATCGCCAGAACCATTCAAGCTCATTACCCACCCATCGAGGCCGCCCGCCCCCCAAGAAGCCGTGTATCCGGCGATGATATAGGAACTGTCAATGGATGACTGAATTATGTAATTGGCTCCATCACTTTTGCCGGTTGCACCATAGTATTTCACATAGTTTTCCGGTTTTGCTGTGCTCAATCCATAGCTTGATGTCCCATATTGTCCAAGACTGGTATCGTGCAGACCGAAGAGCACAGTGAGAAGGAGCAGAGAAAGGATCACTGCTACTCCTGTGATGAAGTTCTTTTGAAATTTTTTCATAGATGTCTCCTACTTGAATCGAATGAGAATTGTTATCTGGCAGTCATCACCCATGAATGCTGTCGGTTCTACACTAACTCGGAAGAACTGGCAAGCTGGGACAAATCCTTTGTAAGCATCCGCTGTAGAGGAAAGAGCCTTCTGCTGGAGAAAAGTCACATTCACCGGCTGGCAGACCTGATTCGCTGTGAATACCTTTGCAGAGAACGCCGAGACCATATCCGTCCATTCCGTATCCACAACCGCCCAAGTTCGCATCGCTGTTCCTGACGAGAACCACACATTGAAGGTGTCCGTGTAGCTCGTCACGATGGTGAGGGACAATAATCCCCGTTCAGCCATTGCATCCATACTGAAGATCACATGCACAGTGTCATCAGCCAAGGAGTCAATGGCGATGCTTTTCTCCAGCCATCGGTTTTGAATTCCTTGGTTCACATCTGCAAAAAGCAAAGGCACCAGAAACAGGAATCCAAGAAAGACAACCCACCACTTTTTCATTTCAACCTCCTATTCAATATAAAGAGTCCCACCAATCAAGACCGCTGTTGGATTCGTTGACCATGTTGGACAGACCAGTTTCATTTCAATATAATCACCTTCCACAACAGCAATGTTCAGAGCATTATTGTTAAATACCTTCGTTGCACTGTTGTTGCCGAAGAGCCCCCCCAAAACAGGACGGCACCAACGCATAAACATCCGAGCAAAAAGGCACCAAAATATTTATTCACGATGATTACTCCCTCAGAATTATGATTTCACGATCTCAACAACAAGGCAAAAGTCCAAAGAGCCAAGAGACCAAGCAATGCGATGAAAAATTTCATGCGAAATCCTATCTCGTTATGCTTGATAAAGTGCCTCGAAAATAATCTATATCCAGCGCTCTCACCGCTGTCGTAGTCGTTTGAACATGAAAACCAAAAGCCAAATCCGTGTCGGGAAGATTCGTTTTCACAGTGCCTTTGCTTGTGCCATCAATGTAGTAATCAACTCCAGATACCGTCCTAACAATTCGTAGGTTGAACCATGTGGTGTCATTTGCAGCCACATCCGTAGCGGTCGCTGTTGAAGCGCTTCCATTTCCTGTTGTCATCAACCAATACGGACTTACAGAGGCTTGATATTGAAAACCATAACGGTCTTGGTGATTGACGATGGAAGTTAGCATCGAATCCATCGCACCAACGAAAACAATACAACTGGATGAATCCACAAGGGAGACAATGAAAGTGAAATCCCAAAGGTCGCTCTCATCAATAACATCATTCGTGGCTGCATTCGTATAGATAGCGCAGATATTGTTTGCCGTAGCGGAGGTGGCGATGCGGCGAATACCAGGATGATTCGCCTGAGAAGCAATATAGCTTATTGTCGTTGCGGAACCTGTCCAGCGCAGCAGACCGATTGCACCTACTGTTACTGTTCCCGTTATGAAATCATCCCACAAATCAAGTGTGGAAGAGGGGTTTTGAAGAAACGCTTGAGAAGAAACCCAAGTCTTTGTCGCATCAAAAGTCAAAGTATCCGCGTCTTGCTGGAACGAAGTTGTCACCCATGTTTTTGTCGCATCGAAAGTGCTTGTGTCGGAATCAAGCTGATAGTTAGAAAGGGTATCTTCAACAAAGAATTTTGTTGCAAAGAACGCACTATCTATCCTAATCGTTACTTCTTTACCCTTTCCGCCGCCGCTCATCCCGTCACCGACTTTGATCGTATCCACAACACCAAGAGCATTTAGTTGTGCTTGAATGTCCGATTCCACATTCTCCAGCCAAGTCAATTTTGTCGCTTCTATCCATGTCATCAGATGACCTGCTCCATCTGTGCATACCACACTATCGGCTCCCAAAGAAATCGTATCCGCCTTACCATCCAGTTCTGCTTTCGTAGCCACAATATCTACGGTATCTTTCAACACCATCATCCCCACCTTATCCAGATAGAATCTGGTAGGAAGCGTCTTAATTGTATCCATCCACAGTGGGCTACCACGATTTGACTCTATCGCATCCCAGACATACCAGTGAGTTGCCAGCTTGCGTTTGGAAGCTGTCTGTGAATTCTCCACCGCTAAAGCAGATAAACTGAACAAAAGCAGGAATGCAAGAAATCTAACGACGGCCACGACGAGTCCTTCTCCTACGCCTGCCTTCACCACCGTAGGTATAGTATTGAAGCCCAATAATCTTGTTCGCCATTGAATCAAAAATACTCTTCCTCCCCTCAGAAACCTTCTGCTGCTCCACAAGAAAATCATTGATCATTCGACCATACGGAACCACAGGAACCATCGTAAACTTCCGTGACCAGTCAATATCGTCGTTCTGAAGAGTGTCAATGAAGTCGAAGGTGCGGCCAATGAGCGGGCCACTCACATAGCGTTCCCAAGGCCGACCATACGGCTTGAACTCACCCGTTTTCACCGCATCCATTACTTGAGACCACATCGCAATCACATCATCCTCAACGAATCGGTAAAGGTTGATATTGATGAGCGAACTCAACGCCAGAGCACCAGAAAGCGCGATGGAAAAACGGAGAAACCGCGCTAATTCCTCCGGCCCACCACCCGCTTCTGGCATAGATCGTTTGATCATCTGAGTAGCGAAATCAAATCGGTTCCATGTATATCGCTTGAACATCAGGATAATGCGACCTAATGGATGCTTCATCACCGCAGGCATATTGAGACGGGAATAGACGAACTGCGTCATTACAATCGAGTTCAACCCCGCTTGTCGTGCCTCACGCTGAATCCTCGCTCTGAAATCTTTCTCTGATTCCAAACCGACGAACTCCGACGAGAATCTCTTCTCACCCGCTTTTGTCGTCGTCACCTGAATCTGTTCTTCTGCAAGATCAACACCGTGCTTATCCCACACCTTCTCACGCAGAGCCGCTGGGGAATCCGCCGTCATGCGAATCTTCGCATTCATCAGTCGGCCACCCTTCTCCAACCTCTGCTTCATTTTCATGTAGCCCGCCAGATACGCCACCTCACGCAGAAAAACCTCCGAGCCTGTGAATGAGAATCGTTTGAAGAGCTTGTTCGCTCCTGGAATGAAGTCCAACACAAACGGTATTGGATGGCTTAAAGCGTAGTTCGCTGCGTGACGAGTCACAAGTCGTGCTGCATCCAGAGCACTAAGTTCAGGCTTACCAGCTATAGCCTTCTTACGAGCAAGTTGCCACGGAGTTGGGTAAATATCTGTCCCCCAAGTTGATGTCAGTTCCACTCCAAGCTGCCCAAGTTCTCGCCGAGTCTCCTCACTGGGTCGAATACGCTCATTCACCGCTTTGGTGAACCAGCCCAGCCCATTGTAGATCACTGTGAGCGCATTGCCACCAATGAAGTTCCGCGTCACCGTGCCAGGGTGAGCAAGGAATACAGCCGAGGCAAGGTTCCCAAAACCCGCTGATACATTGTCCAGAAACTTCTCAGAGACCCCTGTAATATCTCCCTGAATCTTTTCCATAATCTCTAAGTGATGCTGAAAGACTTTCGCATGTTCAGGCGACTTGGCAATGTCCCCCATGATACGCTTCTTCGCTTGCCAGTGCTGGTAACGCACTTCAGACCGCCAAATGTAACTCGATACATCCCGAACATAGGTGCCAATATCCTTGATGAAGTCTGGTTTATCCAAGGCCATGTGCTGCTCTACAGACAAAGTGCGATGCTTGGCATAGCGAATTTCCCCGATGCGTCCCTGTGGAAGAATTCCAGCCTCCAGATTCTCCGCTTCTTCCAACATCCGCTCACTAAGTCCTTCTTCACGCCCAGGATAGTAAATGTTCCGTTCCCGTGCGTTAAGAATTTTCCCCAGCATCCTACTCTTAACGATGGTATCAATCGTCTTTTCCATTTGCTTCGGGTCAGTCAGAATCTTTTCTGCTTCCATCCCGAACTGTATCCTCATTGCTTCCGCATTCTCAGGAGTGGTGCGCCGATCTCCCATCTTCCACTGCACATAGACATTGCGGAAGGTGTCCCGATTGACACGCATCGCCCCACCCAGCATATAGGCATTGCGACTCACCGCACGATTGAGTAATCTCCACATATACTCTACACGAGCCAGCCGACCCCAAGGGCCTTGAATAGGTTCCTTCCACCACGCCGCAATCTCCTTTGAGGCGGGATGCAAGAAGGGATCGTTAGATGAAATTACTTCAGAGATGAGACCTTGAATTTCCTGAGATTTTGTGCGACCGTTAGCGAATGGGTCAGGAACATGCCACTTCTCCCAAATCGGGCCATACTGCTTACGAAAATACACTTGAGCTTCTGGAGTGAGCGTTTTCTCATTCACTGCATTGAGGTTCCCCCACTTCGCTGTGTATTCCTCCGCAGCTTTGCTGAAATCCACACTGAGAGCATTCAGTTTGTGTTCCCACCGAAGCAAAATATCCCAATACCGATTCACCCAAGGATTCCACCGTTTCATGGCAGATGGAAGAAACATCGTCATAGCGATAGGCCAATTACGGTTCTGAATCGTTTCCGAAATGCGAGCATAACTCTGCAAGACTGTGCGAGCTTCTTGCCGTGTGAGTGGCTTGTAATTGGGACTCCCAGGCTCGAAGTTCAGACGATTCACTGAAACACGGATGAAATCCAACGCACTGATAGACCCACCCTTACCATCAGCCATGTGCGGATTCGTCTGATTGTATCGAATCGCTGCCTGAATCCACTTCCACTGCTGAGGAGTAGCAACAGATTCTGGAGGCCCATAGACAAAAACGCGAGCAATATGCGAGAGAAGTGAATCTTTAGTATCACGATGAGTGCGAAGTGCACGAGCCAAACCGAAGATTTTGTCAACGAGGCTATCTCCCATCAATGCTTTCCGTCGAGCTTTCTCTTTTACTACAGCAACGCCGGCGAGAATGAATTCCTTCGCAGACTCATAATCAGGAACTCCTGTGGAAGAATAAATTTTATTACTTTTGGATACTCGTTCAATTAGAGACTTCAATGGAGACTCTTCAATTTTCTTTATGAATGTTGGCGTGTTGATTTTTTCACCAATATCCTGCCGTAGCTTGTCACATCTTCCCCTCGTTTTCTCAGTGAGAGACCTACCAACATCTACCCACTTAGAGCTTCCAGGAAATCCAAACATAGCATCATCAAGCGCATCAAATTTCCTTTTAGCAACATCAATTTTCCCAGCATCTAAGTCTCCATAGATACGATCCAAAACTGCATTCACTTTGACATTGTAGCCTTCCTTAATCAGTTCCTGTCGTTTCGCAATAAGTTCTCTCTCCGCCACAGTTCCTCTCTTAGAAGCCAGAAGAACAGGTAGTTTTTCAATCTTTTCATAGTCTTTCTCCTGAATAGCTTTCTTTAGATCACGAATTTGTTGAGTTCGCGCAGCCCTCCATTCCACTTCTGTCTCTTCTGGCATCACCCCCTCTTTCGCTCTTCTCTCTACCGCTCTACGAGCTACCCATGCCTGCACTTTAGCCGATGGAGCACGAGCAAGACTCTCCGCCAGTTCCAGTTGATCCTGCACTCTTTTACTTGCATAGAGCTTTTCTCTCTTTTCCCAATCAATTGACCTCATTCGATTGTAATAGTCACGAACTCTACTTACTTTACTGCGAACATTTGCTGCTGATCTTTTTGCCGCAGGAGAAACGAACTCTTCTGGTGAGATCGCATCAAATTGTTTCACGAGACGAAATACAATGTCTGTATTATCAGGAGAAGGAATGATCTTGCCTTGTCGGTTCCTCACCAGACGATTATAGTTTTCCTTCATAGATGAGAGGATAGAAAGAATTTCTCGTTTTCCTCTCTTCGGTTTTTCTTCCTTCGGAGCCGCTTTTGGTGCTTCTACCGTAGGTTTCTCAGCTTTAGGTGCAACCCTCGTGGATGGTTTTTGAAAACTCTCATATTCTTTGAGAACATCAGGAGGAACAACCTTCCCTTCAGAAAGAGCTTTTTCCACTATACCTTTGTGTATAGGACTACCATAGAATTCTGTTCGTAATGCTCCTATATTTGCAAAAGTCTTAGTCTCTCCAGTTCTTAAATTTCTCACATCATAGGCATTCCCAAGTCCTTTTTGATAAATGTCAGTTATCTCGTATTTCCCAACTACATCTCCAACTTTCAATCTATCATAAGTAAGTCTGTCTCGTTTTTCAAATTCACTTTTTGTGAAAGTCCAGGGTGCTTTCACTGGAACTACACTTCTTTTCGGTGCAAGTTCTTTCGAAGGAACTACTGGTTTTTCCTCTGCTTTTCTCTTCTCGATTGGAACGGCCTTAGCAGGAGGAACTTCAGGAGCCGCAGGACGAGCTTCAATTTTCCCAGCAATCTTCTCCCTTCTGACTTTCGCCGCCTCTACCCCTGCTGCGAATGCCTGAGTTAATTGTTGAGTAGCTTCTTCAGCTATCTGTGCAGCAGTTTTCTCCTCTGCAACAGCCTTCACTCTCGGCTCCCCACGAGGTTTCTTCGGAGCTACAGCCTTAGCCCTCGGAGACTCCAGTGGAACTTCTATGGAGGGTTTTGCATCAATCGCTGCATGAATCTCCTTTTTACCCATCCCCGCAGCAGCCATCTGCATCACCGCAAGTGCATCCTGCTCCTCAACACGCTTGAAATCTATCCCCATCTGCGGAGTCTCAGGAACATCCGGCTGAGTAGCAACCCTCTCATGTGGCACCTCAGCGACTGTTCCCTGCTTACGGCTCATCTGAGCGATAATTCCATCCAGCCTCGCACGAGCACGACCCTCCGCCCATAGTGCCTCCTCTGAAGCAATGTCAGATTTCCCAAGCAAAACCGCATCCGCATAGGACTTCAGCGCATCACGGTATCCATTCTTTCCTGTAGAAGCCACGAAGTTGCGCACGAAGTCATCCAGAGAAACCACATTATCTTTTGCCACCTCGACTCGATTCACACCAGCAGATTTCAGGTAATTGATGAATCTTGGTAGCCATCGCTCCATCGGCTCATCCGCACTTCGCATTTGACCAAAAGCATTCGCCAAGAGGCGTTTGTGCGGCTCTTCACCTACCTTGAGCAATCCATCAGCAACTTTCGCCACAGTCGGCCTAACTCGCAGCCCGAACTTCGGCTCCAATGCACCCCATGCGTGGAACATCATCATAAAGGTTGCATTCTGAGCAAGAGAAGGGAGATCAATGGGCAAACCTGCCGTCCGCGCCGAGACAGCACCAGAAACCAATCCCAAAGCCCCCGCCTTCGTAGATTGCTTCAGATAGTCTTGCACAAGGGCTTTCGTAGGCTGTTTGAAGTAACGCATCAGTGTTACCGCTTCCTGCATCTTCCTGCCGGTGAATCCCTTCGCTCGAAGAGCATCCACCAACTGCCCAGTGCTCATTTTGCGAAGATTGTTCACCTCCGTCTCCAGAAGCGGTGTCAGCACCTCATTAACATAACGAGGTGCATTCTTCTTCCAGTTTAGGAGCTTCTGGCCTCCAGGGAACATTTTTCCTACAGCGCCACCTATAGCAAGATTCAGCGCATAGCCTCCAAAGGTTGGCTCTTTCTTCATCTGCGCCATCATCTGATTGTAAGCACCTGAAGAGTAAGCACCCCAGAAAGCGGTGTTAAACAAGGCTGGCCGTGCAGCCACATTTCCAGCAATAGCAGAGGCAACAGGAATGCGAGAGGCACCAATCACACCAAGCGCAGCTTTCGTAGCTCCCACACCCGCCATAATCGTTGGAACAGCTTCAGCAAACGAATAGAAAAATCCAGCTACAGGGCCGTAGTCACGACTGATCTGTGCAGCAAAATCAAGTTCTGGAGTCCATCGCTCAGCCAATTTCATTGCCACTTTGCGAATCGGTTTCGGGACAATCCAAGGTGCTGCTATAGCAGCCGTCAGAGTTCCAAAAGGCTTGATGAAGAGATTCTTGAGCGTCATCCCAGCATAGAAAAGTTCCTTACCCATTCCTGGATAGCGTTGGTTGAACTCATCAATCACTCGCAGATACCGACGCTCTGGAACTGTCATCTTCTCCAAAGGTGTATCAGGTCTGGGAACTTCCAAAGTCCCATATTGCTCCCACTCAGGAATGGGTTTGTAAGCACGAGTTTGCCCAACAGCCTTTGAGTAAAAATCCTCTGCTTTCTCAGGGAATCCCTGAAAGACTCCAGGACGAATTGTCCGCGCCTTCTGAATCACCGACCACGCATCAGTCAGTAGATTCTGCTGCCATTGTTTGCGCGTTTCAGGGTCAGGGCCAAAGGTGGGTTCGTTGAAGAGACCGTAGAGGTAAGGCCGAAGTTGCTCCTCCGTAGCCCCTCGAAATTCAGGTAGGTAGCGCATCGCGCCAAGCATCATGTCAGAACGAGGTTCCATCTTTATCCAGTCGGAGTTCTTCTCCTATACAGTTCACGCATTTTCAACCATCTCAAAGTCTCCGCAGGAATAGGAGTTGGCGGAATAGTTTGCGGTTGCCAAGAACCCGTTGTCGTCGTTTCTGTTGGCAGTAATTGTGGTGTGAACGGTGGGAAAAGTTGCTGAGGAGATGGTGTTGGTTCCTGTATTGCCTGAGTTCCACCACCTCCAAATCCGTATCTCCCTGCTCCTGTCTCACCACCAGGAACTACCTGCTGCATAATGTCCCCTTCGAGATCATATATCCGATCCAAGATATTTACCATCGCACGAGCAGTAGGATGAGTGGAAGCACGAAGTTTGTCCACTGCATCCAACTCATCAGGAGACCAAGGATGACCAATGAAAGTTTGAAGGTATCTGTCAATCGGCTGTTTTTCTACTCCAAGAATGTCCGCAATCTCCCCAGGCATTTTCTCCGTCCCGAATTGTGTTCCAATGTTACTGATGATCGAATTCCGCTCCACCCGCTGGAATTGCGCCTGCTGATAAGGAGTCATTCCACCTTCTGCACCACCAAACATCCACTGAGGAGGCCAATGAATCTGCCCAGGAACCAACTGAGGTCTACCCTGTTCGTCCAGAACTACAGAGAATTCTCGTGGCTCACTCACGCGTTGTGGCTCAAGCGGTGCATAACGCTCAGGAAAATTTGTCATCATATATTCCTGCCACAACTGCGCCTTCTCTTGTGGCGTTTTCGCCTGTGCCATCCGTGCAATGTAATCTGCTTGTATCCGTTCCTGACGGTCAATCGCAGCCTCCTCAGCTTTCTGCCGAGCCGCCATAGAAAGGTAATACTGCCCTTGTGGGCCTGCTGCCTGAAGTTCCCCTTCCAACCGAGCGCGAAGTTCCGTCAGGGCTTTCATCTGCTCGAATTCCGACTGCTGCTGCCGCTCTTTCTCCGCCAAAGCCATTTTCGTTTGCTGCCGTGCATAGAAAGGAGCCAGAATGCCCGTCGGGCCGAACATTTCCACATGCCGAGGCTCTAATCTGAAGGTAATCCCTTTTGCCATTCTATGACTCCTTCTTTCTTCATACCAGCTTCTTCACCACAGCGAAGAACACAACCATCACCCATGCCTATCCCCAAGGCTCCAAATAGGAAGGCCATGTAGAAGGTCGAGCATATCCTCCTGCCTGCCAACCCCGTTGAACCGCCGCACCCATTCCTAATCCCATCGTAGCAGGTAAAGCAGGGGGGAATAGAAGGCCAGCCACTCCAATCCCCAGCCCTCCAACAGTGCCCAGAATATCCCAGAAGTTCGTCCTTTGAGCCTCCTCCTGCAACTTGATCTGCTCCTCCTGCAATCTGATCTGCTCCTGAACTTGGCGAAGCGACTCAATCTGCCCTTGAATTCCCGCAATCGCCTGTGCTCGCTGAAGGTTAATCTGAGGTGCCTGCATCGCCGCCTGTGTCACTCCACCCGCGTAGCGACCGTAGAGTTCAGGATAGCTTTGCTGGAGGAATCCGAAGCGCAGGTGAGGTGGAATGTTCATTTGCTCTCCCATCATTCGCTCTCTACGCTGTTGAAGGCCAAGTTGACGATTCAGTTGTGAGAGTGTCTGCTGAAACATCTGCATTCCACCAGGCAGTTGCTCCATCATACTTCGCACTCTATAGAACGCACCGTAGTCTGGAGTGTAAGGCATCATACCCTCCTATGCCCATGTCGGTTGAATTGGAAAATAAGCTGTTCAAATACCATGTCACTACTTTCCCCATTATAAAGCTCAAACATGAAAGTATGCCCATGCAGCCCAACTGGTATTCGTATCAAACCACTATCTACACCAGTCTTAGTAAAAGTTGGGGTAGGTGGCGTTCCAAGGATATTCGTTGGATTGGAATAAACCTTCAGTGTCAATCCAGTAAACAAGTCAAGGGTATCTCCTATAGGATGACTAACATAGACATCACAACTCAGGATTTCAGAATCAAATAGATAGAAATGTTTACTCCAAACAAGCGTGGCCACATTACTGTAAGCCCACGCTCCCTCTCCGTATCTATGATCAGCGTAGATATAATCACCAGAGTTACCTTCAAGTTTCGCAAGATAAGCTGGATAATCTTCAGATATATAGGGTTTCACAAACACAAAATCCCCAGTATCCTGAATCAAATTCAGTATCACCCCATATTGCATCCGAATTCCCCATTCTGTATAAACTATCTCATCTGGAGTGCTTGCGAAAAAGAGATTAGCTACAAATGTTCTTTCAGAAGCAACAGCCAGATCATCATAGAAGAGATACAACTGCCTCTTCACTGGATGAAAACAAGCGTTGATTTTTACCTTATTAGCCAGCAAATCCTCCTTGAAAATCAAATTATCAATTTTTAGTGAGAGATGCTCAAAATTCTGCCCATCGAAGAAGTAAAATCCTCGCTTGGAGAGAAATCCAACCCCATCTCGGCCTGCAAACTCCATTGCCACCAGAGAGTCAGGAGCCATCACACCCAAACCACCAATCTGCCCTGTGAGATCATTCGACAGATTCCACATCATCGTATCTTCAACTCCGGCTCCAATCGCTTGCTCTGCACCTGCCGCGAAGAGTGCCCGCACCTGATTCTCCGTGAACACATAGAGTCGGTTACGCAAGCCCTTCAGCCCCTGAATCCCATCCCCACGATTGCCCAGATCGCGGAAGTTCAATGACTGCCAGCTATTCGGTGAGTTGAGTTCCGAGAAGTAGAATCGGTCAGGGAATTTAGAAGCCGTTGCAGACTCAATCGTTCCAGCAGAAGCATAACCCATATTCTTCCAATAGGCATCACGCATGAACATACACATCAACTCACTATTCCCATCATAGATACGAGTAGAAATTTGCACTTCTTTAACAGGCAATGTATTTGATGACCCAGCACTCAACAAAACATTCATACCATCTGAGTAAAGAGTCACAGGGCCATCAAAAGTATCTGTATCCTCGTAAGTATAAAATTTACCACTCGTGCTCCATTGAGATCCTTCCCCAGGATGACCCGTTCCAAGTCCAGTGACTACATTCAACTTTGCTACATCACCAGAAACACTCAGCATAACATAATTCCAGTTTCCCAAAATCACATCGCTACCAGAAGTTACTACAAGGGTAGTCGAACCACTTTCTCCGTAAATCGTAGCTGTAATTGTATCTGTCCCTGGTTGTGTGAAAGTAATTGACGCAACCGTATCGTAAGGACTAACTGCCCTCTTAATGGAAATAGAATTCCCAATACGAGCATAAAGAAGAACAGCAATAGTAAAATCCACCGCACTATCAGAATCTGACCAAAATGGAATATAAGCAATCTGATTCCCAGCAACATAAATTGCCGCTTCATCTGAAAAATTCTTGGAAGTTGTGTTGAAAAATGAAGTCACTCCTGCTGGAGAAGGCACTGGCCGTTGGATGGAAAAACCTGTCCCCGAAAGATACCCTAATGACCGTTTCTGCGTTACCGAGGTTACTGCCATCCCCGATTCCCAATTCTCGAAATCTATCAGAAGAAAATCTGTAGATTCAAGAAGTGGATAGTGAGCAACCGACTTCCAATGTCCTACTTGATACTCATAGCTCTCTGGGTCATTCGTCAGTTGGACATCTTCAAAATAGAGATAGATAGTTCGGCTACTGGCTGCTGCAATCTCAGGAAGCTCCACAAGAAAAGTAACTGTATCATGCCCCCCAACCTGAACCGTGCCAACGCGGAAAAATCCCAACGGACTCACTCCATCTTCATCTACAAAAACCATCTGATACCAACCACCATCACCAGCAGCCAAATCCAATGTTGTATTCAACCAAGCCCCATACCAATTTCCTCCAGCAGACGGCGGAGTAGCAACAGTTCCATGATTCGCAGCAGTATCTTCATAGAATCGTAGTGGGATTGTCACCGCTGTCATTGTGCGCTGATTCGTATTCTGAATCGTGATGGGAATGCGCTTCTGGAAGTTCGGCTTGTAGGTAGATAACCCCCTGAAATTGGACGGCAGCCCAGGCTGAGTGAACAACTGCTTGGAGATATTTCCAATGAACAGCCGATTGTTCACTGCTTCCACATGATAGCCAGCCGCAGGAAACACCTTTGACTGCGGAGCTACCATCGCGGCATCGCGGTCATACACATCCCCAATAGACGACGGCCATGTTTTCTTGAACTCCGCCAGAAACTCGAAGGGACTGTAGAGTTGATCGGCGAACATCTTCCACCGGCGGTAAAGCCGTGTCCATCGGAGGAAGTCCTCATAATCTTGCCCAGCAGATTCCGCATAGTGCTTGAGGAAATCTTCATAGGTGGCATCCACTCGCGCAGGAACCAAGCCCACTGGCGACTTCACATAGCCTTCCAATGCCGCCGAGAGAGATGTCGCTGTGTTGAACTGACAGATGAACGCCCGACTCTGCGCCCCTGCATTGGACTCCTCAACCTGCTCATTTTCCTCGAATCCATGATACCCGAAAGTTTGCTTGTATTGCCAAATCCCAGGCAATTCAATGCCAAGTTCCTCCGAGCCGACGATGTTGTTCTGGTAAATCGCCCGTGAGATATAGAAATCATGCGAAGAATCCTCAATGGCACGAACTGGATAAGGCAAGCCAGCGATGAGCCAAACATGAGCACCATTATACTCTTTATACCACCGAGGCCGATCCACACCATTGGTGAAGAAAATCTTGTCCTCAAACACCACCGCACGAACCCGATAGCCTTCTGATGGGAAAAAATCAGTAATGTCTGTAAGAAATACCCCATTTTTCTCTACACGGAGAGTTGTTCCAACTCCAGCACCAGCCTCATCAAAAAAAACGAATAGATAGCGGTTGCCATCCTTATCATACATGATGAAAAAGCCTCGGACAGTCGTGGAGAACACGGCGTCCGCATCCTCACTCCACCGTCCGAAGCCCTTGCGCTTCGATAAAGTTCCCGCCTCAATCACCTCTACATTCTGCGCCTCATACAGTTCGTCATTTCCAATCTGCCGAGGATCAAGAGCACGATTGATTCCTTTGCTGAAGAGGATTCGTTCTACTTGCATCTTTTCTCATAAGCCCTGAAAAGGTTGAACGACAGACGGCGTTACTTGACCAGCTACTTCCGATGCTCTCTCATCCCGAAGTCGAATATACTCCATCTGTTCATGTGCGAATGATTTCTGTTGATTCTCTAAGCATTTCCACAGTGTCCCATGATAGAGAGCCTCTACATCAATCTGCGGCACGATGGTATCCGCCGCATCGTCGTTAATGTCCTCTGCGTAGAGGGAAGCGAGAATCACAATGGAATCTCCATCTCCAATCGCCGGATAGACATTCAGAATTGTGCCCACATAGGAATAGAGATAACTCATCCCAGCAGTTGAGAGAGAACTGTCTGTGGCTCGAAAATCCGTCATCACCGATTCCGACACAGGTGTAGCCGCATAACCGTTCACCGCTACATAGTAAATCTTGCGCAGTGCAGGAATCTGAAAGATAGCACCTCCCCCTTCAAACTCCAACCCACGCAAAAACTCCCCGACCTTTCCGCTGTAGTCATTGAGAATCTCGCGCATGAAGAAGAGAACGAACTCCCACGAGATGCTGTCAGGAGACACACCCGCTGATACGAGTGCCGTGCGAATCATCCCATAGATTTGCTTGAAAGTGTAACCACGAATCTTCGCAATCTGCGTTGTCTTGGCAATGTCCGAATACGCCACATTGCGCTGATAGGGGAATACGCTTTGAATAAACGCAGGGGTAATATCTTCCATTGCCATCGTTAGGGTCTCTCGAATGCCGCAATGACAATCTCAAAATCTATATCCGCAGGCAAAGCCGATTCATGCAAATCCCCTCCATTGCTTCCCACGAGTTCAATCACACAGCCAGAAGTCGTCACATTAACCGCAGTCCATTGCACCTCAGAATCCGAAGTTTCCCCAAGGGGAGTCACAATGACCACTTGGGGGATATTCTTAAACACAATAGGAAAAGTGACGGTAGCACCTTCTGCAATCGTTTTCCATATCGGCCAAGCAATAGGAGGGTCTTCTCCTTGTCGAAGTTTCACCACTTGCACTTGGAGGCTATATTGCTTGTTGTGGAAAGTCAGCATCAGAGTTTCTCCATCGCAAAGATGAAGATTTCAATGTCCGTTTGAATCGGCATAACCGTCTCATCCTGCACATCGGTCACGCCACTACGCATCGTGAACTTCTCCGTCGTCAGCGATCCAGCTTCATACCACCAAGTGCCATCAGCAAACAACGGTGGGACAATGAGCACGACGGGTGGAGCGAGAAATTTCTCTGGGAAGTAGAAGGTGTATTCTCTCGCCAACCCATGATAATCTCCAACCGTCTGTAGCTGAACGATCTCTCTCTGGATCGTATATTTCTTCCCGTTGAACAGTGCCATTAGAGTTTCTCATGTGAAATGACAACGACAAAGAACTCCATCCCAACCGTCATAATCGAACTGGCAACTTCCAGAAGAGCCCCTGTAGTTGTTGCTGTAGCCTTCCATGTGCCTGTATCCCCATACGGTCTCACCACCCAACATTCCGGCACATTGACAAAAGCCTCTGGGAAAGACACATCATCATACGCTGTATCAATCGCTGAAGCTCCCGTCAATTTCACCTTATGAACCTGTATATGGTATTGCTTGTCAGAATAGCCCTTCATTCTTACAACCTCTCATGCGAAATGACAAGCACATAGAATAGTGGAGCGAGTGCTTCCGTCGCATTGTAGGGCATCGCGGAGGTTTTC
>Ga0194111_10004761_pt1 | contig 15687 bp, 6 predicted proteins | sample TA2KigC300mmetaG_FD_146194 | JGI IMG/M metagenome (GOLD analysis project Ga0194111, IMG submission 146194) | Freshwater microbial communities from Lake Tanganyika, Tanzania - TA2015033 Kigoma Deep Cast 300m | ecosystem: Environmental > Aquatic > Freshwater > Lake | place: Tanzania: Lake... | reverse complement strand
CAACACGATTGCGACAACCGCCGCGGCCAGCGGCGAGACAAGGCGAATGAACAAGGGGTGCGACAGAAAGGACATCGCGTCTTTCTGCTCGAGCCGCTGTCGGACCCGCGGCAAAATACTGGCATAGTACGAGCTTGCAGGACGAGAAGTCCGGCGCGATTTAAGATACCTGAAAACCTCTTGAACTGTTTCCAGTTCCGCCCGGCAGTGCGGACACGCACGAAGGTGCAGCTCGAGACCCTCCCTGAGGGGCTCTTCCAGACGACCGCCCACATAGTCGGGCAGAAGGTAGTCAACGTGTTCCGTGTGCACGTCTGATGTACTCCTGGATCTTCCGAACGGCGTGGAAATAGTTCGCTTTCAAACCACCAACGGATGTCTTCAAAATTCTCGCGATCTCCTCGTAGGAGAGCTCCTCATAGTATCGAAGCACAAAAACCGAACGCTGTTTCTTCGGCAGCCGTGCAATCGCTTCATCTATCAGGTCACGGTCCTCCTGCTGCTCCATCGCTTCATGCGGATCCTGCGCGCTCGTGTCCTCGGTATCGAAGAGATCGTCAATCCGGAAGAAGTCTTTGACCCTCTGCCGCCGAATCGCGTTCAGCGCGATGTTGACCGTAATCCTGTACAGCCATGTGAAAAGCGATGAATCGCCCCGGAACTCCTTCATCGATTCGTACGCCTTGCAGAACACCTCTTGCGTGATGTCATCTGCTCCGTCGTGGTCGTTGACGAACCGACGGGCAACCCAGTACACCTTCTCCTGATATCGCAAGACCAATCGATTGAACGCGGACTCGTCACCGCGCTGAAACAGCCGGACCAGCTCAAGGTCACTCTGTTTGGTCATCGAGCTCCGGGTATCTCACGTAATTTTGACAAAATCAGGGGAGAAAGGTTTAAGGGGCAAGGCTAAGGTTTCCTTCAACTGCCAAGACACTTGAAAGAAGAGAACCTTCGGCACAGATTGGCAGGGCTTTCCGATTCCTGAGAATTCACGCCACACGCTTCAGTACCATGACGGTCAGGTCGTCGGACTGGGGCTCTCCGGCCACGAACTTGTCCACATCCGTGACGATCGCCTCCTTGACCTCATGGGCGGACTTGTCCCCAGCGCGCTCGACTGCTTGAAGCAGCCGATCCTCGCCGTACTCCTTTTCAGACCTATTCATTGCCTCGGTGACACCGTCCGTGTAGAGAATGAGCGTATCCTTTGGATCGAGCGTGACAGTCTCTTGCTGGAACTCAGCGAAATCGAACATCCCGAGGGGCAGGCCCCCGGAAGTCAAAGGTATGACGAGTTTCTGCAGAGGTTTGTAGATGATTGGAAAGTTGTGGCCGGCGTTGACGTATGTGAATATTCCTTCTGAGAGGTCGAGTACACCCAAGAAGACCGTGATATACCGCTCGGGCTCGGTGTTGTTGTAGACGACAAGATTCAGCTTGGCTGCCAGTTCTGCCAGATTGAGACTTCCCTCGATATAGGCATGAATCGACGCGTGCAGAGTCGAGACGAGCAGGGCTGCCGGGACTCCCTTGCCAGAGACGTCGGCAACGACGAAGACGTACCTGTTCCCCGGCAAACCGATGATATCGTAGTAGTCACCGCCGACCATCTTGGAGGGCCTGGCCATTGCGTCGATGTCAAAGGAAGGGAGACTTGGAAGCTCTTTTGGCAGGAGGCGTCGTTGGATTGCCCCGGCGATCTCGATTTCCTTTTCGATCCGCTCCTTTTCGACGATGGCCTGGTGCAGCCGGGCGTTCTCGATGGCCAAAGCCGCATGGACAGAAAAGGCCTCAAGGAAGGACTCGTCCTCCTTGTCGAACGATCCCCGAACCTTGTTGAGGATTTGAAACACGCCGATGATTTTGCCCTTCCGATCGCGCATGGGCATGCAGAGCATGGTCTTCGTCTGGAATCCCGTGCGCAGGTCGAAGCCGGAGAAGAACCGCTTGTCCTTCCACGCATCCTTCAGGTTGACCGTTTTTCCGGTCTTCGCCACGTGTCCCGAGATGCCTGTTCCTATCGGCAATCGGATCTCGACGAGCTCTTTTCCTTTAACGACCTTCGACCAGAGCTCTTTCTTGTCTGCATCGATGAGGTAGATTGTGCCCCGAGCGGCCTTGAGGTTCTTTGTAGCCAGGTCCAGAATAAGGGTGAGCAGTTCGTCCAGATCCAGCGTGGAGTTGAGAATCCGCGAAGCGTTGATGAGGGCCTCGAGTCGCCGGATCTGGGTCATGTCTTTCGCTGGCGCTTTCTTGGCTTGAGGCATCACGCGCACCTTTTCAGCGAGGGGAAGATCGAATCTCAGTTCAGCAGTTTCGATATGCCCTCAATTATAGGGTGAATCTAGCTCATTGTCAAATGCGAGCGATCAAGTGGTTGCATCCGTTTTTGTGGGGGGGTCACGCTGCGAGCGAGTTGATGCGTTGACAACGCAGGGCTAGGAGATTGTTAGCACCTCGTTTGCTCCAACTCATGCCCTGACGCTTCATCCTTTTGCCAACAACGACATCGACCATTTTTTCGATAACGCCTGAACCCCAAATCGCTCCTGGCCGGAACTGAAGCCCATCGCGATTTTGCTGGAGATATTGCAGAAATTCATCCAAGGCTTTTCGATGCTTCTGATCTGACGGACGAAGGCTCTCCACATAGTGGATGGCCGTGCTGACCAGGCCCGTTCGGACCAGACTCAAGAAGCGCTGTGCTTGATGCTCTAACAACACTTCGTGCGCTCGACGCTTCAGATGATATAAGTCCAGTGTGTACCGACTCCCTGGGAAATGTCCCTGGCGCACCGTGCTGATCCAGCCACCACCATCGGCGATGCAATGCACTCGTTCCTGGCTGCCTAGTCCTAAACTTCGGCAATGCGTATACCATTGTTCACCGAAGGCCTCTACATCACTGACACGTGCATACACACTGCGCTGTAACGTCTTTTTCCGCTTTCCTTTACCTATGCGCTTCGTCCCTCGAAACAACACCCCCACCTTGACTTCCATGCGCTTGCGCCCATACCGATCCCGCTCTGCCGCTTCACGACTGGCAATCATGGTCCCATCTAACTCCATGGTGGCCATCACCGGCGAGCCTGCCTTGTCTGGTCCAGCTTGCGCTCGCTCGTAGATTCTGGCTCGCTGTCTCTCTAACTGCTCCTGTGCTTGCCCTCTTCCTGGACAATCTTCCAGAGCCTCATCCGTCCAAGCTGCAAGCCAAACTCCTCCTGCAACAGCTCTGCACTCCATCCATACGGCCGTTCTACAGCTAAGCGCACGCACCGCTCGCGGGCTCGGACCGTCTCTGACCCTATCCCATACACATCACGTAACGGATAGATCCGATGCCCTTGCTTGTTCTGATAATACCGTATCTGAATCGTCACCTGCCCAAAACTCGTCAAAACCCTTCGCTGCTTTAAACCCTTGTTCTCGTATCCTCCCCACCGAAGAACCTCCCGGCTGGCCTCCCGATCCAAACTCTCCAAATATGCCTTCATCTCCTGCCTCATCTGCTGCCGATGACGCTCCTCCAGCTCTTGCTCAAATCGTTTGACTTCCTCGCTATACTTCTGTAGCTTGTCTTTGCATCCTGTAGCATGCATAGGGTTTACCTCCTACGATCATTCTGTTCAACTCTATCGTAGCGTAAACCCTTTTCTATTTCAACTCCCCCCCCATTTATACGGATGCTACTCGATCAAGTTGTAGGTGGGGACGACGTCCGGACTACGTTGTATCAGTCACTCCTGCGGAAGCAGGAGTCCAGATCTAAGCTAATTTCTGGATTCCCGCTTTCGCGGGAATGACGTCAGTCCTGCCGACTCCTTCCGCGTACACAAAGAACCAGCCCCAACCTTTCGGTCGGGGCTGTATTTGATGCGGCACGTCATTCTCATCAGGAGTCTCCTCCTGACACCTCCTGAGCCGACCACGAACGCCGGGTTCAGGTTGTGGATTCGCCAGGAAGAGACTCCCGAAATGCACAGCGATTGCTGCGCAACATTTCGGGAGTCTACAATGCGTGTACATTAAGAAACATATGACACCTCACGAGCCGACCATCGATTCCGGGTTCAGCTGTGCACTTGCCAAGAACCCATCAGGACGTAAGTCCTGACGGCACAGCTTGGGAGAACAATCCGTATAGAAACACACAGCCCCGGCCTTTCGGTCGGGGCTGTATGAGAAAGCGTGTTCGAACTTCGGAGAGGACTTACTTGACCAGCGTCATCTTCTCCCATTTCGACCGAATTTAGCGAGCGAAGCAAAGCTAAATTCGTCGTCGGAATGAGGATCCCGTCCCGCAGGTCGCGGGACGGGATTCGAAGCGCTTACTTAACTAGCGTCATCTTCTTGGACGACACGAACTTGTCAGCCACGATGCGATAGATGTAGATACCGCTCGGCAGGCTGACTCCAGAATCATCCTTACCGTCCCAACTGATGTTGTAGAACGCAGCGCTCATCCTGTCACCCGTCATCAACGTCCTGACTTTCATACCAAGCAGGTTATAGATTTCGAGTGTAACGGGAGCTTCCTTGGGCAATCCGAACCGAATCGTGGTGCTCGGGTTGAAGGGGTTCGGATAGTTCTGCGCCAAGGAGAACTCTGTGGGAATAATAGGGGTCTCTTCGATGTCCGTTGTTCCTGTGACTGTAACCTTGAACGATGTCTCAATTTGGTCATCATCGACGTCTGTTCCAATAACGGTAACGGTGACAGGTGAGCTTGCCGGTGTTGGCATCTTACCGAGAACCAAGAGCGTGTCGCTGCCAAGAATTGAAACCACAACAAATGTCGTATCCGAGGTTCTCGCAGACCACGTCAATCTGCCACTGTTCCCGGATACGACGGGCGGCGAGGACAAGCTGATCTTCCTTGAACGGGCACCATCAGGAAGCACCAAGTCTGCAATCGGGTTAGCAATTGCCAACTTGGCTTTCAAGCCGTAGGCGAATATGGCACCTCCTGGCGTCAAGCCGTCGCTTGCCCCGACACAGACGACAGTTGGCACTCTGTCAACAAGGTAATTGTCGTATCGCGCGCCGTGCAATGACCACGTATTCGTGAGGTCACTAATAGTTCCTGGACGGCGAATGACTCTGATATTGGCCACATCGTCGAAATCCGTAAACCCTTCGGCAGTCAGCTCCAGATTGAAAACTCCATCTATTGGAGCTTCTTTGGTTGCTATGTACCAGGCAAACGTCGGATATCGCGAAATGTGCACTCCTTGATCGACGCCATTCAGGATGGGCAAGCCAATCGTTCCTATTGGCCGTGCGTCTTCGTACCTGACAGTCGCAGAAACGCCAAGGTCTTTGCTTATGCCGACGAAGGTCAGCGACACGGGACGGTAATGGTTTGCGTCTCCGACCGGGAACTCGTTGCGCCCGTAGGTTGTGATATGACCGCTCTTAAGAGGTACAGAGACATTACCTACGACGTGGCTCCTCTCACCTGCGGCGACATTGTGCAGAAAACCGGAGGAGACCGAGCCGACTGTATTCTCTTTGAGAACGACGGAGCTTCCAGCTTCCGTGTACACAAGGCCTCTCTTGAAGGTCAAAGTCCTCTCGCAAGTGAGGGGTCCGCCGATGATTGTCACTTTGCTCCCAGAGCTCGCTTTCTCGATCGTGATCGAACCGACAGAAGACCCGGTGGAGGGAACCACGATGGTCTGATCGGTTGACCCGGCTAACGCCAGAGAACCGGTACCTCCGATGATTGGCGCGGTCGCTTTGGCAAAGGCAACATCAACTTCGATCTTGAGATGACCTAACGCAGTAACGAGAGTAGAAGTGCCTATGTTGACGCTGTTGCGAACTCCCAATAGTGCGCTGATCGTCACCGATGAGTTGATTGTGGTCTGCGCGTTGGGAACATTGTAGCTTCGTGTAAACACAAGATCTTTGACGCTGGCTGGCAGCTCCGCTCCGGTGGTCATAGCGCCATCTGCCTCGTAGACAACGTGGATCTCCTTGCCACCGAAAGCCAACGTGCCGCCATTGAGAACCACAGAAGCAGAACTCCTCCGCTTGATAGTGCCACGGTCGACCACTGTCAATGTGCGATCGGCTGTGGTGCCCAAATCTAGAACACCGGTCCTCAACTCAAGCGTGTTCACCGATCGGTCCCCTGGCAACTCAATCATGTCCGTGGGCGTGGTGTTCGCAACCCGGAGGGTCGTAACCAGCGCGGACGGCGTAGATGGCCAGACTTCTGCATCCAACAGTGTCCCATCTTTGGCCTGATCGACGACCAACGTGATCGTGCCGTCATATACAGGCGCTTCATCGAATCCGCCGGATCGATAGTTCACTGTCGCTGCATTGCCGACCGCTAGGATTGTAGTGTTGTTTGTGTTGGCGTTGTTAATGTCTGGTGTGGCCTGGACATCCAGATTGCCGGTCACCGTCACGACTCCCGTTTGGTTTGCCAGAGATTGCGTCGCATCTGCTGTAAATCTCAGGTTCGGAATCGAGAATGGGATTGAGCCATGGTTGAACACCGGCGTGTTCATAACAAGGTACCCAGTCGTCGCAGCGTACGAGCCGCTTGTACCGAGCTTTGTGTACGCACCAGTGATCTTCAAATCATACGCGTCTAAGTTCAGTTCGCCCCCGCTATGCACGAACGCCTTCGTGACTTCAACGCTGCTCGCAGCGCCCGTGAGCGCTAGGTGCACATCATCCGAGACGGTCAACCTGTCGATTGTCACATCATCAGATGCCTTGAGGATCAACGGTGGTCTGGCTGCGTCAAGCTCGAGAACAGCTGTAGCAGCAGCCGGCGGCATCGATGCAAAGATCGCCGTCCCAGCACCCATTGTCAGCACAGATCCAGCGGCCGTGAGTGTTCGACCGTCGCCGATCTGGATGCCTGCACCGATCCCGACAGATGATGCTTTGGTGACTGCGAGATTCCCCGAAATTACGAGGTTCTGACCCCCACTCATAAGCTCAAGATTGCCTCCTGCCGCGCCCACGGATACTTCCACGTTCGCATCGATTGTCGCGACGGCCGCGTTGATCGTCAAGGAGGTTGCTCGTATCGTTTCGAACCGGACGAGGCCGCTGCCGCTTAACCTTGCACCACCGGTGATGCTGTGCGCCGATCCACGCATCGTGAGAGTGTAGGTCGCGACGTCGATCAAACCAGCAACATGGTGTAAGTTGTTGCTGACCATAAGGTCCCCGCCTAGCGTCAACTCGTTGCCAGTATTAGCAGTTGCGATAGAGCCAAGGTGAGTGCTGCCCGCACCAGCGCCTGTTCCCATTCTCACCGTCAGCGTGGCGGTGGAATTCGCGAACCGTATCGTACCGTTGGCTGCACTCGGATCACCGTCGATCACGTCGTCCGTTCCGAATGCTCCAGCTCCCTCCGTGAAATCGGCACCCATCTGCCGATCGATGATGCCCCTCGGTCCATCTATCACGTTGCCAGACGAAACCACCAAGATCGGCGGCAGCAGGCCGCTACCCAAGATGGCTGTTCCGCCTGCGCGGCTGAGGATGAGGATGTCTTGAAATGAAGTGAAATCAGCAGCATCAAGGTTGACGATCTGGCCATCAATCTGCATCTCTGCGCCCTTCATCGTGATTGCCTGGTTCTGGGCGATGGCCAGCGTCTGATGCTGGTTTACCGTCAACTTCCCGTTAACCGTCGGAGATGCAGTCAGGGTCACAACGCCACGAGCGGGAGCACCTTTTCCATCTGTAATGGTTCCGGCCCCGTTGCCGCCATTGGCTGTTGCGACGGTGACATTGTTCAGCTTGTCGACCGTTGCGGGAAGTTCGTTCGACGAAACCTTGTCGTGCCCGACGTATGTCAGATTGACCATCGAGTTTGTCCCGATGATCGGGGCTTGCCGAAAAGTCCCCTTGTCACGCACGATCGTCGGCGTCACGGTCTCGTTGTCGATTGTGATGTTGTTTGTATTGTCGAATAGCCCGGCCGTCAGATAAAGAATGCCCGTGAACCTACCGATGCCAGCCAGGGCCGCAACAGCAGTGGCCACGTTGACCTCGAAGTCACCGAAATCCCCAGCGCCCCCGACGTTCTGCGTCGTACCGCTCATCGAAACGAATCCGTTGTTGATTGTCGTGTACCCCGTGATATTCACGAAACTCGCTACTCCGGTGATAACCACGTGAGCACCATCCAACTGAACGACGCTGGATGTGGAGCTTGTGCTGAAGACAACGTCACCCTGGACGCGCAATCTGCCTCCACGTATCGCAACACCAACAGGAAGCATTCTGTCATCTTGAATCCTCAGCGAACCCGGGACATAAGGTTCGAGAGTTCCAATCTCGAGGGACTGAAGGACTGATCCGGATGGTCTCCTCAACACGAGAGCGGTCGCTGAGCCATGCAGAATCTCAGGACTGCTGGCGATACCTCCGATTCTACAGGTGGAGCCCACGACTTCAAATTGACGAGGCGCTTCCCCCAGATCGATCGTCCCGCCCGTCAACTCCAGATCACCACATTGAATTAGACCTGCAGCATTGCCTATTCCATTTTCAGGATCATCGGTGTCCAGACCCTGGAGATCAAGGAAGCCACCATCGAGTATCAATCCTCCAAGGAGCCTGATCATCCCGCTCGTGAGGCCGGGGAATGCCATTCGACCGCCCGCACGACACAACGTTGAACCGTGAACGGTGATGCCTCCGTCCTGCAGATGGCTGAAGACAATCTGAGCCGAGCCGACGAGCGTCAAATCTCCCAGAACCGTGACAGACTTTCCGGCAGTAGGAACGCCGAAGAGGATGTCAGCATGTGGTTGCGTTCGCGAATTCACCATCTCCCCGCGAACAAGTAGATTACCTCCTCCGAACCGAATGATGCCGCCCGCTCCACCCGACGTGCCGACTTTCGACACGGTGATGTCGCCAACAGATTTTCCGTTAAAATCAATCTTCCCATTCGAACGCGACTCAGTGGGAGTGAGGAATGAGGTCAGGTTTGTGACTTCCCCGATTTCCATTGCCCCGGCAACATCGTTGTCAAAGACTATACAACCATTCCCTTCAAAACTGCCCGAATGCGTGTGCCCGCCCGAGAGCACGGCTGTGTTGACAAGCGATCTTGAAACAAATGCTCCCCCGCTGCTCCCGTTGAACGCGAATCTGATCGTGCCGTTTCCCATCGCCGTTGCCACCGACAATGGAGGCAAGTCGAACGACAGATATGCCGCATTGAAGACATCCCCAAGGTAGATGCCGCTGTTCAGAGCCTCAAATACAATTGATCCATTATCGTCATTGCCGGCAGCCGTCGCTGTTCCCTCAATACGGACGTTGTTCCTGATTGCACCGGTTATCGTTGTCGGCATGTCCCCAAATCGAATCTGTGCCTGACCACGGTTTGTGATGCCGGCACGCATCGTCAGCGTCGAAGCGAGCACGACGTCCCCGTTGATCACGATTCCGCGAGCCATCCTGTTGGCAAATACAATCGATCCGACTCCTTCGTTCCGAATCTCTCCCGAAACATACGTGATCCCTTCGACCTCCCGTCCAATGGTGACCGTTCCTGAACCCGAGTTTCTGATGGCCCCCTGTACCTCCGGTACCGTTGCAGACGAGACCCCGGAGAGCTTGATGTCCAAGCTCGCGCTTCCCAGCGCATTGATATGCCCCACTGCCGCGGCGACAATTCGAACCGACGCACGAGACGTCGAGCTAAGTGAAGTGGCTTCGAGCCGCGGCAATGCTGCCGAGGGTGCTGCCACATGGATGCTGTCACCGAGTCTGAAGGTAATACGACCGTTGGTAATTGACTGGACAATTGTGTGCACAGCGTGCTGTCCCTGCTGATTCCGGAGAACTAGCGTGTTGCTACCGAGGTCAAAAGGTGCTCGGATGAACAGCTCGCCATGCGCAGTAATGTTCCGGTCTGCGATGAGTCCGTAAAGCCCGCCGACCATCAAGTTTCTGCATGAAATGGTGTCATCCGCGGGCGGAAACTCATCGCCGAGAGTGACCGGCCTTCTCAGATTGTTATAGTAGAAGTCAACGTCGCCATCGTAGCGTATCCGTCCAACACAGGTTCCACCCGCTCTCGTGATGGAATTGCTCACCGTGAAGAGATTTGCCAGACTTCTAAGCTCTCCGCGCGTCAACCAGAGTCCACCTCGCAATCTGAACCCTTCACCGTCGAATAACACGGTATGTTCCCGCGGCGGTAGACTGTTATTGATCTCCAGCCCTGAAAGAATCTCAATCACGCCGTCAATGGCGCGCAGCGAGATATGCTTTGCTCCGGTCTGGACAATCGGGAGTTCACCCGTGTTCGGACCATACGCGAGTCCTGTGGCCGCGATGACGATTACGTCGCCACTCGAAGCAGACTCGATCGCAGATGAGATGGTACGCCGTGGTCCTGTTCTCACCCCCGAGACGACAGGCGCCAAACCATCGTACTCATCAGATCCAATCCCATTGTTCACATAAAGCGTCTTCTGCTGCCCCACGCCTTGCGCCGATGCGTGAACAATGAGCCACAGGAGAATGAAAAAGATTCCTTTGGTCCTGAATGAACCCGTCGAGCACACATGTCCCGCTATCTTCTTGAGAGCCATAGGTTGCAGATCACCGGTAACCAAGACTGTCACCTAAAAGTCATTCTGATCCGCCGGCGGCGGAACAGAATCTGACTCAGATCCTAATGCCATTCTGATGCGCCGGCGCAGAAGAATCTGACATATGCGCTCTCCTCAGATCCTTCGCTTCGACGGTGCTTAGGCTCTGAACTCCGCTCTTAATGACGTAACACTTGATCAGATCGTTCGCTCCGACGGGCAAGGGGCTTTGAGCTCCACTCAGGATTACGATCTGGTCCTTTTGGTTCAACCTCGTTTCTTGACCTGTCGCCCGGCAGGCTGCGCCCCCACGAACGACTCGTCGCTCAGTCGCGTAGGTAGCGGGCCGGGATTCATCCAACGGTGCCCAGCAAAGCCAGTCTGCCGACGCGTTCGTGAAGACTTAATTGTCCGCCCGTCTGACTAAAAAAAGGCATCCCCGCTGGGGGATGCCTTTCCATTTTCGGACGATATTGGCGGCAAGGTTACTTCAGCAGCGTCATCTTCTTCGATGCGTGGAAATCCCCCGCCTTGAGACGATACAGATAGATGCCGCTCGGCAGACTGACACCGGCATCATCCTTCCCATCCCACACGGCCTGATGAAAAGCTGCGCTGAGTACCTGGCCATCGATGAGCGTTCGAACCTTCACGCCAAGAACATTGTAGATCTCAAGACTCACAGGAGCCTCTTTCGGCAGCCCAAACCTCAACGTGGTAGTCGGATTGAACGGATTGGGGTAGTTCTGGCTCAAGGAGAACTCTGTTGGTACAATGTCCTTGTCACTTTCCACATCTGTGATCGTGAATTGCCAGAAAGTGGAATCCTTTAACCCTCCAGCATCCGCGAAGACTGCGGTAACAGTCTGAGTCCCCGCTACGAACGCAAACGTTTTCGTAAAGGTTGAATCAGGTCCGGTCTTTTCGACCACAGCGTTCACCTTCCACGTGTACGTCAACGCATCACGGTCCGGATCCGATGCACTCACCTTGAATGTGAAAGGTTTGTTGAATGAAATAACGCTCACACTCGCAGGGTCTCTGGAAACAAATACCGGCTTCCGATTCACGTTCGTGACGGTCACTGTCGCCCGAGCGGTATCTGCCATAAGACCGTCACTGACGACCGCGGTGATCGTGTATATGCCTGCTTGCTCATAGTTGGGCGTCCACGAGAAAACCCCGGCGGGCGTGATCACAGCACCCGCTGGCGGGCTAACCAATGAAAAGGTCAGAGGATCGTTGTCCGCATCGCTCGCCGTATAGGTGAACGACAGAGCCTGGTTTTCTGCAATCGTCGTATTCGCCAGCTTGTTGACAAACATGGGCGCTGAATTGGATGTGATGATCACCTTCCCGTCAACGCCGCCAACCGCAGGAACCCCCTCGTTATATTGGACGCTGAGGAATTTGACGTCGCTTGTTCCCACCCCTACGACAGTACCGACGAGATTCACCAACGTCCCGGTTCCGCTCAGCGCAGTCGTACCCGCGGCGCCAACCGTAATCCGCCCAGAAACATTGGTGTTCGGCACAATCGTCATTGCGGCTGACTTCGTTCCTTGAGCGCTAACGCCCGTCAGCTTGATGACCGTTGTGTCGAATGACACGGTGAACTGGTAGGATAGAACATTCAGACCTGTTACATCATCCGTCGCCACTGGTACTGTGATGGACGTTCCCGGTGTGGCCCGCAATGTCACATCGGTGATCCGAGCCGCTAGCTGCGGCACAACCACGCTTCCGCTCGTGACGGTGGCGGTCGGTGTTCCCTCATTGAACTTGAACGAAACGAAGGTCAACGGACTCGTTCCTTTTCCAACGAGGTCGCCAACTAGATTGATAAGCGTGCCACTGCCGCTGAGAGCTTGAGTGGTGGCGGCGGCAACCGCAATGCGTCCGGATGTAACATTCGGCACTATCGTCATGCCTGACGAAAGTGTACCGGACGACGAGATGCCGGTGATCTTGACGATCGTCGTATCAAATGTAACTGCAAAATCGTAAGCGATTACTCCCTTGCCAGTGAGATCGCCTACCGTGACTGGTATTGTTACTGAAGCTCCTTGCTGACCCTGAACAGTCGGCAAACTAACGCTGACTTGCGCAGTGCTCACAGACAATCCGAGGACAAGCAGAATCAGGACCAATACCAGCCGCTTCACCGATAGAAATCTAAAGTTTCTCATCTTGGCCCCTCTATATGTTTGGTCATGTATATCGGGTTTTCCCAGCAGAAAATGTGTGGGGCATCACGCGCCCCACACACCTGCTGCCCTCGACTACTTCATCAAGAGCATCTTCTGGGTAGAAACGAATGACCCTGCTTGAATGCGGTAGATGTAAAGACCAGTCGACACAGTCCGGCCACCTTCGTCTCTCCCGTCCCACTGGACTTTGTAGAAGCCTGCCTTCTGTTCTTCACTCACCAGCGTACGAACCTTCTGACCCAACGCGTTGTAGATATCCAGCTTCACAGAAGCTGACTGCGGTAGCTGGTACCTGATCGTCGTGCTCGGATTGAAGGGGTTCGGGTAGTTCTGCTCAAGAGCAAAGACGGTCGGAACCGCAGCAACCTCCACAGCTTCGACTGTCTTCCGTGCCTCATTAAGCAAAATCGAGGTCGAGAAGTTCAGGCGCTCCCGTACGTCCTTGAGGCGCAGCGTCACCGTGGCGAGATCGCCACCGGAAAGGGGCTTGGTGCCCGCCATGGCAATGCGCAGCTCGCCGTCAACGACATTGTGAAGAGCCTGCCATCCCTCGGGGAGCTTCATCGAGATTCCCTCAAGAGACACCTTCGACACGTCCATCGGGCTTCGCAGCTCGACGGAGTAGATGCCGCTGGCGTCTTTCGAGAGTTTGAGAGCCATCGAAACGACCTCTGGATTCTTCGTCGCGGAAGGCTCGCTCCAATTCAGCGAACCGATTGGCATCGCGTTCATGGCAGCGCCGTCAGCCTTTTTCAGAGATGTCGACGGAATGACGTACAACCCTGCCACATGCTGCAGGATCAACGCTGCGTCGAAGGCAGAGATCGTGCCGTTTGCAGAGGCATCTGCGGCAAACAACGCTGCTGCATCGGTCAACCTCGCGATTCCCGTAACGTGTTGCAGCACAAGCGCTGCGTCGAACGCAGAAATCGAGCCGTCACCGGACACATCGCCGCGGACGCGGCTCCGGTTGACGCTTACGCTGATCGAGAGCGTGTCCGTGCCCGGCACGTCGCCGGCGCCAGTGCTGACACCATCTGTTACTGCAACGCTAATCGCGTAAGTGAGGCTCGCATCAGCAAACGATGGCTTCCAAGTGAGCGCACCGGCGGCGGTGACTGTGGGATTAGCGGAAGCTGCTGGGTTGATGCTCACAAAGCTATACGTGAGAGCATCACCATCAGGATCAGTCGCTGACAGCGTCAGCTTCAGCGTATCTTTGTCAGTGATGGTTTGAGCAGAAACTGCCGCAAACGCTGGTTTACGGTTCACATTGACAACTGTGACGGCTGTCGTGGTTGTGGTTGTGAACTCACCGTCGGTTGCAGATACTGTGATTGTGTAGTTGCCAGCCTGCGCATACGTCGGTGTCCACGTAAATGCACCCGTGCTGCTGTTGATTGACGCACCAGTCGGCGGACTCACAAGCGAATATGTGATTGTCTCGCCAACGTCCTGAGGAGTAGCGGTATACTGCAAGCTCAGCGCAGAGCCTTCATTGACTGATGCAGTCGTCGGCGCAGCCGTGAACGCCGGAGGACGTGTCGGGATACCAATTGAGAACCGTGCGCCTTGCGTCACGACACCACCGGTGGAATTGGTGTTTCGCACAGTGACAACGGAATCGCCTGCCGACACTTCAAGGATATTGCTGTAGTTCACCCCCGAGCCTTGGATCGACCACGGGTTGATTTCAGCCGCACCATCAAACCTGCGAATGATTCTCAAGTCGTCGACCGTCGTGAATGGGCGACCCAGGTTCGTTCCGACGAGTTCGACATCAAACGACTGAGATGCGCCGAGACTGATGGTGGACCTCACAAGCCAGTAGAAGTCGGGATAGCCGCCGATCCTCTTATTCGTACTCGGATCAAGTACAGGCAATCCTACGCTTCCTAGCGGACTTGAGTCAATGTGCTTCACCGTAATACTCGTCCCCGTGATCACATTGCTCGGGAAGGTAATAGTATACGGACGATATCTCGTCGATGAGCCAACCGGATATTCATACCTTCCGATTCCCGCTGCTCCTGCCGGAATCGCCCGCTGAAGGTTCCCGATTACATGGCTTTGGTTAGACCCTGTTACTCCAGCCCTGGTAAAGCCGGGGTTAGCGCCAAGAATCAGATTGTTGGTTCCGGTGTTGACGAGGCCATTCGTAAGCGTGAGCAGCGTCCCAACTGTTAGGTCTGCACCAGTAATGGTTACCGTGTTTGCAGCACTGGTTTTGTTGATTGTCACGTTGGGTATCGTCGTGGCCGCCGCCAACGTAATGGCTTGATCATTCGATCCGGTGAAGCTCAGGGATCCAGCCCCCGCGATCGCACCTGTGCCCGAAATTGTGAGGTCACCTTGGAGCACCAGGGTTCCAGTGACCGTGACAGTGACGCCTGTCGCGACAGAAACATTGCCCACGATAGTTGTCGTGACGGCCGCATTGACAGTCATATTGCCATTGATCGTCGCCGTCCCACTGACAGTCCGAGTCGAATTCAGACTCACAGAGGCACCCGAAGAAACCGTTAGATTGTTTACCACCGTGGGTGCACTATACTCTGGACCGCTGTTACCCACTGCACCGCTGGTGTATGTAAGATTGATGCTCGCGGCACTGAGGGCTCCATTCGTGGTGTTTCCATCTGGATCGAGGTTTACAGTAGCATTGTTGGTTCGTGACACGGTACTTCCGCTGGCCAGCGTTACAGTGATATTATCCGCCGTACCGAAGACACCGCGTGTCAGCGTCAAGTTGCCGTTGATAGTCCTGCTTGCTCCGAACCTCACTTCATCCCCGGCCGTGGCCATGTTTACCGTGACATTGTTAGCAAGCGTAGTCGGAGTGGTCGGCCAGTACGTCGAGCTAACGGTCAATGGAGCAC
>Ga0194111_10004747_pt1 | contig 15705 bp, 13 predicted proteins | sample TA2KigC300mmetaG_FD_146194 | JGI IMG/M metagenome (GOLD analysis project Ga0194111, IMG submission 146194) | Freshwater microbial communities from Lake Tanganyika, Tanzania - TA2015033 Kigoma Deep Cast 300m | ecosystem: Environmental > Aquatic > Freshwater > Lake | place: Tanzania: Lake... | reverse complement strand
TTCTGCCCTCCCCCCCACCCCCCCATCCCCCCTCCCCCTCTCCCAACCTTGGGAGAGGGGGAGGGGGGCGCAGGGGGGAGAGGGTGAGGGCCTACGCCATAGACCCCATCGCCTGCGAGGGCTGCGCCTCCTGCTTCTACCAGTGTCCGGCAGGGGCCATCCGCATGGAGGAGCAAGTGGCCGGGCGGTGGTTCCACTCCGATACCCGTTTCGGCCCCCTCTTTCATGCTCACCTCTTCGCCGCGCAAGAGAACTCCGGCAAGCTGGTGACGCTGGTCAAACAGCAGGGGCGACTGCGGGCTCTGGACGAGGGGCGTGAGCTGCTCATCGTGGATGGCCCGCCAGGCATCGGCTGTCCGGTCATCGCCGCCAGCGCGGGGGCCGACCTGGCCCTGCTGGTGGTGGAGCCCACTGTCTCCGGCGTCCACGACCTGGAGCGCATCCTGACCACCACCAACCACTTTGGCGTGCCGGCCCTGGTCTGCATCAACAAGGCCGACATCAACCCACGGCGGGCCAAGGAAATCGCCGCTTTCTGTGCCACGCAGGGGATCGCGTTGGTGGGACAGGTGCCCTTTGACACCGTGGTTACTGAGGCCATGGTGCAGGGCCTGCCGGTGACGGCCTTCAGCGATGGCCTGGTGAGCCGAGCATTGCGGTGCATCTGGGCACGAACCAGGGAGGTATTGAGGCCATGACCGACAAGGGGCAATTTGACATTGCCTGCACTTCTGTTTATGATTATGAGAGGGTGAGCGCAAGATCCAGAGGTACGTCAGGAGGATAACTTCGTCAAAGGCAATGCACCAACTGTGCAATGCTACCCGGTCTCGTCAGGTAAATCGGCTACGATTGGCAGCCAGCGCGACGATGTGGCTGGCCATGTCGGGGTAACTGAAACCGGCTACTTCCGCCGCCAGAGCAAAGCTCCCGTCGTCGCAGATGTCAGGATTGGGGTTAACATCCAGCACGTAAGATACACCGTCCCGCACGCGGATGTCCATCCGTCCGTAGTCACGGCAACCCAGGGCCCGATAGGCAGTCACGGCCACGGTCTCGATGCGGGCCTTGAGCCCGCCATCCACCGGCGCCGGGCACAGGGTGCGGATCAAACGGTACGGAAGTGATCCCGGCTCCCACTTCGACTCGTAGGTGCACAGGCGGTCGTGCACATCGCCAAAGGCGGAGAAGTCCATCTCCGCCAGGGGGAGCACCTGGGGGCGGCCATTGCCCCACACCGCCACGTGGAATTCGCGGCCGTCAATGAAGTCCTCCACCAGAGCAGGCTGGTTGAACGTCTCCAGGACGTAGGCCACGCGGCGCTCCAGGTCCTGCGGCGTGTCCACTACCGCTTCTCGGGTGATGCCAAAGCTACAATGCTCGGCCACGGGCTTGACAATGGCCGGGAAGTGGTCCCACCCATCGGCCTCTGGTTGGCGAAATACACGTCCGCGTGGCGTGGAGATGTGGCGCGTGTGGAGAATTCTTTTGACCCGCCACTTATCCTGGGAGATGAGCAAGGTCTGGGCATCGGCACCCGTGTAACTGAAGCCCAGAGCTTCCAACACCCACGGCACTAGATGTTCTGCCTTGGGAGCACCTTCCAGGCCGTCGCACCAGTTGAAGATGATATCCTGTGACGGGTCGAAATCCCTGATCACGGCCTCCACGTCCCGGTGGACGGCTCGCGAGGTCATGGGATGCCCGGCCTCGATCAGCGCTGATTCTAACTTCTCGACGGCGGTCAGCACTTCTTGGAGGTCCGGCTCGCTCCAGGTTCTGTCCAGATTGTAGAGGAGTAGGACAGACGCTTTCGAGGTGCTCGTTCTCCGTGCCCACGGGGTTGGGCCGGAGACGTCCGGCTTGCGCACATTGCGGCCGCTCGTCTTTGCCGTAGCCTGCACCATGGCTCGTCTCCTCCTTGTTGTACGGCCGCTCGCAAGCCGTATGATTCTGCATGGCGGCCATCAGCACATCGGCCATGTCAACGTCTTGATTCCTGGCCTGCGTAAAGAATCAGCAGACAGATTTTAGCAGAGCTTCTGGGGTCTGTCAAATAGAGATAGTCCTTCTACCAAACAAAGTGACCGGTGGTTAATTTCAGTTACAGGAGCGGCCACTGGCGCGGAGCGCGTGTGGGCCGACTTCAACCCAGAGGAAGGCGAGCGGAGCATCATCGAGCGCTTCAAGTCCTTTGGCGTTTTCACCGTCGTCTTCGCCGGGCTGGTGGGTGTACTCAACCTTTGCGCCTTCGCCACGCTTATCTTCTTCGTCTCCTATCTGACGCTGAGCGGGCGCAAGGGGCGGGAGGTTCTGGTGGTGGGGGCGGCTTTCACCCTGGGCGTGTTCCTGGCCTACCTGGTGGTGGGGTTGGGCTTCTACAAAGTACTCGATCTGCTGGGCGACCTGCTGACGACGTTAGGACGCTGGGTGTATGGGCTGACCGCCCTGTTGTGTGTCGGGCTGGCGGTGTTCAGTTTCAACGATTTTCTCAAGGCCCGGCGGGGCGAGATCGGCGACATGGCGCTGAACCTGCCCCACGGGCTGCGGATGCGCATCAACGCCGTGATTCGCCGGGGGCGCAAATCGCAGGCCTTCGTCGCAGGAGCCTTCGTCACCGGTATAGTGGTATCGTTCCTGGAGCTGGCCTGCACGGGCCAGGTCTATCTGCCGACCATCGTTTTTGTGATCAGCCAGCCGGCCATGCGGGTGCGGGCCTTGCTCTTCCTGGTGCTCTACAACCTGCTCTTCATCCTGCCGCTGGTGGTGGTTTTCATCCTGGTCTACTACGGCAGTGCTGGCTCGAAGCAGTTGACTCACTTCCTCCAGCAGCGTGCGGCGACGGTCAAGCTGGGGATGGCGCTGCTCTTCGCAGCGCTGGCGACCTGGCTGACTGTCGGGATAATCGCATAAGATCAAGCTCACGCTGAACCTGTTTGTCCTGGCAGCAAAGCAGTGAAAATCCTGGCCAAGCCTATGAAATTGGGTATTGATTTTTGCCTCAGTCTGTGGTACAATAAATAGTAGAGATTGGAGGGTAGCATCGTCGTAGTCCTTGTTCCAGACTAGTTCACCGAGGAGGGTAGTGTGAATGATTGACAGCCATCTTCTATCCTGGGAGCAATCCTAGTAGGCGGTTGGCTGTTTATTTGTGCCGGCGCCGCCGTTGCGATATAATTGGGGTGAGCTGACTTCCACGGCGACACCGGCGCGCTGGAGGCAGGTTGGCAGTAGCATAAACGGAGCAAATACTTCTGTACCGCAGTGGCTCGTTGCCTGTCATCATAACTATCGCGCAACAGGGTTCATTCGCTTTTGGGTATCAAGTTTAATGACTAAGCCCGAGAACCTCCAAAACATACTCACAGAGATAGCACAGGATGTTGCCAGCAAAAGTGACAGCCGAATTGCTGCGGAAGCTTTTGACGTCTACAGACGATGTTTGGAGCCTCTTGCAGAACCTTATGTTCGCAATGGGTTTCTCGATGAGGACAAGGCACTGCCCCGTTTCTTGTCTGAGACAGCTACCTTACATTTGGTCGTGTCACTTATCCCTCAGTGGTGTGCTGTGCATAATCTCGGCTGCGCAGAGAGTTTCTGGGATATCCATCCAGAAGCACGTTTTTTCTCATGGTACAAAGTCCCAAAGGCACTTTCATCCGAAATAAGAAACTGGGTTATCGCTCACTCAGATATTACCGATGTGCTTCAAGCTGTCGCTCTAGTTGCAGAGAGTTCTCTAGCAGGACTCAGACGTCGTTCCCTGGGAGAGTTCTTCACTCCTACTGAGATAGCTCAGCACTTGGTGGCTCTCACTGATTATGATCCCCTCACAATGCTTGAATATAAGGTGGCTGATCCAGCTTGTGGGAGCGGAAATCTGTTAGCGGCTGTGGTTGCAAAGACTGTTCAGGCAGCGCAATCAGGTTTACTAGACCCAGTTACAGCTATCTCCAGCATAAATCGTAATATCTGCGGCTTTGACATACAGCCTATTGCAATCCTTTTGACTCGACTCCAACTCCTACTTGCGAGTCTGTCTATTCTAAAGTGCTCTGGATTGTCCGACACGAATGTGTACGAAACCTTATCGTTTCCTTGTGTGCAATTACGTGATCCGCTCTCAACTCCTGAAGATCTTTGGGACTTGTTTGCGCCATTTGACATTGTAATAGGCAATCCGCCTTTTCTGAAAGTAACCAAAAAGCAGTTGCCTTTCGTGACACACTATAAGGATATTCTAGCAGGCCAGCCCAATCTCTATCAGTTGTTCCTATGGTGGGCTATACGGGCAACTCGAGTTGGGGGTCGTGTGACCTTCTTGGTTCCTCAATCCATGAGGGCAGGACAATACCTTCGCAAGCTACGCAGGGAGATTGCCAACACCTGTGAGATGACTGCTATCACCTGCTTTGTGGATCGTACTGGCGTGTTTGACTCCGTGGATCAGCAGATGATGATCTTAGCCCTAAGAAAGCTAACAGAAGAGTCGAAGAGGGCTGATGTTGCTGTCCAGATAAGCGCAAATGGGCAATCACTGGCGCGCCGGTCTGTGTTAAAAGTAGGCCAGGATCAGTTGGTTTGGATGCAAGAAGATAAGCCTATCTGGTGTATCTCAAATGAGATGATGGATTATGCGATTCTGGCCAAAGTGTGTGAGGGACAACCTGTTCTAGGAAGATCGAAGGAGTTCAAGATCCTCAACGGTGGTTTCGTGTGGAATCAACACAAGGAAAGATTGAGATCAACAGAAAGCGATAACACATTACCACTTATCTCCTCCGCTTCAATAGGTGTTCATCAATTTACGTTCCCGCCGTCTGGTAAGCGGGTTTCCCAACGATTGTTTGCAGACGCAACACCCCCAATCGCGGAACCTACTCATAAGACTCGACCTATTCTGCTGAAGCGCACTACTCCAAGAAAAGCGAGAGGGCGACGAATTGTCGCAGCCCTGTTGTCCGATGATTTTCTTGCTAAATACCCAACCTACTTTGTGGAAAATCATGTTAATCTCATTTGTGCAACACAGCGTAGCACAGCAGACCGCCATCTGTCTGGACTTTCCGCTTGGCTCAACTCCAGACTAGCCAACTTCGTCTTCAGTATGATGAATGGGTCATCTCATCTATCGAAGTTTGAGCTGGAACTCATACCTGCGCCTATGCCCCTGTTGGGAGAATTGAGCGATCTTGCCAACACCTTGCTCACTAGCCCCACTGAGAAGCGGCGTGAGATACTGAACCAGATCGATACGAGCGCGTTCAAGTTCTTCGGGCTTTCGCCGGAGGAATCTCATCGAGTTATGCAAGTAGTCCCGCCTGTTATTTAGGGAGCGAGCGTTATGGCAAAGAAACCAGGGGATCAAGAAGAGCTCTCTTTCTCTATCACCGCTCGAACTGCGCTCTTGTTGGGCCGAGAGAGCATCTCGAGCCCAGTAGTGGCGGTGCTTGAACTCGTCAAGAACGCCTACGACGCTGATGCCAATAACGCAACTGTCCGTTTTCGCAAGGCAGGCACATCTGAGGGTACAATCGAGATTTCAGATGATGGCCATGGAATGACTTGGGAGGATATTAAGACCAAATGGATGGTCATCGGGACAGACAATAAGCAGAGGGAGCCGATTTCTCCAGGTGGGCGCATCAGAGTCGGTGAAAAGGGTATTGGGCGTTTTGCTTTGGATCGTTTGGCATCTCAGGTGGTTTTAGAAACGACACCCAAGCTTCCTGACCGTGAGCCAGCAGAACCTACTTATCGCCTGACCATAGATTGGGATAGTTTTGTGAACACGAACAAGCCACTGCATGAGATTCCGCAGCCTGCTGAGGTACTGGAGCGTCGAGAAAAGCCAGGAACTCGCTTATTGCTAAGAGGGCTGCGAGATAGCTGGACACGCAGAGACTATGAGCGATTATACCGCAACTTAGCAGTGTTGGTCCCTCCTTTTGAGTCAAAGCTAAAAGGATTCGGTATCAGATTCGATTGCGACGAGGCCAGGGATCTCTCTGGACGTGTTCGCAGTCCGATGGCGAAGGCCGCGCTTTTCAAGATGCGAGCCAGACTAGACGAGGACAACCAGGTAAGAATCTCTATCACGACCAGAGACAGCTCACCTGGTGGTAAACTCAGACCCTTCAAACGTTATAAGCGTACGTGGCAGGAGTTGTTTGATATTCCAGAAGATCAGCCGGTACAGCCACAATGTGGTCCTCTCGAGTTCGAATTCTATTTCTACCTACGTGAAGCACCGGCTCTCGAGGGTACTGGTATTACTCTTGGCCAGTTAAGAGAGTTTCTTGACATATACGGGGGCGTGCGAATCTATCGGGATAGTTTTCGCGTGAAGCCCTATGGTGACCCAGGTGGGGCTGGAGATTGGCTGGGTCTAAGTGCACGGAGAGTGCGGCATCCTGCAGGAGTTAGGAGTCGCAAAGCAGGTAAGTGGGCCGTAGGCGAGAACCAAGTAGCTGCCAGTGTCTTCGTTTCTCGACACACTAATCCCGATCTCAGAGATCAAACGAATCGGGAAGGCTTGTTTGACAATCAAGCCTTTCGCGACATGCGCGGCTTTGTACTGCAGTGCATTGAGATTTTTGAGACAGATCGCAAACAGTATGAACTCAGCAAACTCCCCGATGAACCTCAAACAGTCGGGGATGCTATGGAGGAGGCAAAAGGAGAGATCCTCACGGAGGTTGAGAGGCTCGAAGAAGTTCTTGTCTCTCAGCCCGATACTCCTCAGAAGGCTGCCCTTATTGGCGCGCTGGATCAGTTCAAGGAAACCCAGGTTGAGAGGTTCGAGACACTGGAAGTCGCTTATGAAGCAGAGCGACAAGAGACAGTAAGCAAGCTCCAATTATTGCAGAACCTGGCGACTGTCGGGATCGCTGTATCTTCAATGGGGCACGAAGTATTGGAGACCAGCCGTCATATCATGAACGCTGTCAAGCGGTTGAAAGAGCGTCTCACTTCGCTGTTGCTCTTCTCCGATGAAAAAGCCGATCAGTATATGGAACGGCTTCACCGCTATGGTCAGATTATGTATTCGGTGAGCAACTTTGCCCTTGGCCACATAGACCGTGATAAACGTCACAGACAGGAGGTCAATGTAGATTCCATAATCCGGAAGTTGTATAAAGAAACGTTGGAAGAGATGTGTTCGACCAATAATGCAGATATCGGCCTCAAATTAGGAGGAGTGCCCGATATCTACGCTTTCCCCTATGAGGTAGAGTCGATTGTTATTAACTTTGTCACCAACTCACTGGCTGCGTTTCGCCGTGGCCGTACACCTGTAGCAGACAGACGCATCGAGATTGAGACCCAGTATAATGAGTCAGCTCGCCAGATACAGATAATTGCACGTGATAGTGGACCTGGTATCCCCAAAGGAGATGCAGAACGTATCTTCAATATCTATTCCACGAAGGTGGATAATGAAGGAAAACCAATAGGAACTGGGCTGGGATTGGTAATCGTTAAAGATATCGTCGAGAGCCATAAGGGCACAATTAAAGTTGTAGAGAACGGACGTGTACTGCCTGGAGCCGAGTTTGTTGTGACTTTGCCGGCGCCGCGGAAGCGAGGTCGAAGAAAGGGAAATGGAGATGGACGATAAGCTCACTATTCTTTTTGTTGAAGACGATCCAGATAGTGCCAGCGATTATAAAGGAGACATTGAGGCACTGATTGATGTGACGGTGATCGCCATCGCTCCCCCGGCAGATCTTCTGGATCTAACAGCACTGGTCAACGAAGTTAATGCCAGCGCGGTTATCCTTGACGAGCGGTTGCAACAACTTTCAGATGCCACATATGCGGGGATCGATGCGTTCGATTACTTGCGAAGTGCTTTCCCTGGATTGCCCGTAGATATCTTGACCGCTTACCCCCATAGTTCTGAACTAAAACGGCGCGGGCTCCAGATAGATCATCTGATAAGAAAACGGGATCTTGACGATGACGAGGCTTATAAGCAGTCGTACTTGCAAGAGCTTTACCAAAGAATGAGACGTTATCGGCAAAGAGAGGATGAACGTCACGAGTTCATGGCAGCGTCCGATACAGTCACCAAGGAATTTGTCGAAAGCCTTGCTCAACTTCATTTCGAAGCCGACGATGGGATAGAGCAGATCATTTGGGTGAGGAGCGGCGATGAGAAGGAGATACGCCTGATTGAGGTCAATCGGACCGCCCTGCCGACTGAGAGCATTCAAATATTTCGATTTGCGCCTTCTGAGGATGTGCCTTTCCCGACATTCATTGCTGACATCAGACCCACGGAGTGGGAGCGCATCCAAAGCGGGGATATTCCACTACCTGAAGGCTGGTCTCTCGAAGAAACTCGAGTATTCCGACGCTCTGAGGTACTACCGAAGGGAAGAGAAGATGTGGGCTAATGCGTATCTTGAGCAAGCGCGTTCAGATTGGGATACTCGTAGGTTAATTGTGGAGAACGCATGTGCGGCTTGTCATGAACTCCACTACCTGCAGATGACGACTGAAAAACTTGGCAAGGCAGTGCTGTTAAGAAGTGGGGCCGAGCTGGATGATCTGAGTACAACACACAAGACATTTATTCGCTTTCTACGAGTTGTTGCTAGAAACTCTGGTCTTCGACGAGAGTTTCAATTCAACGCTCGCCAACTGCAAGCGTATGTGACGGGAATCCTGCCTGTTGCCGATCAAATCGAACGGCTGGTTCCTGCACTTGCTCATGATGGCCCAAACGCTGAGTATCCCTGGGAGACTCCTTCTGGAGAAGTGCAGGTTCCCGCATCTTATGCTTTCCCCGTGGCCGAAGAACTGAGAGGACCCCAAGGACGCAAGCTGTTAAGCCTGATCTCTGTTATCCTCGATAGATTTGACGCCTTCTTTTGATATGATAGCCCGATTTGAACCGCTGAACTTGGACGTTATCTGTGACCTCAGCCCCAACCCAATGTAACCTTCCGCTTCGCTCAGGGCAAACCCTGTCGAACCATGACTAAATGGCGCACCTGCGCCATCAAGTATAGGTGCAAAAACTCCTCAGTTGATAGCCTGTCCTCGACTGTTCCTCCTAATCGACCATTCACCACCTAATCCTCGACTCCTGCAGCCTGTTCTGCTATTGCAGGGCGCACAGCGGCACCACAGTGTTGTTTGCACGCAAAGTCAGACCGTAGTATACTTGGTGCGGGGGAAAAGTCGGCTACCGCTTTTCGAGCAGAAGACCGCAGGAGGTAGCGCAGACGGATGAATCTCTTTCGGCCCTTTGGGTGAATAGCCAGCGTTTGCGTGCTAGCTCTGAGACGCTGGCGACACGGGAATTTCGGAACTAGCAATGCTGAACTGATTTCTTCAGTGGGCAGGCGCATCCAATTCCAGATGCACCAGCCTGAAATAGAGCAAATCTTCTCAAGGAGGTGCTATATGACGAAACTAGACGTAGTGATCCGTCACGGGGAGATCGTGACCGCTGCTGGCTCAACTGGCCGCGCCGATGTTGGAATCTCTAACGGTACCATCGTCCAAATTGGCGGCGTAGTTGAGGGACACCTGGAGCTTGACGCAACAGGAAAGCTGGTCCTGCCCGGTGGCATAGATGCCCACGTACATCTATCGGTTCCCCCCGAAGAAGAGAATGTAGACCCCAGATGGGTGGACGATTTCACCAGCGGGTCCGCTGCTGCGCTTGCGGGTGGCATCACGACTCTTGGGAATATGACCTTTCCGTCACCAGAGGAAACACCCCTGGCCGAGCTGGAGCGTGAGACGGCCGTGGCCCGCGAGCAAATTATCGCCGACCTCTTTCTGCATCCAGTGCTCGATAAAGTGACTCCGCAGGTTCTGGACGAGATCCCCAGGTTGCTGGACACAGGCTGCAACAGCATCAAGGTTTTCATGGTCACCTCGAACTTCGAATCTCAGGTGCGCAGCTATGTAGAAGCCATCCGGCGTGCCGGTGAGAACGGGCTGATAACGCTCATCCACTGCGAGGACTATGCTTTGATTGAAGACGCGACGGCGCGTTTGGTGGCAGCAGGCAAGTCCTCGCTCCGCTACTATGCGGAGAGCCGCCCGGTGATCTCGGAGGTCGTTGCGACGCAACGGGCAGTAGCCTTTGCGGAGGCGACAGGGGCGCCTGTTTACATCGTTCACTTGTCATCAGCACGCGCTCTGGAGGTATGTGCCGAGGCCCAGTCTCGCAATGTGCCGGTCTATGTCGAAACACGGCCGCTCTACTTGCACCTCACGCGCGAGCGTTTCGAGGACGAAGATGGGGCGAAGTACGTGGGACAGCCCCCCTTACGCGAGCAGCAGGATATTGACGCTTTATGGGCTGGCATTCGTCAGGGCACTGTCCATACCGTCTGTACCGACCACGCCCCCTGGTTGCTGGCTGCCAAGCTGGATCCGGCCCACACCATCACCAACCTGCGACCGGGGGTCGCGAACCTGCAGACCATGCTGCCGATGCTCTTCTCGGAAGGGGTGCGTTCCGGTCGTATCACGCTGGGCCGATTTGTCGAAGTGACTTCAACCAACGCCGCCAAGCTGTTTGGCCTCTATCCGCGTAAGGGCACCATCGCCGTTGGTAGCGACGCAGACCTGGTGATTTTTGATCCAGACCTCACGCTCGCCATCGAGGGTTCCAGGCTGAAATCCAACTCAGACTACTCGGCATTCGAAGGATGGCAGGTGACTGGCTGGCCTGTGGTTACCTTGCGCCGGGGCGAAATCGTCTTCCGCGATGGGGAGATCATTGGCCGTCCGGGTAGCGGCACCATTGTGCCGCGTGGCGCAACCACCCCCCTGTAGCACCAGACAATCTACTGGACCTAGAGCAGAAACAACGGGAACGGGGCCAGCACCTCAGTTCTGCTGGCCCTCTTTTGTTTGCACGCAACGTCGGACTGTAGTATACTTGGTGTGATTAGGTGCGAATATGGGAAACTCGAATTGGAACAACGAAGAAGTGAATGTTGAAGTGAGCTACCTGAGCATGGCGGCTAGTATCCACCGTGTGACAGGGCCCGCCATCCGTTCCGCGATCCGCGCTCTCCAACTCCCGTCGGGGAGTCGGGGACTCGATGCGGGGTGTGGAATCGGCACCCACACGCTGTGGCTGGCGGAAGCCGTATCGCCCGATGGACACGTCACCGGTGTAGATATTTCGCCCGAATGTCTGGCCCGCGCAGAGGAGATCGTGGGGTCGAGCGAACTGGCGGAAGCGGTTTCCTTCCAGTATGGAGACATGAATGATCTCCCCTTTGAGGACGATGCGTTTGATTGGGTGTGGAATGTGGATACTTTGTGGCCTGTCGGTGGCAAGGATCCTCGGCCATTGGTGAATGAGCTTGTACGAGTGGTGAAGCCTGGAGGGACTCTCGCCATCCTTTTCTGGTCTTCCCAGAGATTGCTTCCGGGGTATCCCTTGCTGGAGGCCCGGCTGAACGCCACATTAGCGGCGAGCTTCCCCTACACCGACGATACGAAGCCGGAGTTGCATATTCTGCGTGCACTGGGATGGCTTCAGGAGGCGGGCCTGGGGGAGCCCCGGGTTCGCACTTTCGTGGCCGATGTTCAAGCCCCGCTAGATGGCGCAGCGCGGAACGCTTTGACGGCAAGCTTTCAGATGTTGTGGGGGAAAGCAGAATCAGAGGTAACACCAGATGATTGGGCGGAGTTTCGACGGCTCTGTCAGCCGGAGTCGCCGGATTTCATTCTGAATCTTCCCGACTACTATGCCTTCATCACGTATTCGCTTTTCTATGGCAAAGTACCCAAGTAGGCCGTTCGGATTGATAGCGACATGGGCTGGGTGCCCAGGGGGAGGAAAGATGATAGAAGATGCATCGAGAGATAGTGGAGGGATCAGGAAAGGGTGGGACGAGCGTGCTAACAGATATGATGCATGGTACGGGACTTTTCAGGGCGCTGTTGAACACCAGGTGGATTGGGAGCTGCTGAGAGCATATCTCCCCCAGAACAGGGATGTAAACATCCTGGATGCTGCTGGCGGAACCGGGAGGATCACACTCCCCTTGACGAAGATGGGATACTCGGTGACTCTATGTGATATCTCTCCCGCAATGCTCAACGTGGCAAGGCAGAAATTGCTGAGAGAGGGGGTGTTAGACAAAGTAGAGATACTGGAGTGTGATGTTCGCAAACTTCGCTTTGCCGACGAGAGTTTCGATTTTGTCCTTTGCTGGAATGGTGGGATCGAAGCCGCCAAAGAGCTCATACGGGTGACGAGGAAGGGAGGAAGGATTTCGATATTCCTGGTGAACAAGTGGGCCGCAGCCATCGGGGGTTTCTCCAGAGATTCCACCTCCGCCCTCGCATTGATCAAGTCCACGCCAGGTTATGTGGAAGATGAAGGAGAGAGATACAGGGCCGTCAGCGCAGAAGAAGCTAGAGAGTTGTTTAAGGCTGGGGGGATCAGAGTCATGGACATCTATGCTGTTTGCGGCTGGATGGACGTGCTCCGTATACCGCAAGAAGTTCAGAGGTCTCGTGATTGGGATGAGCAATTCTTCAGCCAGGCAGTTGAGATGGTGTTAAGACTGGCTAAAGAGCCTTCTGTCAGAGGAATGTCAAGGCATTTGGTTCTATATGGAGAGAAGATGTAGCATGGGAAAGCAAAGGTTTGCCTGATGTGGCAGGTGGTGCTATAATTCTGTTGCTGTACAGGAACGCACGATTGCTGGGATTTGCGTGAGGGGAGGCGAGATGTCTGATAGTGTGCTGAAGGTGGCGACGTTCAACACGAACTCCATCCGCTCCCGGTTGGAACAGGTGGTGGACTGGCTGGATCGGGAGGCTCCAGAAATCCTATGCCTGCAGGAGACGAAGGTGCAGGACGAGGATTTCCCGGCGGAGCCGATCCGAGACGCGGGCTACCACGTGGTCTTCCGCGGACAGAAAGCCTATGCGGGCGTGGCCATCGTCAGCCGGGAGCAGCCCCAGGAGGTCGCCTTCGGCTTCGACGATGGCGGCGAGCCCGACGAGGCACGCCTGATCCAGGCGGTGATCTGGGGCATCCCGGTGGTCAACACTTACGTCCCCCAGGGACGCTCCCCGGATTCGGAGCACTTCCAGTATAAGCTGAAGTGGCTGGCCCGACTGCGGGCTCTTTTTGAGCGAAACTACGCGCCCGATGAGCCACTCCTGTGGATGGGCGACTTCAACGTGGCCCCCGAGCCGATTGACGTGCACGATCCCAAGCGGCTGAAGGACCACGTGGACTTCCATCCTGAGGCTCGCGTTGCTCTGGAGCGCGTGCGGGAGTGGGGCTTCGTGGATGTCTTTCGGCTACACCATCCTGGGGAGCCGGGGCAGTACACTTTCTGGGATTACCGGGTGCGGAACGCACTGGAGCGAGGGATCGGCTGGCGGGTGGATCACATCTGGGCCACTGAGACGCTGGCCCGCAGGTCCACCGGGGCGTGGATTGACGTGGAAGCGCGAAGGGCGGAGCGGCCCTCGGATCACACCTTCCTGGTGGCCGAGTTCACGCCAGCGTGAGATTGTCTTTTCATCATGTTCACCTATCCCAGCAGTAGATAAGGGTTCTCGATCAACTGCTTGATCCGTTGCAGAAAACGGGCCGCTGGCGCACCGTCTACCAGCCGGTGGTCGAAGGTCAGGCTAAGCCACATCGTTTGTCGCACACACAGTTCTCCCTCCACCACCGCTGGCCTGGCCTTGATGCGTCCCACCCCCAGGATCGCTGCCTCCGGCAGGTTGATGATGGGGGTGAAAGCATCAATCTCGTGCATCCCCAGATTAGTTATCGTGAAGGTGCTGCCACTCAGCTCATCTGGCAGGGCCTTGCCTGCCCGCGCGCTCTCTGCCAACCCTCTCACTTCACGGGCAATCTCAGCCACACCCTTGCGGTCGGCATTGCGGATGACTGGCGCCAGCAATCCGCGATCCGTGTCCACCGCCAGGGCAATGTGAATCTCGCGCAGATGGCGGACACACTCTCCATCCAGCCTGGCGTTCATGTAGGGAAACTGTCGCAGCGCGTGGGCAACCACTCTGATCAGCAGGTCGTTATAGCCGATGTCGAAACCCAGCTCCGATGCCAAAGCCGCCTTCAGTCGCTCGCGCAGCTCGACGAAGGCGGTGGCGTCAGCCTCGGTGGTCAGGGTGACCGGTGCAGTCGTCTGATGACTCTCGCCCATGCGCCGAGCGATGACCGCTCGCACGCCAGTCAGGGGGACCTCAGCGATAGCCTCGACTGCTTCAGCCAGCGCTGGCGGAGCAGGAGGAGTTGGGGCCAAAGGCGGAGCCAGCACCAGGGTTTCCAGGTAGGTCACCACATCCCGCTCCACGATCCGGCCATCGGGACCGCTACTGGTCACCAGCGCCAGATCTACCCCCTTCTCCCGCGCCAATCTCCGCGCCCGTGGTGAGGCGAAGATCCGAGCGGGGGTGCTGGGGAGCGGGGGTGCGGAGGTGCTCTCCCTTGCTCCTCTGCCTCCCTGCTCCTCTGCTTCTTCCAGCGATTCGTCCATCGTGCTCGTGATAAGCCCCACCACCGTGAGGACCGGCACCATCTGGCCGGTAGGCACCACAATCTGGCGCAGAAAACCCCGTGCCGGGGCCTCCACCTCCAGGGTGGCCTTGTCCGTTTCCACCATGAAGAGCACCTCGCCCCGTTCGACCGGATCTCCCTCCTTCTTGAGCCACTCGACGATAGTACCCTCGTTCATGGTCTCGCCCAACACGGGCAAAATAACTTCGGTAATCATCGTTCCTCCCTGACTACGGAATACGCAATACGCAATACGCACTACGTACTACGTATTCCGTATTGCGTATTCCGTATCACGCTAACGCCTTACGGATGCCGGCAATCACCGCGTTGACGTTCGGCACGGCGGCGTCTTCCAACGGCTCGCTCATGGGGACGGGCACGTCGGCGGCGCACACCCGCACCACCGGCGCGTCGAGCCAGTCGAACAGCTCCTCCTGGATGCACGTGGCCAGCTCGCTGATGAACGAGCCGGTCTTGTAGGCCTCGGTGACGCCCACCACGCGCCCGGTCTTTTTCACCGACCGGGCGATGGCCTCCATGTCCAGCGGCTTGAGCGTGCGCAGGTCAATCACTTCTACACTGATCCCCTCTTCGCCCAGTCGTTCGGCAGCCTCCAGCGCGCGGTGTACCATGCGCGAGTAGGTGATCACCGTCACGTCGCTGCCTTCCCGCTTCACGTCGGCCACGCCGAAGGGGATGATGTAATCCTCCTCGGGCACGTAGCCCTCCACGCCGTAGAGCATCTTGTGCTCGATGAACATGACCGGGTTATCGTCGCGGATGGCCGCCTTGAGCAGCCCCTTGGCGTCGAAGGGGGTGCTGGGCATGACGACGTAGATACCGGGGAAGTGCACCCACAACACTTCGAGCGACTGCGAGTGGTGGGCGGCGATGCAGCGCCCGGCCCCGCCCTCGGTGCGGATGACCATCGGCACGACCGTCTTGCCGCCGAACATGTAGCGGTTCTTGGCTCCCTGGTTGGCAATCTGGTCCATGGCCAGCGGGGTGAAGTCCACGTACATGATCTCGGCCACGGGCCGCAGGCCGCACATCGCCGCCCCCACCGCCGCTCCGCCGATGGTGGCCTCGGAGATGGGCGTATCGCGCACGCGCTCTGGCCCAAATTCACTGAACAGGCCGCGCGTGGCCCCGTAGGCCCCGCCGTACAG
>Ga0194111_10004743_pt1 | contig 15714 bp, 16 predicted proteins | sample TA2KigC300mmetaG_FD_146194 | JGI IMG/M metagenome (GOLD analysis project Ga0194111, IMG submission 146194) | Freshwater microbial communities from Lake Tanganyika, Tanzania - TA2015033 Kigoma Deep Cast 300m | ecosystem: Environmental > Aquatic > Freshwater > Lake | place: Tanzania: Lake... | reverse complement strand
GAAACAGGAGCACAGGGCGTAAGTTATACCACTGGAGTTCCTGCAATGATTGGTGCAATGATGTTCATTATGGGTAAATGGAAAAAGGCGGGTGTATTTAACACTGAAGAATTTGGCCCAGATCCATTCATGGAACAATTGAAGCTCCATGGACTTCCTTGGCACGAATTGCACGATGTAGACCTGGAGTTGTAAGAGCTGGAATAATGGAAGGATGGAATAGTGGAATGATGGAAGTATGAAATATGGAAAAAAACCGGAAAGAAAAATAGAAGGAACCGACGGGTTGTTGGGTTGAACATTCTTTACTCATTATTCCAGTATTCCATTCTTCCAACATTCCAGTTTTCCCTGAGAACTATGTCTATTGACTTTAACAAAATCCAAACACCATGCTATGTGATTGATGAACAACTTTTACGAAACAATCTCCAATTAATCAAAAAGGTAAAAGAGTCTGCCGCGATTGATATTCTCGTTTCGTTTAAAGCCTTCTCGAATTGGGGTGTTTTTCCAATCTTTAAAGAATACGGTTTTGGTGCTTCAGCAAGTTCACTCAATGAAGCGCGATTAGCTTTTGAGGAGCTTGGAGTAAAAGCGCATACGTATTCACCTGCTTATGAAGAAAAGACGATTGCAGCCATTCTAAAATGTAGCAGCCATATTTCCTTTAATTCCATAAATCAATTGCAAAAGTATTTTAAGATTGCCAATCAAAATGGGGTCTCGATTGGCTTGCGTGTTAATCCTGAGTTTTCAGATTCCCCGTATGACATTTATAATCCTTGTAAACCCGGTTCTCGATTTGGCATGACTTCGGAACAGCTTGGCGATGCTTTACCATCTGGGGTTGAAGGTCTTCATTTTCATACATTATTTGAGGCCGACTCCTTTGCCCTTGAAAAAGTGTTGGCCGTTTTTTTAAAAAAATTCGGTAGATTTTTACCAAGGCTAAAATGGGTGAACATGGGCGGTGGCCACCTGATAACAAAGGAGAATTATGATGTAAACCATTTGGTTAAAATCTTGGTCGATTTTAAAAATAATTACGATGTTGAAATTATTTTAGAACCCGGTAGCGCTTTTACTTATCAAACAGGTTACTTAGTTTCTACGGTATTAGATATTGTTGAAAATAAAGGTATAAAAACTGCTGTGCTCGATGTTTCATTTACATGCCATATGCCCGATTGTCTTGAAATGCCCTATAAACCGGTAATCTTGGGCGCTACAGATGAAAGGGTAAGAAAACCAACATATAGAATGGGAGGGATTAGTTGCTTGGCGGGAGACTTTATGGGGAATTGGTCATTTGATAAGGAATTAAAACCCGGTGATAGAATCATATTTGAGGATATGATTCATTACACGACTGTAAAAACGACTATGTTCAATGGTGTCAGCCATCCTTCCATTGGAATATGGAACGAAAAGTCAGGATTTCGATTAATTAAGGAATTTAATTATCACGATTATAAAAATAGACTATCTTGAATATCTGATCGTCCATCCCATTTCCAAAAGCTATCTCCGAAAATTGGCAATCCTCTAAGATAGTGTTTATATTCATGATACATTTAAAAACAAATTTCACATGACGAATACGTCACCCACGAACGATGGAAATACCCCCCCACCCATCCCCTCCCCCTCCGAGGGGGGAGGGTGGGGTGGGGGTGACAAATTTATTTTCAAGGTAATTAATTATCATCCTTTGTCTATTAAGTTGTTTTAGAACCAATGTCCCGTTCTTCTTAGCAAAGTTTTTTAAATCCCATTTTAATTTCCGCTGATTTCTAACCCTTCTACTAAGAGGCTTGGAGATCCAACCCCTCCAAAGAATCTGAGATCTTCACCGATCTCTTTCACTTTCTGGAAGAGTTGGAAAAGATTTCCAGCCACAGCAATTGATTTGACAGGGTGGCTCCTTTCTCCCCCTTCGATCCAATGGCCTGAACATCCCAGAGAAAAATCTCCTGAGATAGGGTCTACGGTATGAAGCCCCATCACCTCCTCCACCATCAATCCTCTGTGAAGGTCTTTCATGAGCATGGAGAATGGAATTTCCCTTGGCTCGATATAGAAATTTGAAATTCCTATACCAGGGGGAGATTTGATGCTGTGACGTCGGCTATTTCCTGTCGACATTACTTGTGGCTTTGTATTGGAGGGGTTCTCACGATTTGCCCAATATCTGTCATATAAATAACCAGATACTTCTCCTTGGATGACCAGAGATGTCCTTTGGCTTGGTGTCCCTTCTCCATCGATGGGAGAGGTTGAAATCCCTTTTGGAAGAAGTCCATCATCCACGATGGTGAGGAGAGGAGAAAAGAATTTCTCTCCTTTTTTACCTTTGAGATGAGATTTTCCTTTTTGAATTTGTTCTGCTAAAAAAGAATGTGCCAGGAGGGACAAAAATTCTGAGGCCACCTGATTGCCGAGAAGGATGGGATAAACTCCAGAAGAGATTCTCCTGCCGCCTAACATCTCCAATGCCTTTCTCCCGGCCCTTTGTCCAACTCGAACCACATCGAGGTCATTCAGAAAATGGCTAAAGTCAAAATCCCAGCCCACTTCTGACTCCCCTGATTCCTCAGCAACTGCCGTAACGCCAATAGAGGTTAAGGTTGCATCATAAAAAAACTCGAGCCCATTGGAATTGACCAGCGTTGTCCGAGAAATAGCCTCCTGATAAGAGGCCTTCCTCACCTTTTTAATTCTCTCTGGGTCCACAGATCGAACAGTCTCTTCTAACAATCTGGCCTTTTCGATCTTTTTCTTTTCCGAAACCCTTTCCAGTAAGTCATCAAAGATAGGCAAATGAGGAGGGGAACCTTTGAGCACAGGGGCGAAATCGAAACAGGGATCTGGGGATATGACCTCAGCGCTTGCAATGGCATCCTCGATTATCCGTTTTAGACCATCTGTAAAATTTTTTGGGATGGATGTGATGGGGAAGGGAGAGGTGGTATATGAAAAACCGATTTTACCTCGATTCAGGATGCGAAAGGCGATCCCCCAAGATTGGGATGCCTGGAAGGTATCCACCTTTCCTTCTTTTGACTCAACTTCAAAATGAGAAGATTGTTTGAGATAAATTTCATATCCATCAATGAATTTCTTACGAAGAATGGCCAAAGCTTGATCGATCACCTTGTCAACATTTTCCATATTTTAATAATCCACTAAATTCCAATCACCAAATCTCAAATTCCAAATAATCACCAATGACCAAATAACCAATAGCCAAAGGATCATCTATGATCTAAAAAACAAGTTTGGTTATTGAAATTTTGGTTATTATTTGGTTATTGGTGTTTGGATTTTGGGTATTACATGATCTAATGACAAACACGATTCACCCATCACCATCTGATGAGACTGCTGGCCCAGGTAAGACCTCCCCCAAATCCTGTGAGAATAATAAGATCCCCCTTTTGGATCGACCCATTCCGAACCGCCTCGTCTAAGGCAATTGGAATAGTGGCCGAAGAGATATTCCCATACTTCTCAATGGTGACATAAACTTTTTCAAAAGGAATATTGAGCCGTTTGGCCATTAGTTGAAGCATCCGAATATTGGCCTGATGTGGGATGACCCATTTTGCATCAGAGACTTGGATGTTGTTGAAGGAAGCCGCCTCCTCAGCGGCTTCTGCAAATCTCTTCACTGCCACTCGGACCGATTCATTTGCTTTTATCATCTTTAGGGTGTGAAGTTTTTTATCGACACTTTCATACGAGATAGGTGTGGTCTTTGACCCGCCCCCTGGAAGAAGGAGGTTTTCACCATTCGCTCCATCCGTGTGAATATGAACAGAAAGAACCTCTCCCACTTGTCTTCCCTTATACATGAGGGTCTCATTCTTTGGGAAATGATCGAAGGCTTTGAGGACGACTGCACCCGCTCCATCTCCCCAGAGGATACAACTCTCTCGATCTGTCCAATCGAGAGTGCGGCTCATAATCTCTACAGAGGCGACCAAAACGGTCCTGTAAGTCCCGGCTTTTAGGTACTGTTCAGCCACAGAAAGACCAAAAACAAATCCGCAGCAGGCTGCGGTCACATCGAAAGAAACCGCTCTGTCAGCCCTTAATTTTGCCTCCAACCAGTTGGCCCCTGAAGGACAGGCAGTATCAGGAGTCATCGTGGTCATGATGATGAGTTCTAAATCACCTGCCGTGATCTCTGCCATCTCCATCGCCCGTAATGAGGCTTCTTTAGCGAGGTCTGAGGCATTGGCATCCTGTTCTGCAATTCTTCGCTCCTTTATCCCTGTCCTTTGATAAATCCATTCGTCATTCGTGTTTAAAACCTTCTCCAGATCAAAATTGGTGAGGACCTTTTCTGGAAGATAGGATCCTGTTCCCAATATCCCAATCCTTTTCTTATCCATCACAAAACTCCTTCTCAATACCCTTTATATATTCTCGGTACCCTTTTTCCAACCGCACATAAAACTTCATAGGGAATCGAATCGATTTTTCCTGCAATCTCATCGGCTGTGATTTGTTCCTTTCCCTGTCTTCCCATCAATATCACTTCATCTCCTTTTGAGACTTTGGGAATATGGGTCACATCTACCATGATGAAATCCATACATACCCTCCCCACGACAGGGGCTCTTTTCCCTCGAATTAATACCTCCCCTTGATTAGAGAGGCGACGATCATATCCATCTGCATATCCAATCGGAAGGGTGGCGATGAGGCTTTCTCTTCCCGTCACAAATGTTCCTCCATAGCTTATCTTCGTCTGAGGCGGCACCCATTTCAAAAAATGAATACGGGTCTTAAGGGTCATGACCGGTTCCAGTTTGATGAGGTCTTGAAACATCGGGGAAGGATATGAACCATAAAGCATGATCCCGGGCCGAACCAAATTCCCTGAATAATCAGGGGAGGTGATAATTTCGGCGCTATTGGAGATATGATAATACCGGAAGTGGATCCCTATTTCTTTGGCCATCGTCAAAGCTTCCTGAAATTTCTCCCACTGATGTCGGGTGAATACTCCTCCATCCTCATAGATCATGGAGAAATGCGAAAAGATGCCTTCTATTTCTATTTTTGGAAACCGCTTCAATTCTTTTAAAAATTCCGACCAGAGGTTCATTGTTACCCCTAACCTCCCCATTCCTGTATCCACCTTCAAATGAACCCTTACTGTTCCTCTTCGCCTTTCGGCGCCCTTCGATAAGAGTCTAAGAAATTCCTTTTCAAATACCACTGGGGTGAGATCGTGCTTGAAAACCTGATCGACGTCCTCCCTATAAAGTCCCCCTAAGATAAGGATGGGCGCTTTGATCCCTCCCTCTCTCAACTGGACTCCTTCATCAGAGATCGCCACGCCTAAATACGCCACTCCTAACTTCTCCAATTTGAGAGAGATTGGAAGGGCTCCATGGCCGTAGGCATCCGCCTTCACCACAGCCAAAATTTTCACACCCTTAGGGATTCTTTTTTGAATCTGTCGATAATTAAACGCAAGGGCATTTAAATCGATTTCTGCAACAGTTGGCCTTCCAGATGGAATAGATTTCTTCATCGCGATGCTATCATTTAATAAATAAAAAAAGTTCATAACATCAACTCCTATAAAAGTCAATTGTCAGTTTCCATAAGTTTTTACGAGACTGATTATGTAACTGATTGAAATATTTCAAAGACATTGAAAAACATAGACGAAGGTCCTGGAAGAGCAGAATGGCATAAATGGACTCCCCGACGCTGCTCAACTCATAAAAAGGAGTAAGGGGGGAGACATCCAATATAACTGATTGACTCTTCAGTCTTCATTATATTCGAGAGGCACTTTTGCAGAGATCTTAAAGAGGTCTCTGAAAAACTATTTTTCCATTGGCCAAGACTCGTCCAACCCCTTTTTGCTCCATTTTCAATTATAGCGACAGTTACTATGCAACAAAAGATGATGTCGGAGAGTTGAGGCAGGAGAATAAAGCAAATTTTCGTAAGATAAAGAGAAAATAGGATTCAGACTCTTGAAAGGAAGCGAGAGACAAAGGCAGAGATCAAGCAATTGAGAAGCAGACAATAGAAGAAATAACTGCATTAGATGTTTTCTTATTCAGATTTGGAAAAGAGGTTAAGTGCTTTGGGGTCAAAGCCCTCGGAAAGATGGTTTTTCCATAAATTAAACGATTCCCGGAAGGAATACACCCCTTCCATTGTAAGGAAGACCCACCCCTTCTCCAAAATCGCCTTGAAAATTGCGGAGCGAATAGATTATCTCATCGATAACACAATGACTACATACCATTTGGGGGTCAACGGTAATTTCGTCAAATTTAGGAAGATCCCACTCGACACCCCCTGATTTCATCACCTCCCATCGAAAAGTACCTGGGTCAAAATAGGCAATATTGGCTGGGCGACCACATTTGGAACACTTACCTGAAATGGCATTTAATGCCTGATTAATCATTTGCCCTACTTTTTCCTCCCTTAATTTTTTTGGTACATCACTTATGGCTTGATAATGGTAGACATAGGGACCCACTTTAGATTCTAAAGAAGGATAGAAAACGACCATCTTCTCATTGAAATTCAGAAATTCTTTTTTGAATTCTTCAAGCAGATGATCCCTACAGAAACGCTTTCTTTTACGGTTGCTGTAGATGAGAATATCTTGAGAAGGTTTTTTACAGATTGGGCACTTAAATAAAGGAGGAATAAATTTATACAGCAGGACGAAGATCACAAAGAAACACAGGATTAACAGCCAAATAAGCGGGTCCCGTGAATCCATGCTGGTCTTTCCGGTTTTAAAATAGTTAATGACAAATGAGATAATGACTCCGAGAAAGATTGAAAAAAAGAGAAATGGGGTATAGGGAAAGAGACTTAACTTACCTTGTTTAGACATAAATTAATCACCCAATTTCAATATTTAAAAAATCTTAGTAAAAACTGATAAGCTCAAGTGTACTGCATTGTTTCTGAATTGTCGATAGGAGCTTCCAAATTTTTTTATAAATTCTTGAATCTCTTCCCATTCTCGATCAATATATTGTAACCTCCCGGCAGGGGAAAATTTAGAGAACCAGATAAGATCCTTTTCAAGCTGGCGTTGTTGCCATTATGGAATATCTTTAAGTGATTTTGGATATACGATCTTTTTTGAAGCCATCTGATCTCTCAAACTTAAATACTTTACCATGTTTTAAAGAATTTTTGAACTTAAAAAGTAAACCCTGTTACGGAAGAATCATTTGTGGACTTTTTGTAAAAATCATAATTGGACTTTTAGAGTAAATTCTTGTCATTTGAAGGTGAAACGGTTATGTTTTAGTTGTTAGAAGATGTTTCCTGTTCTCATAAACTCGTATGATGTCATTCCTGCCCCTGCTTTCGCAGGGGCAAGCTCGTCCCCGCGAAGGCGGGGAGCAGGAATCCAGAGACAACCTTTTGAAGCAATTTTACGTTTACATTCTTTGCAGCAAGCGGAATGGTACCCTGTATACAGGTGTGACCTCTGATCTTGTTAAGCGTTTATATGAGCATAGAAGCAATTTGGCGGACGGTTTCACACAGAAATACAATGTTCACCGTCTGGTCTGGTATGAAGTTCACGAATCTTGGGAATCCGCGATCAAAAGAGAAAAGCAAATAAAGAAATGGAAAAGAGCATGGAAATTGAAAATGATAGAGGGGAATAATCCTTCCTGGGGGGATTTATATGAAAGCATCTGTAGATAAAGACTCTGCCCCTGACTTGATCAGGGGCTGCTTTCGCAGGAATGACTTCTCTTTTTATCCTGTACACAAATCGTTTCCCATATGTGCACAAATGATTTTTACGTAACACTTAAAAAGTAAACCCATCACCATTTCAGTTGAATTAACATTTGTTATGCTATATTATTATGCTAATAATTTATGTCTTTTATACCAATAGAGAGGCTATGATGAGAGTTACAGTCCATATCCCGGAAAGTGTAAACAAAGAGATAAGGAGGGACGCTAAAAAAGAGAAGAAGTCGGTCTCATCGTTTATTGCGGAAGCTGCTAAATACTACATTAGAGAAAAGAGGAGGAGGGAACTTGGTTTAAAGGTATTGGAACTTGCTGGAAGGGCAAAGATATCCGGTGATGCTTTAAAACATTTAGAAGAAGGCAGGGAGGGGTGAGCTCAGTCGGTTGTCCTTGAGAGGGATAATAGATGTGGAAACAACAGACCTACTCATTGATGCCATAATTTCAATCTGCAAAGTGGTTTGGCTTGATGAAAAGGGGATTCTGTTCATGGGCGCCAGGCTTTCACAAAGTCTTAAGATACCTGCGGTTGATGCATTAATTCTTGCAGGATTTTTAATGCTTAATGCAGGGACGATTTACACAACCGATTCTCATCTCGAAGGGTTCAAGAAAAAAGGGGTTAAAATTTTTACGCTATGACAATTGCTGAATAAATCAACACTGGGATGGTAAAGAAAAATCAATGCTGTGAGGACATTTTCGTAGAATATTTGGAAGAACCCTACTCAACATTGAAATTGTCGATATTGTCTATGAACTATAGAGATATCAAGATTATGAGAGGGTAATTATGAAAAGGAAACCGAAAAACAAAAATGCTTTTAAAAAAGGGGCGAGGCGTGTTGAGGCTTGGGTTTATACTGTCATCAATCCACTAATTGAGGCTCTCAAGGTAGAAAAATCTTTCTTAAAGGGAAAAAATTGGACATGGCGTTATCAGATAAAAAGCTTAGAATTTATACTTCCCCTTGAAAAGTATGTCGATTCAGCCTCCTTACCTAATTTTGAGGACTTTTTGAAGGCTAATCCTGAAATAGAACGTAAAAGGAAAAAACACGAAGACCTTAGAGTAGCGTTATCTGAAAATTGTCAAATTGCTTTCAATCACCTTTTAGCTTCAGATCCTTTTCAAAACAAGGTGAAATTGTCTCTTTCCATATATAAACAAGAAAGCCCGACCGAGGAATACCCTGGAGGGGCTGTTCCTGAAAAAGATTTTGATAAGCTTGTTGCCCAGTATATTGTTGACTCGATTAAAGAACTACCGAGTCATTATACTACGTCAAAGTTTTGGTCGAGATTCGGAGGCGAGCTTCTCCAATTTCGAACCGGTGATGTGTTTGAGAAGCTTGATGCGTCGGGTGAACAACTTAAGAATGAAGATGACCGTCTCTTGAAGTTACTTGAGGATCTTAGGTCTACCCTGTGTGAGGAGTATGACGTTCCAGCTGCTCCTGTTTACTACTATGACTTGGCGGGGCAAGGAAGATAAATTAGCCGCTTCGGACGATCGTGCAATCAATTCCGCGAAATCCAATAGTTAACACCGACGTGCTATTTGATTTTTTGCTGTGGCAGTTTTCAGTTTCTTTCAAAATGCCTACCCTTTTATCTAAGCTCAGGTATCTGACATATGATTTTTACAGAGAATCTGTTCGATGGTACTTCACCTTTGCGAAGCCGATCATAACATGCCCAGAGGTCATTGCTGAGATTCATGGACATGCAGAAGGAGTGCTACGTGGTCATAAGCTCGGAAATTTCTGGAGCCTTGCAAAAGAACAACTTATTGAATTGGGGTTGAATGAGAAGCTGGTGGAATTGATCCAAATGGATGATGATACATTATCTTCTTTTGGTCCGACAGATACTGCGCTTCTCCATCTTTCTCGCCAAATAAGGCAGCCAGTTTTAACGGAAGATGGTAAGCTTGCAACTAAGTGCCGAAGTTGGGAATTACCAGTTCTGAGTGTTACTGATATTCTGGCTTATTGGCAGCAACACGAAACTGGATAGTAGGTGTACAGGAGGGAGTTTTTAACTAACAGATAAAAGGATTGGAAGTGAATAATAGTGTACGAGGTGTTTATAAGTCATAGTATACGAGACCGGGGGCTGGTTATACCCCTTGCGAATTTGTTTTCAAAGCCTGGGAGAGGGATTTTGTTTCGGGAGTCCAATTGATGAGATCGTCTACATTTGCCAAGTTATTGAAACCAAAGAAGGGAAAAAAGAGGAAAGAAGGCCACGTGCAGATCGGGGGAATTTGGAAAGGAGTTAAAATCTCAAGTAAAGACATTAAAGAGGTACGAAAAACCCTTTTGGAGAAAATCGAGGAGAAATGGTAATGCCCTACGTGACAGATACCCATTCTATTGTGTGGCATATCGCAGGCGATCCTAAGCTTTCTAAAGAAGCAAGAAGGGTCTTTCAGAAGACAGATATCGGTTTGGATTATAAGGTAATTTCCACAGTTCAAATCAAAAGGGGTGCTTTTTATCATGATTATTTTGCATGCAGGCGTTCTTGAGAGACAATTTTTTATTTGGGGGGAAATTCCTTTAGAACAGAAAGCTCCTTTATATAAAAAGGTGCGCCGAAAGGATGCCCCTAAGGCCACCTCCTCTCTTCCGAAACCCCTTCCCTACGATGCCGGAAGGGAAAAACTGTCTGCTGCCCTCAAAGAGACGGGACTCAGTCTCAAAGTGAGCAAGAGGTTCGCTGAGGCGATGATTGCCTGGCTGCCCACAGTTGATAACAAACCGATTCCCTCAAGCCCATTGATCGCTGAAACACAAGGAGACAGTGCAAAATGCATTCTATTTCCCTGGACTGTCACCAGTTTTTCCCTTTCTACGAAACAAGTGGTGGAATTCCTCTGCGCCTGCGTGGGCAAACAGACGCTGGCACCAGGTATCATTGTCGGCAAAGACCTTGTTTTCTGGGCAACAGCCTTGCGCTTCGCAGGGGCCCTTGTGGCAAAGCAGCAGTTTCTTCCGGGGGTAAATGAAGATAATGGAATCTATTTAGCTCGATGGAGAGCAGTCTTTTCCGGACTTGAGGCTGAACGTCTTTCGAAGTTAGCTAAGGTCATGCCGGAAGTCTTGCGGGCACTGGCTCGTGAAGAGGAGCAACGTGAAGTCTCTTTTACTGTGCCCCGAGCTCCATCTTCAATTTCTGTGCTATCTTGTTTCATCGATGAGATCGTCGATCATCTCGTCCGTTCCTCAATTGGTCCAGTCGTACCAGGTTTTAAACCCATCCCCCTACCAGAACCTCAGCATCAGAAGAAACCACGCGTCTTTGACAGCCTTCATGATCAATGGCTTCATGCTCTGCGCTCGTCTGATGGTGTTATGGAAGGCGACTCTGCTAAATTAGCACAGTTTACTGCCCAAGTTCAAGAGTGGCAACGCCCGATATTCGTCTCAACGTCTGCTCCGTTTCGACTCTGTTTTCGCCTTGAGGAACCCAAAGATGATGGACATGGTGACAAAGATTGGAAGAAAGATGGTATCTCTGCACAGGGACAAAATAATCTGTGGTATGTTCGCTACTTACTGCAGGCCACTCATGACCCCAGTCTGCTCATAACGGCCGAAAATGTATGGAATGCAAAAGACCAGGCAGCGCTAAAGAGCGTCTTTTCTTCAATTGGCAAGTTCAACGCATGCGAGCACCTATTATTATCCCTTGGCCAGGCCTCGGGTATCTGCCCGCGCATCGAGGCAAGCTTGAAGACATCTAAACCGGGAGGTTACGAACTTGACGCCATCGGAGCTTATGAATTCCTCAATGAAAAGGCACTTGCCTTAGAGTTAGCAGGCTTTGGCGTGATGCTGCCCGCATGGTGGACACACAAGGGGACAAAGCTTCGCCTGACTGCACGGGCTAATGTGAAGGCCCCAAAGATGCAAGGGAGTAGCGGACTTTCGCTCGATCAGTTAGTTCAATTCGACTGGGAATTGGCCCTTGGCAAGGAGAAGCTTTCCTTCGAGGAACTCCAGGCCCTGGTAAATCTTAAAGCCCCCTTGATTAAGGTACGTGGCCAGTGGGTACAGATAAATGCTGAGGAGATCAAGGCGGCACTCGAATTCTGGAAGAAGAAGGCTGAAGGCCAGGCCACCGTCCGTGAGATCATCCAGATGGCCTTGGGAGCAAAGAAAATACCGGGCAATATAAACTTTGAGGGAATCACAGCAACGGGCTGGATCGCCGACCTCTTGAAACAGCTCGAGGGTCGTTGCACATTTGAAGAATTGCCAGCTCCGCAGGGTTTTCAGGGGACACTGAGGCCATACCAGGTGCGTGGCTATTCTTGGCTGAGTTTTCTCAGGCAGTGGGGCCTAGGTGCATGTTTGGCGGATGATATGGGGCTGGGTAAAACGATCCAGACCCTGGCCCTCATTCAAAGGGACTGGCAGTCAGACACAAAACGGCCGGTGCTTCTGATCTGTCCCACATCTATTGTTAGTAACTGGCAGAAGGAAGCTTCCCGGTTCACGCCTGAACTCCCTGTCATGGTACACCACGGCATTGCGAGGACGAAAGGAGAAGATTTCAGAAAAAATGCCCTGAAACAGGCCATCGTCATCTCAAGCTATGCACTTGTGCACAGAGATTTCGAGACCCTAAAGGAGGTTCCCTGGGCTGGTGTGGTGCTCGACGAGGCTCAGAACATCAAGAATCCAGAGACTAAACAAGCGAAAGCTGCCCGAACTTTTAATGGAGACTATCGGATCGCCCTCACTGGCACACCTGTGGAGAATAATGTCGGTGATCTCTGGTCGATTATGGAGTTCCTTAATCCTAACTTCCTTGGCACACAGACCGAATTCAAAAAGAGATTTTTTGTTCCCATCCAGGCAGGCCGAGACCCGGAAGCTGTGGAGCAGTTAAAACACCTGACCGGACCTTTTATCCTGCGGCGGCTCAAAACCGACAAGGCCGTCATTGCCGACCTTCCTGAAAAGATGGAGATGAAGGTCTTTTGCACACTGACCAAAGAGCAGGCATCTCTCTATGAAGCCGTTGTGAAAGAGACCATTGAAACCATTGATTCCACTGAAGGGATCCAGCGGAAAGGCATGGTCCTGGCTACATTAATGAAACTCAAACAGATCTGCAACCATCCAGCACAGTTCTTGGGTGACAATTCCCCTATTCCTGGACGATCAGGAAAACTAACTCGTTTGACTGAAATGATAGAAGAAATGGTGGAGGTAGGTGATCGGGCGTTGGTATTTTCGCAGTTTGCTGAGATGGGAGAGATCCTACGACGACACCTTCAGGAGACGTTTGGACGGGAGATTCTCTTTCTGCATGGGGCAGTCCCGAAAGAAAAAAGAGATCGCATGATTGAACGATTCCAGAGCAATGAGGATGGTCCTCCTGTCTTTATTCTTTCGCTTAAAGCAGGTGGCACTGGCTTGAACCTTACAAGGGCCAGCCGTGTCGTTCACTTTGACCGCTGGTGGAATCCAGCAGTGGAGAACCAGGCGACTGATCGGGCATTTCGGATTGGCCAGACGAAGAACGTCCAGGTTCACAAATTTCTCTGTGCAGGGACGCTTGAGGAAAAAATAGACGAGATGATTGAGCGGAAAAAGAAGATCGCCGAGGGAGTCATTGGAACAGGCGAGAGCTGGTTGACCGAGCTTTCGACCGCGGAACTCAAAGACCTCTTTACCCTAAGAAGGGAAGCGATAGGAGAATAGTATGAGCCGATGGGATTACTACCATTATTTCAGACCTTCCATACCCCGTGGTGTTAAGGGAGGAATTAAGGCACAGTCCAAGCGAGGCACTTTCGGTGAAAGCTGGTGGGCCAAACGTTGGATTGCCGTATTGGAGAGCTTTCATATCGGAGCGAGATTGGGCAGGGGTCGTTCTTATGCCCGAAGGGGCCAGGTCCTCTACATCGAGATTGAAAAGGGGAAAGTTAAGGCAAAAGTTCAGGGATCCCGGTCCAAGCCCTATAATATCAAGATCCATATTAAGACTCTGTCAGCGACTGATTGGCAGAAGGTGGCCAAAACGTTATCTCATCAGGCTATTTTTTTGGCAAAACTCTTGGCCGGTCAGATGCCTGAGGATATAGAAAAGGCGTTTAAAGATACGGGGCTGTCACTATTCCCCGAAAAGCTTAAAGACATGGAGACGAACTGCTCCTGCCCTGATTGGTCAAATCCATGCAAACATATTGCGGCAGTCTATTATTTGCTGGGCGAAGAATTCGACCGTGATCCATTCCTGATCTTCAAATTGCGCGGAATGAGCAGGGATGAGTTGGTCGGGCTTCTGGACAAAACTGACGATAAAACAACCACCAGAAGAGCTAAGCATAAACCTCCCTTCTCCCATGAGGAAGAAGAAAATGCCATTTTGTCTGAGCCGCTGACTTCTGATATGTCTAAATTTTGGTCTGGTGGTAGTGTATCTGAAGATTTGCTTGGGCAAGTGCTTATTCCACTGGTACCTGCAGCTTTACCTAAAAGGCTCGGAAATTTTCCCTTCTGGCGTGGTGAAGAGCGGTTTTTGGATGCAATAGAGCCAATTTACATTCAGGCTTCGCAATTGGGCATTAATGTATTTCTCGGAGAAAAAGGTTACTTTGAAGATTCTTTAAAATAAGGCTTGGACGAATTCGGTGGCATTGAACTCTCTCAAATCATCAATTGCTTCGCCAACACCAATGTATCGGATGGGGATATTAAGTTCTTCTGTAATTCCTACTATGATTCCTCCCTTAGCTGTTCCATCCAATTTGGTCAGTGCGATTCCTGTCACACCAATTGCTTCATTAAAGAGTTTAGCTTGAGAAATAGCATTCTGACCTGTGGTCGCATCAAGGACGAGAAGAATCTCATGAGGTGCTCCTTGACATTCTCTTCCGATAATCCGTTTTACCTTCTTTAGTTCCTCCATTAGATTCACTTTGGTGTGAAGTCTTCCTGCCGTATCGATGAAAACAAGGTCAATGCTTCTCCCCTTGGCCGCATGAATGGAATCGAAAGCCACTGCAGAGGGATCCGATCCTTTGGATTGCTTGACAAAGTCTGCCCCCACTCGCTTTGCCCAGATCTCAAGTTGTTCAACCGCAGCGGCTCTGAAGGTATCAGCCGCTCCGATCAAAACTTTTTTCCCCTGAGATGAATATTGGTGGGCAATCTTTCCAATGGTAGTGGTCTTCCCTACGCCATTTACCCCTACTACCATAAAGACAAATGGTTTTGTTTGAGAGAAGTTGATAGAAAGGGGTTTCTCACCTAATTTGAGGATTCGTAGGATCTCTTGTTTGATATACTCTTTTACCTTATCAGGCTCCTGAAGTTCCCCCCTTTTTAGTCCCTGTTGGACACCTTGAATTAGTTGGTTCGAAGTTTTGAATCCCAGATCGGCCTCGAAAAGAAGGGCTTCTAATTCATCCAAGAGGTCCTGATCAATTGTCTTTTTTCCAAGGAAAAGGAGATCGATCTTTTCTACAAAACCCTGATGGGTTTTTGAAAGCCCCTTTTTTAACTTTTCAAACAATCCCCACATCCTCTACTCCTATGCCTAAGAAATTCATCAGCATCCTAACATTACAAAGCTATAAAATCAAATGGAGTGGGAAGGTTTATTAATCATATTGACAAGCGAAGCATTTTCTACAAAAATTATAAAGATGGGTGGGGATTTTTCCGTTTTAAAATAGCTTTCTTGGGTTTCAATCGACGATATTCCTAAGCTTTGAGTAAGATCACTTTTCGGGGATTTACAACTAACTATGATCATCCTATATAAACAAGTAATCATTAAAATAGGAGATTACTACCTATGGAGTATATGGAGGAGTTTTTAAGAGAATTACCGCTGTTCAAAAGTTTTTCTTCAACAGAAATAAAAGGGCTGATAGAAAAGAGTCAACTGAAAACTTTTATCCCCCAAGAG
>Ga0194111_10004740_pt1 | contig 15716 bp, 12 predicted proteins | sample TA2KigC300mmetaG_FD_146194 | JGI IMG/M metagenome (GOLD analysis project Ga0194111, IMG submission 146194) | Freshwater microbial communities from Lake Tanganyika, Tanzania - TA2015033 Kigoma Deep Cast 300m | ecosystem: Environmental > Aquatic > Freshwater > Lake | place: Tanzania: Lake... | reverse complement strand
AAGAGTTGGGGTGAGGGTTTGAACCACTGAGGCACTGAGGTACGTGAAAACGCTGAGGGCTTCAGTGCATTCAGTGTTCTCAGTGTATCAGTGATTCTGGAGTCACCATGAGTCAACCCATCTGGTTTGTGAAACTCGTACAAAGATTGTTCCCATACCGTTTTGCCCTGGCCGGGCTGACGCGGATGCCCATTGTCGGCCGAATCACGGATCGCCTGCTCTTCGAGGGCGACGATATCATCTATCTGCCTCAGGATCGGGTGATTCCCGTGAACCAGGCGCTCGATAGGCCCGACGAGATGGTTCTGCCGTCTCAGGTGGTGGAGCATTTCATCGAGAAGGCCAGCTTTCACTGTATCATGAACTTCTGCATCTGCCGCGATTCTATGAAGTGCCAGGACTATCCCATTGATCTGGGCTGCCTCTTTCTCGGTGAGGCGGCCAGAGGGATCAATCCCCAGCTTGGGCGCCCGGTAACGAAAGCAGAAGCGCTGGAGCACGCGAGGCGCTGCCGCGAAGCGGGCCTGATTCACCTGATCGGCCGCAACAAGCTCGATACGGTGTGGCTTGGCATCGGCCCAGGCGACAGGCTGTTGACGATTTGCAACTGCTGCCCCTGCTGTTGTCTTTGGCGAGTGTTACCTTACATCGCTCCCCAGATAGGCACTAAAACCGCGAGAATGCCCGGGGTGACGGTCACGGTGACCGATCAGTGCGTGGGCTGCGGAACTTGCACCGAGGGCGTATGCTTCGTTGACGCCATCCATCTGGTCAACGGCCGGGCGGTCAGGAGTGATGAGTGTCGGGGCTGCGGCCGCTGCGTGGACGTCTGTCCTGAGCAGGCCATCGAGATCACCATCGCCGACGATCAGTTCGTGGAGGAAACTATAGCCCGGCTATCTCCACTGGTGGACGTTTCATAAAGAGGGTGACAAGGGATAAGGGATAAGGGACAAGGGACAAGGGACAAGGGACAAGGGACAAGGGACAAGGGACAAGGGATAAGGGATAAGGGATAAGGGACAAGGGACAAGGGATTGCCTAGTCCCTGATCCCTAGTCCCTGATCCCTAATCCCTGATAGAAAGAGATGGTGTGATGGTCAAAATACCTGTGTTGAAAAGTATCACCGAAGCCAACGCTCTGCTGGCCAGGGCCTTGCGGGAGAGATTCGCTCAACAGGACGTGCTGGTGCTGAACTTCATCGCCTCGCCGGGGGCGGGCAAGACCACGCTGCTGGAGCGCACTATCGAGAAATTGAACGGCGAGCTGCGGCTGTCGGTGATCGAGGGCGATCCCACCACCAGCCTGGACTCCGAGCGCATCTTTGCCGCCGGGGTGCCGGTGGTGCAGATCAACACCGATGGCGGATGCCACCTGGAGGCGCGCATGATCCAGGCGGCGCTGGAGCAACTGGACGTGGAAGACGCCGACGTGGTCATCATCGAGAACGTGGGCAATCTGCTGTGCCCCACAGGCTGGGACCTGGGCGAGGATGCCAAGGTGGTGATCGCCAGCCTGCCCGAGGGGGACGACAAGCCGCTCAAGTATCCGATGGCTTTTGCCACCGCTCAGGCGGTGGTCATCAACAAAATAGACCTGGAGCCTTACCTCCCGGCCAAAGTGTCGGTGCTGCGCCAGAACGCCCTCCAGATCAACCCACACCTGGCGGTGTTCGAGGTCTCTGCCCTAACCGGGCAGGGTCTCGATGGCTGGGTGGATTGGATATGGGAGAAACTGGCCGAGAAGCGAGAGTCCCGATGCACGAAATGTCCATAACCCAGGCCATGCTGGACCTGGCCCTGGGGCACGCCCAAGGCCAGCGCATCACCGATATCCACTTGCAGGTGGGCATGATGTCGTTCGTTGTGCCCGAATGTGTGGAGTTCTATTTTGAGTATCTCAGCCAGGGCACGCTGGCCGAGGGGGCGAAACTGCACTTTGAGACCTTGCCCATCGAGATCACGTGCCTGGATTGCGGACGGCAGGCCGACCTGAGTGACTGGGCCGATGATCCACCCCGAGCGATCATGGTAGAGGCCCTGGCCCGAGGTTGCAGGTGCGGTAGCAAGAACCTCCGCCTCACCGGCGGCACTGGCTTTGACATGATCAGTCTCGAGGTGGAGGTGCAAGAGGCAAGAGGCAAGAAGCAGGAAAAGAAAAGGAGAACGAGCGATGACTGAAGACGTCTACCGTAAGTTGGCCCAGCGGCTGGATGCCATCCCCAATGGCTTCCCTGCTACCGAAAGTGGTGTGGAACTGCGGCTGCTGGCCAGGATCTTCACCCCGCAGGAGGCAGCGCTGGCCAGTGTGATGCGCCTGACCCGCGAGCCAGCCACCGACATCGCCGCCCGCGCGGGCGTGGATGCCGACACGGCCTACGACACGCTCAAAGAGATGGCCCGCAAGAGACTGATCCGCTTCACGAAGGGTGAAGGCCAACTTCTCTTCGGGCTGATGCCCTTCGTCGTCGGCCTCTACGAGGAGCAATTGCCCCGCCTGGACGCGGAACTGGCGACGTTGTTCGAGCAGTACTTGCAGGAGACCCAGGGCGGCAGCATCGTCCGTGACGCGCCCGCCGTCCACCGCGTCATCCCCGTCGGGGAGGCCATCCCCTTTGACCTGGAGATTTTCCCCTACGAGCGCGCCACCCAACTGCTGGAAAACGCCAAATCGTGGGGCGTGCGCGACTGCGTCTGCCGCGTCCAACAGCATCTGGTCGGCAAGGGCTGCGACCGCCCGGTCGAGAACTGCCTGGTCTTCGCGCCGGTCGAGGGTGCGTTCGACCACAGCGAGGTGGACCGGGCCATCACCAAAGAGGAGGCGCTGCAGATTTTGCACGAGGCGGAGGAGGCCGGGCTGGTGCACTCCACCGGCAACTACCGTGACGGGCACAACTACATTTGCAACTGCTGCACCTGCTGCTGCGGGATACTGCGCAGTGTGGCCGAGTTCGGCGTCTCCACCACCGCCGTGCGCTCCGCTTTTCACGCCGTGGTGGACGCCGAGATGTGCATCGGCTGCGGCGACTGCCTCGATCTTTGCCAGTTCGGGGCCCTCTCCATGCCGGATGACATCGGCGTGGTGGATTACTCTCGCTGCGCGGGCTGCGGACTGTGCGCCACGGTTTGTCCCACCGAAGCGCTGTACCTGGAGCGCCGATCTGAGGGCGAGGTTCCCCCGCCGCCGGCTGACATCAAGGAATGGATGGTGCAGCGCGCCTACGAGCGCGGCATCTCGATTTTGGACATTCTGTGAACGAAAGGAGAAGAAACGATGAGTATCAAAGCCTACATCCTGGTAAATGTGGAGGTCGGCATGGGCGAGGAAGTGCTCGAGGCCCTGTCAGCTATCGAGGGCGTCGAGAGTGCCCACAACGTCACGGGGCCCTACGACGTCATCGCCCTTGTCGAAGCTCCAGATACCGTTGCGCTGGGGGATCTGGTCATCAACGGTATCCAACTGATAGATGGCATTGACTACACCCTCACCTGCGTGGTGATGTGAGCTTTTTGCGATGACGCACGTCACCCGAAGAGAGTTTCTCCGTGGATGGCAGCAGGGCTGGGGACACTGGCCGGCAGTTGGCTGCTGAGTGCCTGCGGGACATGGATTATCCCCTTTCTACGGTTCTAGCACCAGCACACCCTCCGCATCTGCATGCACGTCGGCCCGCTCCCACAGCATGGGATGATATTCGATGTTCCGCCAGGGGTCAATCATGTCACCGTAGTGACGGTGGTAGGGGTGGCCGGATTGGCCGGTGGTGTGCATCGAGACCGAGCGGGTGAAGTCGCCCAGGTCCACGATCTGGCGATAGGAGGGGACGACGGTCACGCCGTAGGGATGGTTCGGGCTGTAGCTGGTGTTGTTGACGGTGGCGATGGTGCCGTCCACTGGTACTGGCCCGCGGTTGAAGATGGCCTCGACCACGCCAATACCGGACTGTCCCAGGCTCTGGTTCTCAAACGTGGCGGTGTGGAGGTCGCCCCAGCGCCAGCGGTTCATGTTCCGCCCCAGGGTCTCGGTCAGTTCCTCCACTGCCTCCTCCAGTGCTTGCAGCAGCACCTCGTCCCGCGTCTCCACCCGGGGCGTGGTCACGTCGTCGAACCAGGGGGAGGTCTCGTCGGCCAGCAGGGCTACCAGCGCGACCCCCGCCGTGCTCCGCGCCCGGCGCAGGAGCTGCTCCCCCAGCTCGTCACCGAAGGTCAGGTCTGTCAGGTGCAGGCGGAAGGCCTCGAAGAGAGCCGCCCCGGCGCTATCCCGTGCCGCTCGCCCGTCCCAGGCCCGCAGCAGATCTAACGCCTCCGCTAAACGGGGCTCGTCGTTGGAAAGCGCCAGAAGGTAGGGCAGGATATCCTGGGCATAGACGGGGCTGCTGTCCCCGTGCATGACCTGCATGTCGGCCAACGAGAGGGAGGAATTGGCTACGATCAACTCCACGATGCGCCGCGCCCGATACCCGGGGGCCCAATCCATCCCCAGGAAGTAGGGAAAGTCCGACCCCACCACGGCGTTGTTGGCAGTGACGATGTATCCCTCAGGCGGGTTGAAGGCGCGGGGCAGCTCGTCGAAAGGAACGTAGTCCACCCACTCGTACTCCCCCGTCCAGCCAGGCGCCGGCATGGAGCCGTTGCCGGAGGCGCGGATGGGGATGCGGCCGGGGGCCTGGTAGCCGATGTTCCCCTCCACGTCGGCGTAGACGAAGTTCTGGCTGGGAACGTCCCAGTAGCTCAGCGCCTCGCGGAACTCTTCCCAGTTCGTCGCCTTGCCCAAAAGAAGGACGCTGCGCATCAGCGTGCCGGGCTGGAGGGCGGTCCAGGAGAGGGCCAGGGGTTGCCAGCCGAAGGCCCAGTCATCCTCCGTGCCGCCCACCACGTCGTTGATGATGGGACCGTGGCGGGTGAGGCGGGCGTTCACCACCACCGGCTCTTCCTCTCCGGCGACGCGAATCTCCTCGCGGACGATCTCCATGTCCAGCCACTGGCCCTGGTACTCGTACTGGTTGGGATTCTCATGATGGACCCGCTCGATGAACAGGTCCTGCACGTCTGGCCCCAGGTTGGTGACCCCCCAGGCGATGTGGTCGTTGTGGCCGATGATGACGCCGGGCGCGCTGGCGAAGGAGGCGCCGACCACGTTGTAGGGGCAGCCTGGCCCCACAGGGTCACAGTGGAGGCCAATCTCGTACCAGATGGAGGGCATCTGGATGCCCAGGTGAGGATCGTTGGCCAGCAGGGGCATACCGGTCTCGGTGTGACTTCCGGCCACGACCCAACTGTTGCTTCCCAGGTCATCTCCCATCCCCAGAACATGGGTCTCAAAGGCGGCCTCGGGCAGCGCCTCCAGCGTTGCCCCCGCCAGCGGGTGGGGGACGATGACCGGGTAGTCATCCGGGTAGGGGGGCACCACCGCGTTGACGGTGGGGGTGCCCAGCCGGGCGGCGACGTGGGCACGCAGGAGTTCGTCGCTCATGTTGCCGCCCAGGTCCCAGGCCATCACCTTGGCCCAGGTGAGGGTGTTGAGCGGAGTCCAGGGTTCTGGATCGAACTTGACGCCGGTTAGACCCAGGATGGTGAACTCCAGACCCAGGCGGCCGCGGTGGGTGGAGACGTAGGCGTTGACCCCCTCGGCGTAGGCCTCCAGCACTGCTCGTGCCTCGTCGTCCAGCAGTTCCAGCTCCTGGGCGGCGGTGCGGTGCCAGCCAACGGTGCGGATAAAGCGGTCGGAGTCCAGCGCGGACTCCCCCAGGATCTCCGCCAGCCGCCCGGAGCCGATCCGCCGCCAGAACTCCATCTGCCAGAAGCGGTCCTGGGCGTGGACGTAGCCCTGGGTGAAGAACAGGTCGTGGGGGTTGGAGGCGTAGATGTGAGGGATGCCCCAACTGTCGCGGTAAACCTCCACCTGGGATTGGAGCCCTGCTACTTTGATGGTGCCGTTGATGGTTGGGAAGCTGTGCCTGGTCACGAAGTAGCCGCCGCCAGCCGCCACGATCACTACCAGCAGGATAAGAATCCCCAGGATCATTAAGATGTTGCCTATGAGTTTTCGCATTTCCTCCTCCGTGGTGCAATGTAGGCAAACACGGCTACTTTTATCACATTATAACGAAAATGTCAAAAGTCACATTCCTTCGGCGCTTGACAGCAAGCGAGCTCGCTGCTATACTGTGTGGCGGTTTCTCGGTCCCCCCCTCTCCCTCGCAGGGGGAGGGCCGGGGTGGGGGTGGAACTTCGTAGAATTGGTATTAGTATGCGGGCGGGCTTATGACTAAACCTGAGCTCCAGTTCATCATTCACGGGGAGGTCCCCGACAGCTTCTGGCAAGAGCTTGAGCAGCAGTTGGAGGAATGTTACCGCCGATTGCCCACTTCGGATCTCGAAGTCGTGCAGGTGCGTGTGCTGGACACGGTGGAGCGGCTGCGGCGACTCTTAGCTGCGGAGCACGCCGAGTTGGGCATTGCTGGCCCGCTGGGCGAGGAGTTCCTGGCCCTCCACGACGCCTGGCGCGGCGGGCCGCGGATCACGGTCTGCCGTGAGCGGCTGACAGAGGTGCCGCCTCTGGTGGGTCTGGGAGCCATTCGCCAGCAAGTGGCCCACAGCATCTTGCACGGCTCGCCGGAGTATTATACCTTCAAGTTCTCACGGAGCCTGGTGGAAAAGGGCCGGGAGCGAGGATTGGCACCAGTGGCTCTCCAACAGCTCCTCTACTACGTGGCCATTGCGGTAAAGGACTACGAGGTGGTACGCCTGCTGGTCAGCCACGGCTACGACGACTGCCAGGCGGCGTTGGCCTTCCACCAGCTTGAAACTAGCGACGAGGATCGGCTGGCCTGGAGGTTGGCCCGGCTCAACCCTGTAGCTCATCTCATCTGCCTGGCCAGCCAACTGAAACTCATGCTCTCTATTCGCCCGCTGGTGGCAAAGTCGGCCATCGCTCCTGCGCTGATCCAGCAAGCCAGAGCCATGCTGAGCTTTCTCCCCCTCGACGAGCAGGACAAGCTGTGGGCCCTGACCAGGCAGATCGTCGCTGCGCTGGGAGACGACACCCACCAGAACATGGCCACCGCGCTGCAACTGACGTTGGAAATTCTGTAGACGAGGAGCTGGAGGTTGGAAGTTAGAGGTTGGAAGTTAGAGGTTAGAAGAGGGACTGTACAGCGAAGTAGTGTCATCCGTGCAGCCGTCGTCATCGGCGTGCTGGTCATAGGTTTTTGGCTGTCAGTCCTTTGGAATGAGATACCTCCGGCCAACGCCGTCCGCCCAACGATGAATCAAGGGGGCTTTGACCTTGCGAAAGTGGAGCCTGCCTCGACGCCAACGCCCACATCCACGCCGACCGACACGCCCACCAATACGCCTACGATCACATCTACGCCAACCAACACGCCGACCCCTACGCCCACGCCAACATCGTCTGAGACTCCCATACCCGAAATCTACTTGCCTCTGATGGCCAAATATCCAACGCCTACTCCGACGCCTACTCCGACACCTACTCCAACGTCTACGCCCACTTCTACACCCACGCCCACCCCTCCTGGCGAAGAGCTGATTGTCAACGGTGGATTCGAGAATGACGAGGGCTGGCAAATTGGCTTCGATCCACTGCGCCCCGCGGCCTATTCCACAGAAGTAGTCCGCAGCGGCGCTCGATCCATGCGTCTGGGCATCACCGTCCAGGCCGATGCTCCCAGCTACTCCTCGGTCTGGCAGAAAGTGACCATCCCCCTCGATGCCTCTTACGCAGCCCTATCCTTCTGGTACTATCCGCTCTCCCAGGATGTCATCGAACGTGACTGGCAAGGGGCCATGATCCTGGATGCCAACCTCACCTTTCTCCATCAGGTGATGAAGGTGAACTCCAACAGCCAGACCTGGATGCAGCACACCTTCGATCTGATGCCCTATCGAGGGCAAACGATAGCGATTCAGTTCAACGTGCGCAACAATGGATACAGCGGTCTGAAGACGGCCATGTACGTGGATGACGTGTCGGTGGCGGTAAGAGATGGCATGGGTCGGGAGGTATACACAGGCTGGGCGGTGGAGGCCTATCCAGAGCTGGGCTGGGAGGCGATGCGAGGCATCGTCAGCAGGCAGAAGGACAGGGGCAGCAATGTCGTTTTGATCGGACACAACAATCCGGGCGAGGTGGACATTTATAAGGCCGAGCCAGGCCTGTCCTACGCCGTCTATCGAGCTTACATTGATCCTGGAAACCCCCTTCACGACGAGGCTCAGGCGATGGTGGAGGCCCAGTACCGCATGTTGGGAGCCTGTCGCCAGGAGGGGATGAAGGTCATCCTTCCCGTCGGCTATCAGATCCAGATGGGGGCACAGTGGAATGCCCGGCATCCCTACGACCTGCGAACGGACTACTACGGCAATCCCCTCGACATCGGTGGGCAGAGTGCCTCGTTCTATTCGCCCGCTTACCAGGCCAACATTCGGACCTATTACCAGTGGGTGAACGCCAATTTCGTGCAGCCTTTCAAGGACGTTATCCTGATGCTCAACCTGGCCGACGAGCCCCAGGGGGCGGACTACTCCAGCCACGCCAATGCCGTCTTCAGAAGCAGGTATGGATATTCCTTCTGGGAGGTGGGCAACGATCCCCAACGGTGGCGACAGTTGGGCGAGTTCCAGGCTAACTACATCGTCGAGTACGCCGCCTGGAGCGCCAGCGTATGGCGAGAGCTAGACCCGCAGATCATGACCACCATGTCCTTCTGCGGCTTCCTGGCCCGCTACGGCTACTACATGCCTGACGTCGAGCCGCTGTTCAGGGACACGCCGTCCAACTTTGCCATCACCTTCGACGCCTATCCCAGGGACGGATACTACACCGACCCCATCACTGAGGGAGACCTGACGTCCCTGTTCATCCTGATCCGCTCCCTGGGCCACTACTCGAAGCTATACGACAAGCCCCTCTGGCTTTGGTCCACGGCCAACAGTTGGGGCCTGGGCCAGGCCAGTTACGACAAGGCGGACATCGCCGACGCCATATCCAATATCTATTATCTAGCTCAGCTCACCGCCCAGACCGGCGGCGAGCTCCAGGGCATCAACTTCTGGAACTACAACGTCAAAGGCCAGGGGCTGTACAACGATACCAACCCCATCGTCTACGATCCCGATGAGATGTTCGAGCGGGTTTCGGCGGCCGGAGTCAGCGCACGCGAGGTCATGGTAGCCGGGCGGTCGCCGGTTTCGGTGCTGATCTTCGCCCCCTCCAGCTATCCCTACGAGCTGATCGGCCAGACCAGGTCGTGGCTGCAGCTCTCTCGTCTGGCCAGGGACCTGCCCACTCTCCGCAGACTGATCAGCAAGGGCATTCTCGAGTCCTACAAATTCTGGCAGATGAACGCCCTGGCCAGGAACAACGTCAATTCCATCGTGGCCACGCACCTCGCCCCCCCTCTGTCCCCCCCAACTTTGGGGGGGATGAAGGGGCTGTCCCCCCCGCAGGTGGGGGGGATGAAGGGGCTGTCCCCCCCGCAGGCGGGGGGGATGAAGGGGGAGGAGGGGATAGAGACTATCCTGGTGCTGGCTCCGTCGCTGGCCTACGTCTCCTCAGAGGAACTCGCTCGTCTGTACGATTTCTACGAGCAGGGCGGGGAGATCGTAGCCAAGGAGGACATCGCTGAGGCCTTGAAGAAGCAGATGAAGGACCCCAGTTCGGTAGCCCTGACTTCCTATTTGACCAGGATCACCTCCACGGTCAGCGATGGCGCGGTTTACTCCAGTTCGCCGGGCGTGGAGACCCTGTTCATGGATGATTGCCAGGGCGAACTGGTGACTTTCTGGAAGAAAGTGCTGAAAATCGGGAAGCTCAACCGAGGGTACTTTGTGCAGGGGGATGGACACGCCTTGCTCTACAGCATAGATCCCAGCCCGGTCTTCTTCGACGTGGACGTCCCTTTCACCTATCAGGGCGCGACATACGACCGCCACGGTCGCTACGTGAGTGGGCTCTCCGGCTCCGGCGCCTTAGCTGTCACCCTGGGCCACCACGAGTACGCGCGCGTTAGTCGCGTCCAATAAGATTTGGAAGATGGAGGTTGTAAGGCAAGATATCGAACGTCCAACTTCCAACCATCCAACGTCCAATGTCCAACATCCAACATCCAATGACCAATAACCAATATCCAATATCTAATCCCCATTACAGGCAAAACTTCATCTGCTTCGTCCTGGACTACGTGTTCTTCGGCGTCGGCATGGCTTTCGTGAGCCAGACCACAGTTTTGCCATCCTTCATCAGCCAACTCACCCATTCGGCTCCCTTGATCGGCCTGGCCTCAACCATCCAGACCGGTGCCTGGCTTCTGCCCCAACTCATCGCTGCCAGCTACCTGTCTGACAAGGGCCGCAAGAAGCCATATCTGTTGCTGTCCGCCGCCCTTGGCCGGCCTGTCTTTTGGCTGATGGCAGGGGTATTGTTCCTGGCCGGCGATCGTGCCCCAGCGTTGATCTTATGGCTATTCTTTATTGGCCTGGCCGTTTTCATGGGCACCGACGCCCTGGCTGCCGTGGCCTGGTTCGACATCTTGGGTAAGGCCATCCCCCCAGCCCGGCGGGGGCGGCTGATCGGGGCCGGGCAGGTTTTTTCGGGACTGCTGACAGTGGGAGCGGGAGCAGTAGTAAATGCTGTCCTGGGTCCACAGGGTCCACCCTTCCCCCACAATTACGCTCTGCTATTCTTCCTGGCCGGGCTGTCTTTGTTTGCCTCCTGGTTGGTCATGATCTTTCTGCGCGAGCCGGTGGCAGCAACGCAGGGCAACCGATTGCCATGGAATGCTTTCTTACCCAAACTATGGACGGTCTTAAGACAGAATCACACCTTTAGCCTGGTCACCGTCGTACGGCTCGTGGCGGGCCTAAGCGGAATGGCTATGCCCTTTTACGTCGTCTACGCTACTAACGAGCTACACTTCGGCGCCGAGGCTATCGGACTCTTCCTCTCATCCCAGGTAGTTGGTAGCATTCTAGCCGGATTCGTATGGGGGTATCTGAATGAGCGATCTGGTAGCAAGATTGTGATCCAGTGGTCCACGATATTGGCCATCGCTTCCCCCCTCCTGGCCTTGCTCATGCGGCCGATAGGCCACCTTGCTGGAGCTTCAACAATCTACGTCTACTCCTTGATCTTCCTGGCCATCGGGGTCCTGAACAGCTCTTACATGCCGGGATTCATCAATTTTGTCCTGGAATTAGCCCCGTCAGAAGAGCGCGCCACTTACATCGCTCTGACCAACACCTTGTGCGGCTCGCTCCTGGTAGTGCCCTTCTTGGGGGGCTGGTTGCTCCAGGCCACGTCCTACCCCGTCCTGTTCGCGGCCACCGCGGGAGGGGTAGCTCTTGGGTTGGTGCTAACCTTCCGTTTAGAGGAGCCGCGTCAAAGGGACACTCGTAAATCGGTAGATTCATAGACCAGTACGAATCTGCGAGTCTACGAGTCTACGAATCTACCAACGAAAGGAGGCCGATCATGAAGTTCTTAGAGTTAGCCGAAAAGAGGTACAGCGTGCGAGCCTACAAGCCCGACCCGGTGGAGGAGGATAAGCTCAACCAGGTGCTCGAAGCGGCACGCCTGGCGCCCACCGCAGTCAATGCTCAGCCGTTTCAGCTCATCGTGATCCACACCGCGGGCCGAGAAGCGGAGTTGAACCGCATCTACAGGAAGGATTGGTTCGTGCAAGCGCCGCTGGTCATCGGCATCTGCGGGATTCCAGCCCAGGGCTGGGTGCGTCGGGACGGCAAGAACTACACCGAGGTGGACGTGGCTATCGCCATGGATCACCTGATCTTAGCCGCTACCGACGCCGGGCTGGGCACGTGCTGGGTTGGCGCCTTCGATCCCGAGGCAGCCCGCGAGGTGCTGGGCCTGCCCGACGATGTGGAACCCATCGCCTTCACGCCATTGGGATACCCAGCAGACCAACCCAAGTCCAAAAAGCGCAAACCGTTGTCGGAGTTGGTGCGCTACGAACGCTGGTGAAAAGACACTCGGCGAGTCTTTCCGCAGCAAGAAGCAGTTACAGGAGAGCGAACTATGAAACAGTTGAAAGTGGATGAGGAATGGGTCTATGAGGTCCAGCCCGGCGGCCGATGCCACCGCTGCCAGCGCCAGGTGCCCGTTCTGGAACTGGGCGCGGAACTGACCCTCTGTGCCAACTGCCTGCGCCAGGGAGCTAACCTGCTGGACGCGCGAGAAGCTCACGACCGGGGTCTGCCCTGGACCTTCGAGGTCTGGACCGATTATCAGGCCGGCCCGGTGACGTGGGAGGACGTCTGCGATGGCGATGGTCACTTCCTCTTCACCCTCTACGCCAGAGGGACGCCCCTTGACCCGACGGAACCGGAGGCGGGAGCTTATGACCAGCCGGGCTACTATCCTCGCGGCTATCCCGGCCCGGAGGAAGGCGGCAGCTACCCGGATATCGTAGCCGATGTAGAGACGTTGACCCTGGCTCAGGTCGCCGAGGCCTGCCGCCAGTGGCTGAAGGCGCACGGACTCTCGGCCGATGAGCCGCTAGTCATTGTCAACGGCCCAGATGAGTTTGCCTTCTCCGCCCCTGGCGCTTTGCCCGTTGTCACCCACCACAAGCCCTACTACTCGATGGAGGAGGTCTTGGAGGGACAGGTGGCCGAGTATCCCACCGCTTGTCCGGCCTGCGGTGTGCACATCATCAGCCACGAACCCCGCCTGCCCCGCTGCCCCTGGTGCGGAGCAGAGATAGCAATAGACTGAACCAAAAGAGAGCAAAGTTCCTACGAGTTCCCCCGAGTTCCTATGAGGCAGTTGAGAAATTACGCACCAAGAATGTCTGAGGAGGATAAATACTTATGGATGACCACACGTTGTGGAATCTGACCCGCGAGGCTCTGGCTGCCATTCGCACTCACTATGAGCCGGCAGCAGAGCATATCGCTGTCGAGAGTGGACTGGATGGGTGGACGTGGGGCCTGCTACTGGCAGCCCTCACTTTCGAGCCGGAGACGGCGAGCGCGGCCCGTCTTCAAGTGCGCATGCCCTACATGGCAGCCCATCCCTACCTGACCCGACTGATAGCCGCTGCCGAGAAAGGCTACCTGGCCGAGGTAGCGCCGGGCGAGTACCGGCTGACGGACTGGGGTCGAGCTGAGACGCAGCGTTTCATCGAGGAGGTACGAGCCGCCATGGCCGAAGCCGACCCATTGCCCCTGGCCGACTCGGAACGTCTGGCGAATCTGCTGGACCGGCTGGTGCAGACCAGCCTGACAACACTCCCTTCGCCCAAAGCCTGGTCCGTCAGTCTCAGCTACAAGCTGATGCCAGCGGCCAGCCCACCGCTGCCCTACGTCGAGCAGGCCATCTCTTGCCTGGCCGCCTACCGCGACGATGCCCACCTGGCCGCCTGGCAGCCCAGCGGCCTCAGCGCCACCGCGCTGGAGGCGCTGACGTTCCTCTGGCGCGGCGAGGCCGCCTCCCTGGACACGCTGTACGAGAGGCTCGCTTTCCGCGGCCACCCGCGCCAGATGTATGCTCAGGCGCTGGCCGAACTGCGGGAGCGGGGGTTGATCGAGGGGCCAGACAGCGCACCGTGGGTTACTGAGGCCGGCCAGGCCTTCCGCGACCAGGTCGAGGCCGACACCGACCGTTACTTCTTCACGCCCTGGGCCTGTCTGGATGACGGTGAGAAAACTGAGTTGGCCGACCTGCTGGCCCGCCTGCGGGACGGGCTGAAGGAGAGCGCTGCATGATCCGCTACCCTGTCTATCTGGAGATCGCCGACGATGGCTGGTGCATGGCCCACGTGCTCGATCTGCCCGGCTGCACCGTTCGTGCGCCGAGCCGGGACGAGGCCCTGCGCCGATTGCCCAACGCCGTCCGTGACTACCACGGTTGGCTGCGCCGCCACGGTGAGCCAGCCCCGCCCGAAGAGGAATCAATCGAGATCGAAATTGCTGGCGAGAGCAGCGGCTTTGGCCCCTTCGACCCGGGAGATGCCGCCGCGCTTTTTCGCCCGGACCATGAACCCGTCAACCTCGAGGAGATGGAACACTACTTCCGCCTCATGGCCCACGCTCGCACCGACCTGCTGACCCTGGTACGTGACCTCCCCGACGATGTCTTGGACTGGCAGTCTGACCCGTGCTCGTTCAACATCCGGCGCTCGCTGCGTCACATCGGCAACGCCGAGGAGTGGTACGTCTCCCGCCTGGTGCCTCCTGAAACCTTGCCCCCCGAGTGGGAGCGCGACGAGGAGCTGCCAACCTTCGAGTTCCTGGAAATGGAACGGCGCACTGCCGTGGCCCGGCTGCGCCTGCTCACCGAAGAGGAGCGATGCGGTGTCTTCTACCCCGCCCACTGGACTCAGCATCCCGAGGAGCCCTGGACGGCACGCAAGGCGCTGCGTCGCTTCCTGGAGCACGAGCGGGAGCACACCGCCCAGGTGCGGGAGATCCTGGCCGCCCGGCGGCAGCACCTCCTGGCCTGCCTGGCCACCGAGCGCGCCGGACTGCTGGAGCAGCTCATCGGCCTGGACGAGAGGTTGCTCACCGAGGTGCCGATGCTTGACAGTTGGACCGTCAAGGACCTGCTGGCCCACATCGCTGCCTGGGACCGCTGGGAAGAGCGGACGATGAAATGCATGGTGGACGGGGAGGCCCCTGACTTCACAGCGGTGCAGGATTTCGATGCCTCTAACGCAGCCTTCGTCGCTGAATGGCGCGATCGAACCCTGGCCGAGGTAGTGGCCGAATTGCAGGCTGCCCGAGCAGACTGGGTGGCCTGGCTGAAGAGCTTGTCCGAAGTGGAATTCTTCCGGCGTCGTTCCTATGCGGGTTGGGATTGGTCGTTCTCCGTTGTCCCACTGCGGGTCCAGTGGCAGCACGATGCCGAACACGCCGCCCAGGTCGCCGCCTGGCGGGAGGCGGAAGGGTTGAGAGGGAAGACCGGCCCCCAGGCGGTCCTGCTGGCCGCCCTGGCCGCTGCGCGCGATGAACTGCTGACCGCTGCTGCCCTGGTGCCCGTCGAGGAGCGAGCTTTCCGGCCCGTTTGTGGAAAGTGGACCCTCAAAGACGTGCTGGGGCACCTGGCGGACTGGGAGTGGTTCGGCGTGGAGGGCCTGCGCCAGATGGCCGCTGGCCACGCGCCCCAGGTTGAACACGTCGAAGACATAGATGTCTGGAACCAGGTCCACGCGGAGGCCCGTCGGGATCAGCCGTGGGAGGACGTTTGGGCCGACCTCCACGCGGCCCGCCGCGCGCTGCTGGAGGTTCTGGAGGGGATGAGTCAGGCCGAGTTGGATCGGTCTTTTCCCTTCCCCTGGGGACCACAGGGCACGCCTTACCAGTGGATCTGGGTCTACTTCCGCCACGATCGTGAGCACGCCCACGGCCTGCGAAGCGAGGAGATGGAACAATGACCCGACAAACAGTTGACCTGCTGACCGCCGAGATGGATGAAGCCTGGCAGACCCTGCGCCGACGGCTGGAGGGCCTGACCGACGAGGAGTTCTTCTGGGAACCTGTATCTGGCTGCTGGACGGTGCACCCTGACGAGAGTGGCCGCTGGGTGGTAGACTACGCCGACCCGGCGCCAGAGCCACCGCCCTTCACCACCATCGCCTGGCGGCTGGTACACGTCGCGGCCTGCAAGATCATGTACCACGAGTACGCCTTTGGCCCAGGGAAGCTGACCTGGGACGAACTGGACATCCCTCAC
>Ga0194111_10004724_pt1 | contig 15736 bp, 20 predicted proteins | sample TA2KigC300mmetaG_FD_146194 | JGI IMG/M metagenome (GOLD analysis project Ga0194111, IMG submission 146194) | Freshwater microbial communities from Lake Tanganyika, Tanzania - TA2015033 Kigoma Deep Cast 300m | ecosystem: Environmental > Aquatic > Freshwater > Lake | place: Tanzania: Lake... | reverse complement strand
AAAAGTTCAGCTATCTTTTCCGCTCCACTCAATTTTACTCCCATATTTCTGAGAACTAAAAGCTCATTCTGATCTATTGTTCCAGAAAAATCGCGATCAATTGCTTTCAGTTCCTGAATCTCATTGACTGCTCGACCAACATCATTCAAAAAGAAAGCTCTCAACCCTTCTACCCGATGCAATTCATCCTCTCCCAAGCGAGTTTTCCGAAGCTTGGCTCAGCTGTAGACTAATTTGTAAAGAGCAGAAGCCAAATGATGAGGAGGATTTCCTAATCCGACACTCCTCTCATCAGCATAATATTCTCTAATTCGAGAACCAGCAAGAACGAGCAAATTGGTGATGAGATAAGCCAGCATCGCCGCCAGACCAATCAGGGCAGCATAAGCTCCTGCCGTCTCCCTTCTGTTTCCAAATCTTCCACCCCACATCAAACTCCAGGCAATCCAATAGCAAATAAGAGGAATGACTGAGAGAAGAGTGATAACCAGCATATCCCGATGTTTAAGATGACCAATTTCGTGGCCCAGAACTGCCTTTAATTCATCTTTGCTGAGCAAGGTTCGGATTCCCTGAGTAATGCAAACCCTACCATCTCCCTGGCTTTTCCCAAAAGCAAAGGCATTGGGAAGAGATAATTGAGAAATGCCCACCTCTGGTTTGGGAATTCCTGCCTTTTGGGCTAGCTCAGCTACCTGGTAATGAAGCTCTGGTTCTTCTTTCTCAGAAACCCATTTAACTCTCATCATCATTGAAACCATTGAAGGTCCAATCAGGTACTGAAGGCCCATAAACAAAACCGCCAAGATAAAGTAGCTGGTTGCACTCCCTACTCCCATGTAGCTACCGATGCCAGTGATTACTCCATAGAGGATCCCAAACAGCAGCACCACCAATAACCACATTTTCATTTGAAGTCCCATATTAGTTCACCTCCTTTCTAATCCAACTATTTTAAGATCTTTTCTCTCTCTTTGACAAGACAGCGTTCCAAATATATCTACTCAAAATCATAGGGTGAAATCTGCACTACGAAGGGAAAACTTTTCAATGAAGTACTCCACAACCCCAGATTTTGGTGGTATCAGGATTCTGAAGATGAAGATTTCTTGCCCTGTACCTTCTAAAAGGTTTCGATATGTGAAAGAAATCGAAACCCTGGGTTTGTTCCGTTTATTACTGATTGTGGCATGGAGGCAAGATTTTTGAAAATCAGGACTTCAGTAAGGAAGAATGACCATCTCACTCCTCAATTCAGTCGGAGCCCGAAGATTACTTTATCTCTTTTCTTATCTCTCACAAGACCGGTTATGCACTTACCCACCAATCCCAGATTGTACCCTTCCAACCTGAAATAAGACCATTGTCCTTGCAAACCGGGCAAGACCAAGATATTGTAAAACCGCGTTGTTCGTCTACAAAAGCGAGGATCTCTCCAGGGCATGGCCTCCTCTGAGGTCGCCTCCGACATTTGACCCCGGTAACCAAAGTTTTCCTATTGCGACTCGTCACCGCTTTGACGATGCAGCCAAAATAATTTGCAAGGTGCAATGCCGGCTTCGGCATGTCCGCAAGGTTCCCTTCATCATTAAGAAAATGTCGTAGACCTGTGATCCATGTATTACCCATCTTGCCAAGGATTATGTAACTCGTATTGGATAATCGAGAAGCAAATTATTTAGCTGAATCTGAAGCTGCCATCAATTTACGGGTAGTCGCAGTCCTCTCTATTAATCCCCTGATAGCGGGCCTGATATAGATTTGATCGAGATCGAAGTTGCTTAACGCCTTCGCAAGGATCTGGATTTTATCACTTACTGGGGCCCTGGAACCCTCAAAAGAAATATTCTTAATTGTAGAAGCCCACTAATGCATTTTTCTTAGGTCTTGGATGAGACAAGCCGTCTTAAGAAATCAAGGTAGTGGAAAAGTAGGTAGTAATCTTCAACAAGTTCTGTCTGCGGTTCGGGTTTACTCATCTCATTGACCGAGATTCTATTAACAATCTCCAAGGCCTTCTCTGTGAGATCCCTGGTAACGGCTTTAAATCTCTCAAATTGATCTTTTTTTTCACTCTGATTAATATTTTGAATTGATTCTCTTTCTTCCATCTTGACTATTTTTAATCTTTCCATATCTAATTCCTCCCTTTAACTAACCCATCACATCTATGGCCGATCTCATTTCATGACGAAATAGGCTTATTGAGGTTTCCATTGCCCCTCATCTCTTCATGTGGCGGTGTCCTGTGGTTACTCAAAGTGATGAATAGGTACACGCCAAGGCAAGTTAAAAATCTCCAATCTCTTATGAATCTAAAGAGATGCCTTTTATCAGACTGTCAAGGGTATCTTTTGCATCTCTCAGAAGCATAATGACATTTCTCTCTTTATATATCGGGTTTTTCGACTCCTGAGTATCCGGGCTTTTCATCTAAATTGCAAACCACAACCCTTTTGGCTTCGTGGACCATCATAATGGGCATCCCTGAAATCGGCGTTCCTTCCACACGCATTGCTGCAGGGTTGACAACATCACATGCCCCGACAATGATGGCCAAATCCGTCTCCTTAAATTCTGCATTTATTTCCTCCATTTCGAAAAGCTTATCGTATGGCACCTCGGCTTCAGCCAATAAAACATTCATGTGCCCGGGCATCCTGCCAGCCACGGGATGGATAGCAAACTTCACTTGTTTTCCCAATCTTTTGAGGAGATTAGCTAACTCCACAACCTTAAACTGCGCCTGAGCGAGCGCCATGCCATACCCAGCGATCATGATGATTCTTTTTGACTCTTTGCCTGCCCCAATGGCCTCAGAAAGCGAATTTTTCCTAGTGGGCTTTTCTAGAGAGAGCTTGCCCCTCCTTGTCCACTGTAACAATTTTATTCTCCGGTTCAGCCCAACCTGTTGCGGTCGTTTGAGTCCAGTCGACAGTAACTTTTTCTTGAAATTCTATAAACACTTTAAGAAGGTCTCGATTCATTGCCTTGCACATAACATGGGTCAGAATTGATCCGGACAAGGGATAGAAAAAATTCCCAATATAGACGACTATGATTGCTTTCCTACTCATGCAGCACTTATACTTGGATTAGCTTCTTGACCTTCATTGTCACAGCAGGGACCTATCCGTATTTGGTTGGTTACTAAGTCTTTATACACAATGTTAAATCTTTGGCGTATGACATCATAGATCAAGCCTAATCGCGCTATTTCCTTTTTCCCCTCTCCTTTTTTCTTTGGCTCCATAGGGAAACCTCCTTATATATAACAGGCGACATAATAACCCTGTTGAGGGCTTATCGGGTATTAATCCCGCATATCTCTAAGCCTGATAAAGTCAAACCTTTGAACGAGAAAGGTGCCGTGTGCCCAACGAGTTTATTTTCCATTTATCCTCCTTTCCCTTGACGATGATATTTTGTTTTTCCAATTCGGAAATAACTTCAGTGACCTCAATACGGGTTATTCCACCATCAAATTGGTAATTTTCCCCAAGCTCATACCAGATATCTGTGGTTGTGATGGCTTGATAATCTGTAATGATTTGTAAAATGATCCTCCTAAGATCAACTTCTTCCTGAAAATTGTTCCTCATCATAATAACCATTGCTCCTATTGATGATTGATAATCGAACTTATTTTTACCTACCCAACTGGAGTCCGTGGAGGCCATTTCCTGATTTAGTTATAAATTTGATCTGTTACCTGTCGATGGTGAATTACTGTACTAATCTTCTCTTCCTTTCTTCTTCTAATTGCCTCTGACACTTGACGCAGTTGAGGGCAAAAGGAATAATCTCTAACCTCCTCTTATCGATCTTCTCACCGCATTCCCCGCAACATCCATAAGTCCCTCCCTCAACTCTTTCTAAAGCATCATCAATCTCCTTTAGGAAATTGTTATATCGGTTCACAAAAGTGATGCTCAACCCATTACTTAAATTTATAGCACTCAAATCCCCAAGATCAGATCCCTGTGATAATCTCAATTCGCCCCCCCCTTATGAATTCCTTCTAGCAACTCATCTCTCAATCCATGAAGGATTTCGTTTTTCCTCTTCAATATCATTTTCGGATAATATTCTTTTAAGCGATTAGAGGATTTAGGAATTCTTTTAATTTAAAACCCACTATCAAGGACAATTGAAATATTCCCCCACTCAACGAAAAATCTATTTTTCCCAAAATCCTGAAGGGTTATCAAAATGTTCCTTTAAAAACAAATGGCCGCATTGATCGCATCGGATCTTATTTGATCTACTCATTGGGGAACGACTTTGCAAATGTCCACACTCAGGGCAGATGATTCTATCGGTCAAGGCTGCAATCACCTTAGTTACAATTCGAATCATCCTTTCTCTCCATTCGTATCTGCCCGGTTTTTAACGCTTGGAACCCTCATCATCCTTAAAACTGATTTTCCCCTTTGGAATCGATAATAAAGGGACAACGATATGATCCTCAATTGGAAAATAAAAAGACATATTGATCTTATTGCTCTGTTTAACAGCCAATTTCTTTTTATGAGGAAAAATAGCAATGACATATTGACCTTCAAGCTTTTTAGTTCCCGATGTCATGACACTAATCTTTCATCACGAAGTTTAAGAATTGAAATGCTCGTAAGAAAGAGAATCCTCTTCTGATGGATTAATTACTAAAATGGGACAATTTGAACGGTAGATTGTTTCAGAACATAATCCACAATTCGCGCCATCCTTTCTCCACATTTTAAGAGCTTCACCATGAAGAATGATCAGGTCATGCACACCGTCTTTAATCTCGTTAAAAACCATCTCCCATGGAGGAACGGTGATGACTTTAAAATCATACGGAATATCCATTCTGGCAAAATAATGTTTCACCCTTTCCAAACATTCTTTTTCCTCTTTCATCCAATGATTTAGTGTGTTTGGGCCCAAGCGCTTTTTAAAAAGATCACAGAGATAGGAAGCAAAGATGACCTTTACGCTCGGTTGGCCTTTCTGAATGATTTGAAAGGCATCCAAAATTGAGACCGAAGCCTCCCTTGTTGCACTGGCAATGATTAATATTTTTGAAATCATCGTCAATCTACACTCTTCCTCTCAACTGCATTGCACGAAAAACTTTTTCTTTTGCAATCGATATCTAAATCGCTGTTTGTGTCCTTCATTTTTCCCTTCCAAAATTCATGAATGAGCGTTTAAAGTGCCCCTTTTTACCTTTTTCCATTTCTCACCGGCGAAGTCTTCTTCAACTCTCCACCCAGTCTCTTCATCCGGATAAGAAATGAGTCGGCTCCAACAATGATGGCAATAGAAGCTTCGCTTAACCATGATCAAAACCTCTTTGAACTTAGGAAAAACACTCTTGCATACCGGGCATTCCATCCCTTTTCTCATTTCTTGATAGAAAATCCGAAAAGTTGTTTAAAAAACTGAAACCAACGATTCGTCTCCTTCCAATTTTTCATCTTAAGTTTATACATGGGGCACTCCCAATAAGCTGAAATTGACAGGCAAAAGATTTTTAAATGGGCGGAACTCGGGGCATAGCCAAGCCGCTCCTTGGGACCACAAACTTTTAAAGGATTCCCTGAGCTTAAACCGATATAAAGAGGGCAGGGCATGATACTTTAACCTCCTAAAATTCTTTGTACGGACAAGAGCATCTCATCGATATCGAACGGTTTCACGAAAAAAGCTTTCGCTTCATTTCCACTCTTTTTTCCGGGATAAAGATGAGGGTAGGCCGTCATCACGATGATGGGAATGCCTTCCATGTTCTGATGGATGAATTTGATCAGATCCATCCCAGATAGAGACGGCAACTCTAACTCTGTAATTACTATATCGGGTTTTTCTGCTTTCAATCTCTCCACAGCTCCCAATCCATCCTTTGCCAACAAAACCTGAAATCCCTTTCCAATAAAAATCTTTTTCAGCATGTAAAGAATCGTTTCCTCATCATCCACAATCAATATCTTTTTCTTATTTTTTGGAAAGACGTCTGTCCTTTGATGGTGTTCCTCTTTCAATAGCATCTTTTGTCTCCGTCAAAACTCTTGCTCTAACAATACTTCTTGTACCTGATAGCCGGACATATTTTGCTAAATCCATCAAACTTTTGACTTCTCTCTTGTTCCAAAAAGTTAAGATCATAGGGAGATTAACTCCTGTGATGACTTCAACCCTTTCTCTGTTTAAAAAGGAGAATGCAATGTTTGAAGGAGAACCTCCAAAAAGGTCTGTCAAAATCAGGATACCGTCTCCTTGATCGACTTGCTTAATTGCCTCTGAAATTATCCTCCTTGCTTCAAAGGCATTCGTTTCACAATCGATAGAAACTGCAGTTATACCTTCAATTTCCCCGACAATATACTCTGCTGTCGCAATCAGCTCTTTTCCGATAAAAGAATGTGCAACAATGACAGCTCCGACCATTTCTGAAGTATTCCCTCTAAATAGAATTTCTGTGGATGGCCAAAATGGATTAATCTAATAATTAAGGATTTCCTCAGCCTCTGTTTTGTCAACATCCATAATATATTTGATACCACTGATATTGGCGGCATCACGTGTCAGGGATGCGATGTCGTCTCTTGATATGTGTTTCAGAGAAAACTTTCGGCTGCCAGCCATGAACTGCCGGAGGCCCTGAGCCAGTCGCTCAAAATAGGTATACAGGCCGAGGGCACCGGTAGGTATTTTCTCAAACTCCATATCACCTAATTCCTTGCGTAATGAACTTGCCGTTACAAAAATCTCGTCCTTCGAGTGGCCAAAGCGCTCAATGTAGACAGGAATCAACTGGTTATCAATCGCCCGGCCTATTGTCTTTCCCACCATTGCTGCTGCAAGGGGCGCACGGGCCATGCCTACCAGTTTCACAAACGGTGCGCCCATGGCCAGGGCCTTAAAGATTCCATCTTCAAAAGTGAATCCTCCTCCTACGGCCAATGGAGGGACATATTTTTTCTTTTGGGTTAGATATCTGGCGTACTGATACAAGAGGGAATGGAGTTCTACAGGTGGAACTCCCCACTCATTCATCATCCGCCAGGGACTCATCCCTGTGCCACCTCCAGCAGCATCCACGGTGAGAAGATCCAGCCTGTACTTGGAGGCAAAGGAGATTGCTCTGGCAAGGTCAGCCGGGCGATAGGCGCCCGTTTTGAGGAAGATGTACCTGGCACCTGCCTTACGCATCTCATCAACTCTTTTTGCAAAAGATTCTTCAGAGACCATACCTACCCGTGAATGTCGCTCGAATTCCTTGAATGTCCTACGTTCGAATGCCTTGATCACATCGGGATCGGTTGGATCAGGCAGGACGATATAACCTCGCTCATGGAGCATCTGGGCTTTCTTGAGATCTTTAATCTTCACTTCCCCGCCGATGTCCTTTGCTCCCTGCCCCCATTTGAGCTCAACACATTCGACCCCAAGCTTTTCGATGGCATACTCCTGGGTGCCGAGCCGGGTATCCTCAATGTTGGCCTGAACAATGATCGCTCCATTCCCGTCTCGCTGGTATTCCCTGTATAGTTTGACCCGCCACTTCAGTTCCACCGTATCGATGACCCTGCCGTTCTTGATGACCGCTTCGGGATCCATTCCAACAACATTTTCTCCGATGGTTAGCCCAGTCCCTGAAAGGGCAGATCCAATGGCCAATCCTTCCCAGTTGTTTTTGGCGATGTCGGTCGAGCCAATGCCTGAGATCAACCATGGGTAACGAAATTTTATTCCCCTGTCATGGCCGATGACCACTTCCAGATTGACCGAAGGAAAGATGGCCAGGTCACTGTCTGCCTCGATGCCATGGGCTCCCACCACAGTACCCATGATACTGAAATGGGAATAGTCAACAGGGTAGGTCTTTTCAGCAGCGGTGGTAATGACGCCAAATGGCTGCGGGTAGATCACCTCATGACCCCGGTAAGCGGACTTACCGATCTCACACATTCCAATGCAGCCGTCCACACAGGTGACGCACATGCCTGAAGTGGGGACCACGGAACCTTCGGTCCTGTTTTTTGTCAGTGTGGCAGCTGAGGCATTCATTTTAGATAATGACATTTTTCGATTCTCCTTTCCTTTTCTCAATCCTTTCTGATCTCGCAAGCGACACAGGGGACCATATAGCACATCATGTCGTCAAAAGGTTCTTTCTCGAGGCAAGGCGGACTCAGGTTGGCACAGCCTCCACAGATTGGTTGATCAGGTTCCGTGTAAGTACATCGAAGCTGGCAGGCTGGGCAGACATACATACATGCTCCACAAAGGCGACATTCCTCTGAATGGAGATCAAAAGGAGCCCCAAGGCTTCGCTTCTCACCTCGTCCACGGAAACCTATGGCTTTGGCTGCCATCTGCTCTTGGCACATTCGCACGCATCGCCCACAAAGAATGCAGTCTTCGTACTCCTGTTTGAAACGTTGCTGGCGCACTTCATAGGCCGAAGCTAAGTCTTGGATCGTCTTCGATTGGGGGCAAGAGGCGAGAAGAAGTTCCAGGATCATCTTACGGGCCTTTACAACGCGGGTTGATCCTGTGCGTACATGAAGCCCCGCTGTTACGGGGTAGGTGCAGGAAGTAACAAGCTTCGCATTCGACCCTTCAACGATCTCCACCACACAAAGCCGGCAGGCCCCATAAGGAGAAAGTCCATCCATATGGCACAAAGTTGGAATAGGAAATCCGAAGAACCTCGAAGCCTCGAGCAGGGTCGTGCCTTCCTCAACCGAAACCTCTAAACCATTGATATACAGAGTGACCATTGTATTGAGCCTTGTTCCCGATCTATTATCTTACATCCACAGCGTTAAATTTACAGACACTCTTGCACGCACCACATTTGATGCATTTTCCTGGATCGATCCTGTGGAGCTCCTTTTTCTTGCCTGTGATTGCCTCTGAAGAACAGGCCCGCTGGCAGAGTTGGCAGCCTGTGCAGTTTTCGTTGATGGAGTAAGTAATCAATTCCTTACACACGCCTGAAGGGCACCGTTTATGCACAATATGTTCCAAATATTCATTTCTAAAATATCGAAGCGTAGAGAGGACAGGGTTTGGTGCTGTCTGTCCCAGACCACATAGGGTCGTTCCCTTCACTGTATTGGCAAGTTCCTCAAGAAGATCCAGAGATCCTAAGGTTCCTTTGCCCATTGAGATGTCATCGAGAATCTCATACATTCGCTGGGTACCTTTTCGGCACGTGAAGCATTTTCCGCAGGACTCATCCTTCAGAAAGTTCATGAAATACTTGGCGATATCCACCATGCAGGTGTTCTCATCCATGACGATCATACCACCCGATCCCATGATCGATCCCGCCTGAGTAAGAGTTTCGTAATCGATGGCCATATCAAACATTTTTGCCGGGATACAGCCGCCGGATGGCCCACCTGTCTGTACCGCCTTAATCTTTGACTTGCCGACCGGGCCTCCACCGATATCGTTAACAATCTCATCAATAGTGATACCCATGGGTACCTCTACTAAACCAGTATTTTTAATCTTGCCCACAAGGCTAAATATCTTGGTGCCGGAGTTCTTCTTCGTCCCCATTTTCGAGAATTCCTGAGCGCCAACCCCAATGATGATCGGAATGTTAGCCCAAGTCTCCACATTGTTGATCGCCGTAGGTTTGCCATTGATCCCTTTCTGCACAGGAAATGGAGGTCTTTGGCACGGTTCACCTATCTTCCCTTCGATAGACCTCATCAATGCCGTCTCCTCTCCGCAAACGAACGCTCCTGCACCCCTGACGAGTTTGATATCGAAGTTAACCCCCGTTCCCAGGATATCCTCTCCCAGAAGGCCAAGTTCCTTCGCCTGCCGGAGCGCAATGGTGAGATGTTTGATAGCAAGTGGGTATTCATTTCGGACGTAAATCACCCCTTCTGTAGCTCCTGTCCCATAGGCACCGATAATCATTCCTTCTATGATACTATGAGGGTTACCTTCGAGGAGACTGCGGTCCATGTAAGCACCAGGGTCTCCCTCATCCCCATTACAAACAAGGAACCTGCAGTTGCTACTTGTCCGCTTGGCTAGAAGCTCCCACTTCAGACCCGTGGGAAACCCTGCACCACCCCGGCCGCGCAGCCCAGAAGCCTTAACCTCCTCTACCACCCAATGGGGATTACCATTGGATAGTACTTTGACTAGCGGCAGATACCCTCCGTTCTCAATGTAGTCAAAAATGCGAATCGGATCGACCTTCTCATTGAGAGAAAGGAGGGTCCGGACTTGCCTTTTAAAGAACGGTATATGACTCTGTTTCTCAATAGGCTTCCCGGTTTCTTGGTCCACAAAGAGAAAGTCCTCAATGATCTCACCTTTGGCTACAGCCTCGATGATCCGAACCATATCCTTGAGGCCAACCTTCGGGTAGAAGGTTCCAAATGGCTCGACAACTACCGAAGGTTCCACTTGACAAAATCCATGGCAACCAGTGATACGCAAATGTATTTTATCTGTTAGTTCCTTGGCTAGAAGTTCGCGTTTTGCAATACGAATGAGGTCATTGGCACCACTTGCTTGACCACACGTCCCCGCCGGAATAACAATGATTGGAATTCGGGGATCCCTATGAGCAACCAGCCTGTTTTGCAGGATCAGTAAATCATCAATCGATTTGAGCTTTTCCATAAGTCCGTTCTTTTTTATATCTGTCTTGAATCCCTTTAACGGGCTTCGTTACTTCCATCTCGTTCAATCGGAAGTTGATTCCCCATAAGATCTAACATATGCCCCTTACACCCCCTCCTCGAACAGATCTGCACAACCCCCCTTTTACTGCGTATTAGCATCGGCACCATGGGTGCGCCACAGGTCATGCAATCTGAGGTGCCAATCAATTCGGCATGGCAGTGAGGACAGAAAAAGTTAACCACTGAGTCGATTGGGACTTCATATTCCTGACCCACGGCGAAACTGCCGTAAAGAGAGGAGAGTCTTACCCATCTATGCTTATCTCCAAAAGAGACCGTCACCCGGATGGAAGGGTGGCCGTCGATATAGTGATGGGGGTCCATTAAACTGTGATTGCATCGCGGACAGCAAACCTCCAGAGGGAAAATTCGCTCATCCGTAGTAATATCGACCCGATCGAGCCCGGCCTTGGTTTTATAGATAATTTCTTTCACCTTCGGTGGATTGACATTGGAGAAGTAATGTCCATCCACAACAACAATCGGTCCGAGCGCACAGGCTCCGAGGCAGTTCACCGTCTCCAGGGTGACTTCATTGTCCGGTGCCGTTTCACCAGCCCCAATTCCCAGCTGGTTTTTAAACTCCTGAATAATAGATTGAGCACCACGGACATGGCAGGCGGTGCCCAGACAGACGGAGATAAGATGTATCCCCCGGGGTTTTAAACTGAACGATTTGTAGAAGGTGGCCACACCATAGATATCCACCATTGAGTGTCCGGTCTTTTGGGCCACGATCCTTAGCGCCTTTTCGGGGAGGTAGCTGTACTTCGCCTGGATTTCTTCGAGGATGGAGATCAGTCCGCCCTTGCTGCTGGTGTGATGCTCTACTATTCTCAGGATATGTTCCGGTTCCATATCTTTTCCTTCATACAAAAACTTTCCCTTTAAGATGATGATTTGGTCATCTTACCGGTATTCCTCGCAATGCCAGACCCCTCCCTCAGGTTTTATAAAAGTGCATGTTTTACGGTCTTCACAAATGCTGCATAGTCCTTTGTATTTACCTGAATCTTTCTCCTCAGCATTGGCCCTGAATTCAGGGGCAGCCGTTAATAAAATGTTTTTAACAACAGGTCTCACTGGATGAGGTTCATAGCCATCAAACTCTTCACATTGTAAAACCGGTCTCCTAAGATCTTTTGTATAAGTACAGCTCGAGGCAGTTTTACAGGAGGAACATAAACCAACATATTCTTTCTCTCTTAAATCAATTCTTAATTCCTTTCTCTTTTTAGTCGGTTGGGTAATTCTCTTCATACTTTCTCCCCTTCTTTTTTATTTGAGGTATTTTCATGAGAGAATAGAGCAATTCTGTTGCCAAAAATGAGACTCTCGAAACAGATGGCTATTCTTTTCGGTCTGGAATATTACTTATTGGAAAAGGCTAAGAAAAATCGAGGGATTAGGGGATACAATCTTTTTGAAAATGTTCTATCCTATGTTAGGTGATCAATGAAAAAGGGGAGAGTCGTTGGGGAGATTTGAACCGCTGGTGAGAATTTCCTCGAAAGAGGGTTACTCATGTCAAGTGTGTTCCATAGAGTTTCAGTTTTTCTCGCAACGTCTTGCGGTCAATTCCGAGTATCTCCGCTGCCCGTGTCTTGTTGCCATCTACACTTACCAAGACATTGCGAATATATTCGGCTTCCACTTCAGCGAGAGTCCTATGAAGACCTGTCTCCCGTAGGGCTGAAAAACGCATCAGTGACGGTAGATCAGGAACCTCAATGAGGTCCCCATCCGTCATGACTACGAGGCGCTGGATGACATTCTCAAGCTCTCTCACGTTGCCTGGCCAATGATAATTTTTTAGCACTTGTAGTGCATTATCGGTAAACCGAAGTGTCGGTTTACCTAATTCCTCGGCAAACTTGTTTGTGAAATACTTGGTTAAAAGCAAAATATCATCTCCTCTTTCCCGCAACGGAGGTATTTCAATCGTAATGACATTGATGCGGAAAAAAAGGTCTTCCCGAAATACTCCCTTCTTTACCAAACTGGACAAGTCTTTGTTGGTCGATGCCAGAATCCTCACATCTACTCTTCGAGAACGGCTCGACCCAACCATGCAGACTTCCCTATCCTGAAGCACTCGTAGAAGTTTTACTTGCATTGAAAGGCTTGTCTCACTGATTTCGTCAAGAAAGATTGTACCACCATCAGCCGTTTGAAAGAAGCCTGCTCTGGTTTCGCTAGCTCCAGTAAAGGCCCCTTTGATATGTCCGAAAAGTTCGCTTTCCAACAGTTCTCCGGGGATAGCTCCGCAGTTTACAGGCACGAATGGTGCAGAAGCCCTTGAACTATTGTAGTGAATGGCTCGCGCTAAAAGTTCTTTACCTGTGCCGCTTTCTCCTAAGATGAGTACCGTGGCAGAAGCTGATGCAGCTTTGGCTATGGCACTAAAAACCTTTTGCATTGCCCCTGACTCACCGATAAGGCCGTAAGAAGCTGGCTGTGCCCGATGCGATCGGACTTGTGCAGCCCTGCGAACATGGAGTTTGTCGAGTGCCCTACGGACAGCCGAGGAGAGTTCCTCGTCGGTAAAAGGTTTGGTCAGATACTCCTCGGCCCCGGTCTTAACCGCCTTGACCGCTCCTTCGACTGTGGGGTAACCGGTAATCATCATGACCTCGGTCTCTTTAAAGTTTTCTCGGACATGCCTTACTAAATCAAGACCGCTGACCCCCGGCATTTTGAAGTCCGTGATGACCAAATCAATGGGTGCAACGTCAAGTATTTTGATGGCTTCAGCTACATTAGAGGCAATGAAGGCCTGGTATCCCTGTGATGTCAGGTTTCTCTGGAGAACCTCCAATGTATTTGGATTATCATCTACAACCAGAATCCGTTCTTTCTTAACCGAATCTGCCATTTAGTTACCTCCTTCAACATCTTGTGAACCCGTCACGGGTAGTTGGATCTCGAACCTCGAACCTTGATTGAGTTTGCTCTCAACTTTGATAGAACCTCCGTGCGATGTCACAATTCCATGCACAACAGGCAGTCCCAACCCTGTTCCTTGGCCAACGTCCTTCGTTGTAAAAAATGGAGTGAATATCTGCTTCATTACCTCTTTGTTCATGCCAATCCCTGTGTCTTCCACAATGAGCGAGACGTAGCCTTTACCAGTAAGAGTCTGTATTGTCAATCTCCCGCCTGTTGGCATTGCCTGCAAGGCATTGATGATCAGATTGACAAGAACTTGATTCAACTGTGCCGGATCCGCAGCAATCTCTGGCAGGTCAGGAGAAAGTGAACGAACCAGTTCAATGCCCTCTTTGACGCACCGAGATTCAAAAAAATGGAGTCCTTCTTCGACCAACTGATTCAAATTGACTTTTGTCTTTCTTGGAGGCAATTTTCGAGCAAATATCAGAAGTTTCTTGACGACTTCCCGTGCATTCAAAGAGGCAGTCAAGATCTTCTCGATGTCCAACTCGGCCTGTTTGGGAAGGCCTTGGCATTTCTTTGCGAGTTGGGCAAATCCTAAGATATTACTTAAGGGTTCATTCAGTTCGTGGGCGACACCTGTAGCAAGCTGCCCGATAGTGGCCAATCGGTCAGCATGTCTGAGCTGTTCCTGGAGCACCAATTTGTCCTGTTCAGCCTGTTTCTGGGTGATAATAATTGCCACCTCTTTTGCAACAGTATCAATCAGGTTTCGCTCCTCTTTAAGGAATGGTCCCTCATCAAGCTCAGGTTTCTCCTCTGAGTAGACCACCTCAACCATACCTCGCAGTTTCCCACTCACGATTATATCTGACGTCTGTTTGTGCCTTCCTTCTTGAAAACCAGGGGTTGAATACGAATGCCCATCCAAAATAATCCTAGCTGAGGCAATTTCAGGATATAACCAGGCCGGAGGAAGAATCTCCGCAATGCCCTGCAGAATCTCTTCCATCGATACGTTAGGCTGGACGGCCAAGCGAGCTATACCATAAAAGCATGTCATTTCCTTCACTCGTTCACGTAAACCCCACTGGGCATGTCTGTGTGCCAACGCAATTCCAAGGCTCTGGGCGAGGTCTTCGTAGAGTTCTATTTCACTCTTTTTAAAGTAGTTTCTGCGATGACTTTTCAATTGTAAAAGCCCAATGTTTTGGTGATCGAATAGAAGTAAAATCAGGCCAAGGGATCGGTAGTCACCGTTGATGTTAAAACCTTTAACACGAGATTTTTTATCAGTCTTTGAACAGGGAAGGATTGTTTTCTTTATGTCGCCTGTCCAGAAACTTCCATTTTTCGTGAAACCGGGTTGAGATAGGTCAACGTGACCAAGGATAATGTCCCTGCACAGATAGAATATTTTTGCATCCTCATCAGAACGAGGGGCGGTGTCGCCGTTTTCATCTTGTGCGCATGGAGTTATTTCAAAGGAGAAAGATGCCCCAGGGTGCCGGCTCCCTCTACAACGGTAGTATCTATCATGGTCCTTCACCCATAGTTCAACCGCATCGCATCCCGAGAACTCCATGATCATCTTCGAGACTTCTTGCTGGAAATTAATCCTCAAGATACCTCGGTTTGCATATTGTAATATTTGATGTGATAGGGTTCGAAAGTCCTCAGCTAACTTGCGTCTTAAAACATGGGGGTCCATAGTTTTCGCCATTTTCTTCTTCATTGCTACCACAGATCAGTGGGATTCCACTTTAAATCCATATTGTTCCGAACTTATTCTACCACTACCAGACCCTTCCCAACACTTTTGCTTAAACAAGGTTTTTTAAATGGGGGATCGTAATGTGTCTTAACGTTCCTTTCCTCATAGTAACAAAAAGAAAGGTTAATAAACTAAAAAGAATAAATAAGAAGAAGGAAATATTTCTTCCTGAGGTTGTGAATCTTCATTTGAAAACTCCTCACTGACATATTAATTTTAGACTTAATCGCGAATTAATTCAAGTTCTCCAAAAGTTGAAAAATTTGCTTCTTGGACTCTTCGAACTCCTTCTGCTTAACCAGGATCATTGGAAGGATCGAATTTGGTGAGATGAACGAAACCGCTTCGCGGTAGTTTAAAC
>Ga0194111_10004715_pt1 | contig 15753 bp, 10 predicted proteins | sample TA2KigC300mmetaG_FD_146194 | JGI IMG/M metagenome (GOLD analysis project Ga0194111, IMG submission 146194) | Freshwater microbial communities from Lake Tanganyika, Tanzania - TA2015033 Kigoma Deep Cast 300m | ecosystem: Environmental > Aquatic > Freshwater > Lake | place: Tanzania: Lake... | reverse complement strand
CCCCAACTTGCGAATTGGAGATTGCTTCGTCGGCAAAAACCGCCTCCTCGCAATGACAGCCTGAGTAGTTACCAGAGTCTTTGGGAGACGAGAGATAGTATATTACAAAACCCCCTCTACGTCAACCGGACTTGCCCAATCGCGAAAGTGAGTGTATAATTTTCTCCGTCGCTGCCAAGCGACTTTTTTATGAGTTGAGTTTCTGGAGGTGGAAGCGATATGATTGAAGTGACCAACTTGAGCAAATCCTATGGCTCGACCCAGGCGCTCAGCGGGGTCTCTTTTCGCGTGGAGAGCGGAGAGATCATCGGACTGCTGGGCCCCAACGGGGCGGGCAAGACGACGATGATGAGGGTGCTGACCGGTTACCTGCAACCCGACGAGGGGCAGGTGACAGTGGACGGCCTGGACGTGCTGACCGACACCCTGGAGGTGCAGAAGCGGATCGGCTATCTGCCGGAGAACGCGCCCCTTTATCCTGAGCTGTCGGTGCAGGCATATCTCAAGATGATCGCCAACCTGCGCCAGATTCCGGCCGCAGATCAGCCCGCGTGCCTCTCCGAAGCCGTCCGCGCCACGGCCCTGACCGACCACCTCACCCGGCCCATCGGCGAGCTCAGCCGGGGGTATCGCCAGCGGGTGGGGCTGGCCCAGGCCATCCTGCACCAGCCGAAGCTGCTGATCTGCGATGAGCCCACCGCCAGCCTGGATCCCACCCAGATCGTCGAGGTGCGGCGCTTGATCCGACGGCTGGCTCGTCACAGCACCGTCATCCTCTCCACCCACATCCTCTCCGAGGTGGAAGCGACCTGCGACCGGGTGATCATTCTGCTGAACGGCGAGGTCAAGGCCGACGCCCGCCTGGCAGACCTGTCGGCCACCACCGATGCCGTCCTGGTGCTGGCCGAGGGCGCGCCCGACGCTACCAAGGATCTAAAGGCCCTGGCTGGCGCCGAGAACGTCGAGGCTTATCCCACGCCCGACGGGCACCAGTACCGGGTTCGGGGCGCTGGCGGAGTGGACCTGCGCCCGGCTATCTACGAGCTGGCCCACACCAGGAGCTGGCCGCTGCGAGAACTGCGCCGCGACGTTCGCACCCTCGAAACCGTGTTCAACGAGCTGACTACGCAGGTGCGACGCACTTCGGCCGATACGGGCGAGATGAAGGCAGGAAGACGTGGCTCTGATCAGAATCCAAGTGCGTCGCACCTATCAGAGAGGAGGTGACGAATCATGAAAGAGTCGTGGAAGCAATCACTGGCCATAGCGCGCAAGGAACTGGGGGCGTACTTTGGCTCCCCCATGGCCCTGATTTTCGTCGCAGCCTTCCTGGTGGTAACACTGTTTTCCTTCTTCTGGGCGGAGACCTTCTTCGCCCGCAACATCGCCGACGTCCGCCCGCTGTTCCGCTGGATGCCGGTGCTGATGATCTTCCTGGTGGCCGCGCTGACCATGCGCCAGTGGAGCGAGGAGCAGCGCGGGGGAACCCTGGAGGTGCTGCTCACCCTGCCCGTGCGCCGGGCCAGCCTGGTGTGGGGCAAGTTCGTGGCAGTGGTGGCTCTGATCGCCGTGGCCCTGGCGCTGACGCTTTTCCTGCCGATCACGATAGCCATGCTGGGCCCTCTGGACTGGGGGCCGGTGGTGGGCGGATACCTGGCGGCCATCCTCATGGCCTCGGCCTACGCTGCCATCGGGCTGTTCGTCTCGTCGCGCACCGATAACCAGATCGTGGCCCTGATGGTCACTGTTCTGATCTGCGGCCTGTTCTATCTGCTGGGCGCGCCGGGGGTGACCGACTTCGTGGGGGACGCCCTGGGCGAGGTACTGCGGGCCATCGGCATCGGCAGCCGCTTCGAGAGCATCGAGCGGGGCGTGATTGACCTGCGGGACCTGATCTACTACCTGTCGCTGACGGCGCTCTTCCTGGTGGCCAACGTCGTTTCGCTGGACGCCAAGCGCTGGAGCCGGGGCCCGCGCACCGCCGCTCATCGCCGAAGCGCTATCCTGAGCGTAGTATTGGTGGCCGCCAACCTGCTGGCTCTCAACACCTGGCTGTTCCCCGTTCACGGCCTGCGGGCCGACCTGACTGCCCAGGGCGAGTACAGCCTGTCCCAGACCACCCGCGATCTGATCCGCAACCTGCCGGAGCCGCTGCTGATGCGGGGTTACTTCAGCGAAAAGACCCATCCGCTGCTGGCCCCCCTGGTGCCGACCATCCGCGACATGATGCGCGAGTACGAGATCGCTTCGGGCGGCAAAGTCAACGTCGAGATCGTAGATCCCAGAGAGAATGAGGACCTGGAGGCGGAGGCCAATCAGGTCTACGGTATCCGCCCCACGCCTTTCCGCATCGCCGGGCGCTACGAATCCGCGGTGATCAGCTCGTACTTTGACATCCTGATCCGCTACGGCGACCAGTCTGTCACGCTGGGCTTTCAAGACTTGATCGAGGTCCAGTCGGCTGGCGGCGAATTGAAGGTCGGTCTGCGGAACCTGGAGTACGACCTGACCCGCTCGATCAAGAGGGTAGTCTATGGCTTCCAGAGCCTGGATGCAGTCTTCGCCAGCATGGAGGAGCCCATCAAGCTGACAGCTTTCGTCACCCCGCAGACGCTGCCAGAATCGCTGGCGGAGGTGCCACAGGTCATCGCAAAAGTGGCCCAGGACATCCAGGCGGAATCGGGCGGCAAATTCACCTTCGAGATGATTGATCCCGACGACCCGAGTAGCCCCGTCACCCGCCGGACCCTGTTTGACTCCTACGGCTTGCAACCGTTCGCCGTCTCGCTTTTCTCGCCCGATTCCTACTATCTTCACCTGTTCCTCCAGATCGGGAAAGAAGCGCAGTTGCTCTACCCGGCTGGCGGCATGAGCGAGGCCGATCTGCGCACCGAGATCGAAGCGGTGCTGAAGCGGGCCGCGCCGGGCTTCCTCAAGACGGTGGGCCTGTGGCATCCTTCGACAGAGCCAATACCCAGCCTCTACGGCGGCACGGTCCAACCCATCTCCAGTTGGGATTTGGTCTGGCACCAATTGATGCAGAACTACACCGTCAAAGCGGTGGACCTGAGCTCTGGCCGCGTGCCGGGCGACGTGGACGTGCTGGTAGTGATCGCCCCGCAGGGCCTGGGCGACGCGGAGCGCTTCGCCATTGACCAGTACCTGATGCGCGGCGGCGCGGTCGTGGTGGCAGCGGGCAACTACATCCTCTCGCCGCAGCAATACGGCGTTGGCCTGCTCATCGAGTCTGTGGCGAATGGTCTCAAAGAGATGCTGGCTGGCTATGGTGTGACCGTGGGGGATGCGCTGGTGATGGATCCTCAAAACGAGCCCTTTCCCGTTCCGATTCAGCGCAGCGTGGGCGGGATGACGGTGATGGAATATCGTCAGATTCCTTACCCCTTCTTCGTGGACGTGCGGCGGGATAGTATGGCCACGGAGAGCCCTATCGTGGCCAACCTGCCGGCCGTCACCCTGCAGTGGGCCTCGCCGCTGGAGGTGGACGAGGAAAAGAACCAGGGCCGGGAGGTGGTCACGCTGCTGCAATCTACTGCCGGGTCCTGGCTGCAAACCTCCACCAACGTCAATCCCGACCTGGAGGCCTATCCTCGGTACGGCTTCGCGGTGGAGGGCGAGCAGAAAGCCAGGCCGCTGGCAGTGAGCATCCGCGGCTCCTTCGAGAGCTATTTCAAAGGCAAGCCCTCGCCGCTGGAGGGTGAGGGCCAGGCATCCGCTTTAGGAACCATCGAGGTCTCGCCGGAATCCTCGCGGCTGGTGGTGGTGGGCAGCGCGGAGTTCGTGGACGACATCGTCCTGGAGATCTCGCGCCGCTTCTCGCAGGATCGGTATCTGCTGAACTTGCAGTTCCTGCAGAACGCCGTGGACTGGTCTGTGGAGGACGAGGACTTGCTCAGCATCCGTTCGCGGGGCACCTACGCCCGCCTGCTTCGACCGCTGGAGAAGGACGAGCAATCCTTCTGGGAGGGTCTGAACTATGCCCTGGCGCTGCTGGCCCTGATCGGCATCGGCGTGGTGTGGAACGTCCGACAGCGCAGCGAGGAGCCTATGGACTTAGTGACAAGGGATCAGGGACCAGGGACTAGGGACTAGGTGGGCCTTGTCCCTTGTCCCTTGTTCCTTGTCCCTTGTCCCTTGTTCCTTGTCACTAGTCACTAACACTGGAGGAGACCGATGAATCGCACGAATCAGATTCTAGCAGTTGTGTTGGCCGTCCAAATCGTGCTGGTGGCGGTGGTCTTTTGGCCGAGGCCGGCGTCGGTCGTCAGTGGCGAGAGCCTTTTGGCCGGCCTCGGAGCCGAGCAGATCACGCGACTGACCATCAGCGATGCGACCGGTAAGTACATCGAGCTAGCCAAAGGGGCAGGAGGTTGGGTGCTGCCTGAGGCCGGCGACTATCCCTGCCTGGAGAACAAAGTGCCCCCATTCCTGGAAAAGATCGTCGCCCTGAAAGCCAACCGCCTGGTGACCCAGACGCCCGCCAGCCACAAGCGCCTCAAGGTGGCCGACGATGATTTCGACCGGCGGATCGAGCTCAACCTGGCCGACGGAACGACCCACCGGCTATACCTGGGCACATCGCCCAGTTATGGGACGCTCCACGTGCGCGTCAATGATCAACCCGAAGTCTACCTGGCTTCGCTGTCGGCTTCGGACGCCGGCATCTTTGCCTCCAACTGGATAGACACCCTCTATTTCTCGGTAGCCCAGGATCAGATCGTGGCCCTGACGGTGGAGAACGGGAACGGCCGGTTCGAGTTCGAAAAAGACGACGCCGGGACGTGGGCGATGAAAGGTCTGGCCGCCGACGAGACGCTCAACCAGAACAACGTGACGTCGCTGGCCACCCGGCTGTCTTCCCTGCGGATGCTCCGCCCGCTGGGCAAAACCGAACAAGACGAGTATGGCCTGAAAGAGCCCAACGCCGTGGTCACCGTCGAGACCCGTGACGATGAGGGCAACACCAGGACCCATACCATCCGCGTGGGAGCGAAGGACGATGAGGACAACAGTGTCGTGGTGATCTCGTCAGAGTCGCCTTACTACGTCCGCGTGTCCGAATACACGGTGAAGGATTTCGTGGAGAAAGCGCGGGACGACTTCCTCGAGTTGCCGCCCACTCCGACGCCAGAGCCGACATCGTAGCCTATCCTCACCCTTCAAGAATCCGATGGCCCTCTTTCCCCAGCGGGCAGGAGGGCTGCCATGATATCCCCGACGTTGCGAGTTAGCTGAATCGTGCAGGGCGCAAAAGAAACGAAGGCCACGAAAGCATTTCGCGCTTTTCGTGGCCTTTCGCGTGTTTTGCGATTCAAGCTATCCTATGCCTAACACCTCCCCCCACCGCGGCGCTCCTTACACCCACCCTTTGGCCATGACGATTTCGGCCAACACGTCTTCAAGAGTCGGGGCAGGGGCCTCTATGACCTGCCCAGGTGTGTGTTTGTGCTCAAGGGAGCGCAAAGGCGGTCGGTGACGAGCATTGTCGTACCTGAAGATCAACTGATTACCCGCATCCTGGTAATGATAGGTGTACATCAGCTTGTCTACAATGTCTTTAACGGCATCGAGGAATTCCCTGAAGTATAGCGCTGAGCCATCCGCAAAGATGATTGAGCCAATAAGATACCCCTGTCCCCCAGGGCGCATCTCGAAGCTCACATTCGCATCCAGCACAAAGCGGGTAGCCGCGTATTGATCAACTATCGCTTTGACCTGATTGAAGTAGGCTTGAATCACCGTAGTTGATCTCCTGGAGCTGTCGCAACTTTTCCTGGAGCCTTTGCATCAGCTTGTACTCCCCGGCCCAGCGTACATACTCATCGTCGCCGCCTTTCAGGTCCTCGGCTGCCATCTCGGAAATGAAATATTCCGAGGTGACGCCATATTCTTGCTCGTAAGGAGCCAAGCGCTCCCTGGCTAGTTTCAGGGCGAGTCTAAGTCTCATTACCTCGCTCTTGATAGCGGATTGAACTAAATATAGTACTTCGCCTGTCTTTGGAGCAGGCTCAATGTAGATGGTACTCATCATCCCACCCCCTCTCTACTCCGCAATCAACAATGGGTTGAGCGCCCTTGATGGTGACGATGCCGGCCCTGACCGGCCCTTATGGTTCACTGGATAACGCCTCCATTTGTGTTCTCATGTCTATTATACTTCATCGTCCGGGAAAAAGCAAAGCTCAACTGGCTCCAGATACTTCAGGCTCTCGTCCGTTCGACTGAGGGTTTTGGCCGTGCCTTTGGAAAGAAACCAAGGTCACGAAAGCAATCCGCGCCTTTCGTGGCCTTCCGCGTGTTTCGTGGTTCAAACTGCGCCAAGCGATCTTGCCCGCCCACCGGTTACCGGCGCTCGAAACGAACCCCGGCCGATTCAAGCTCGCGGACAAGATTGGCGTAGGCGAGAACTTTGCCTTGCTGCCCTCGCCCACTCCTCCCACTCCTCGTCCGTGCCCCAATCCGCCTGCCAGGCCGAGTCCGTGGTGGCATAGCTATAGTAGCCCCGCGGCTGGTGATCGCAAGTCGGACCTCCTATGCACTCGAGGCCGGCCCAGCGCCTGGGGTCGTACCAGCTCTGGCGGGGCAGCGGCCGGTGGAAGCCGGGCTCGATGGTGTAGAGCGGGCCGCGCGGGGCGTTCTCGCGCATCAGCAGGTCGCGGATGTAGGCCCCCCAGAAGCCGTCGAAGAACAGCCAGTCCGGTTCGGTCTCGGTGAGAAGGCGCGGCGTGCCCCAACTGTCGGGCCCGATCTCCTGGCCATCGCCCAGCGCGTAATCATTCACCCGCAGGGGACCCCAGCCGGGGCGGTGGATGGCGGGCTCGAAGTAGCAGGCGTGGGAGCCGCGCGCCACGTAAACCACCGCGTGCTGGCGCGTTTCATCGGCACAGACGACGTCCTCCCAGTCGCGGGTCTGTTGGCCGTGATGAACCGAGTAAGCGGCGTACCTGGGCCGCCACTGGCCATCCTCCTGCACCAGGTAGATCGAGATGCGCTCCCAATCCCCCTCGTGGTTGTTTGCGCCTCGCACGGCGGTGCGAAAGTCGTTAAAGGCGTAGAAGAACCAGTACTGGACGACGCGGTAGCGGCACTGATCAACCACGCGCCCGTAGTAACATGCCTCCCGCTCCCCACGCCGCAGGGTCAGCTCGTCGTATTTGCGGCTGGCCTCATCGTCGGAACCGCGCGGCAGGAACCAGTGGCGGATCAGACGGCGGTCCCAGGGCGCGATGGTCTCCGCGAAATGGAGGAACAGCATGCCGGGGTTGAGCCAGGCCGAGCGGAAACGGCGCAGCCGGGATTCGAGGATGCGGCGAGCCTTGTTGATGGGGTAATCCGCCGCGGACCTGGCCTGCGCCAGTTGGCGCTGGAGGTGCTGCATTCGCACGTACCTGTCCCCCGCCAGCGCTCCCCCAAAGTCATCCTGATCCACCTCGGTGTTGAGCTGGATGTGGGGACGATTGCGCAAGAGCTCAAACAGGCCCGGCATGGCGCGCTTTCTGTAGGGAGTGTCCACGATGTCCTCTCCCTCCCGGCTCTCGAGGGGGATGTACCAGATAGTGCTGAACAGCAGGTACAGGATGGCACTCATCGGGAAAAAGCGCTCGCCCTGGTGGAAGCGCAGCACAGGTTCGTACTTGCGCAACAGGTGCCGAATCTCGTCCTCCTCCGTAGGAGTCAGATGGACGCTCCGCCGCTCGAACTCTTCGACTACGCGCTGGATCATTTCACGGTCTCCGCCCTTCCTCCCTCCGCTTACCCACTCCTATCCGCTGCCTCTAGTGCACCACCACCAGCGTGCCCACAGGGGCCCAGTTGTAGATCCACTCGGCATCGCTGCTCCTCATGTTGACGCAACCGCGGCTCATGGGCTGGCCAAAGTTGTTGTGCCAATAGGTTCCATGCATGGCATAGCCCCCGTAGAAATTCATGATGTAAGGGACGTTGGGAAACCGGTAACCAGGGCCAGCCATCGTTCCTGAACGAAGCTTGCTGTAGATACGGAAGCGACCCTTCGGCGTGGGTGTCCGTGACAAGCCTGTGGAGACGGTAGCCCAGTACACCGCTCGCTGCCCCTCATAGGCCACTAACTGCTGTCTGGCTATGCTAATATCAATCCACTTCCCCGAAGTGGGGGCTGATACAGAGGACGCCGTTGGCGCGGGGGAAGTGGTAGCCGTTGCCGAACCCCTGCCGGGGATGACCAGCCTCTGACCTGCATAGATAAGTGAAGTGCTGGAGAGGTTGTTGGCCGAGGCGAGGGCCTGAACGGTCGTGCCGTAGCGCAGCGCAATGCGGAACAGGTTCTCGCCCCTCTGCACCACGTGCACGGACCCTGATGAAGAGTAGCTGGACGCAGTGGTCGTCCCCGGTATGACCAACCTCTGGCCAACGTAAATCCAATTGGAGTTTCGCAGGCCATTGGCCTGCACGATAGCGTTCACCGTAGTGCCGTAGCGACGGGCCACGGAGTAAAGGGTATCGCCCCTGCTGACAACATGCACCGTGGGATCCGCTCCCTCTGCCAGGCCCACCCCGATCACCAACTGAGATAGCAGACAAATCAAGATCACGAACACTCGCAGCTTTGTTTTCATTGCTGACCTCCTCCTCTATCTCATACTTATCTTACCACAAACTAACTGACTTGGCAACTTCGGGGCCGTAGCCCTCGCTTGCCAAGTAAGGCAGACCAATGTAAAATAACTCTATCTGCAAGAGGAGAACAGTAGTGAAAGCCAGGGTCATATTATGGAGTTTGTTGCTATTGACATCGCTCTCGGCTTGCCGCCGTCCTGAGGAAGCGACGCCGCCCATGGTGTCGCCATCCCCCACGCCAACACCTCCCCTCGTTACGCCCACGGCGACCAAGGAGGCCACGCCCGAGCTTCCTATCACTCCAACAGCGATCGAAGAAGCGACATCAACTCCTCAACCTACCCCTACTCCTGAGGGCATCTGGCCCAAAGTCGTCACCAGACTTGAGGTGGGCGTGCCTGCCGGCAACGGCTACTACCCGCGAGCCCTGGCCGTCAACTCGGCCACGGGCCTGGTCTACGTGCGCAACGAGAGGAGCGATTCGGAAGAACGCGGCAACGTCTCGGTCATTGATGGGGCGACCGATGAGATCATCGCCACTATCCCCGTGGGCCAGAGCGGCTGGGACCGCAACGAAGTGGCTGTAGATGAGAGAGCCAACCGCGTCTACGTGGTTAACCGAGGGGATAGGACACTAACCGTCATCGTCGGGGCCACCCACCAGATGCTTGCCACCATCGAGGACGTGGAAGCTGTGGCTGTGGATGGGGACCACCTGTACGTAGCCGATGGTGAAACCGTCCGCCTGCTCGATGCCAGAGACTACAGCGAATTGCGCCGCGCCAGCCTGCCGCCTGGCTCATCGGTGATCTCCCTGGCCCTCAATTCATCCGCCGACCACCTCTACCTGGCCCGCTCCTCCCCCGACGCCCTGGACATCTTCGCCGCCAGCACTTTGGAGAAGATGACTGCCATCAAACTGAAGGGCCTCGTCCAGGACCTGGCAGTCAACACGGTCACTGATCGTCTCTACGTGGCTCTCAGTTCTCAGGAGAACAACGAAATCCTGACCCTGGATGGAACGAGCGGCGATTACATGGCCAGCCTGGTGGTGGGCGAGTGGTACCAGAGAAGCGTCCTGGCTGTGGATGAGACGGCGAATCGCCTCTACGTGGGGCGAACGACCAGCCAGGAGCCAGGCGTGGTGGTGGTCAATGGGGTTACAGGGGAGATCGTAGACCGGATGGGCCCGGCCACCAGTATAGAAGGCATCGCTCTTGACCCTGGCAGGGGGAGGCTCTATCTCTCCCTGACCTACGATAACCGGGTGGCGGTCATCGTCCCGGAGCGGAAAGTCACGGTGGCGCTGCTGCCGACGGCCATCGAGGCGATAGACGCGGCCGTTGACCCCAACGCCCAGCGCCTGTACGTCACCGACAGCGCCAACCAGCTCCACATCTTCGATAGCACCAACCACGAAGAGCTGGCCAGCGTCCCTGGGCGTGGCCTCCTGGCCGTTGACGATGTCCGTCATCGGGTCTACGTCGGCGATCCCGACGGCCAGGGCATACAGATCATTGACGGCCAGACCAATCGCCCCCTGGGCCTCATTCCCCAACCGGGCAAGCCGGCGGTTGACCCCATGACCAACGTGCTGTACATCGTTGAGGGTGGAGTCTACGTCGCCGACCCTGAGGCTCAAAGCGTGGTAGGCAAAATTGAGTCCACTTTCGCCCGACCGGGCGGGTTCCCTCCGAATCCCTTTGCTGTAGGCCTGGCCATTGACTCCCGGTCGAATCTCCTCTATGCTATCATCAGCAACGGGGTACCTGGCTCCGGCGGCGGTAGCTACCTCCAGGTCTACGATGGGATCACCCACGCCCCCGTGTTCACCGACACGGAATTGAGTATCGTCTCGATTGATGTGGATCCCACCGTGGGCCGGGCCTACGTGACCCGCTCTCGCTTCAACGATCTGTCTCTGAAGGTGTTGGCCGAAGGGCAGCGTTGGGTGGCCCGGCTGGAGGGAATCGTTGGACGCCTGCGGGTGAACCCCGGCGAGGGGCTGGTCTACCTGACCAGCGGTTGGGATAAAGGCCACCGGTTGCTGGTCGTTGACGGCCAGACCGCCGACCTGCTGGCTGAGGTCCCTCTGGACGGAGAGTACGCCCTGCGGGCCTTGGACCCCCTGGCCGAGCGGCTGTATCTGATCGGCAAAGGTGGCACCGTTCTGGTGATGGACGAGAGGGGCGGCGCGCCGCCAGCTCCTGCCGAACCGCGATCGGTCAAGCTGCCAGCCAGTCCCATCCAGCGCATCCTCGTCTCCCCCGACTACGACAGGGACCAGACCCTGCTCGCCCTGGTGGAGAACAGGCTATACAAATCCGAGGACGATGGCGAGTCCTGGGTGCTGCTGAAGAGCGGGCTGTCCCCCGATCTGGATGTAGTCGCCGTGGCTTTCTCCCCCAATTACGCCTCCGATCGTACCCTACTGGCCGGCCTCTCCACCTGGAACATGGGGGGTGGAGTTTACAAATCCACCGACGGCGGCCGGAGCTGGCGCCTGGCCTCGCGGGGCCTGAGCGATCTCATGGTTCAAGGCATTGCCTTCGCCCCTGATGGCACGGCCTTCGCCCGCACGCTGCGCCACGGCCTCTTCAAGTCCACCGATGGCGGGGATCAATGGTTTGCCCTGGAAGAGCCCCAATTGGACAGACCCGTCCATCGTAAAGCTACCGCCCTGGCCATCTCCCCCCACTACGCCACCGATGACACGCTGTTCTGGAGCGTGGACGAGATGGACCGCCACCTGATCCTCAAGTCCACCGATGGCGGCCAGTCCTGGGAGGAGGTGCTGGGCCGAACGGCCCAACTGCTGGCCCTCTCTCCCCCCCAGAGTTGGGAGGGAAAGAGGGAAGGCGACGACACCGTCTACGCTGTGGTAAGCGGAGCGGGCCTGATGCGTTCCACCGATGGGGGTAAAACCTGGCAGGCAGCCAACTCGGGGCTGTTCTATGAGCACGTTGACTTAAGCGACCTCGTCTTCTCGCCCTCCTTCGCCCAGGATAAGACGCTCTACGCCCTGCTCACCGCCTCTCGCAGCCAGGGGATCACCCGCCTCTATCGCTCCACAGATGGAAGCGACAGTTGGAAAGTGCTTGAGGAAGACCTGCCCATCAGCGCTTTGGCTCTCGCCCCGAATGGGGATCTGTTATTGGGCACCGTTTACGGACGCATCCACCGCCTGAAGCCCGACCGGCTGGTCTGGGAGGACTTGACGGTGGAATTAGGCGGTCTGGACATCTACGACCTGGCCATCTCGCCGGGCTATGCTCAGGATCAGACGATCTACGCATCCACCTCCACCGCCGGGGTCTTCGTCTCTCACGACGGGGGCCGAAGTTGGCAGGAGACGGGCTTCCCCGGCCGGACAGGCTTTGATCCCGTTCACCTGGCCATCTCGCCCGATTACGCTACGGACCAGATTCTCTTCGCGGCTTCGAGATCAGGTGTATACCGATGGCTCGACGGCGAGTGGCAGGAGCTACAAGAGGGGCTGGGCAATCTCTTCCCCGCTTCGGCTCTGGCCATCTCGCCCCCCCTTCCTTCCGCCCCCCTGCCCCCCCAAAGTTGGGGGGAACGGGGGGAGGGGGGAAAGAGGGGGAGCGACGGCACCATCTTCGTCGGGGGAGATTACAGCCACCCTGAAGTATTGATCTCCACCGACGGCGGAGAGAGCTGGGTGTCAGCCAGCCAGGGGTTGCCCCCAGCCGAGGTGGCGAGCCTGGTCGTTTCGCCAAACTACACTGAAGATGGCATAGCCTACGCCTGGCTTCAGTACCAGGGGCTGTATCGCACCACGAATGGCGGCCGAAATTGGGAACAAGCCACAGAAGAAGAGGATTGGTACGTGCAATCAATGGCTCTCTCGCCCGACTTCGCCGCCGATCAGACCCTCTTCGTCGGGGCGCTGTACGGCCACCTGTACCGCTCCGACGACGGCGGCTTCACCTGGCAGGCGCTGGGGGGTGGACTCCCGCCGGGCACGGTCTGGGTTAAGGCCCTGGCCATATCGCCAGAGTTCGCCAGGGACGGCACGCTTTTCGCCGGCCTCGACCAGGGCATCTACGAGTCCACCAATGGGGGCTACTCCTGGCAGGCGGTCAATATTGGCCTTCCCTATCGGTCCGACGACGAGCTGGCGGGGGTGCTGGCACTGGCCATCTCGCCGCATTACGCCACCGATCAGACCCTCTTCGCCGCCCTGTTTGAGCACGGCGTGTACAAATCTACCGACGGCGGAGGTAGTTGGTATCCGGCAACTTGGGGAACGCCGCTCCCCACGCCTACACCAAGCCCTACGCCCACCCGTCCAACGGTCACGCCCACGCCCTGCGCCGTGGTACCCATTCGCTTCGCCGCCACCTGGGCTGACAGACGGGACCGCCTGGGTTGCCCGGTGGAGGCGGAACGGGAAGTCTTTCTGGCTGAACAGGCTTTCGAACGAGGGCGGATGTTCTGGCGGGGGGACAGCGGGGAGATCTACGTCCTGCACGACGATCACACCTGGCGGGCTTTCGCCGACACCTGGCAGGAAGGCCAGCCCGAGGACGATCCCGATCTGATCGCGCCGCCGGGCCTCTTCCAACCAAAGAGGGGCTTTGGCAAAGTGTGGCGGGAAGAGCTGGGCGGCCCGGCCAGCCAGATCGGTTGGGCCAGGGAGGAGGAACGGGGTCTCACAGGGGTGGTGCAAGCCTTTGACGGTGGCACCATCCTTTGGAGCGATCTTGGCACAGCCTACATCCTCTACGCCGAGGGCAGTTGGGAGTCGGAGGTGTGAGCGTTCAGGTGCATGGTCAGTGTGCGCGACAGGAGGGAAGCAATTGAGCCGCTACGTAGATAACCGAAAAGAGCGAATATGGCAAGAGGAGATCATCCGTGTCTGTCGCCTTCTTCACGAGAAAGGGTATATAACCGCCACCGACGGCAATGTCTCGGTGCGCCTGAGCAAAAACCGTGTCCTGTCCACTCCCAGTGGCCTCAGCAAAGGCTTTCTCACCCCTGAGCAGTTGGTCGTAACCGACCTGGAGGGCAAGAAGATCCCCTCCTATAAGCCTGCCAGCCGTGACCCTTCGGGCAGAGCCCTTCGACTGGGCTCAGGACAGGCCTCAGGGCGAAGCCTGGAGCCCACCTCGGAGCTATTGATGCATCTGGAGGCCTATCGGCAGCGGCCCGACATCGGCGCTGTTATCCACGCCCATCCCCCCATCTGTGTCGCCCTGAGCATCGCTGGCATCTCCCTGGCCAAGTGTCTCCTGCCCGAAGTGGTCGTCACCCTGGGACTGATCCCTACTGTTGAGTACGCCACCCCCTCCAGCCCTGAAGGAGCCGGGGCAATCAGCGAGCTCATCGCTAACCACGACGCCCTCATTATCCAACGGCACGGCACATTGACCGTGGGCAAGGACCCTTTCGATGCTTACCTCAAGCTGGAGAAGTTAGAACACCTGGCCTACGTCACTCTGATCCTGCGCCAGTTGGGCCGGGAGACCCCCTTGCCTCCCGCCGAGGTCGCCAGGTTGCTCCAGATGAGGAGGGAAAAAGGGTTAGCCAGGGAAGGAGAGGAAGAGGATTTCTGCGCCAGTTGCGGAGTCTGTGACCTGGCTGTTGGTCGCCCTCGCTCTGGGTCCACTCCTGAGGACAACGAAGAAGAGCTGGTGAGGCTGGTCACCCGCGAGGTGTTGAAGGAATTGGGCAAGCTGGGAGCTTGACCTTTCTGCTCTTTTGAGTAAAATAAAGGTAGTTCGGACGCCCCCATCGTCTAGTGGACTAGGACACGGCCCTTTCAAGGCCGCGACAGGGATTCGAATTCCCTTGGGGGCATATTTGACAAAACGCCGAATTTGTGGTATCTTACCGGACAATAGATTAAAAGCGACGAATGGGAATAGTAAGTGCAGAGCGATGATCACAGCGAGCTAGGGGAGGTGGAAGCTAGCATCAAAGCCCACACTGAACCCGCCCAGGAGCTGCGAGCGAAAAGGCGATCGCGAAAGGCACGAAAAAGCGCGAAAGCCGTTAAGCTTGGCCGGATTCCTCCCGTTATCGTAAGGAACGGTATCGAGTAGCGGACTACTCTGTACCGATTGAGTGGGCTGTTGTAAGCCAACTAGGGTGGTATCACGGGGCACGAACACCTCGTCCTTAGAGGAATGAGGTGTTTTTGTTTAACGAGAGGAGGAGAAAACATGGCAAAGAAAATCACACCGCGCAGCAAGGACTATTCCCGCTGGTACACGGACGTCATCCAGCGGGCAGAGATGGCCGACTACGCCCCGGTCAAGGGCTGTATGGTCATCCGACCCTACGGCTATGCTCTCTGGGAGAACATCAAAGAGGGCCTGGACCGCCGCTTCAAGGCCACCGGCCACGTGAATGCCTACTTTCCGCTGTTCATCCCCCAGAGCTTCATCCAGAAAGAAGCTGAGCACGTGGCGGGATTCTCCCCCGAATTGGCAGTGGTGACCCACGGCGGCGGCAAGAAGCTGGAGGAGCCGCTCATCGTGCGCCCTACCTCGGAGACGGTCATCGGCCACATGTACTCCCAATGGGTGCGTTCGTATCGCGACCTGCCCCTCCTCATCAACCAGTGGGCCAACGTGGTGCGCTGGGAGAAGCGTCCCCGCTTGTTTCTCCGTACCACCGAGTTCCTCTGGCAGGAGGGGCACACCGCCCACGCCACAGCCGAGGAAGCAGAGGAAGAGACCCTGCTCATGCTGGAGGTCTACCGCGACTTCGCCGAGACCGACGCCGCCATTCCGGTCATCACGGGCCGCAAGAGCGAGTCGGAGAAGTTCGCTGGGGCAGTGGCCAGCTACGCCATCGAAGCCATGATGGGCAACAGGTGGGCGCTGCAGGCTGGCACCTCCCACTTCCTGGGCCAGAACTTCGCCAGGGCCTTCGACATCAAATACCTGGACCGGAACAACGAGCTTCAGTACTGCTGGACGACGAGCTGGGGGGTCAGCACCCGCATGGTGGGGGCGGTAGTCATGGTTCACGGCGACGACCAGGGTCTGATCCTGCCACCCAAGCTAGCTCCCATCCAACTGATCATCATCCCCATCTGGACGGGCGAGGAAGAGAAAGAACAGGTGTGGAAGGCAGTCGCAGACATCAAGGCTGCTCTCGGCGAGAAGG
>Ga0194111_10004713_pt1 | contig 15755 bp, 6 predicted proteins | sample TA2KigC300mmetaG_FD_146194 | JGI IMG/M metagenome (GOLD analysis project Ga0194111, IMG submission 146194) | Freshwater microbial communities from Lake Tanganyika, Tanzania - TA2015033 Kigoma Deep Cast 300m | ecosystem: Environmental > Aquatic > Freshwater > Lake | place: Tanzania: Lake... | reverse complement strand
GCGGTCGAGGAGCGTCTCGGGCACTTCCTCGGCCACATCAGTTTCCACGGCGAAGCCCTGCTTGTCAAGCTCGTAGCTGTAGGCGCGAAGGGTGTCGCGCACGATGTCGGCCAGGTCGTCCAGCCGCAGGTCGTAGGTCTTCCGCCCGCTCTCGATCCGCGAGAAGTCCAGCACGTTGTTGATCAGGTGGGTCAGCCGCTCGCTCTCGCGCATGATGATGCGGTAGTACTCCTGCACCTTCTCGGGGCTCTTGGCTCGGCCCATCTCGAGGGTCTCCGCGAACATCCGAATCAGCGCCAGCGGGGTCTTGAGCTCGTGGGAGACGTTCGAGACGAAGTCGCTCTTGAGCTGTGAGAACTCGAGTTCGCGCGCGGTGCCTCGGAGCATGATGAAGACGCCGACGATGATGGCGAGGATCATGAGGGCGTTGACGACTGGGAAGAGGATGACGTTGTAGAGTGCGAGGCGTCGGAGCGCGGCGGGCTGGTGCTCCACGATGCCGAGGCGCCAGGCCTGGAAGATACGCGGGAAGGCCACCGAGGCTGCCGGGCCTTTGCCCTGCTGGCCGAAGACCGCTCCGCCCGCGCGGTCGCTCACCACAAAGCCCACCTCCGGGCCGAACTGCGAGTGGCGCGTCGCGCCCAGGACCTCGGGGAGGAGCCTGTCGCGGACGTAGGCGAGGCTGAGCCTGACACCGAGGATGCGGCGCGAGCCGTCGTCGCCTCGCACCGCGGCGTAGGCGATGAGGTAGGGCTGGGACCCGAACTCGTCGTCCCAGAGGTGCCTGAAGCCCTCCTCGCCGTGGCGGAGCGAGGGCGCCTGGAGTTCGAGGCGGGGGAGGACGAAGCGGCGGAGGTAGATGATGAACTGGGTGCGCGCGGCGCGTTGGGCCTCCTCGTCGCGGAGGGCGGCGTAGCGGCGGGCCTCGGGGGCCGGCACGTTTGGGCCGGCGGCAAGGCGGCCGAGGTCGTCGCGCACCCGCTGCTTGAACCAGGTGGCGAGGTCGGGGTCGGCGAGGCGGGTCCGCTCGCGCACCAGGTCGGCGTAGAGGTCGAGCCAGGCTGCGGCGGCCTCGGGCGCGCGCCCCAGGCGGGCGAGCGCCGCGGCCACCTGGTAGCGTGCGAGGACGGCGAGTGAGGGGCTGAGGGCCGCCACGTCGTCGGCGGTGAGCAGGCGGCGGTATTCGGCGATGGCCTCGTCGAGCTTGCCCGTGCGGAAGAGCGTGGCGGCGATGACCTGGGTTGCGCGGATGCGCGCGGCGGGCGAGAGGGAGCGTTCGCGGTAGCGGCGGAGCGATTGCACGAGGGCCTCGGGGTCTTCGGGCGACGCGTCGGGCTTCGCGCGGCGGGCCGGGGCCGGGAATGGCTCGGCCCACAGGAATGTCTCGGGCAGCGGGGCGAGCGCCTCGGGCTGGTGGGGGTAGAGCATGGCCTGGCGTTCGTCGAGGGGGAGGCGGCGGTCGAGGAGGCGCTCCTCGTCAATCAGAAAGAGTTCTTCGGCCAGCGGCGAGTCCCGGCGGAGGCGTTCGAGCGTCGCGGAGGCCTGGCGGAGCGGGAGGCGGTCGGCCTCGTCGCGGAGGCGTTTCTCCAGGGCGGCCACGCGGGCCTCGGCCTCGTCGGCCTTGTCGCGCACCGCCGCGGCGTATTGCTCGGCCAGGCTCTGCTCGAGCTGCCGCTTGAGGTCGAGCGTCAGCTTCAGTCCCACGAGGGTGAGCACCAGGCTCGGCAGGATGATCGCCAGCACCGCGAGGGTGACGATCTTGCGGATTGAAATGTGCGAGGCATATCGCCGCATGGCCGTGCTCTAATCGTCCTCGTCCCTCGTCCTCGTCCTCGACTCTTCTCAGACCCCGACAGGAGAATCGAGGACGAGGACGAGGGACGAGGACGAGGACGATGAGAAGAAGCCCGCGAACGCCACTATAGACCTCAGCCTCTTGGTTTTCAATCCGCAATCGTCAGAAGCTCTTGCGCTGGAGCACGGTCTCGTAGGTTTCGGAGTTCTTCGGCTCGGGGGGCGCGTTGGGGTCGCCCCAGTGGACCAGGATGCTCACGCGGTAGTACGACGTGCCGCCGTAGAGGGGGGCGAAGGTGACGTTGTACTGGAAGCCTGGGAAGTCGGGACGGGTCTCGTTGGTCACGGGGTTCGGCTGGTAGTTCGGCCCGAAGGAGGTCTGGAGGTGGTTGGCCACGGTTTCGGCGAGGAGCGCGGCGCGGCTGCGGTCGAGCGCCCGCCTGTGCGACCGCATGCCCATCGCGAAGAGAAAGAGCACCGCGGTGATGCTGACGGCGAGGATGCCGATTGCGAGCAGCACTTCGATGATCGTGAAACCATTTCTGATTTCTGATTTCTGATTTCTGATTGAAGAGCCACAGATCACGGCGCTCGTTCCTTCTTTTGTCTTTCTGAAATCAGCAATCAGAAATCAGCAATCAGAAATCCTCACCGCTCCCAGTGGTGGTAGGCCGGCACGCGGACGGTGAAGACGGAGGTGACGCCGCGATAGACCTCGGCGCCTGAGGCGTGGGGGGCCGGCCTGGTGCCGCGGGTGCCGCGGGAGGCGCCCGCCGCGGGGACTACGAAGTCGGTGGTCGAGCCGACGCGGTTGTAGAAGAGCCACTCGTCGTCAATCTTGATGAAGTGTCGCGGGTCGCGCAGGAAGGTGGGGGTGGGGCGCTGGGCATCGTCGAAGCCCTGGGTGTTGACTACCGACAGGCTGGCCTCGGCTGAGGCCGGGAAGTCCGCCGCGATGGCCTGCGTCAGCCCGGTGGTTATCCGCTTCCCGCGGTCCGGCTCGAGGACCACCGTGACCTGCACCTGCTCGGGCAGGTAGCGGCTTGAGAGCCATTCGGTGCTCGCTGGACGCGGGCGCCAGAGCTTGGGGTCGGGGTTGGCGTCGCTGTACTTCGTGTCGTAGCCGGGCTCGAGGTCGGGGCGGTCCTCCCAGGTCGTGGTGTCGGCGCCCCAGAAGCTCATGCCCAGGTGGAGCGCGCTTGGGATGAAGTCGTTGCTGCCCACCTGCTCGAGCGCGGCGAGGACGTTCGGGGTCAGGCCCAGCTCCGAGGCGTCATCGGTCCTGTATTGTCGGAGCGGCGCCTCGAAGGCTCGGCGGATGACGCCGAGGCCGGGCTTGCCGAGGCTGGAGTGGTAGGGCTGGACGTAGTAGACGACCTGCGCGCGGCCGGCCACGGGGCGGTGGCCCTCGTCTATCTGCTTGTTGTTGTTGTCGTCGAAGTAGTTGAGGTACTCGGCGGAGGCCGTCGAGCCGGCGGTCTTCGCGGCGGCCTGTTCTATCTCGGGCGGGATGGTGCGGGTGAAGGTGATGACCTGTGTGCCGTTTCGGACGAAGGCGGCAAAGGTGGGCCGCGGCTGCTTCCTGTTCGGGTCGGGGCCAAGCGCGTTCGGGTCGCGGTAGCAGTCGAGGATGAGCACGGGCCGCCCCCCCGCCCGCATCCGGTCGCTGCGGAGGAACTGGGCGGCGTCCTCCGTGGCGCTCTTGTTGTCGAGCTCGGCCTTGATGAAGACGACGTTCCCGCGAACCACCGTGTCGTCGGCCGTCCTGAACCAGCAGGCGTCCGAGATGTCGGTCTCGCCGCCGCCCATGCCCTCGCCTTGGAGCCAGGCGAGCTGGAGCCACTTGCTGGCCGGGCTCTGGTCGGCGGGCGGGACGGCGGTTGGGTCGTTCGTAGCCACCCACACGCGGGCGGAGGAGTTTGGCTCGAAGACATCAGTTCGCGCCTGAAGGAGCGCCGCGCCGATGACGAACGGGACACGGATGCGGAGGACGACGGTCGCCGTGCCTGGCTTGCCAGTGGGGGCGAAGTAGGTCAGCTCGCGCCCGTTGCTCGTGTCGGTCGCGTAGTTGTTCACGTTGGAGAGCGTGGTGTCGAGGATGGCGTAGGGGTCGCCTGGCGTGGTCGAGAGGTCGTGGAGGGTGTCGAGGACGAAGTGGAAGTCGGGCGGTGGGGGCTGGTCGAGGACTGCGGCGGCCAGGTCGTCGGCGATCTGGCGTTGGAGGGCCTGGAGGCGCTCGTTGACGAGGCGTCCGGCCTCGCCCTGGCGCCAGGAGTCCACCGCTGCGCCCATGAGGCCCACGAGGGCGATGCCGAGGATGACGAAGACGCCCATCGCCACGAGGATTTCGACGAGCGTGAATCCTGATTTCGGATTTCGGATTTCGGATTTCGGATTTGCCGCGTTCAATACGGCATCTCCCTGTGTTCCAGCACATTGGTCGGGGCGCGATAGCGGAGCATGATGGTGTCCACCCAGGGAGTTCGCCAGGGGATGTTGTAGTTGGGCGGCGCGCCGTTCTCGGCCTTGTAGGGGTTGTACTTGAAGTAGACGCGGACGCGGATGCGGTCGGCGTACTGGCCCATCGGGGTGTTCGCGTCCTTCGCGTTGATGTAGTTCTTCGCCGTCGGGTCGTCGAAGAGGTAGATGACCGGCTTCTTGAGGCGGTAGCCCTGGGGGTTGTAGACCACGTCGGTTCGGGTGGGGACGTTCTGCCAGGGGACCGGCGCGGCGACGGGCTTGGAGGTGGCGGGGTCAATCGCCGTGTCGTCCCAGGCGGGCGCGTTGTCGAGCTGGACCATGACCTGGATGTCCCAGGGGTCGTTGGCGTCGAGGGGCTTGGTGTCCTCGCTCACGAGCGCGCCGGTGGCTTCGTCGTACTTGGCCTCGCGCCAGTTCACGCGGGTCCAGAGGGCGCCGGGAAGGGAGTATGCGAACTCCCAGTAGCCGACGGGTGCCGAGGCGCGGCTTGGGGTGAACTCGCTGGTGGCGGAGATGGGGTAGCGGTCGTGGAAGCGGGCCTCGCGGAGGCGGACGATTCGGCGGCCGTGGGTGCCGGGAGCGTCGGCGAAGTAGGTCGGCTCCTCCTCCGTGTCGTCCACCACGCTCAAGTCCTCGAGGTGCACCTTGTCCAGTCTCGGGGTGCCGAAGCGCTGGCGGAGGAGCTTGATGCCGGTGAGGACATCCACTTCCCTGTAACCGTTGGGTGCCGTGGCGTCGGGCAGCTTGGTGGTCCAGAGGGGGGTGGAGCCGTTCTTGTCCTGGGCGTAGCCGAGGATTTCATTCCCGATCTGGACGTAGCCTTCGGCGGGGAAGTTGTCGTGGTATTCCACCACGATGCCGTACTCGTATTCGGGCTTGGTGAGGTCGAAGGCGGGGTCGTTGTCGGCAAGCGCCTTGATCTTGCCATCGGTGTCGAGGAGGAGGCGGCCGGCCTCGTCGCGCTTGAGCTTGATCATCGGCCTGGGAGCCAGCGCGCAGTGGATGTGGTCGAGGGGGTTCACGCGCGCGCCGAGGGCGTGGGAGTCGAGCACGGTGCCGAGCGAGGCGCGTTCGAGGATGAGGAGCTCGACGCTGATAACGCTGACCGAGGCGCTGCTCGCGGTGCCGTCGGCGTCGAGGAACCAGCCGCTCGTCGTCGCGGGGTCGTACATCTGCACCTTCCGGGCCGTTGAGTTGAGGATGCCGCGGTGGGTGAGGGTGATCTCTAGGGCGTTCTTCGACTTGTCGTAGCTCTTGCCGTTGAAGAAGACCCGCTCCTGTGCGCCGATGGAGTGGTTGGAGGAGACGAGCCGGCCGTTGGCATCCCGCACCTCTTCGCCCTTCTGGATGTCCGCCTCGATGGCGTCCCAGGTCACTCCGTAGGTGCCCATGATCCACTTGATGGTGTCCCAGTAAGCAAGGTTGGCCCAGGCGTTGGAGATGGTGAGATAGCCCATGTCGGGGAACTCCTTGGCCTGCTCCTCGGTGAGGTCGAGGTAGAGCTTCGTCCCCGTCTCGTTCAGCACCGTCACCAGGTCGTTGGGGAAGGGCATCGGGTTGCCGTCGCCGTCCACGGGGCGGATGAACTTGATCGGGGCGGAGGTGCGGCCGACCGGCCTGCGGTACATGACGCGGTAGAAGAAGACCTCGTCGTCAATCTTGAGGTAGCCTTCGAGGGGCCAGGAGCCTACCTGGCCGTTGTGGTGGAAGCGGAAGGGCTCGACGGGCGGGTCGGCCTTGGGCACGAAGTCCTCGAGGTTCCCGATGCGGACGTAGAAGGGCGGTGCCATGCCCGCGGGGATGCCAGCGAAGCTGCGCACCTCCTTCGCAGGGTCGGGCGCGCCCGCCGTCTGCTTGCAGTCCCACAGCCGCGCGATGCCATACGCCGCCGAGTGGATTTTCACCTCGTCGAAGGTGGCGTTCGCGGGCCGCTCGGGCTCGCCCGCCGTTGGCCCGTCGTGCGCCTCGGCCTTAACGTCCCCGTCCTTGTACATCGTGTCGCTGCCCAGGTAGAAGAGCTTGTCGGGCTCAATGGGCATGCTGGACGGGAACTTGAGGAGGCGCGGGCGGTTGACGTAGGAGAAGACCTTCGCGGGCGAGATGGATTCGCGGAACCCGAACATGTTTCCCGCGCCGTGGAGCACCCAGTGGTCTTCGCGCTGGCCCGTGTTGTCGGTCAGCGTCACCTCGTCGTTGCCGCCCTTCACGAGGTAGAGGTTCTTGTCGAGCGCGCGGACGTAGCCGGAGCAGAAGAAGACGGGCATGACCTTTGAGACGGGCGAGGCAGGGAAGACGACGGGGGCGGGCGGGCTGACCGTCTTGTCGCCCGTGCTCGCCACGGCGCGGCTGATGTCGTAGAGGAACTTGTCGGCCAGCGTTTTCCGCTCCTCGTCCTCCTGCCCCACGGGCACGGGCGGGTGCGGGAAGCGGGGATATGTGAACTGAATCCACTCGTAGGGCTTGGTGACGTCGGCGTTGTTCTGGGCGTCGCGGAAGACGAGCTGGAAGATGCCGCGTCCGTTCCGCTCGCGGAGCTCGTCAATCGTCTGGTCGGTGCCCACAAGGTCGTGGGTGATGGTCTCGACGCCGCGGTGGCCGCGCGGGAGGTCGAGGTTGCTCGACAGCTTGATGCAGTTGAGTCGGAACTTCGCGCCCTCGACGATTGTGGCCTGTGGCGTGCTGAAACAGGCGCGGCGGCCTGAATAGTTCGTTGGGTCGTTGAACCCCGCGACGTAGCCGATGTACCAGGCCACCTGGCGGCGGTCGTCCTCGGGCGTCTCCGGGTCGTCCACGTCGCCAGGGAAGTAGTGCCAGACGAGGACGACGCCGGCCTTTGCGAACTTGATGGCCTCGCGGTCCTTGGCCTCGAGGGCGTCGGGGTTGGCCTCGAGCGTGACCAGCCCGATGCCGTCAACGGTATCCTCGATGGCCCGCTTGCCCGTGGTGGGCCGTTGGGCCGTCCAGGTCAGAAGCGAGAGGAAGCCTGGGTCGTCGAGGACGGTCTTGAACTTCGTCTCGTCGTCGCTGATCGAGCCGCCGTCCTTGGCCGAGGGCACGGTCCACTTCTCGCTTGCGAAAACGGGGAGCCAGTCGCCCGAGGGAATCGTGTTGTCCGGCTTCCCCGTCCACGCCTGGTAGGAATTGGAGAACTGGTCCCAGAACTGAGCCGACTTGTCTTGCGTTGGGGAAGGTGAAGCCGGGGCCTTCTCGTCGCCATCCTGCACCGTCACTTGGAGGAAGGCTGCGGGCAGCTCGAAGAGCAGGAACGGCTCCTGGTTGGCGTCCATCATGTTCAGCAGCAGGTGCTCGGTGTCGCCCGCGCCCGCCTCGTTGCTCGTCTTGTGGATGTAGTCAATGTAGCCGTGGACTTCGATGCGTGTGCCGTCGGCGTGAATCCTGGCCTGGGTTCCGCGCGAGCCCCTTCCAACCGGCAGGCCGTTGGCGTCGGTGAGGATCGTGAAGACGTTGGCATTGGCGACGCCGATGATTTCGGCGATTTCGCCGCCGATGGCGATCACGCCCGGGGGCTGGGGCCACTGCTGGAGGCGGAAGACTGCCGTGGTGTCGGCGCTCCTGGGGTCGTCGCTGACGTTGCCCGTGCAGGGAATGGTGGCGGCGTCGGCCGCGGCGCCGCTCGTGCGCGCGACCGGGAAGTAGCGCCCCACGCTCCGCCCGTTGACGAACAGCCCCATCTCGTTGTAGCGGATGCCCTTCGCCACGGCCACGAGGTGATACCAGCGTTCGGGCAGGAGCTGGAACCACTGGTCGGGCGCGAGGCCGCCGGGCGGCGTAGCGGAGCTGCCAACGCGGCAGCGCACCTGCGCCGCCGTCGGCTGGTTCGTCGAATCGCACACGTGCAGCACGAGGTCGCCGCTCGACGTGTCCCGCCCGTAGTAGAGGAGCGCCAGGCGGTTGGAGAACGGCTGGTGCCCGAGGTCGAAGAGCGTGCGGTCTATGCCGTAGTCGAACTTCACGCTCGCGCCCACCTTGGGGTCGGAGTCGAACTTCACCCACATCTCGATCACGAGGGGGAGCACCACGTTGTCGCTGCTGTGCGGCACGTTGTCCTTCTGCACCAGCTTGCCGTCGGCGTCCTTCGCCTCCATGCGGGCCGGGTAGACCAGGGTGCGGGTCTCGAACTTGTCGTCGGGCAGAGCGACCCTGCCGACGTGAATCCCCTCCGGCCCGAGGTCCGTGTCGTCCCCAGTGGCGGTTCGGACGGTCGTGAGGTCCTTGACGGGCTGGGGCCAGGCGCTGTCGTTGCCGCCATCCCTGCCGCCCCAGAGCACCTGATCGAGGAGCGGGCCGTTCAGGCGGATGACCCAGTTCGAGGCGAAGCGGACCGGGTCGGCCGGGCTGTACTCGACGGGCAACAGGCCGAGCTTGCCGCGGTGCGGCACCAGAGCGGGAACCCCATCGGCCGGCTCGGTGGAGCGGGGGGCCACGTCGGGCACCTGGGTGGCGCTCGGCCAGGTCTGGACGAATCGCCCCTCGCCCATGTAGACGGGGCGCTGCCACTCCACCTCTTTGTCAATCCGCAGCTCGAGGTCAACGGATGGGGCGACCTGAGCGACCTCTTTCACGCTGTAGCGCGCCAGCTCGCGCCCGTCGGGCGCGTTCACCACCCCCGTCCCCTCGATGGTGTAGATGTTGAACGAATGGGTGCACAGGGGGCCGGTGGTGGTCGCCATATCTAGCACGTTGCGGTTGTAGGGGTTGTTCGCGTTGGCGAGGATGGCGGCCTTGCTCTCGGGGGTGAGCTTCTCGGCCTTCACCAGCTCATCGAGTACGCCGCCGAGGTCGTGCGCGAGGTCGGCGAAGAGCAGCCGCACCTCCACTGGCTCCAGCGGGTCGTACTTCCGGTCGGCGTCAACACGGCTCGTGGGCAGGTAGTCGGCGCTCTGCGACACGCTGAGCGTCGCGCCGTCCTTCTTCCAGTAGCGCACCGCGTCGCCCTCGATGGACACCCAGTAGCCGTCCACCTCTTTGCCCGCGGGGTCGCTCTGGCGCGGCTGAGGCAGGAGCGCAGCGTCGTCGAGGGCGATGACCGTGGAGTCGGTCGCGACGTTTGCGGCGAGCCTGGCGAAGACGCGGAGGCGGCGGATGAGCTCCTCGAAGTCGTCAACGACCTTCTTGTCGCCAACCCCGTCGTTATCGGTGTCAACCATCGTCTCGGCGTAGCCAACGCCCTTGTGCTGATCGGCGGCTGGGACGCTCGGCTGGTAGAGCTTGACGCCGCGCAGGAGGGCGCGAAGGACTTCAGCGGGGCACGTGTTGGGGTTCACGGGGTACTGGCCGACGGAGGCCGACGTGGTCTCGCTGACGAATGGTGCGGAGTAGACGGTGAGGAAGCGGGTGAGGCGCTGATACTCGGTCTCGGTGAGCGTGGTGCTTGCGGTGCGGAGCTGGGTGAGGCTGGTGATAGGGTTGCTGTTGCGGTAAGAGACGATGTCGCTCGCGATCACTGACGCGCGCGTGGCGCCGGGGTTCGCCGGATCAAAGGTCTCCCCCGTGATCTCAAGGGTGATGTTGCGGAGGAGGGCATGGGGGGCGGTCTTGACGTTTATCTTGCCCTGTTCGTCCTCGGCCCGAGCGCTCCACATCGCGCCGGCGGGGTCGGCCAGCTTCAGGCCTGCCAGGGCCGGGTCATTGAGGTCCACCTTCAGCTCGCCGCTGGAGTCCACGTAGTCCGAGTTGAAGATGGTCGCTGGCCGGCCCACCTGGGCTTCGAGGTGTTCGTAGTACTCGTGGGAGCGTTCGAGCTGGGCCTTGGCGAGGTTGAGCGCGCCGTTGGCCACGAGCTTCGCGCGGGTGCGCGCCGCGAAGCTCACGCTCGCCATTTCTTCCTGGCGCATCGAGATGGCAAAGGGTGCCCCGATGATCACCAGGCCGACGAGCACAAGCACCACCATGAGAATGGCGAAGCCGTCCTGGCGCTTTGCGCGCCTGGTGATCGGTCGGATCGGTCGGATCAGTCGGATCGGTCGGATCAATGTCATCAAGAGCATGGCACTAGCCCTCATTGGTCCGTCGGCGGGTCGCCCTGGAAGACCTCCACGCAGCCGAGCCAGTTCACCCGCACGGAGCGGAGGAGGCGGTCTTCCGCCGAGATGATGCGGAAGAGCACGGGGCGGGTGTGCTGCGTGCGGTCGAGGCGGCCCTCGCCGTCGAAGTGGACCCGTCCGTCGCGGCTGCCGCCGGCGTCGAGCGTCACCTCCGTGTTCTTGGGCAACTCGAAGGTCTCCCCCGCCACGAGGCCGGCGATCTTAAGCTCGTCAATCCGCCCCTTGAAGCGATTCGTCCCATCCGTGCCGATGTTGAGGGGCTGGGTGTTGGGTGCCAAGAGCATCGTGGCCCCTGGGGGAGTATTGCGCAATGGCGACTCTTCCTGGCCGTTCACCCGCAGCACCAGGGTGCCGATGTTGTTCCCTCCGGCATCCCTGCCGTCGCGGTAATACGCCATGGCCACGTGCGACCATTCGCCGGGAGGGACGGGTGTCTCGCCGGCACAACTGATCAGCAAGCCGCTGCCACCATCCCCCACCCTCACCGCGCCCGAAAGCGTGAAGTAGTTTGGGTGACTACCGACGAGAGCGAGGCGGCAGTTGGAGGGCCCCCAAGCATCCTTGCACACGATGCTCAGGATGGCGCCGGTCGTGAGGGCTGTTGGATCGGGCCACACATCGGCCTCGATGAACACCCCTTCCCGCAACCCGTCGAGGTAGGGGCTTGAGACCTGGAGGCTGGTCGTCGCGCCGTCGAGGAGCAGAGCGGTGCCAATCCTGCCGGGCGTGGGGGTGGCCGTGCCGGTGACGGTGGCCTCCTGGCCGAGCGCGCCGAGCACCTTGCCCCCCGCGAACTGCTCCTTCTCGAAGTGCCAGTTGCTCACCGTCTGGCGTCCCAGGGCATAGACAAGCCCCACGAGGTTCGCCGCGTCCGCCCGCGGCTCGGCCACCACGATGGCCGGGCTCCGCTCGTGCACCGCGAATGCCCGTGCCGACCGCAGCGACGACTCGATGGCCGACGTTGCGGCCTGGAGCGCGAACCCCCGGTTCATCCGAAAGTACACCGCCACCCCGCCGAGCATCAGTATCGCCACGACCGACATGGAGACCAACAGCTCGATCAGCGTCATTGCTGATTTCTGATTTCTGATTTCTGATTTCAGAGCCGCCATTCTGGGTCTCTTCTCACGTGTCACGCGTCGCGCATCGCGGAATGGCCGCCACGTCTGGCTCCCAAAGGGAGCGTAGTGGGTTGCCGGCGGCTTCAGCCGCCGGACAGCGGGTCCAAACCCTACCAGTCCCGAAGGGACGGCAGAGAGGACGCCTGGGGGGCAGCCAGAGGGCGCTTCTGCCGTCCCTTCGGGACTGACCCGTGGGTGCGCCCCGGTCCGGCGGCTGAAGCCGCCGGCAACCCACTACCGTCCCTACGGGACTGAGGCAAGCAGCCATGCTATAGGTCTTGCGTCTCCTTCATTGAGGGGCAGTCTACTTCGTCACAAAGTTCGCAATGTCATCCCCGCCCTGGTCGCGGCCAACCCCGTTGTCGTTCCGCTCGTTTGGGCCGCAGGACCAGAGTTGGAAGCGGCCGAAGTTGCAGTAGTCGGTCGCGCCCTTGGCGGGCTGCACGGTGCGGTTGCCGAGGAGGTCGTAGTCGTGGGCGGTGGTGGCCTTCATCGCCGCGGTGTCGAAGTAGATGAAGGGGCGGTCCCACTCGTCGAGGAAGAAGGCCATGCGGAGCTCGCCCTCGTCGTAGAAGGCCGAGGGGAGGTAAGGGGCGCTCCGGCCCCCCTTCACATTGAGCAGCAGCACGAGCGCGCGGTTCCCGCGGTTCGGCCCCGCCGCGGCGGGCAGCTCGGACGGGGGATAGACCCCGTAGTCGTTCTGATACGCCTGGACGCCGCTCGCGATGGCCTCCACCGTCGCCTCGGTCCGCCGCACCTTCTGGCTGCGGCGAATGGCGTTGAAGGCCGGGAACAGGAGTGCGAGGAGGAGGATGACGACCGAGATGACGACGAGGACCTCCACCAGGGTGAAGGCCGATTTCGGATTCCGGATTTCGGATTTCGGATTGAGCATCGAAGAAGCCACGGCCTGAAGGCCGCACTCCTAACGGGTTAGTCCACGGGCGCACCGGGACTCGTAATCATGCTACCTGGGTGCCCCCGGAGCGTTGTCAACTGCTTGTCAGGAATTGTAAAGAATTGTAAAGGCGGGCAGGTCAGAAGATTCCGAGGAAGCTCTTCGAGCGGACGCGGAAGAAGGCGATGTTGGAGTAGAGGCGGCCGGTCCAGACGGAGGTGTAGGCGGCGTCCTCGCCGAGGGCGGCCACCTGTGCGGCGGTGAGGTCGGGGCTGAGGATGACGCGGGCGCAGTCGCTGCCCACCTCGTAGGCGGCGAGGAAGAAGTGGTCGCCTGGGCGGAGCCACTGCCGCGGCGGGGCGAAGGTGAAGCGGCGGCCCACGTAGCCGCCCGGCGGGAGGGTGACGTGGTGGTAGAGCTCGGCGCGGAGCGAGGCGGGCACGGTGATCTTGGGGGTGGAGTAGCACTTGCGGCCGCTGTAGACCTCGTAGGCGTGGAAGCGGAAGAGCCACTCGGTGGCCTCGCCCTGGGCGTTGCGGGCGACGGGCTCGAAGTAGACCGTCACATCGCGTGCCTTCTCGCCGGCCCACCTGCGGGCCGCCGTGGCGTTCACGAGCTGGACGTCCAGCCTGATCGGCTCGCCGGGGCCATAGCTCTCCTTGTCGGTGCGGATGGCGAGGCGGAGGCCGTCTCTGGGCAGCGATAGGCGCGCGGAGAGGCCGCGGAGCTTCTCGTCCCGCGAGGCCACCTTGGCGCCTCGGCTGTCGTCCCCGCAGATGTCTACTCCGAGCCAGCCCAGGAAGAAGTCCGGGATGTCCTTGTAGTTGATGTTGCCGGTCACGCCGAGGAAGCCGAGGTGGAAGTAGTGGGTGCACTGGGGCCTGTAGACGGGGTTGCCTGTGGCGTCGGTGTTGAGGCCGAGGATTCCGACGTCGTATTCGCCCCCCGCCTCGCCCTCGGCGTCGCCCCAAGTGACCCGTTCGCGGCCGGCGAGGAGCACGCCGGCGGCGTCCTGGTGGTGTTCCATGACCCCCACCTTGCCTCCGCCGATGCCCGCGTAGTAGCCGTCAACCTTCGCGCCGCCCACCGGCATGGTGAACGGGCAGTTGGCGTAGAGGCCGAACTGGGGCTTTGCGGAGAAGGTGAAGCCGACGTCGAACATGTCGAGGGCGTCGCGGCCGCGGTTGCGCAGGTAGGCGCACCCCGCGGTTGAGGCCGCCAGGCCGAGCAGGAGCGCACCCACGGCGCCACGGGTTCCACCATTCATCGCAGCAGGTCCGCCCTGAAAACAAGCCGCACGGAGACATAGTCCCCATCTCATACCACGGTAGATCGTTCGCGACGGGAAGTCAACTCAGCAGTCGTCCTCGTCCCTCGTCCTCGTCCTCGACTCTTCTCCCTCCTGTGAAGGGAATCGAGGCCGAGGACGACAAGAGGAAAGGATGGGCGCTTTACCCGGCGCCAACCGTTTGCTATAGTGGCACGGACAGTTGATCGACCATCCTGTTGCTCGTTGGAGGCGAAGCGATGAGCGCGACGAGACTGGTTGGGTGGGTGGCCGCGGTAGTGTTCACGGGCGGTGTGCTCGCGGGCGAGGGGGCGGCGCCGACGATGGCGGAGCTGGAGGCGTGTCTGGCCAAGGTGCCGGCGTTCAAGTACGGCGAGAGCCGGGCCGCGCTGGCCGACGCCGAGCGGATGATCCCCGTGCTGGCGCTCGACGCGGCGCAGCGCAAGGCCATCGAGAAGCGGCTGATCGCGCTCCTGGACGGTGAGGGGACGAACGACGGGAAGGCGTTCGTCTGCCGCCAGCTCTCGTTCGTCGGCTCTGCCGAGGCCGTGCCGTCGTTGGCGAAGCTGCTGCCCGACAAAGAGATGTCGCACCACGCGCGCATCGCGCTCGAGCGAATCCCCGCCGCGGAGGCGCTAGCGGCGCTCCGCGACGCGCTCGCCAAGGTGCAGGGGGCGCTGCTCGTGGGCGTCGTCAACTCGCTGGGCGAGAGGAGGGACGCGGCGGCGGCACCCGCACTTGGGAAGCTGGCGGCCGGGGCTGACGAGGCGGTGGCCGAGGCTGCCGTGGCCGCGCTCGGCAAGATTGGGGGCGTCGAGGCCGTCAAGGCCATCGCCGCAGTGCGCACCAAGGCGTCGGACAAGGTGCGGCCGGCAGCGACGGACGCCTATCTGCTCGCCGCGGACGGCCTCGTCGCGGCGGGCAAGAAGGCGGAGGCCGCGGCAATCTACAAAGAGGTCTACGACGGCGAGAAGAAGGAACACCTCCGCATCGCAGCGTTCCGCGGCCTGCTCGCCACGGGCGACGAGGCGGCCTGGGCGCTCATCATCAAGACCCTCTCCGCCGACGACCCGAAGATGTGGGGGACGGCGGCGCAGTTCGCCCGCGAGATTCCCGGCACCGAGGCCACCAGGGCCCTGGCCGCGGCGCTCGGCAAGCTCGCCGCGCCCGCCCAGGTGCTCCTCCTCAAGGCGCTGGGCGCGCGCGGCGACCCGGCCGCCTGCCGCGCTGTTATGGGCCTCATCACTTCACGGGACGAGGCGGTCCGCCTGGCTGCTCTGGAGGCCCTCGGCGATGTCGGACATGAGGACCCTACCACAGCGGTGATGCTGGCCCGGTTCGGCGGCCCGGTGGCCCGCAGGAGCCTCGAACGCCTGAGGGGTAAGGGCGCCGACGAGGCCATGGTCGCCGCGCTGAAGGCTGTCGCGGCTCCTTTGCAGGTCGAGCTCATCCGTGCGCTCGCGGCGCGCAACGCCGCTTCGGCGGTCGAGACGCTCCTCAAGGTGGCTGCGGAGGATGCCGAGCCGACTGTGCGGACCGAGGCGATGAACGCCCTGGGCCTGCTGGCAGGAAAGGATGCCCTGCCGGCCCTCCTGAGGTTGCTCACCGAGGCCAAGAGCGACGACGAGCGGGCGAACGCCGAGAGAGCCGTCGTCGCCGCCTGCCGCCGCGTCGCCGACAGCGAGGCGGCGATGGCGTCCGTCCTCGCCGCACTGCCCGGCCCGAGCGCGCCCGTCCGTTGCGCGCTTCTGCGCATCCTGGCCAGGGTGCCCTCGGCCAAGGGGCTTGAAGCCCTGCGCGCCGCCGTGAAAGACGCCGATGCCGCCGTGAAGGACGTGGCGATTCGCGGGCTGTGCGACTGGCCGGATGCGGCGCCCATGCCCGACCTCGTGGCCATCGCCCGCACGGCCGAGAGCCAGGTTCACAAAGTGTTGGCCCTCCGCGGCTTCATCCGCCTGGCTGCGCTGCCGAGCGACCGGCCCGCCGAGCAAGCCGCCAAGCTCTTCGCCGACGCGATGGCCCTCGCCGCCAGCCCGGATGACAAGAAGCTCGTCCTCGCGGCCATCGCGAATGTGAATCACAAAGCCGCGCTCGACCTGGCGATGGCA
>Ga0194111_10004711_pt1 | contig 15757 bp, 2 predicted proteins | sample TA2KigC300mmetaG_FD_146194 | JGI IMG/M metagenome (GOLD analysis project Ga0194111, IMG submission 146194) | Freshwater microbial communities from Lake Tanganyika, Tanzania - TA2015033 Kigoma Deep Cast 300m | ecosystem: Environmental > Aquatic > Freshwater > Lake | place: Tanzania: Lake... | reverse complement strand
CCCTGTCAACGCTTCCCCACCACATTGCTGTAGGTCGAGGCATGACTCGGGGCCATGATGGCTGGCTATGCCTTTCATGTCGGACTCTTTCATTCCTTACTCTTTGCCGGTTTTCATCGGCGCTTTCACAACGTCCCCAACTATGGCACCCCCGTGAAAATCCGTGGGCAACCTCTTCACTCTTCAATCCCTCCCCAATCCAATCCCCAATCAGCGGGAACCGCGCTCTTTCTCTTCAATCAAAAAAAGCGCCTGAATTGACCGGCAAAACCGGGCAATTCAGACGCCAATCCGTGCAAATCCGAGGACAATACTCATCCTCCCACTACTCCCATCACCTCTCTACCGACTCCTCTCTTAAAACCCCACCTTCAGCTCGGCCTGCAGATGGCTCGAACGATACGACTCAAACGAAACGTTCGAATACCGAACGCCGAACCCGAGACCCGAACCATTGAAATAATGCAGCGAAGCGCCGAAACCAAAACCGTTACCCTCTGTAACCGGACCACCGACAGTGAACGACGATATCGGACCGCCTGCAAACGAACCGGTGAGCTCGCGATCGTCCACCCCGAAATCGCGCATCCAGGCCACGCTCAATTCAGGCACAATAGAACCCTTGCCCGACCTGAACTCCTTGCCGGCATGCAAACCGACGCTCGACACCAGCGACGACGTCGTACGATCATCGACAATCAGATCCAGCTCGTCGGCGCCCTTTTCGGTAAACCCATCCTCATGCACCGAAACATAACTCAGAGAAGCGAACGGTCTCAGAAGCAGACCATCAAAATCGAAACGGTAACCGAATTCGCCATTGAACGCCATTGCCGATCCGTCATGATCTCCGCTTACCCTGCGAGGCACCGAAAAGCCCTCATAGGTGCGAACCACATCATACTGCTGAAACCCATAACTCAGAACCGCGTTACCGTACCAGCCCTCGTTGGTGAACCCGCCATAAATCGAGACATAATAGCTCGACACCGATCCCGAAGCCTCGCCCGACGACATATCCACATCCGCAGAAGCCGTTCCGACGCCGATACCGGCCACGGCGCTCTCGCTGCAAACGATATCCACGCCACCCGACACGCCCCACGAATCGCTCTCAAAGCCGGCAAACCCGCCCGCAGCATCCTCTTTTGCCCAACGGCCCGATGCATTGAACCACACCGCATGACGCTTGCCCTGCCGATCTTCCACAATCGTACCGGAACCATTGCACCAGCTCTGCAGACCGCGCATACGCTCCGAAAGCATCTGACCCGGCATCCGCATCAGCTCCGTCGAACTGCGCGCAAAACTGAAATACTCGTCGGGAATCAGCGGCTCATACGTATCGGCAAGCGACTGCAGATCCGGCAGTTCGAAAAGATGAATCACGTACGGATCCATCGCTTCAGACCCGCCCGCAAGCTGCAGACCATTGAAATAATCTCCCATCGCCCCCTGATTCGGAGTCAGCCCCTCAGGCGAAAAATCGATATCGAAACCAAGCGCCAGAGTTCCGGCATCCGGCTGCTGCAACGCATACGACACCACAGCCGACGGAGCGACCACAAGCTCCAGACCATCCTGCTCAACGCCATCCCCGCCAGTTACAATAATCGTTCGATGACTACCCGGCAGCAGTTCCTGCGGGTTCAGGGTCGTCAGCACAACCTCGCCGCCAAGCAGCGCGCTGCCGCTCGCATCGATACGGTCGGCAACGTTCCCATCGAAATCCAGATCGCACAGGAACCGGCCATCCGCCGTCTGCTCAAGATCGCCAAGCAGCGACGTCCCGTACACCGCGGAATTTCCGCCCGGCGCGATATCGCCCTCGCTGAAAACGAGATTGCCCTCGCCGACGTCAAGCATCCTCCCCGAATAGAGCGTCGATCCCGTATGGTTATTGAAACGGTTCAGGCCGACGCCAAGATCGACGTTACCTGCAACGACGCCGAAGTTATCCACCATCTCGCCACCGAGGCCGCCCCTGATGGCCATACCCCCGATACCGTTCATGGTCGAAAGTACCGCATGGTTCCTCAGACTGTTGGCCCCTCCGCCATCGATCACAACGCCGGCACTGCTGCCCGTTCCCCCAACCACATACTTGCCCAGCAGATCGACAGAAATATCCCCCGCACCATCGCGACCCGCGCTCTGGGCAAACACCGCAACGGCATCCTTGCCTAAAGCAAGCACGTCTCCATCGAGCGAAAGAGCAACCTTGCCGCCCTTGCCCGCGCCTCCCGACGTACCGGCAAAAAGCGTATCCACCACACCACCGCCGCCGCCAACCGACTGCGCAAGCACGCCGTACGCACCAGCGCCTTCGGTACGTATAGCGCCTTTCTGCGTAAACGACACGTCGCCGCCATCGCCAGAATTGCCGACATTCTTGACCACATCGATCGCCGAAGGCTCAATATCGGTAAACACCGCTCCGCCGCCTCCGCCGATCGACTGCAGCAGCACGCCATGGCTCAGGCTGCCCTGCGTACCGATCGCACCTTCGTTCGTAATGGTAACATTACCGCCATTGCCCGATGCGCCGTTCCTGCCTCCAAGCATAACCGTAGCCGCATCCATACCGGTCACCGCCACGTCGCCGCCCCCGGCGCCGATACTCTGCATAAAGAGACCTGCTGAACGCTCTCCCAGCGTATAGAGATCGCCGCTCATCGCCGCATTCACATGACCGCCATCAAGCCCCGAACCGCCATCGGCTCCAAGCGTCACCACCGTGGAAAAAAGCGGATCGGCAAGGCTCTTCATAAAACCGGAGCTCCTTTCCGCAACAACAATGGCGCTACCGCCGCCGCCGCCCACCGACTGTAACAACACCCCTTCAGCCAGGCGACCCTCCGTCAGAACATTACCGTCCCGCACGAAATCGACGCCGCCACCTGCAGTATCATCTGAACCCGCTGCACCAAGCAGCAGATCGAGATCGAGAACCGCATCGCCGTTCAACACCAGCCTCCCAAACATCTTCCCGCCGCCGCCGCCTATCGACTGCACCATCACGCCCGAAGAATAATCCCTGCCCGAAACGATATCTCCAATATGGGTTTGCGACACATCCTCGCCCGCTATACCCTCAACCGAGCTGCCGCCAAGCCTCTGCTTCATCACCATCCTCGAACCTGCCGACAATGGAAGCGAACGCGCCGCCATCACCGAAGCCGCGCCTGCCGGTTCTAACGCCTCGCCGCTCAGATCGAGATACAACTGCAGGTCGCCTCCCCCACCGTTTATGCTCTGCGTAAAAACAGGGGCGCTGTTCTTGCCGAACGTAACAATCGTACCCGTAGACTTGACCTCCACGGAACCACCCGATCCCACGGCACCGTCGCCGCCGCCGAGAACCGCAGGAAGTTCAAGACTGTAACCCATCAGCAACGGCGAAGAAACCGCAAGCGCCGACCGGCCACCGCCGCCTCCCACACTCTGCGCAAAAATGCCGTAAGTATTATCACCATACGTGGTAATAGAACCGGTGTGATCCACAAGCACATCGCCGCCATCGCCGCCGTCACCACCCAGACCGCCGATACCGACCGTCAGAAGATGATTAAGAGAAAGCTCCGGAAGATCAGTAATCGAAAGCGGCTCTACCACAGCCAGAGCGCCGTTACCCCCGCCGCCACCCACAGACTGTGCCAGAATACCGAACGAACCGTCGCCATAAGTGGCGATGCCGCCCGTATTGACCACATGCACATCACCGCCCGTATTGCCGTCTCCTCCCGTACCGCCCACCGCAAGCGACGCCTCGATACCCGACTGCCGAATCGAGCCGCCTGCGGCACCGGTCATCGTCACGCCGCCGTTGCCGCCGCCGCCGCCGATGCTCTCGGCAACGATACCATGAGCGCCCGCGCCTTCCGTTACGATAACGCCGTCATTGAGCACCTCCACCGAACCCGCCTTGCCGCCCGTACCGCCCTTGCCGCCAATGCTCAGCGCAAGACTCTTCACCGATGCCGTATCCGAAGGAGCGCCCGAATCCGGAGCGGTCATCACCGTACTGCCGGTACCGCCACCCCCGCCGATGCTCAGCGCAAGAATACCATGGGCACCGTCGCCTGTAGTGGCAATCCGGCCGGACTGCCTGGCATTGGTCACCATAACTCTGCCGCCGGTACCGCCCTCGCCGCCAGTACCGCCGATCGCGAGACTCAGCATCATGCTCTCTGAACCGCTGCTCGACATCCCGTGAATAATCGTGCTGCCGTCGCCGCCGCCGCCGCCAACCGACTGCGCCAGAATACCCACCGACTCGCGACCAAAAGTATAGACACCTCCGTTATTGAGCACATTCACCACGCCGCCGCCGCCTCCCTCGCCGCCGCTGCCGCCGACAGAAAGCGCAAACCCTTTCGCGCTGCTGCTCGAATCCGCCTGGGCCACAAGACTGGAAGTCATCATGCCGCCATTACCGCCACCCCCGCCGACAGACTGCGCCACAATGCCGTTTGCGCGATCGCCGAACGTAACTATCTGCCCGGCATTGGCAACATCCACTCTGCCGCCCGTAGAACCTTCGCTGCCGCTGCCGCCCACCATCACAAGGGCGCCCATACCCGTAACCGTAAGACTGCCATCGTTATCGGTGCCGCCCGTACCGCCGCCACCGCCTATCGACTGCGCAAAAATGCCCGCCGCACCGAACCCTTCAGTCCGGAGCGCAGCAATATTATCGACGCTCACCGCGCCGCCGGTGCCAGCCGAACCTCCGGCTCCGCCGATACTCACAAGCAAGTCTGAAGCCGTAACGCCCGAAGCATTCCCGCTGCCGCCATTACCGCCGCCGCCTCCGACAGACTGCGCAAATACCGCATGCGCCTTGCGGCCGAGCGTCTGCACCTCGCCGCCCGACTCAACCCTGACATTGCCGCCCTTCGAGCCGACGCCTCCCTCGATGCCGACCGAAACCGCAGCCGAGAAGCCGTCATCGTCCTTCTTTCCGGGCAGGCTCAAACCGCCGCTGTACGAAGAACTGTTGCCGCCACCTCCGCCGATAGACTGCGCCAACAGGCCATACGCATTATCGCCGGAAGTCGAAACAAAGCCGTCCGAAGCGAGCGACACATCGCCGCCCACGCCGCCAGTGCCACCCTGCCTGCCTATACTGATGCCGATCGCTTTCGCATTCGTCGTCACGCTGCCAGCATCGACCGCGGCATTGCCGCCGCCTCCGCCGACAGACTGCGCCAGCACGCCCGCCGCATCGTTACCCTTCGTCATGATCGTACCATGATGGACAACCCTCACCTCGCCGCCGTCGCCTCCCTCTCCCGCAGCTCCGCCAAGCGAAATCCGTGCAGCCATCGAAGAATCAGCCTTCACAGCCGAACTTGCGACCGCCGCGTTACCGCCGCCGCCGCCAACCGACTGCGCAAGAATACCGTAGCTCTGGAACCCGTCAGTCGCGATATTGCCGTAATGCTCCACATCGACAATACCTCCATGGCCGGCCGAACCCGCCGCGCCGCCGATCGAAACCGAAAGCGCATAACTCTTCGCCTTTTTCGACCCGATGGAACCGCCCGAACCGCCGCTGCCGCTCTGGCCTGTCGTATCGGCAAACGCCGAAGCAACGCCGTCGCCCACAAAACCGCTCCACGGATTCTCGTCGGCACCCTCTGTATTTTCAGGGTCGCCACTGCCCGTATCGCCATTACCTGAATCGCTGCCGCCTGAACCGCTGCCACCCTGCGTGGAAGCGACAATCGTAACCGCCGTCGCCGACGCACCGGCATCCCCGCCGCCGCCGCCGATGCTCGAAGCCTCGATACCGATAGCACCCATACCGCTGGTCATTACAAGACCCGCCGGCAAGCCGGCCTGGCCCCGACGCACCTGAACCATACCGCCGTTACCGCCGCCGCCGCCGAAACCGCCTATACCAACCGCAAACGCAGAACCGCGATTCGTCGAAACGGAATCGGAATTCGCACCTCCCGTACCACCGCCGCCACCGATAGACTGCGCTAAAATACCCCTCGCAAAAGCGCCGTTCGTCGTAATATTACCGGTACTCGAAACAAGAACATCCCCTGCATCTGCTCCATCGCCGGCAAAACCACCGATACCGAGCGCAACCGAATACCCCGTACGCGATTTTGAACCCGTTGACGTACCGGGTGTTTTCTTGCTGCTCGACTTGTCGAGATTCACAAGCGTATTCAAACCGCCGTTACCGCCGCCACCGGCGATAGACTGCGCCTGGATACCGTGCCCCCATGGCCCCTCGCTACGGATCGTCCCATCCTGAACCACGCTCACCTCGCCGCTCGTCGCGCCCGACCCGCCGAAACCGCCTATACCGAACGTCAGTGCCGGAAGCGATTCGTTCTTGCCAACCTCGATGCTGCCGGTAAGATTGAACCCTCCGTTACCGCCGCCGCCGCCTATCGACTGCGCAAGAATTCCCGTAGCGCGCTCGCCGCGAGCCTCGATATCCGTCACGGCCAGAACCGACACATCGTCAGCCGTGCCGCCGTCGCCGCCGAATCCGCCAACTCCCACAATAATCGGGCCATCGCTCACGATTCCGCCGCTCACGTTCACGCCGCCGTTGCCCCCGCCGCCGCCGATAGACTGCGCAAGAATTCCCGAACGGTCGTCACCCTCCGAAATCACCCTGCCCCCGCCGGTAACCGACGCATCCACCTTGCCGGCACTGCCGCCGCCGCCGCCGAATCCGCCAACGCCGACCACCAGACTGCCGGTCTTGCCTCCCTGCTTTCTGACAAGCGCAATACCGCCGCTCACGTTCAGCGCGCCGTTGCCGCCGCCGCCACCGAGGCTTTGCGCAAACACACCATGCGAACCATCCTTTATCCTGCGATACGAATAGCCGCTGCCCTCTATTGTCTCGCCATCGATCTCGGCATCCGGCACCCGCACATACTCGTACGAAGCAAAACCGTCGGCCAGCACGCTCCCCTCGATAGCCACATGCACATCGCCCGCATCACCGCCATCACCGCCGAAACCGCCCACACCAAGAGCCGCCGAAAACGCATTGGTCGAATCGGCAAGCGCAATACCGCCGCTCACGTTCACGCCGCCGTTTCCTCCACCGCCGCCAAGCGACTGCACGAACGCGCCATGCGCGCCTGCGCCCTCGGTCACGATATTGCCCTTCATATCCAGCGACACAGCCGAAGCATCGCCGCCGCCGCCGCCGAAACCGCCCACGCCGATACCCAGTGCCGCACTCGTACCGCTCTTTGCAAGAGAAAGCGCACCGCTCACATTCACGCCGCCCTGACCGCCGCTGCCGCCAACCGACTGCGCAAGAATACCTATCGCATCCTCCCCTTCGGCCGTTTCAGCCATACCCGTATGCACATCGCCATCCACGCTGACCGAAACCTCGCCGGCATTGCCGCCGCCGCCGCCGAATCCGCCAAGACCTACAGAAGCCGAAACCGCCTCCTGCTTCAGCGACAACGCCACCGAACCCGAAACATTCACGCCGCCCTGACCGCCGCCGCCGCCTATCGACTGCGCAACCAGCCCCTTCGACCCGTCGCCCGTGGTCCTCGTTCTGCCGGAACGCTCCAGCACAACGGTGCCGCCATTGCCACCATCACCGCCGAAACCGCCCACGCCAACCGCAACCGAAGCGCTCTTGCCCTGAGCCGATGCGCTCAGGGCGCCACTCACATTCACCCCGCCCTGGCCGCCGCCGCCGCCGACAGACTGCGCCTTCACAGCATCGGCATCCTCGCCGTACGTTGCAACGATGCCCGACACCGAAGCCGACACATCGCCGCCCTTACCGCCGCCGCCCCCGAAACCGCCGATACCCACCGCAGCTGCGCCGGCAAGCTCTTTGGAAAGCGACAGCGAGCCCGAAATATTGAACCCGCCATTGCCGCCGCCGCCACCAAGGCTCTGGTATACCAGACCCTCCGACTGATCGCCATACGACACAACCGCTCCATCGAACTCGCCAGTCACATTGCCGCCCTTGCCGCCGTCGCCGCCAAAACCGCCGATGCCCACCGCAGCTGCAACCCCTGCCTTACCTCCAGAACCGGCAATCGAACCGCTCACGTTGAACCCGCCATTACCGCCCCCGCCACCTATCGACTGGGCATGCAGACCGGAGGAACCGTCGCCGTCCGTAATGATATATCCTTTTGTATCCGTTACCACGTTACCGCCGTCGCCGCCCGCGCCGCCCGCGCCGCCGATACCCACCGACGCGCCGCCGCTGCCCTTGCCACCAAGCGTCAGGGTGCCGCTCACATTGAACCCGCCGTTGCCGCCGCCCCCGCCAAGGCTCTGGTACACCAGACCGTCGGCATCATCTCCCTCTGTATAGACCAACCCGTCGAAGACGCCCGTAACGTCGCCTCCCGGACCGCCTCCACCGCCGAAACCGCCGATGCCAACCGAAGCGGCACCCGATCCCGTACCTGCACCTGCCACAACACCGGCAATGCTGAACCCGCCGTTACCACCGCCGCCGCCTATCGACTGCGCAAGCAATCCCTTCGAACCATGGCCCAGCGTCAGAATAATACCCTCGGCATCAGCACTCACGCTTCCACCCTCACCGCCGTCGCCACCCGCGCCACCGATACCCAGCGCAAGCGCACCGCTGCCCTTGCCGGCACCCGTAATTGCGCCGCTCACCGTAAAGCCGCCATTACCGCCACCGCCACCGAGGCTCTGGTACACCAGACCATCCGACTCGTCACCCTTTGTATACACCCTGCCGCTGAACTCGCCGTCAACCATATCGGCATCGCCGCCATCGCCGGCAAAACCGCCGATGCCAAGCGACACTGCGCCCGATCCGGTGCCTGCGCCCGTTATCGCGCCGCTCACCGAAAACCCGCCGTTACCGCCACCGCCGCCTATCGACTGCGCAAGCAGACCGGTCGAACCCTCGCCCAGCGTCCCGATATTGGCAATCGCTTTCGAACGCACCACGCCGCTGTTGCCGCCGCCGCCACCGAAACCGCCGATACCCACCGAAAGCGCACCCGCGCCCGTACCTGCGCCAGCTCCGACTCCGGCAACGCTGAACCCGCCGTTGCCGCCGCCGCCGCCGAGGCTCTGATACACCAGACCATCGGCATCATCGCCGCGCGTAAAGACCGATCCGTCAAAAACACCATCCACATCGCCGCCCATGCCGCCATCGCCGCCCGAGCCGCCGATACCCACCGACACCGCTCCGGCTCCCGTTCCGGCACCGGTTATCGCACCGCTTACGGCAAAACCACCATTACCGCCGCCGCCGCCGATCGACTGCGCCACAAGACCCTTCGAACCATCTCCGAATGTATCGATAACAACATCGGCTGTCGCTTTTGAACTCACCGAACCGCCATCTCCGCCGTCCCCGCCAGAACCGCCAATACCAAGAGCAACCGCGCCGCTGCCCGTACCCGCTCCGGAAACCGCGCCGCTCACCGTAAAGCCGCCGTTACCGCCGCCGCCGCCGAGGCTCTGATACACCAGACCATCGGCATCATCGCCCTTCGTATAGACACTGCCGCTGAACTCGCCGTCAACCGCGCCGCCATCGCCGCCGCTGCCGCCGGAACCTCCGATACTCACAGCAACCGCGCCGCTGCCCGTACCGGCGCCCGCAACGCTCCCTTCGACGCTGAACCCGCCGTTACCGCCGCCGCCGCCGATCGACTGCGCCACAAGACCGGTCGATCCATCACCAAGCGTCTCGATCCCGGCGGTCGCTTTCGAACTCACCGCACCGCCATTGCCACCACCACCTCCTTTGCCGCCTATACCAAATGCAACCGCACCGCTGCCCGTGCCTGCGCCCACGCCGACACCGCCAACCGCAAACCCGCCGTTGCCACCACCGCCACCAAGGCTCTGGTAGACCAGACCATCGGCATCATCTCCCTCGGTAGAGACCCATCCATCGAAAACGGACGAAACATCGCCGCCATCGCCGCCGCCACCGCCGGAATTGCCAATACCCACCGACAACGCACCGCTGCCGGTTCCGGAACCCGTTATCGAACCACTGACCGCAAAACCGCCGTTACCGCCGCCGCCACCGATCGTCTGGGCAAGCAGACCCTTCGACCCGTCTCCATACGTAATAATCGTGGCAGTATCATCCGATGTAATATTACCGCCCTGGCCGCCATCGCCTGCAGAACCGCCGATACCCACCGACACGCCGCCGCTGCCGACGCCTGCCCCCGAAACATTACCATCGATACTGAACGAACCATTGCCGCCGCCGCCGCCAAGACTCTGATACACCAGTCCGCTCGCATCACCGCCAGAAGTAACGACCGTTCCATCGAACCTGCCGTCAACCGCACCGCCATCGCCGCCCATGCCGCCCGAGCCGCCGATGCCCACGGTCATTGCTCCCACTCCGGTTCCTGCTCCGGCGCCGACACCCGCAACGCTGAACCCGCCGTTACCGCCGCCGCCGCCGATCGACTGCGCAAGTATGCCGGTCGAACCATCGCCCAGCGTCGTCACATCCGCAGCAATGCTCGTAACCACCGAATCGGCACTGCCGCCGCCACCACCGCTGCCGCCGATACCCACAGCCATCGCTCCGCTGCCGATGCCCGAGCCGGTAATGGCACCGCTCACATTGAAGCCCCCATTGCCGCCGCCGCCGCCGAGGCTCTGATACACCAGACCCTCCGACCCGTCGCCCTCAGTATAAACCCTGCCATCGAACCTGCCCTTAACCTTGCCGCCCTGGCCGCCATCACCGGCCGAGCCGCCGATACCAACCGAAAACGCCGCGCTTCCCTTGCCGGCACCCGAAATAGCGCCCGCAACATTCATACCGCCGTTACCGCCGCCGCCGCCAAGCGACTGCGCCATAAGACCAGCCGAACCATCGCCGAGAGTGGCAATTGAGGCCGTCGTCGTCGAAACCACATCGCCGCCATCGCCGCCGCCGCCCCCCGAGCCGCCGATACCCACCGACACGCCAAGGGCACCAAGACCTGCTCCGCCGATACTGCCGCTCACATTGAACCCGCCATTACCGCCGCCGCCGCCAAGCGACTGCGCCACAATCGCATCGGCATCCCTGCCTTTCGTGATAATCGAAGGCTCCTCAACCGAAGCGTTTACCGTTGCGCTCACCTTGCCGCCATCGCCGCCAAGACCGCCGGAACCGCCAAGACCTACCGAAACGCTGCCGCCACCGATACCGCCGGCACCGATACCGCCGCTCACATTGAACCCGCCGTTACCACCGCCGCCGCCAAGCGACTGCGCAACGATTGCAGAAGAACCATCGCCCTCCGTATACTTGTAGCCATTGACAACCGCCGTCACGTCGCCGCCATCGCCGCCCTGGCCGCCCGAGCCGCCAAGACCGACCGTAACCGCTGCGCCAACACCGGCGGCACCGCCAATCGCGCCCGAAACATTGAACCCGCCGTTGCCGCCGCCGCCACCCACGCTCTGCAGCACCACGCCATTGGCGCCAGCACCGAATGTAGCGACTGTATTATCTATTGAAGCGCTCACCTTGCCGCCGTCGCCACCGCCGCCGCCCGCACCACCGATGCCGACAGCACCGCCGATTCCTGTCGAACCAGAAGCGGCAATCGAACCGGAAACATTGAACCCGCCATTACCGCCGCCGCCGCCTATCGACTGCGCCACGATGCCATCCGAACCATCACCGAGCGTCGTCACATCGGCCGTAAAACTCCGAAGATCCACTTCGCCGCCATTACCGGCACCACCCCCCGAACCGCCGATACCAACGGCAATACCGGCACTTCCGGCAGCGCCGAAAGAAAAATTGCCGCTCACATTGAACCCGCCGTTACCGCCCCCGCCGCCAACGCTCTGGAACACCGCGCCGTCAGCATCGCTCCCCTCAGTCCTGATCGAACCGGTAACCGTACCGGCAACCTTGCCGCCATTACCGCCGCCAGCACCCGAACCCCCGATACCGACCCCGATAGCGCCGCCATAACCACCGCTGATGTTGACCGGAACCGAAACCGAGAACCCGCCGTTTCCGCCGCCGCCACCTATCGACTGCGCCACGATGCCGTCAGCCCTGTCGCCGTAGGTTGTAATCTCTCCATCAACGATAACATCCACTTCGCCGCCCTTACCGCCGCCCGAACCGCTGCCGCCAACTGAAGCCGTCACCGCCGCACCGCTGCCGGCCGATCCCGAAAATGCCGCCGCTACAGAGAATCCGCCGTTTCCGCCGCCGCCGCCTATCGACTGCGCAACAATTCCGTCCGAATCATCTCCGCTTATGACGTTCCCCATTTCATCCTTAGCACCGGTAACCATCGTACCGGTAAAATCAACTTCAACCGTACCTCCATCGCCACCTTTCTCACCCTTGCCGCCAACGCCGACGCTCACGGCTGCCCCGGCAACGCCACTTAAATCCATACTTGCGGCAACGGCGAACCCGCCATTACCGCCGCCGCCACCGATAGCCTGTGCAACCAGCGCTTCCGACTGATCCCCTTTAGTAATAATACTGCCTTCATGCTCAACCTTCACGATGCCAGCATTACCACCCTCGCCCCCGCTGCCTCCGACGCCAACGCTAATCGAACCGCCCGCAATCAGATTAGCCTGAGCGCTTGCCGAAACGGCAAACCCGCCATTACCGCCGCCCCCGCCTATCGACTGCGCCACAATGCCATCCGAATCCAGCCCGTCGGTCAGAACAGTTGCCTTCGTATCGATATCCACCAAGCCACCGATACCGCCCCCGCCTCCATCGCCGCCAAGAGCGACAGAAATACTGCCGAATGTCCCCACGGTACCTTGAGCGGCAAACCCGCCGTTGCCGCCGCCGCCGCCGACCGACTGCGCAAGAATGCCCTTCGACCGGTCGCCCACGGTGCTTATCAGCGACTTCACCGCAACCGTCTGACCCGCTACAGTAACATCATGCTCATCGAGATCGATACTCACCAGATTTCCCGAGCCGCCGTCACCACCGGCACCGCCGATAGCGGCACCTGCAAGCACGGAAGCAGACGCTGCACCTCCGCCATTACCGCCACCGCCGCCTATCGACTGCGCAACAATTCCGTTCGAATCATCGCCATCAGTAGTAAAAGAACCGCTACCCGATATCGTAACATTGCCGGCATTGCCACCTTTCGCATTCACACCGCTGCCGCCGATAGCAACAAGACCAGCTCCGGTTCCGCCATTACCGCCCCCACCGCCTATCGACTGCGCAATGACGGCATTGGCAAACGACCCTGATGTAGATATATTTCCGGAATTGGAAACAACGACATCATTACCGTCGCCACCCTTTTGGGAACTCCCCCCGATGCCAAGTACGCCAGCTCCGGTTCCGCCATTACCGCCCCCACCGCCTATCGACTGCACGAGAATACCGTGAGAACCGCTGCCGCTTGTCGAAATCGAACTGCCCTTCTCGGTAGAAACGGTCACGACTCCGGAATTGCCCCCGCTGCTGCCTTTACCGCCAATGCCGACTAACCCGCCGCCTGTTCCGCCGTTACCGCCGCCCCCGCCTATCGACTGCGCCACGATACCAAGGGCATCCTCACCGGAGGTGGAAATTCCGCCCCGATGCGTTACCGTAACCGATGAACCATTGCCGGCATCGGAACCGCTCGCACCCAGACCAACAATACCAGAACCGGAGCCACCGTTGCCGCCGCCCCCGCCTATCGACTGCGCAAGAATGCCATATGCAGACGAACCGGAAGTCGTAATCGAAGAACCGCCATACGTACCAACGGTAACCGTACTCCCATCGCTGCCCGAAGAACCGGTGCCGCCGGTTCCCACAATACCCCCGCCAGAACCGCCATCGACCCGTAATTATAAGCCTGAACGCTGCCTCCCTTGCCGCCGATCTGAGAGCTGCCGCCGCCTCCAACAATACCATACCCGCTACCGCCTTTACCTGCATTGCCGCCGAGACTCTTGGCAACCAAACCATGAGCATACGTACCCGAGGTGTTAATAGCACCATAATTGGTAACCGAAACCGGTCCGCCTGAAGCCGAGGCCCCCGCATCGCCTGCCCGACCGGCAGCCTCATAGGCGCTGCCTCCGTTACCAGCCCGACCAGCTTCGCTCTGCGCAATAATTCCGTAAGCATCCGCTCCGGAAGTGCTGATGTTTTTTTGCGACACAACCGTCACCGCCCCCCCGGCACCGGCATTGCCCCCGTTGCTTGCGGGAACGCCAATATACCCGTCGCCCCCCTTGCCTCCATCGCCGCCGATGCTGATCGCCGTAATGCCCGGCAGCAGATTGGTGATCGTGGTAATAGTGCCGGTTCCAGCATTGACATTAACCGTTGGCCCGGGTGAACCATTGCCGCCGGGCTTGCTGCTCACCCCTATTGTAACACCGAATATCTTTATCCCGCCACCGTTGCGGCCGTTCTTTCCCGACGCAGCTTTACCTCCCTGGACGATATAGCCGGAATTGCCCATCGGCGGAGTCACGTTGGCATTGCTGCCATCATCCCCGCCGCTCGAAGGAGAATAATCCTCCGAATATGAAATCTGCAGGGTTTTCGTCTCCTTATTGTCCCCTGTACCCCGCTCCAGCTTGAATGAAGAAACAATTCTCGGATAATCCGGTGGGCCCCCACCTTGAACAATTGTCCAATTTGCTCCGCCATCATCGGCAGGATATATATCGCCTACCCAGAACCGGGTATAGATAATCCTCCCCTCGCTGGTATAGACCGCCCAGGTCAGATTGCCATCCTTAAACACCTCTGTCACCGTAACATCATGCCCCGTAATCGGGTCAGACACCGTATCTCCAACATTACTGTTTATCGTAGGCTGTGTAGCGCCGATTACCTTGGCAGGCAACCCAAAAAGAGAGAATACGGCAAGCACCAGAGCCATGGCGCATACGCCGCTCTTAATTCCCGAAGAAATACGTAAAAACAAACGCATGGAAATATGACTTTTCAGATTACAGGCAAAACGCTGCCGACAGCCTCAGGATCTTACACAAACGACCCTGCCAAAAAGCTATTCAGTAAAAAACGGGACAAAGAAAAAAAACGGATGATAAACAGGAGAAAAAAGCTGATCATGGGGATCAGAAGATACAACACATATCCGGGGGAAATAACACATACGCACCAAGCAAAGCCGTGAATAATACGCACTTTCACCTCGTACATCCCCTCTATATACTACATTATTCATAATCTCACAAATACCACTGCAAAACAAACTAAAAGCCCCCATCCCTCTCTCCCGTCTCCTGACTCCTCTCTTCCGCCTCCCCGTCTTCCATCCGTGAATATCCAATCCCCAATCAGCGGGAACCGCGCTCTTCCTCTTCCGGGCTGAATAGCGAGATAGCTGGATGGCTCAATGGCAAGAAAGCATAACCCATAACGCTTAACCCGATCTCACCATCTTCAATCCGTGCCAATCCGTGTAAATCCGTGGGCAACCTCTTCACTCTTCAATCCCTCCCCAATCCCCAATCAGCGGGAACCGCGATCACCCTCTCCTTACCTCCCCCAAATCACGCAACTTTAGCTGCAAAACAACGTCCCCAACTATTACGTGGGCAACTCTTCCTCCCCAATCCCTGTTTTGCTTCAGTTGGAAATAGAGAAATTGCCCTGTTGAGTTAGCGAGTTACTGTTAGCTGCAGTTGTCAAAATCTGGTGGCAATCGAGACGCTGTCTCATGTCCAGTCTTTTTTGTTTTCGTTCCGCTCTGGCGGCCTCAAGTTTTTGATCGCGTTCTTTGAAAATCTGTCTGTCACG
>Ga0194111_10004702_pt1 | contig 15774 bp, 14 predicted proteins | sample TA2KigC300mmetaG_FD_146194 | JGI IMG/M metagenome (GOLD analysis project Ga0194111, IMG submission 146194) | Freshwater microbial communities from Lake Tanganyika, Tanzania - TA2015033 Kigoma Deep Cast 300m | ecosystem: Environmental > Aquatic > Freshwater > Lake | place: Tanzania: Lake... | reverse complement strand
TTCCTTTGGTTATCCCCTTGCACTTGACCCCTCAGGACCATTCGTTTGTCCCATGTTTCGAGGGTTTCGCTTTGCAAGGGCAAGCGTGGTTCGCGAAAAAGCAAGCGAAATTAATACGGCAGCCATAATGCACATGGACAAAGCGGCTGCTTGGCTGGTATAGCCGGCATCTTCAAGTTGAAGCACCGCAACCGGAGCAAGCATCGTGGACGGCGTGATCAGGAAGATCACAGCCGACAAAGTAACCATCGATCGCATGAAAAAGAATGCAGCGATCGACCCTAAAGCGGGCATGATGATCGGAAGAAGAACCCATCGCAGCGTCTGCAGAAAACTGGCTCCCAGCGTCATGGAGGCTTCATCAAAAGTCCGCGAGAGCTGCTTGAGCGACGTAACGGCGGTTAGATACCCCTGCGTGTGGTAGTGGAAAATATTGCATGCGATGATGATGGCCAATGTACCGTAAAGGAAGGTGAATGGATTGGCCGGATTGTTGAATGCGAGGACGTAGGCAAGTCCCAGCACCATACCAGGAATCGCTGCAGGGAGCGTCGCCAACAGGTCGATAAACCGGGTTAAAGGATGTCGCCATTTTTGTGATGACAGCGCGCTGGCCATAACGAGCACAGTGCCGAAAACGGAAGTGGCAACTGCAACTTTAATGCTGTTGATGAGCGGGCTGTACCCCCCCGGGATGTCGAGGGAAAAATGTTTAAACGTTAGCGTGAAATTATAGGGCCAAAGCTTAACTATACTGGCCATCAGAACGGTGCCGAACGTCGCCATCATCATCACCGCAAGCATGGTCACCAGTAAGAAGAGTCCCCAACCGCCGACATTAAGTGGCCTGGGTTCGAGTTGACGTGCCTGGTCAGTGAGAGTCGCTCTTTGACCGTGCGACAGCAGTTGCCCGAGTCCAGATGCCATCGCTGCAGGGATCAAGAGAACGATTGCGATCACTGCCCCCAAGTTGAAGTTCATCTGTCCCGAAACCTGTTTATAGATCTCTGTGGCCAAAACGCCGTAGTCGCCGCCAAGAACCATCGCATTGCCAAAATCGGTAATGGTGATCGTAAAGACGAGAAGTGCCGCACTGGCTAGGCCAAAGCGAACCGAAGGCAATGTCACCGAGACAAAGACTTTCAATGGACTGGCTCCTAACACAGTTGCTGCCTCGTAAGGGCGCGCATCGGTCTGTGCGAGTGCCGCGGTAAGCACAAGCACGGCCTGGGGAAGGCAATAGAGTGTATCGGCAACCACAATTCCCCAAAAGCCGTAAATGTGCAGATCAATCCCGAAAGTGCGATTCATGAATCCATTGCGACCCAGCAGCAAGATCACACCAAGACCAAGCACCAGTGAGGGTGCAACCAGTGGCAGATTCATGATGGACTGCAGCGTGTTCCGCAAAGGGACTTTTAATCGTGTAAGTGTGTAGGCAAACAGGAACCCCAATGTCACCGAGAGGATCGTAACCGTGATCGAGACAACAATGCTGTTAGTAAACACAGAAAAGAAACGCCTGCCCCGAAATGCTTCGATATAGTTCATCAGGCTAAGGCTGCTATCACCTGCGATGAAGCTCTTGATAAGCACGATCAGCAGCGGAAAACCAACGAATAGGCATAACATTCCGCACGCCAAAGCAGCGATCAGCGAGAAAGTCAACCGATCGAAATCGAATGAAAAACGCGTTGAAGCCGACCTATAACCCTTATTCATCGGGGAGATTCCTCATTTATCTTGGAAACGCTGGGAAACAACAGCGCAGCTTCGCTATCGGTGTTCAAGCTAACTGTTTTTCCCACCTGCCACGTTGCGTCCGGCGGAATGACCGCAATGACCTCATGGCCTTGAACGTCGATTACGATGCGCAGCGTTCCACCTAGGTAGCTCATAGCGGTAATTGAGCCAATTAATTCCCCTTCGGCCCCGGAGGGTTCGGTAAGCCGAATCGACTCGGGACGTATTCCGATAAGCGATTCGGTCGACATCTTATTTTTTTGTAAGGCACGAACTGCAATCGATCCTGGCAATAAATTGATTGACCCGATGAAGCCTGCTACGAAGGGACTGGAAGGCGACTGGTAAAGATCACGCGGCGTGCCAATTTGCTCTATGTGCCCTTGGTTCATACATACAATACGATCAGCCATCTCCATTGCTTCTTCCTGGTCGTGCGTCACCATCAGAGTCGGGATCCGCAATCGATTATGGAGCGCACGGATTTGCCGCCGTAAGGAAACCCGTACCTGGACATCCAACGCAGAGAGCGGTTCATCCAGCAGCAACAGCGCTGGTTCCACAGCGATTGCTCTAGCCAACGCGATTCGCTGTTGCTCGCCTCCTGATAGCTGGTCCGGAAGCTTTGAGCCGCTTCCCGGCAGGCCGATCATATCGAGAAGTTCCAAAACCCTGTTACGAATCTCCTCAGTGGGCCGACGCCGAACCTTAAGGCCATAGGCGATGTTTTCGAATGCCGTCATATTTGGGAACAGTGAATAGGACTGGAAAACAATACCGAACCCGCGATTCCGTGCGGGCACCTTAGCCAAATCCCGCCCATCTAGCCAGATTTCCCCGAAATCGGGCTCGATCAGCCCGGCTAGGATGCGCAGGAGTGTGGTTTTCCCACAGCCGCTCGGCCCGAGTATACAAACAAATTCACCCACACCAATGCTGAGATCCACATTGTCGACAACCGTCTTGTTGCCATAGGATTTGCTGATACCTTTCAAATCAAGATGCATATGGTGGCTCATTAGGGTGTCGATTGATACTGTTTACCCCATCCCTCTCTGTTGTTCAGAATTTCGACAATTATCTTGCCAGAACAGTAGAATTCGGCCTGGCTGAGCGTCCCTAAGTGCTTTGAATTGAAGCAGAACCTTAGGTAAAAGATTTACAGAAGAATCTTAAGAGATGTTTAATGTATCGCCTATCGGGCCGAAAACATAACTGCAGCCTGACCGCTATCCGCAGAATCTCTCTCAGGGCACACATATTCTATTAGCGCACAGCAAGATCATAGCTGTGCTCTTTGAGAAACGACGTGCTGCGAATACCTGTACTTGTAACTTTTGGCTTTGGTTCGTCCCTAACGTTTCAGCGGCCGATCTCAGCCTTCCATCGGCGCAACGTATCGTTCCGTGTACTTGAAGAAGTCTGGAAGTCCATCTTGAAGAGCACTTTACTGAGATCATCCGGTAGCCCAGCGGCCCTCATGTCGGCGGTATGTTTCGAGCCAGGTACTGTGACGATTTCCTTGTGACGGGCGTAGGCTTCTAATGCGCTGGGAGAGATGGTCCAGTCGAGGAAGCGCTTGGCATCCTCCTTGTTCGCCGATTTCGCCATCAGTGCATTGGCACCAAGTTCGAAACCCGCACCCTCCACTGGAATCACCATTTTCAACGGGAAACCTTCTTTGACCGATTTTACGGCTGCTTCGACAAGCGATACGCCTATTGCGAATTCTCCTTTGCTTGCCATTTTGCAAGGTGCCGAACCTGACTGGGTATATTGGGATACATTTTTATCGATTTCTTTTAATAATTTCCATCCGGCATCGGACCCCATTCCCTGGAGTATCGCCACGACTTGCAGGTATCCGGTGCCTGACGACTCAGGATTAGGTGAGACGATCTCACCTTTATAAATCGGATTTGCCAGGTCCTTCCATCCGGTCGGGATTGGGAGGTTCTTTTGCTTGCAGCGATCGGTGTTCACGCACAGGGCGCTCATGTAGCCTGTTGCAGTGAACCATTTCCCTTGTGGATCTTTGAACTGATCTGGGACACGCTCGTATCCTTTGGGAATATATTTCTCAGTCAGTGCAAGGATGCGTGGATCTAACATGTTGGTGAGGCTCAATGCCCAGATCACGTCATTGCGCGGCTTGTCAGATTCTGCGATTAGACGGGCCGCAAGGTCTCCAGTGGATAGGCGAAGGACTTTGAGTTTGATGTTCTGTAAGTCCTTTTCCGCAACCTTCACATAGTCGGCAACCTCGTCGCTTTCCAGATTTGTATAAAGGGTGATCTCGCCAGCTTGTACCTGCCATGTGGTGGCCATCAGTACGACGACTACATACTTGAGGATCTTCAAAAACCGCATAATCAATCTCCTTTCTTTAAATGAAGTGGACTATTTCTCTTGGCATATAAAGATTATTTCTTTTTGGCTGCCTTCCGTCCTTCCCCGCTTTTTACCTTGACTGTTGAATTATTTATGCCTCGTAATATTATATTACATATTTATGTAATTAAAATGATAAAATGAATATGTCAAGATAAACCTACTACGATAGATACGGGAATCATATTTCTTATGTGTCAGAGTACCGATATGCAATCGTGCTGAAGTTGGCAAAAACGCCGGTTCCTGATGGCCCGATTTCTTGCCAAGACCAATACCGAAGATCAGGAGTGGCTCGATGCAGATTTGTTTTTCAAACCGCAGCATTTTGGAACTTGAAAAAGGCAACGTTCATAGCAGAAATCGAAACCTTTAAAAAAGCGATCCTGCCTCGTCCCGGTCATCGGTTACACCTACAAGTTAACAAAAATAGGCCATTGTGAGATTTGAAGATTACCAGGTATTGGTAGGGCATAGTACCTGAAAATTCTGATTTAAGTATTTTTAAGAATTGATTTTTTGTTATTCCTCCTTCTTTGGAGGAGGGGGAGGAGGTGGTGGTGGTGGCTTGGGCTCATCAGGTGGTTTTTGATATCCTCCTTTTAGTACCTTTGCTTCTTTTACCCATTGTTCTTGTTGAATTTTTTCTTCAATATCATCACTTGGCATTTTGTGCTCCTTTTCCAGCAGGCCTATAAAATTGGATATGTATTATTTGTGAGCCATTTATTAGTATTCCTGGATCAGGTATTTGAATTTCCTTTTCTTGCACGCCATCATTATAAAGCCACCCGGCTTTTGTAAGGAATAGGATGGGACCGTTACTGTACTCGTTTGCATAATATTCAGGCCAGCCGTAAATTCGCCGTCCATCTTTGAGAAACACAATTACGTATGGTCCAGTTCCCTCTGAATATTTATCCTGAAATATGTCCAACCAAACAGACGGCCTTGCAGTTGTTCTGGTTAGCCCAAATTTTCGAGCCAATTCCATGTGCCAATCTTTCGATTTGGAATATCCGATTAGTAAACCTGTAATTATAGCGATAACCAACATGGCGATGGCAGCCCAGCGAGAAGTAACCTGAAGGCCTGTAAAGGAGAAAATCGTGTAGTTTAAAAAGCTGTAAACCAAAGCTTTTATGGTAGAGAAAAGTGCCGTGTCTTTGGGTTGAAAAAGCATAGACCTCTCTACCAACAAACTCACAAAGCCTGGGAGAAGGAGAAAGAATATGCGAAAGGAATCGAAAGAACTTGGAATAGATTCCATAGAATCCCCTATTTACTATTATACCAAAAAGCGACAGGATGATAAAAATGCGACATTTTCATTTTCCTCTCCTTAGCAAGTCATTTATTTTCCTTACCTGTGGATAAATAATTTGCGACATGCTCAGCGAAGACAATGCCTTGGAACCGCAGCTCTTTATTCACGATAGCTTTCCTTGTGATGACAATATGGACATTCATATGGGACCAAACGAATCACCGTTCTTATTTTTAAAGCCTCAGGAGGAGCTGAAGGCCAAGGGCCTGTTACACCAGAATAGTTAGCCCCTGAAGTTGTGCTTGTTATTGTTGTGCCTGCTCCTGTATGTGCTAGATCCCATACCTTTTCATTTGGGCCGAATTTTTCATTTTGGGAACCTTTGACCATATCATTGCCACACCTCGGACATTTATGTACTGCAAAATCTACCATTTTATATCCTCCTTCAATTATGTCGTTTCATGCTTCAATACGCTTGATATCAGGTCGGTTCCATTTTTGTTTATCCCAATCCACGGAGACGGCGAATTTACGGGGCCTGCAGTTCTCAGCATAAACAAAGAAATTCAATTCAAAATGTCCTTCTATGGTATATTTGGGTGGAACGCCACGTGGGTAGCTTGTATCAATCCAGACATTCCAAAAGACATCCCCCGAGTACTCTGCATCACCTATTACCCTTCGGAGAGTACTTTCCCCTAATTCTCTGTGATATCTCAAGATATCTTCTTTAGTCTCACTTACTGCATAGAATAAATCCAGGAAGAATTTTGATTCGCCGGGAATATCAACAGGGTGAAATTCTTTTTCACCCGACCATTTAATAATGGATGGATGATAAACAATTCGTTTGACAAGATTTTTCTTATTGTCATAGATGGCTAAATCAACAAGCCTTGCCTGCGCCTTTCTAGCAGTAGTTTTACCCCTATTCCAAATTTCAATCCGTGAGTTGAAACCCGGCTGTCTGATGACATACCGGGTATTGGTGACCGGGTCGTGAATTTCCTCAAGGGGATTGTGCAATAATTCATGGTAGTAACCTTCCTTGTGTTGATCGAACAGCATATCTAAACTTGGGCGTCGGAGAAAATTGAGTATCTGATCCTTCAATCCAATGAAAAGAGCTACCAATCCAACAAAGAAGGGACCTGTTATCTGAAGCCAATCCCAGAAATCTCTATTTTTTTGGGGAGGTATTGGAGGCTCCATGCCTTCGGCTCCTTTTTCTCTAAACAATCTCGTGTCACCTTGCCAGACGCCCCCCAGCTTCTTAATCCGTTCTGCGGCGCGCTTGAAATCTGCTGGATTAAAAGAGGTTACTCCATCGATTGTGACAGCTAAAGTATCCCTATCATTACTTAAGCGCACATGTCTGATGATCAAGTTGGTTTCGGGCTTATTAAGTGGCCAGCGCTTGCGTAGGGTTGGGAGACGAATAAAGCATGATTGGAAACCCAATAGTAATGTGCTCGCACTCATACGAATAATGGAACGAAAGCCCTCAGTCTTAGCCGGTAGACCTTCGTCGTCATGCACTCGAATAATGAATAGCACGGCATTTTCATCTGCTACACCGGCACTCGGAAGGAATTGGACGATGTTGAAAGAACCGGGACCGTGATCGTGTAAGCATAGCTGGAAGTAAGTCTGCAAAAATTCTTCATTTGTGACGTTTTCCGCTAGGACAGCCCCATGAGGATCCATACAGACAAGAACTGTAACGATTAGTAGTGTAAATGCAAGAAGAAATAGAAGTTTTTTAATCTGAAGCGCTACCACCTCGCCCCCAATTATTGATTTGCGGGTGTATTATACATATTTTTTGAGATTTTTGGGAGTGGAAATTTAAATAAAGACAGTGTACTCCTTTCGCCTTTTTACACAGAATGCGACATAAAAACTCAATCGTTTGGTCTCCCATTTCCACAACCCCTTCACTGAAGGTCAACCTTGTGGCAGAGGTCATTGGGATAATCCTTATCAAAAAATGTCTTATTTGTCAAATAGATAAACACTTACCGTTCAATTACCTTATCCGCCATCTCGTCGGAAGGAGATCCTTCGTGTACCTCTTAGATATCGGGATTGGTTTCGAAATACAGTTTGGTCTGTCGCCTGTTATTCAATAAAACGACAAAATGACGCAATTTCGCTGACGCAAAAAATTGATTTCTGCTTGAAGGGTTGCATTGCAGAACGAAAAGGTGGAGACATCGTTACAGGAAGTAACCCATGCGATCAAGTTGAAAAGTTCTCCGCCTCCGATGGCCAGATTTCTTGCCAATACAACTCTTTGAAAAGAAAAAGGAAATGTTTCTATTTGATCTTCAAACCGTACCTTTTTGGACTTTGAAAAACGCAAGGTCCATAGCAGATATTGTAACCTGGACGTGATGAAGATTCTTAGAGTCCAAACATGAATTTGTCGTGGCCAATGACTCGAAACAAGCGGAGCTAAAGTCCGGGCTCGTTGCAGACCCGGCATGGGACTTCGATTATGTCACGATGTTCAGCCGCCCGATTTGCGAAGTCAACGTGAAGGAGAAACCCTTGGAAAGTTGCGAACGTCGAAAAAAAGAGGAAAACGACATAAAAATGAGAAGGCCGGGTCCCCTCCTTATGGCTCACGCAATCCCGTTTCACCTCCGAAACGTAGTAGCCATACCAAAAGACCTGGCCTTCCCTTCTTGTAATCCCCTGTTTTGAATTGACGAGAGGTTTTCCCACCAAATTCTGCTTACCTGGTTCAAAAAGTGCTGCACGGCAAGGGGGGGCGAATATTCCCTTTTCAGTTACCTGATGTATTTACTTGATTTTACACCGGCTTACACGATTTGCCATGATGTCATGAAACTTCCCCCCCTGGCAAAAATGGTTCGAATCTTTTTCTTGACAAAAAAATTTCTTTGGTGTTAAATCACGATCACTGGGGTTGCCTTGAGGAGGGTGAAGATGGGGTGACCTGAATGAAGAGGCCTGGCATTTGTCGAAAGGCGGGCCTTTTTTATTTACAAAGGCTAAACTCTGGGTGATCAGGGGGCGGAAAACCAGCGGAACTTAGTTCGCCACCTAAGGCGAAGAAATCAAGTCGGCCGGGAAAACCGCGTTTATCGGTTCACCGAACAAAGTCATTTTCTATTCGCATGCGGAGCCGTATGTTAGTCGACGAGAGCGGTTGATTGCCGATTTTGAGCAGAAGCGCCGCAAGAGAGAAGCTAATTTCGAGCGCCTTGTCTCCATCATTGCGGGTGACGATCCCGAGCAGGCCATCTATTCGGGTCTGGGCATCTGAGTTGCACCTACGTCGACGCGTGGTAAGGTCCTATGGCTCCAATGAATTTGAAAAACTTGGCCTTAAATTCACTACGAGGCTCTTCGGCGTCGCGTAGTGCTGTACGGCTTCGTTCTGAGACAGCAGAGATCAGTCTGAGGAGTCCTTACCGCTGGCACTCGGACGATAGCGTCGCTCTCGATCGGCTACTTCAAGCTGGGGATTTAGATTCATATGGCCCTACCGTCCGCGCGTGGGAATCAGATTTCACGACGTGGCTGGGCTGGGGACATGCGATCGCTACGTCATCTGGCACGAGTGCGTTAACCGTAGCGCTGCTCGCACTCGGTTTGGCGCCCGGTGACCTCGTAGCAGTGCCGTCCTTAACGTTCTGCGCAACTGCTCAAGCCGTGCGTTGCGCGGGAGGCACTCCATTGTTTGTCGACGTCGATCCCGAGACCCTTGTGATGACGGCTGCCACCCTGGGTCCGGCGCTCAGGTTTGCAAGACTTCGGGCTGTCATTGCGGTACATCTTTTCGGAAATATGGCAGACGTCGCATCGCTTCGGGTGCTTTGTGACAAGCGTGCTGTTCTCCTAGTTGAGGATGCGGCACAATCACTGGGAAGCACGCTGGTGCTTGGAACTGCTGACCAGGCGAGGCGTGTCGCCGCATTCAGCTTCAACTCGGGCAAGCAACTACCGCTCGGCGAAGGAGGGATGCTAGTTTATGGCGATGCTGTTTCTCGTGACAACGCTAGGCCGAAACGTCATTGCGGTCTGAAAGAAGTCCGCGGTGACTGGATAGCCACGAGCGAAGCAGGTAACTATCTCATGTCGGCGCTAGCAGCTGCTCTGGGTCGATCGTTGTTGCACCGAGTGAACGATTGGAATGCAACCCGCTGCGCCCTCAAGCACCGCCTTGATACTCTCGTTCGCTCTACTACGGGTTTCAGACCGCAAGAGACCACGAGGTCATGTACGCAGGTGCCCCACCGCTGGGCATTTGTTTGCCCATCAGCGCGCCATGCATGTCGCGTACTGCGAATCTCATCAGAACTTGGCGTTGGGATAAGACGCTTGTATAGACCTGTACATCACCATCCGGCGTTCAGACATGCCCCGTGCGCGGCACCGCTTCCCAACACGGACATGCTTGCGGCGTGTCTCCTGTGCCTCGAATTAGATCTGAAGGAACCAGATGTTCAGTTCGACGCTGTTGAGCAGGTCATGAGAGTGGCCAAAACCTGACGGGGTCTTGGCCAGCAGGGAGTCACTGTGGTGTCACTGTTCGCGCTCAACGTCGTACGCAGTCTCGCTACGCGGATCCGGTTCACCTACATCTATTGGACTAATGGTTTTGGTGGAGAGGAGTCGCGATCAGGACCTGGGTCCAGCTTGGCTGCAAGTGAGGCTATCCGCGAAGGTATTCCTAGGGTGCTCGACCGGCTCGGTGTCCGGTCGGTGCTCGATGCTGGTTGCGGCGACCTTAACTGGATCGCAACGATTCCTCTGAATCTCGACCTTTTCATCGGTGTAGATGTGGTTCACCGACATTTCGGCAGGAAGGTTGGAGGGAACCACTGCCGACAGCTCTTCCTCTGCCGCGATCTAGCCCTTGGGCCGTTGCCAACCGTAGACCTGATTCTTTGTCGTGACGCTCTCGTTCACCTCTCGCTACGACATTCCTGCGATGTCATCCGTCGGTTCATCGGTAGTGGTTCAACATATCTCATGGCAACGACGTTTACTGACGTTACGAGCAATGATGAGCTTTGCGGCCGACGCTGGCGTCCGCTCAACCTTCAGCTACCGCCCTTTGGATTTCCGCAACCGCTCTGTAAGATCTGCGAACACTGCACGATCGGGGGCGGCAGGTATTCGGACAAGCATCTAGCATTGTGGCAACTTCAGTCGCTTTTTGCGGTACAAGCCCATTCCGGACACAGAAGCACTCGGAATCTCAAAGGCAACAGTTAACGTGCGCATAGGGTACATAGCGAGTTCGTACAACGAGCAGCGCAACTTCCTTTTCGCTCTTCCAGAACACGATTACATCAAAATCCCGCAGGATGACGCTTCCCGCCTGCCTGGCGGTAATTGGGCGGAAATCTGGCCCAGACTCAAACCATACGATAGACGATTCATCCTTTCCAACGACCCACTCCAGAAGGTTGACGTGATCCACCTCTTCAATGGAGTGAGTCTGGGCAATTCACCCTGGCTGACAACATTTGAGACGGTCCTCCCCAGAGTCGAGATCTTGCTGCAATGCCATCACGGAAGCGCGTGCGGCTACCATCGCAGTAATCCGCGTTGGCTGCAACTCCTCGTCTCCGCAATGTCGCGGGATGAGTGCCTCCGGCTTTTTGCGCTGTCCGACTGTGCCGTGCGAATGCAACAGAGATTTCTTGAGTGCATACCGGGTGGACTGAGCATCGGTCGCAAACTCGAACGCCTCTATCCTCCACAAGAGCCATTGTGTGATCGGCTATCGGACAAACCGGATTGTCTAAAGGACCCGCTCATACTGACGTTTGTGGGCAGAGAATTCTTCCGTAAAGGCGGCCTCGAGATGCTACGGGCGCTCATCGATGCTCGTCGGTGGTCGAAGGAATATCGTCTCAACATTGTCAGTTCACTGCAAGCTAACGATTACGCTACGCGCCGGGACATCTCGTACGCACGTACCGCCAGACAGTTGATCGCCCAACATTCCGACTGGATAACATTGCATGAAGAGCTACCACACACCAAGGTCATTGAGCTAATGCGTCGTTCACACGTGGGCCTGCTTCCCACTTGGGCCGACACTTTTGGGTACTCCGTACTCGAATTTCAAGCGGCTGGGTGCCCTGTACTGACCACTGATCAACGGGCGTTACCTGAAATCAATTCGGAACAAGTTGGTTGGATCATCCGAGTGCCCAAGAACGAACTCGGCGAGGCTATCTACTCGACTCCAGAAGAACGCCGCGTTCTCAGCGACTGCATCGAGCGAGGTGTACACGAATGGATCACAAACGTCCTCCGAGATAAGAGAATGATTGCCGTTAAGGCGACCGGCGCTCTTTGTCGCATCCGTGCTATCCATTCGCCGCGGTGCCACGCAGACCGGCTTAGGGGGGTATACTCCGAAGCTGCGGTTATGTAGTTGCGTCAGCCGGACAGATTCCTGAGAAGCTCTCTCGCACCAAGGTCTTCTAAAGTATGCCAATTTGCTCGCAGGTTCGCCAATAATGATGGGAAAGTGAATGTCAACACACCGAACGGCCTCCCTGTCGCAGTAACAAGCCGGCCGTCACACAGGCGGATCGCGCCACGAATCCGATCCGGGTACGGATGGTCATAGCTCCATTCCCAATTCACGACTGGAATCGTCACATCATTGAGCACTGTCAGCAAATGCGGAGCACGTGCGTAAAGAAGTGTCACGTAATCCTGCACGTCGTACGGCGGCAGTGTCTTCGTCGCAGCGGCAAGTTCCAGCAAGTGTTGAAGCGCGGTGTGATCCATTTTCCAAAGATGGCCTAAAAAATAATCCCGGCCATGGAATACTTGGCCCTCGATGGATAGCTTGTTCAGGATGTCCAGGTTGTATCGGACCACGAAATTGCGGAACGGCAACGTGTAGGACAGATCAGTGCAAACGATTGAGTCAAGATCAAGCCACATCGCACCGTCAGCCAGATGATTCCGGGCAATGAGCAACCGGTTGAAACTGAGATTGTTCCAATCATTTGTGTACTTGCGCTCAAAGTTCTGTTCGTAATGCCGAAAGATTGTAACGTTAGGCCGAGCCACCGCCATTTCAGGCAAGTTTGTATAACAGAAAACGTGGAATGCTGGAACAAAGCGGGTTAGCGAGTTATAGAAGACGTCAAACACTTCCAGCAACTCGGCTTCCGAGTAGCGGCCAATGTCGTAGACCATCGTGATTATCTTGACCACTCCGTCCATCATTACTCGTCTGATGTCCTCAGCCGTTGCGGACGAAAAGAAACGTCTGCCCCCATGTTTCGGTTCTGCAGCACATTAAAGGGGTCACAGGCTCGACAAGCTTCATGGGAGCCGAGTTTCGGTCGATTGAGCCAGTCCCGTTTTCGATCCAGGATGACCGAGCCCTTTTCCGTCAGGATGTTTCCTAAGCTGACTCGACGGCTCTGCGGCCACAGTACGGAATTGCAGGGAAGGACCTCGCCCCATGGGTCGATGTAGAGAAGATGCCGTTCCGCTCCACACGAACGCATGCTTAGGTAATCTTTCGTGTAGTGTCCTGCACATATCGATTCGAGGGGGACAACGTCGAAACCAGAGAGAAGAGGGCTTACGACTAGCGGCTTGGATTCCTTTGAGTCCGCTTCAATTCGGCGTAGGATACGTGCGGCCTCATCGCGCCCGTCGCGGGTCCATCTGCTAGCGGTTGTTCCACGAACTGGGATTATGTGCCACTCATCCACGTCTGGCCAGAACGGCAGCAAGGAAAACAGTTCGAGTGAGACGCAGTTGTCAGGCAACAGGACGGTGTTCACTTGGATCCACGCCGGGCGGGATCGCATTTTTCGAAACGCAGTAGTAACGGCGGCATCTAATGGCAGTAGGCCGCGATACCGGGCATGTGAATCTTCGTCAGCGAAGTCACGTGAGTAGACTATGTAATCAAGCGCCGCTATATCAAGATAATCGCGATATCGCGGTTCGAATACGGTGCCATTGGTGATCGCACCCAGCCGGAATCCAACGTCTGCCGCCTCTCTTAATAGCGACAAGGCATAAGAGCAATGGACGAACTCACCTCCGGTGAGGACCAATCGTGTCCAGCCGTCTTCACGTAATAACGGCAACAGCGCTTTCGTAACAGCTTCAGGGATTGTGACGTTATGGAGTCGAGTGACGCACATGGGACAGCTCGCATTGCATGCCGATCGCAAGCCGATGTAGACGACACGTTCACCAGCACCAAGAGATAGCATCACCACAACACCCTAATTCGTTCGACCTTGCGAAAAGTAGGTCGGTGCCCGGTCAACCGACCTGCAATCAGTCGACCTAGACCGATCCACGCGCCCACAGACTTGAAGCAAACTGCAAATGGCACCGCGATAGTCAACCAAAACCGACGAGCCTCATGGCGTGGTGTCGCCATCGCGGCAATAAATATGGTGTATCCGATGAAGGTGGCGAGAATCACAGCGGCACAGGCAGTGGTGAGCAAGAATGTTTGAGCAGACAACAAGATCGTTGCTGCCGGAACAACAGCGGCGATGCAGAACAGTGGGCGGAAAAGCCATTTGAGGTCAAGGAGCAGATGATTCATCCACTGCCGGCATTTCGCGAGTGTTCGTTGCTCAGAAGCAGCTATCAGCCGGAACGCCGTAACGCTACCAGCGAACCAATGGCTGTGCTGATGCGCAAGAGACCTCAAATCTGTCGGAGATTCGCAACCGTCGGGGTATGGCACGGGATAGATCTTCGTCCCCCCCAGAGTCAACGAGATGCCAAGTTGAATCCCGTCGGCCGGTCCGTTTGTGGAGAAGCCACCCTGGCGCAGGAGCGTATCTAGCCTGATGAACTCCCCGTGGCCCATGCAGTACGGTGGGAAGGAAGGTGCGCGGCCACGGCAAAGCTCTTTGTTGGTTTGCAGGAAACGTGGAACTTCGGAGATCAGATTCCAAGCCGTTTGATAGGCTGCATTTGCCGCCAACACAGGGGCCCCTCGGGCCATCCAAAGCGCAGGCATGTTTAGCTGATAGTCTAAGATCTGTTGAAATGCTGTTGCGAGCGGATTCTTGGCCACCGCCCAGGCTATGTATTCTAGTACGCGGGGATCGGGGCTTGAGTCGGCATCGTAAACTCCAACGAAAGTCGCACCGGCGTCAGGTTGGAGTTCCGCTATTGTGTGCTGAAGTGCAAGATTCAGCTGATAGGCCCTTCCCCTGGCCGAAGTACTCGGCGGCGCCGCTACGACGCGTATCTGCGGATCAGAGCATCCGCGCTGCTGCCTAAACCGCTCGATAGCTGCCGCAGTCGAATCCCCAGTAGCATCCGGTAGTTCCTCCGAAGTTAGCGCCACGACGATTCGGAAAGCCGACGCATCGTAATGAAATGCAGTCAATGCCCCCAATGTCCGGCCGATGACGGCCTGCTCGCGCAACGCTGGAACGAGGAGGATAAATTTAGGAGATGGTCCCACCGGTGTCCCGCGACTCTGCTCGAACGCAGCGCGCTGGATAGTGAGCCAATGTCGAGCGGCGAGGGCGCGGCAAACACCGGCGATCATCACGACAAAACAAACCGACCAAAGTAGGAGCGCAATGGTTATCATTGGACGTTGGCCGGCTGGGTCGAGCGGTTGTGGCCCCCCAATGCTTCATCCCTGTTGGTGAAAATCCAGTGACTATGGTCACAAACCCAGCCGCTTTGATAAGAACTCGCTTTGAAATGAGTTGAATTATTACAAAAAAAGGAGTTGTATGTCAAGAAGAAGCAAATCGCAAGATATGGGTGCTTTCTCAAGACATTCTGGGGAGGGTGGGACAAAGAGATTTCGAAGTGGGATAGGGTGACCCAGGACAGGATATCCGTGCTCACCCGTCGATAAAAGGGGTTTCTTTACTCCCTCTGCCGGCAGACTAACCCCTTGCTCCATCCATCCGAACAAGATCCACTGCCCGTTCAGCTCAGATAGGAATCCATCGGGTAATCCGGGTTTGCACAGACGGAATCAGGGCATAAAATCTGAGACCTCGAATCATCGAGGTAAATCGTTGGAGGGCGCCGTTGAAATAGTGGGCAGCACTCAATATCTTGCCACTGTACGCCTTCTAAGAAATTACGATCTGGCAATCAAATCAACTCCCGGATTTGTTCCTTTTGTTACTGGTTGAAGTGCTGCATTGGGGTGAGGTTTCCAAAAACGAAGGGATACAGGAAGAAATCGAGTACTTTATCCAGAACTCATGAAAGAAGTATTTCAATGAGTTAATGTCCGAATCACGTTATTCTCTCTTTCTTATAAGACCCAATTATCTTCAGCAATTCCTCAATGTCCACCTTTCCACATCTGGCACAAAGATAAAAGAGATGAAATGTTTTTC